>Ga0111539_10008291_pt1 | contig 13229 bp, 28 predicted proteins | sample RhiMethybrSRZTD1_FD_79667 | JGI IMG/M metagenome (GOLD analysis project Ga0111539, IMG submission 79667) | Populus rhizosphere microbial communities from Tennessee, USA - Rhizosphere MetaG P. TD hybrid SRZTD1 (version 2) (version 2) | ecosystem: Host-associated > Plants > Roots > Rhizosphere >...
GTGGTAAGTGTTGGCCGTTGGACAGTTAAGGGAAGCCCCGTTTATTATCCACGCGCCCGCACTCGCCGCACGTCCGTTGCGGTTAAAAGGCTCGACAAATGGGTTTCATCCTTTGTCGAGCCGTGTGCGGGCGGTATCCTACCATTCGGTAGGGCGCGTGTCTAACGGTGCTAATGTGTTTACGTCTCAGCCAGCAGTCGGCGCGTCGCTCTTGGGGTAGCCCATGCGGACGCTTGCGCGATTCGCCGCTAGCCACAACGCCACTAAAACGATTTAGTAACGCCACCGCGTTAGCGCGTCACTTCCTTTCTACCGTTCCGGTAGCCGTATCCCGGTAATCATTGCCCATTGTCGTTCAGCTACCATTGACGCTTGGCGGTGTTCGGCCATTGCGCGCATTTGTTCGCGAGTTAATCCCGTGCGCGCGTCTCTGACGAAAGCGGTGTTGATATGCTTACCCAGCTTCGCGGGTTCGGCGGGTTCACTGCTAGCTGTGGTGGTTTGGGGTTCGAGATTTGGTGCCATATTCCCTTTCGTGGTTAATTGCCCTCTTCCATCACCGTCACGCTATTAATCAATTCGATTTCGGTGTTGTTCGTCTCGGTTGACAGGGTAAACTCTTCAACGGCGAACCCTTTGGCCTCTTCCTTTGAATCGGCGTCAACGTCGGTTTCCCATTTCACTTGCGCCTCAATCTCAACGTGGTACTTGCTCATTTCGTCCTCCGTTTCTGTATCTTGTCCTTGTATCGGTGGATTTCGGCCACATCGCAATCGCGCACGCGTCCGGTAGTCAGTACTTCCGCCACCGTATCAACATCACGCGCGATCACCACCAACGCGCCCGCCTTGTAAAGCCCATACAGCGTCCGCGCCTGTTCCGGCCTTAGTCTGCCCTTTGCAGACTTGCACTCAATCCCGATAAACACGCCGGCGTAGGGCAGACAGCCCGTAATATCCGGCCAGCCCGGCGCGAGCCTGCGCACAAGCTGGCCTTTCTCGTTATAGCTGCGCTTCGCCTCAGTGACGCTGTGAGGGATTTTCTGTTCATTCAGAAAGCCGACGATCGCGCTTCTGATTTCGTCCTCCGACGCGTTGTCGCGCAGAATCTTGTGGTATTCAGTTATCGAGATTCGCTCAGTCATTTTTAGAACTTCGGCATTACAATCGTGTGGTTAATGGCGCGCGCCAACTGCAACTTGCGCTCGTCCGACAGGGTGGCCAGATCGGACGGCGAACAACCGTGATAGCGCAGCAGGTTCTTGAATCCGGTGTCAAAAATGCCGTCACGGCTCAGCGCTTCCAACAGCACAGCGTTAGGATCGGGTTTCACTTCAGCGGGTTTAATGGCGGCATTGTTTATCGAAGTGGACATTGTTTTTCTCCTTTTCACGCGAGCGTTGCACAAAGCGCGGTGAAGCGCAGAGTAAGAGATTCGGTGATTAACCAAGTCGCGTCGAAGCGCACAGAAGCGGAGTCGCGGCTCATTTCAAGTTGAGAGGATTCGCAGGCGTCCAGTGCGCCGCGAAGATTGAATGCGTTGGATCGGCAGTTGAAATTGGCGATAGCGGACTCTATGGCGAAGCCGTCATTACCCGTCCCAACGTCCTTGGCCTCGGCGCTGAGTTCGACGTAATCACTCGCCACGGCGACGGACAGCGGCTTGAAACCCTTTTCGGTATCGTCGGACACAATTAGCAAACGGCGTAACGCTTGCTGGAAATCGGCCTTCTCGAATCTGCCAATCACGTCTTTCTTACGATTAAACAGCAAGTCGTATTGCGGCAGGTTGCCGGACATTAGCTTGCCAGAGACGGCACGGTGGCCATTCTCGAACTTAACGGCGCGCTCACCTATCACGCAGACTGTCGGGGCGTCCGAGTTGGCCGACAGGGACGCAAGCGCAGGGAAGAATGGACGGTGCAATCCGACGCTGAAATCGGAGACAGAAGCCGTTTCCACTTCCGTTCGCAACGCCAATTGCTGATTGCAAGATGTCGTCAGCAAACGCCCCCCGCTCGCTCTCAATTCCATTACCTGCGTGTTGCCGAACTTGCTCAACTCAACGTCCACGGCTCGCACTGTGGCGGCAACCATTGCCTTGAGCGCGGCGGTGGGAAGCGCGACAAGCTGGCCTTCCACGTTCTCGACATTCGGAAACTTGTCCACGTCCCAGCCGGCCAAACTGAACTTTGAACGTCCCGCCTTGACTTGCAGTTTGCCGGGTTCAATCGCAAGTGATACCTCACCCTCGCTTATGTTCTTCACGAGGCCCGATAGCCGCCGCAAGTCAACGCAGATCGCGCCAGTGGCAGGGGTGTCAATTGACACTTGCGACTGCGCCGTAACGTCCAGATTCGTGGCGGTGAGTTTTAGTCTCCCGTCCCCAGCGTCCAGTTTTACCGTCGCCAGAATCGGGATAGTGTTTTTGGTTTCGCCTGCCATTGACACGAAATCGAGTTCTCGTGCGAATGCGGCCCGGTTCACTAAGAATTGCGGTACTGTTTGTGTCTGTGGCATTCGTTCCTCCTAGATTCCTAATGCGTCCGTAAGCAGTTTGATTGCCCGCTGGTATTCGTCGGGCGTCTCGGTAAAGTCGGCTATTGCGTCCTTCGCCCATTCGTAGGCGTCCCATACCTTCTCACCCTGCCGCACGAGAAGCGCGGCCTTGGCGACAATGGCGCTGATTGCGACGGCGGTTAGTTGTTCGGCAGTTAGCGCCGTGATTGTGGATTCCATTAGGCAGCCACCTTTCTGTTTATCTGTTCGCGCCACCTAGCTATAAATGTCCCGAAACGCATAGCGTATTCGTCGCACAGTTTTTCTGTCTTAATCAGATTACCGTCAACAATGGCTTGCTCAATCTCGCACTCAAGCGCCTTCATTGTCGGCATATCCAGGGTGAACTTTTCTGGCAGGGACACAGCGCCGCCGCACTCGCGCACGAAATCTAAAAACGAGTCGTTCACGGCATGGAAAGTCGCTAAGCCCTGATCTATGCAAAGATTGATTACGTCTTGTTTCATTCAAATAATCCCCCCGGCCTCGGCTTCGCTGGTTGTTCCGGTTTAGGTGTGTGGCCATTGCGCCAGCAGCTTTCGCCTTTAGCCTTTGCCGCCTTCTCACGCTTGAAATGCACCCGTTCCAAAATGTCGTCTTGCCGTCCGGTTATGCGCTCAGGAAGTCGCGCGCCGAATAGTTTCCAGACGTAATCACGATGTGTCGTGCGCTCGACTCTCTGGCCGTCAACCATCGTGTAAAGTCCCCAGTCGTCGCCAATGTCGAAGCAGGTTTTACCCTCGCGGTTTGTACCGATGTCTTTCTGAAATGCCCGCCAGGCCAGCGCTTCACGTTCCCGCTCGAAAGCCTCGCGCCACTTGAGCGGACGGCGACCGACGAGAACGTCGTTTTCATAAATCGCAACCTCGTCGTGTCTCAAACTGTAGCCAACAAGCATCCATAGGTAGATGTCTGCGGCTTCCTGGTCGTCTTCGGCAATTTTGAATGCGTCTGCGTATTTCAGCCCCGGCGCTTCTTCCCATATCGCAGGCGGACGCGGATATTCCGCTGGCGCTGGCATTTGCTCTGAGTATTCGTATTCGCGAATGTCAATCGTCAAAATTCCACCTCCTCGTCATCATCGTCACGACCGTTGTAATCATCGAAGTCCGCTTGCTGTTCGGCCTCGCCCTGCGCCGAATCTGCCGCCGCTTGGCGCCAATCAATGTAACGGCCAGTCTTGAAGTCGAAAGAGAAATCAACCTGGCCAACTTCGCCGCTGAAGCGGTCGCGCACTTTTTGAATCGCCACTTCGGTAACTTGGCCGCCCTTGCTCTTGGGTCGGCGCATCCCAATGAAGAAATCGGCAGCGTTGTAAAACCCAGCCGAATCTGTCGCGTTATAGGGTGTCGGCATTTGTATGTCGCCATCCGCATCCAGCGGCAGTTTCGTTGTATGAACCATTAGCCACATGTGCATCTGCGATTCCTTCAGGAACGGCTGAACCACCCCATGAAGTAAATCGCGGATAACGCGTGAGTCGTTACGACCTTGCGCGGCAGGCAATTGCAACGCGCCGAAAGGGTCAACGATTACGCCATCGGCATTCATCGCTTGCGCGTGACTTAGCACGTATTGCAGGGTGAAAGGCTCGCTAGCGATAGCCGTAATGCCTCTGAAATGTTCATAGATAAATTGCTCGGTGGCTGATTTTTCTTCGCGGCTCATCCGCTCAGGGAAATTACCGTAGTAGGACGCGCCCGCAATCATGCTCGCAAGGTCCGCGTATAGCATTTCCATCCGGTTTTCCGTCGAACAGATGGCGATTTTCCACCCATGCTTGATGGCCATATTCGCAACGAAGTTCAAGCCAAGCGTAGTCTTGCCAGCAGAGGGCGCCGCGCACATCACTGTCATATCGCCGGGATGCACGCTGTAAAGTTCGTCAAGATTTTTCCATCCAACAGACAGTCCGCGCTGTGCGCCGTCGTTGTAGAGTTTGTCCATCGCCGACTGAACGTCGCGGATACTGACGAGGCCGGGATGCGATTCGGACTGTGGCGCGTGCGGCGCTTCCGGTTCTTCGTCCTGCCAGTGCGGAACATCGCCAGGCACGAACTTGCAAACCCACTCAACCAGGCGCTCGACCTCATCGTCGGGTTTAGCTTCGGCAAAGCGAGTGGCGTTCTCAGCAATAAGCGCCGCGCGAATACCTGCCTTGCTCATTCCCTTGCCACGCATTTGGCAGGCCCACGCACGCAGCGCGGGATGCCGTCCACCTTCGATAATCTGGCTTTCGCCGTCGCTTGTGACGACCGTGGAAGGCTTCCGATTGCGTAACTTGTCGAGCAACCATTGCGGCGCTTTTGGTAAATGGCCATTCGGCGGATTCAGCCATTCGTAACGACCGCCGGATATATGTTCGCTGCCGACTGCGACAATCAGCCCGCCGTCGCCGCGAAAATCCAGTCCTTGACCGATTGGTGAAGGGCGGTCGGGGGAACCCTGAGTGTTCGGCCAATGGCCGCCAGGATGCTCGAAGAGTAGGTGAAACCCTTTTCCGCCTGTGCGCGCCGCGACTTTTTCTGGGAGTTCGCCGTGTTCAGCGAGGAGTTTCTTTAATGCCTCACTACCGCCGCTTTTCGGGTCCACGTCAAGCACGACCACCTTGGACGCTTCGCCGGTTGCGATCCCAATGTTTGACTGTGGCCACATACCCCACCAGTCCCGCAATTGCTTCTCGTCGGTCGTTGCGCGCTTCAGCGGGTCAAGGATACGCGGGTGTTTTGCAGGCGTGCGGCATGTGGCTTTGTGGCAAGTGCAAACCTTGTTCTCGATATTGTGCAGCGGCATTACGCGCCAGCCGCGCGCGGCACATTCAAGGGCGTATTCAAGTTTGGTTTTTGTTGTCACCATTCGTTACGCGTCAAAAGGGAATTTCTAAGTTGTCGTCTGCATCGGTAACCGGCTGGGTGTCCAATTGCCGCTCGCGTTTCGCTGCGATGTAGTTGGCCATCGAAAACGCCGAAGTGGACGTGCGCGGCTTGTTCGGCAATTTGTGTTGAGACTTAGGCGCGTAGTCCCGCCAGTCCGCCGACTCGTTCGGCGCGCGGTTTTGTCGGTTTGCGGGTTGCTGCTGGTCGCGTTTCACTCGGTTGCGGTAGTTTTCAATCATCCCCGCAATGTTGCGGGTTGAGTATCGGTTGGCCTTCCACGCGTCCAGTGTGATTTCCCACACCGCCAGGTTCGTGATGCCGGCGGCGCCGATGACTTCTTCGTTGTGGATGTTTGCTTGGTCGGGGAATCGCTGTTTGAACGCGTCGAACGGCTCGGCAGTCGGCGTGGCCTGGGTCTGTTTGGGTTTCTCTTTGCCTGGAGTGCCGAAGTCCGGGGCGAAGGGTTCAGAACCAAGTGGCGGAAGGGCGCGCCGCCTCTCTCTGGTTCCTTCTTCTGGTTCTTCCTTATATGCAGTAGCGTTTTTGCTACCATTGGGTAGCGTTTTTGCTACCATTGTGGCCGCAGTAGCGTTTTTGCTACCATTCTCGGAATCTGGCCTATCTTCAAGAGTGTCAATGCCAACGGTAGCGTTTTCACTACTCACGCCTTTAACGGTAGCGTTTTTGCTACCGTTGGCGCTATCTTCAATGTTTGCAGCGTCCGCAGTAGCGTTTTTGCTACCACCGAAACCAAGTACAAATGTCGCCAAGTCGCCATCGAAGTGCGCCCAGCCAGCACTCACGAGTTCGTTTCTGAGTTTGAAAATGTTCTTGGGATGCACGTCAATGCCCTCGGCGGTAGTCCGAACGGATGGGCAGATTTTGCCGCTGGTGCGGTTGCGGCAACGGCACAGGAAGCAGTAAAGCCGCCATGCGCCGGCTGACAGTTCCGCCATTCGGTCTATTGCCTCATTCGGGATTTGGGTAAATTCCATTCCCACCCCTTAGCGCTGAATCAGCCTGCGTGTCTCTTGTACTTCCTGTGTCTTGCGTGGGCGCTTATCGAGCCGTGCAATCACTCGCGCCTGGGTACTCATTGTGTCCCGCAGCGTGCGGATATAGTTTTCGTCTTTCTGGGCGCGAATCCAGTAGCCGACAAGTCCGCCGGCAATGAACGCGGCTACGCCAACGAGCACGGTGATTGCTATGTATTCGTCGTAAGGATTGGTGAGTAAGTTCATAGAGCAACGCCTTTCGATAGGGTAGGGCTGGCCGGGGTGTGGCCGGTAAGTCCTGTTATTTAGCGTCCCGGTAAGGCAGTGTGTGGTGTTCCACCGCGAACCGTCCCGGCCACGTCTTCCGATAGCCGGAAGCGCTCTTGAGCGGGTTGTTGTCGTAATCAAACTCGGCCACACCGCCGGACGCGCGCTGACACTCTAAGCACTGGGCGCGTTTCGGTATTTCGCACCCCACGCCGCAGCAATAGGTGTCTTTCCAGCACGTTACGCATTGGTGCATATGCGGCTTGGATGTGTCGAATTTCTTCTTCGCCATAATCAGCTCCTAAACGCAAAAAGGCCGCTGGCGAAATCGTCTAACAGCCACGGAAGACGAAAGGAAACCAGCGGCCTTTTACCGCAAAATAACCTATACCTTTCTACTCTTCCGTGGCATTTTCACGGTAGCACATTAACAAGTTTGCAATCAAGCATAATTTGCAAGTTCCCAGAAATACTTGCAACTACTTGACGCTACGAGACTACCGCCGGTTCGGATAATGCGCGCGCGGCTGTCAGTCCGTTTTCGGCCTCGTACCGAATCAGATAAAGCAGTTCGTCCGGGCTGACTGGCGCCGTGCTGGCCAGCTTGTGAATGCGTTGAAATGCTATTGTGAGTTCAGCGACTTTGGTTGAATCGTCGTCGAATAGCGGCGGGGCTGTGAGTTTAGTTGTGTTCATAATGGTTTTCCTTTCGGTGTCAAAAGTTGGTACAAGTTGAAATATAGTCAGTTGTAGAATATTGTCAAGCGATATTTTCTACAGTTGACGAATCCGCATTGTTGAGATATAAATGCGCCGTTACAGTAGGAGTGTCACACCTATGGAGAAACTACTTTCAGTTGCGGAAGCCGCCCTAGCGCTTGGCGTACACCGCACTCGTATAAACCAACTCATAGAAAGCGGAGACTTGCCAGCCACACGGATTGGCAGAGCTTACGCTGTTCGTGAAAGCGATTTGGCAAAGGTGAGAAATAGGCCGTCGCCGGGCCGTCCAAAGAAAACGGCAAAGAAAGGCAGGAAATGACTTACAATTTTGACATTTACTGGCCAGCAAGGAAGTGCTGGTTTACAGTCACGGGAGAGACGAAGCGAGACGCGTTGGCCTCATTCAAACGCCAGTACCAGCTAACCCGCATGCCAATGGGCCATGTTGTTCGTAAGGCAGCCGTGCCGATAAGCAACGAAGCCAAGAAAGGGACGAAGTGAGCGAATTTATCACGCCGCGCGAATTGAACAAGCGGATAAAAAGCGGGGAAACGTTCTGGGTAGCGTTCGACGACGCGCGAGCCGCAAGGGTTCTCAAGGTTCGCGTGAGGAACGGCAACGTTGAGGCGTCAACTTGGACGGGCTGGGTGAAAACTGGACAAGTGGGACGCAAGGGCAAACTGTTCACCGTAAGCAATGACGCGAAAGGTAAGAAATGAACACCACAACGAAGCGAGGCAAAGACTTAAAAGTAGGCGATAGAGTGATAGCGGACGCAACGGGCAAGACGTTGACTATCAAAACCCTCAATCGCGGCATAGTCCCGAACAGCCGACTTGCTCAATACAAGGGCGACGCGGACTGGTCAACCATCGCCAACGATCACTGGTATATCATTGCCGCAGGGCCAAAGAAGGGGGCGAGATGACGCCAAGAGAGCGAGCAGAAGCAATACCGGCAACGCGGTTCACCCTCAGAGACGCATGGATTGACGCCATTGAGCAGGCCATTATCGCAGCCGAAGACGCCGCGTTTAAAGCAGGGGCCAAAGAGGAGCGCGAAGCCTGCGCGAAGATTGCCGAGAAGATGCATGGCCAATTTTGGCACAAGCAAATGAGAGAGGCTGCCACGTCCATCATGGAACAAATCCGCGCTAGGGGGACGAAATGAAAACACTGCATACCATTGAACACACGCAGGACGGGCTAACCGTGAAGGCCACGCAGCGATACCACTCAGACGTAAACTTAGGGCATTACGATTACGTCGTTACCAACAGCGCAGGGCATATCATCAAGGCAGGGCAAACAAAGTACGGCGTGCCTATTGGTAAAATGGGGACGGACGACTTGAAGGAAATACTCAAGGGTGCGGACCGCTGGCTTGACGACGAAGACCGCGAGCTTTACGGCTTGAGCAAGGAGGCAGAATGAACACCTGCATGCAGTGCGGCACGGAGATTACCGCAGAGAACTACAACATGAACTGGACGTTAATGTGCAATTCCTGCCACGCGGAGTATTGCGCCAAGAGTAAAAAAAAACGAGAAGAAAGAAAATCAGAAGCAAGAATCGCCGAGCTTGAAAGGCGCGTTGCTGAACTTGAGAAAGGGGCGAAGAAGTGAGCGACAAGAACAAGAAAAGCGACGAAACCTTAACCGAACAGCAGAAGATAAACCGCCGGAACTATGTCCCCGAAGTCTGGGGGATAGTCTGCCCTCATTGCAAGATTTTCCACCGTCCAAAAACACCATGCGGAGCCATTGCGGCAGAGATAGCGGAACGCAAGAGGGAGAGAGGGGAATCATGAAACTGTTTAAGGCGTGGAAAACCAAAGGGGACGAACTAATGCGCAGCGATATGCGAAAACTGCGGCAGAGGTTCGTTATTGCCTTCATACAAGTTGTGGTGCTGGTCATCGTCGCGCTTGCGATATGGCCACAGTACTCCTTTGTAATTCTTATAGTCGGGACAGTCCTACTTGCGATAGTATTCTACGGGATAGAAGTCACGCGAAGCATTGAGGGCGAAGAGTGATATTAAAAGACGAACAGCGAACACTGAAAACTAAGATTCTTGTTTTAGGAATGTGGGAGTTCCGCATTGAATGCGATAAGTGTAAAGGCAGAGTTGGAGTCACAATGCAAACGCGCGACGAAACGCAGTGGTTTGTTTATGACAAGCTGGGCTGGCGCGCCAACCCAAAAGCCAGAAAATATGCCCACATATGCCGCCGCTGCGCGGGTAAGGGCGGCCCAAGCGGATCGAGGGTAAAATGATTTTGCAACGTTTTTGCAACGTTCTATTCACTCTCAAATGAACTACTTGAACTGTATGCACAACTCAGAAGGCCGGGAAAATGATTTATAAGTCTCGCAAGCCTGTGGATGTTGACGCTAATTTACCCGTAACGCTAACACATTCACAGGGTTGCAAAATAGCTTACGGCCTCACTACTGTTCCATCCTTCCTTCTGGTAGTTCCCCAGAAGTGGACGGATTTAACCGATTCCGTTTAGTAACTACAACCATTCGACTTGCCGCCAGTTTGCGGGCCGCTTTCAAGCCCGCCTGGCGGTTATTTGCAACGTTTTTGCAACGTTTGTTTCCGCCATAAGTTCCCGCGCGCGTTCGTGATCCAAAAGCGAATAGCTCATTGTCATGTGCGGCGACGAATGGCCCATTAAAAGCGCTATCTCGAACGGGCCGAAGCCTGCCAGTTCCCACCGATGCTTGGCTGTGTCACGCAGCCAGCGAAGCCAGAAACCGGCAAGCCCCACCTCTTCGGTGAGAGTCTTCCACGCTCCCCGTATCGAGTCGCGCGGATAGACTTTATCCCCTGGCAACTTCAGGAGCGCTTTGTAATAGGGCAACGCCCGATCCGAGATAGGAACAATGCGCGTCTTGGGTTGAGCCGACGTGCGCCGCCGCCCACGCTTGTACGAGATTACTTCTACGCGCCGGCCTGCTATATCCACCTGAGATTTCTTCATTGTGAAAAACTCTCTTGGGCGAAACCCGCCCTCAACCAGCACGACAATTGCCGCCTCGACTTCCGGCCATTCGTTGCGGCTGTTCCTGCGCTGCCGCCGGCACGCCTCAAGCAAGCGCTGTTCGTCCTCGCGGCTCAACACCTGCTTTGTAAAGCGCCCGACTTCCAGCCGCATTACCGAAGCACAGGGGTTCGTCGTCCGCAGCCCTTCGGCAATCGCCAGGGTGAAGATAGACGATAGACAGTCAAGGATATTGTTCACCGTCTTCGGCTTTACCGTCCCGTCTGTCCGCTCGTTCTTCCGCTTCTTCTGGCGTTGCTTGAAAGCCTCGATTTCAAAAGGCGAAATGTCGGCTATTAGCTTGTCGCCAAATTCGGGCAGAAGAAGTTTCAGCGCCCACTTGGCGCCGTGCTGATAGTGGCGGTGGTTCTCTTCGGCTAATGGCCGGTATCTCTCTTCCACGAAGCGTTCAAATGTCCACGGCTTTACGCGGGGCTTGAATATTGGCTCACCGCGAATGGCAATCTCTATGGCCCTAGCCTCGAACGCTTTCGCTTCGTTCTTGGTGCGGGCCTTCTGTTTAGGGTTGTCGGGATTGCGGGCGCGTGAATAGCTCTCAACCCCGTTGATTTGGAATTTCCAGTACCAGGCGGTTTTCGTCTTGCCGCCTGATACCCATTCTCGTTCAAAAACAGGCATACGTAGTTCTCCGGGATATGCCCGCCTTCTGAGTGTGCGGGCGCATGTTGCGCGAAGTGGGGATTGCTGGCAAGGAAAAGGCGCTCTACGAAAAAGAGCGCCTAACAAAAGAAAAGGACTGTTAAGAATCGGGTGGCTTACACGCGCTTCCCACCATGACGAAAGCCGCGCTCCCGGTTTTTCTTAAGTTTTGCGTTCACAGCCTTATCCAAGTCGAAATCAAGCCCTGTCGCGCAATCCAGAACCCTAATAATCACGTCGGCAAGTTCTTCCTCAAAGTTCGCCTTGTCATTTGCCCTAAAGCCCTCAAGCGCTTCCGAAACTTCAGAATGAATCAACGCCAAGACGCCAGGAATTTTGTAAGTGTCGTGCCAGTCGTCAGGTGTGGTTACTTCCCATCCGTTGGCCTTGTTGATTTCGATAATTTCTAAACCCAGATTTTTAAACATAGTGTTCTCCTTGTTGCCCTGTGGTTCTGAATTGTTTTGTTAAGAACTGGCAGTCCTAAACCGCCACCACTTCCGAATGTTTCTCGCGCCACGCGTCTATCTCAGCTTTGCGGAACCTCAAGTGCGGCCTTTCGTGGCCCGGCGGCTTCAACTGCCGGTGCGGTATCAGCCGCTTGCGACAGAGCGTGTACACCGACGAAGGCGACATGCCGAGATAGGCCGCCACTTCTTGCGCCGTCCATTCAACCTCAACGCCTTTCGCTTCCAGCTTGGCACGCGTGCGTTTTAGCTTGTCAGGGTTTTCCCGCATTGGTTGGCCTCCATCTGCTGTTTGGCCTTCTGCAACTTGCGCCGACTTGGCATGATTGCCCTGAAGACGGCCTTGATAATTGCGGCCTCTTTTAAGGTATCCACGCGCGGATCGAGGATTACGACTTCAAGCGCCCGCAACGCGCTGGACACCTCGTTCTTAGTTACTTGCATAGCTGTGTCTCCGGTAGGTGCGAAAGAAATGCCCGCGCCAGTGAAGGCGCGGGCATTAACAGTTCAGGTTAGCTTGTGGCGCCGCCCGAAAGTTGCGCCTTCAAGTCTTGAATGAGCTGCACTTGGTCAGGGCCGCTTAGCTGCGAAACGCCTTCCACGTTAACCTCCTGCTTCAGCGCGGCGTATAGCGCAACGATTTGGCCCACCAGTCCGCCCGGCCTCGGCTTTACGGGTTCGCTCTCGCCAGCGTCCTGCTTAGCGGCCTTGCGCTTTGGCGGGGCCTGGGTTCTGGATTCGGTTCTAGGACTCTCGCGCACAATCTCGCCATCAATAACGTCGCCGTTAATTGGCATGTCTTCGACATCTTGCGTGAAAAACTCGGAAGCGTTCACAGCAAGCAGCGTTGCGGCTATCAGCGCGCGTTTCTGCGCCATCTTCTGAAGCGTGTTCACCTGATCGGCTATGTCTGGGTTGGGAACCCGTCCGACTTGTTGGCCCGCTATCTCCGGGTCGCCATCGTCGTACTTGGCGCCGCAGCCATCTTTCTTCTTAAAGCATATCCAGCCGCCGCCGAATTCAGCCTTACCTTTGATAATCGCAGCCTTCCCGCAAGCTGGACACACACGCTCGGCCTTGCGGTAGCGATACTTTGACTCGAACGAATTGCACGAGCCGTCCGACTCCGCAATTAACTGATCGCCGTAGTACAGCGCGCACCGATAGAGATAGTAGAAGAACAATTCGCCGCCGTGTTCGGTTCCGCGCCAGTCTTCCACCTTCTCAACAATGGCGAAACGCTTCGTCAGTCCGAAGAACGTCAGCAGTTTTTCCGCCCCTGGCTTCAGCAGGGTAGGCTTATTTGTCCCCGGTATTTCGCCAAAATCAGCACCTTCCTTGAGAAGGGTTTTGACGAACTTGGTCAGCATTGTGTAGCGGTCAACGGCCTGCTCAACGGAAAGCGCCGGCATTAACGTTGCCGCGTTAGTGGTTATCAGAGCGGTATTTTCTTGCATGTTGCATCCTTCCAGCGCGCTTGTGTATATTGCGCCTGCTTATACGTAGTCTATGAGGGCGAGATCACACCGTTTCTGTGATCTCGCCCTCATTCGTTTCTACCGGCTTGGGAACCGGGCCGAGTTCAGCCAACGCCTTCCACTGCGGATTCTCAGCGAGAAATGTTTCCCAGTA
>Ga0111539_10008292_pt1 | contig 13229 bp, 10 predicted proteins | sample RhiMethybrSRZTD1_FD_79667 | JGI IMG/M metagenome (GOLD analysis project Ga0111539, IMG submission 79667) | Populus rhizosphere microbial communities from Tennessee, USA - Rhizosphere MetaG P. TD hybrid SRZTD1 (version 2) (version 2) | ecosystem: Host-associated > Plants > Roots > Rhizosphere >...
AGGACACGTCGGCACCTGCTGGGGATGTGATGATGTTCGGCGTCCGGGAGATGCGAGGCCACAGGCTGGCGAGCACGACATCGGTGGGAATGGCGCGCTCGGCGTCGGCGGCCAGCACGAAGGCTTCGCCGTACCGATCGAGATCGGCGAGCCGCAGCGCTTCCGGCAACGTCACATTTCGCGCGGTGCGCGCCGCGGCGCCCGAGCGCCACGCCCATAAACCGGCGACGCTCACGGCGGCGAATACGAGGATCGCGGCGAGGATTGCGGCGCGGGACCTGGCGGTGCGGACCTCCGGAACAGCACCGACCGCCGTCGTGGCTGACGGCTGCAGGAATTGCTCGAGGGCGTGCGCCATCTCGCCGGCGTTCGCGTACCGTCGCTGTGGGTCCCGATCGAGCGCACGCGAGACGATGCGCGCCAGGTCGTCGTGCCCCGAGAGCGAGGATGGCGGAAGCGGCGGCACGGGCTTCTCGATAATCGCCTGGAGCAGCTCGTAGTCGTCGGCGCCGGTGAACGGCCGCTTGCCGGCGAGCATTTCGTACAGCACAACGCCGAGCGCCCAGACGTCGCCACGCGCGTCACCGATACCGCCGCGCAGATGCTCGGGCGCCATATACGCGATCGTGCCGACGGTCGTGCCGGTGCGCGTGAGGTCGCCGCCGCCGGCGAACTTCGCGATGCCGAAGTCGAGCAGCCGGGCCTGGCCGTCGCCGTCGATCATGATGTTGGCCGGCTTGATGTCGCGATGGGCGATGCCGGCCTGATGCGCGCGCGCCAGACCGTGTGCCACCTGCAGCGTGAGCCGCGCCGCGTCACCGGGTGACAGCGGACCGCGATCGAGTCGCGTCTTCAGCGTTTCCCCGTCGAGAAACGCCATCGCGATGAACGCGCGGCCGTCGGGCAGTTCCTCGACGTCGTAGATCGTGCAGACGTTGGCGTGGTCGAGGGTGGACGCCGCCCGCGCCTCGGCGAACAGCCGGCGCCGCGCGTCGTCGTCGCGCATCAACTGCGGCGGCAGGAACTTCAGGGCGACGAACCGGCCGAGCCGCAGGTCCTCGGCTTTGTAGACGACGCCCATCCCGCCGGCCCCGATTTCGGAGATCACCCGGTAGTGGGAAATCGTCTCGCCGATCACGGGCTCATCCTACTGCACGCGCCCGAGGTACTTGTCGAGCCACGCGACGACTTCCTGGACGAGCTGGGTGTGCTTGGTTGCGAAGATCTCGTGCCCGCCCGGATAGAGCACATGCTTCTTGTCCGAGGGCGGTGTTCCGAGTCCATCGAAGAACGGCCGTTGCGTCGTGTCGACCGGAAAGATGAAATCTTCGTCGCCGTTCACCATCAGGATGGGCACCCGTACTCGAGGCACGAAATGGAACGGATCGGCCTCTGGTGCCGGAGTGCTGCTGCCCAGGCCGCCCATGAGCAACACGCCGGTCCGAATCCGCGGATCGAGCGCAATGGTGAGCGGCGCCATCCGCGCGCCCCAGGACACGCCGTAATAGGCCACCTCTTTACCGGCAAGATCGGATCGCGACCCGAGATAATCAAGCGTCCGGCGCGCATCCGTGACGAGCTGCTGCGCCCACGTCGTATAGGCGCGGGTGGCCGTCGGCCACGACGACGTCAATGAAGGATCGCTGCGTTCGAACGTGTACTTGTAGATCGGGAACGCGACGGCGCGGCCGCTCAACAAGACGAAGTCGAACCCCCAGGACTCCGGTGCCAACGTCGCGCTGCTGGCGGTTCTGATGGCGCTCGATCCTGGAAAGTACAGCACCGTCTGGAACGGCGCCTTGACGTTCTTCGGCAGGAACAGATTGATCGTCAGCCGCTCGCTGCCGTAGGCCGGCGCGATCGACACAATTTCCCGGCGCCACTGGGCCGACGAGTCGTCTGTTTTTTCGAGGCGCGGCTCGAGCGGTGTGTGGTCGTAGGCGTACTGTTCCGCGTAGATGCGGTAGATCGCGTCTCCCACCGGCTTCTCCGTGCGGTAATTGCGCGCGGGCGGTGTGATGGCGGCGAAGAGCGTGGCCGGCGCCGGCTGTCCGGCATCCTTCATGCAGCGGAATCCGTTGGTCTCCGATCGATCGAACGGCGGCCGCGAATCCGAGTACAGGTACGCGTAGTCCGGATCGTTCCATGCCCCGCCGAGCGCGTAGCGCGCGCCACTGTCGTTGTCGTTCCACACCCACTCTTTGACGTTGCCCGCCATGTCGACCGTGCCGTATGGTCCGAGTCCGCGGTAGGCTGTGGCGGGAAGCGGCCCGGATCCGCTGAAATTGCTCGTCCTGGTCACGTTGTCGCCGAGCTCCGGACCCGCCGCCTGCGACCAGTGCCGGATCGTCGGCAGCCGCTTGCCTCGAAACGCGGCGTACGCCGCCGCTTCGTACCAGCTCACGCCATTCACGGGGTACTGATCGTGCCCCGCCGGCGGCGCGCCGCCTTCCCAGGTGGCGGGCCCCGGCCGCCCGGTCCGGTCGCGGAAGAGGTTCATTGCGGCAGCCCATTCGATCCGCTGGCCGTCGCGGACGAACGGTTCGGTCCAGTACTCGCGCTTGGTGTAACCGCCGGCATCGACGAAAGCCTTGAACTCGCTGTTCGTCACCTCGGCGCGATCGATCAGGTAATCCGGCGCGGGGATGCGAATGTTGAAGTCGAAGCCGGTGATCGCCAGTCGCAGGCCGGGTCGCGGCACAGACACGAGCACCATTCCCTGCGGGATTACGCCCGGCGGCGTCAACGTCACCTCGTCGTCGAGTGCGGCGATGAACCCCATTGGCGCCGCCGCGCGCACGATTTCACGCGTCTCGAACCCGGCTTTGGCGAACCGCCATCGAAACACGCCGCGCGGCACCTGCACGTTTTCGAGCGGCGTGCGGCCAAGCGGATGCCAGGTGTCAGCGCCGCCGATCAGCGCGAAGGACACGTCAGCGCCTGCCGGCGTCGACAGGACGTTCGTCGTTCTGGTAATACGCGGCCACAAACTGACGAGCACCGGATCTGTGGGAATTGCGCGCTCTGCAGCTTTGCCCAGCACGAACGCCTCGCCGTAGCGATCGAGATCGGCGAGCTTGAGCGCTTCCGGCAGGGTCACATTCCGCGCGGTGCGCGCGTCGCTCGATCGCCAGGCCCAGAGACCAGCGGTCGCCAGGACCGCCACCGCGATGCTGCCAAACAGAATTGCGGCGCGCGAACCGCCGCGGCGAGTGGCGGGCACGGCGACCGTCGTGGTCGTCGCTTGTGACTGCAGAAATTCTTCGAGGGCGTGCGCCATGTCGCCGGCGTTCGCGAAGCGCCGCTGTGGGTCGCGCTCGAGTGCCCGGGAGACAATGCGCCCCAGCTCGTCGTGTCCCGCGAGCGCCGATGGCGGAAGCGCCGGGACCGGCTTGTCGATGATCGCCTGGAGCAGCTCGTAGTCATCGGCGCCGGTGAACGGCCGTTTGCCGGCGATCATTTCGTAGAGCACGACGCCGAGCGCCCACACGTCGGCCCGCGCGTCGCCGGCGCCGCCGCGCACATGCTCGGGCGCCATGTAGGCAATCGTACCGACGGTGGTGCCCGTCTTCGTGAGATCGCCGCCGCCGGCGAACTTCGCGATGCCGAAGTCAAGCAGCCGCGCTTCGCCGTCGCTCGTGACCATGATGTTGGCCGGCTTCACGTCGCGATGGGCGATGCCGGCCTGATGCGCACGCGCAAGGCCGTGCGCCACCTGCAGCGCGAGCCGCGCGGCTTCAACAGGCGACAGCGGACCGCGATCGAGCCGCGTCTTCAGCGTCTCGCCGTCGAGAAACGCCATCGCGATGAACGCGCGGCCGTCGGGCAGCTCTTCGACGTCGTAGATCGTGCAGACGTTGGCGTGATCGAGGCTGGATGCCGCCCGCGCTTCGGCGATCAGCCGCTGCCGCGCGTCTGGATCGCGCATGAGCTGCGGCGGCAGGAACTTCAGCGCGACGAACCGGCCGAGCCGCAGATCCTCGGCTTTGTAGACAACGCCCATGCCGCCGGTGCCAATCTCGGAGATGACCCGGTAATGGGAAATCGTCTCGCCGATCACGGGCTGATCCTACACCTGAGGGGAGAATAGGGAGTCATGCCCAAGCCCTTTCCGAAAATCGATTGCGAACGCGTGCAGCCAGGCTTGCCGGTGAAGGACGTAGCGGCCGCGGTGGACTTCTATACGAAGCGGCTGGGGTTCACGCTCGGATTCACCTGGCCCGAGAGCGGGCCGGCCACGATGGCGGGCGTGAATCTTGGCGAGGTCCAGGTGTTTCTCCAGCAGGGGACGCCGAACCCAGACGGCATCTCCGTCTACTTTCTGGTCTCGAATGCCGACGAGCTCTGCGACGCGCAGCGGGCGAACGGCGTGGAGATCATCGAGGAGCCCGGCGACCGAGCATATGGCCTGCGCGATTATCTCGCCCGTGACCTGCACGGCTACCGGCTCGGGTTCGGGCACTACATCTACACGGTGGGCGAGCCGATTGAGATCCAGCGCGTCGACGTGCCGGTGCGTCTCGAGAAACGGTTGGCGGCGCTACTCGCCGATCTGGCTGCCTACAAACGCCTGAGCCTCAGCAACTGTCTCGAAGAGATCCTGCTGCACACGAACGAGCAGATTGGCGAGACCGGCAACGTCCCGAGTCCACATACGAAAGCGCAGCTCCGGTACATTCAGGAGCTCAAGAAGAAACACGGCATCGACTACGACTCGCACGGCAGCTACCGCTTCGTCGAGAAGTAGTCTTACGCCGGCGGAACCGCCAACCCGCCGCTGACGGCGTATGACGGCATCGGCGCCGGAAACCCCGCCTCGCCGAATGTCTCGCGGATCAGCCGGTTCGTGTCGAAGTACACCTGCCAGTAGTGCTCGTTGCTGCAGTACGGCCGCACACAGAGCAGCGGACCCGCAGGCGTGAACTGCAGCACATCCACGTCGGGCGCAGGATTCGCGATGACGTTCGGGATGCTGCCGAGCCGTTCCTTGAGCAGGCGGATCGCCCGCCGGTGATCCACATCGTTGCTGATGGTCGCGGTCAGATCGACGCGGCGGTAGGGATTCGCCGAAAAATTCTGGATCGTGTCCGAGAACACTTTGTTATTGCCGACGATCGTGAGCACGTTGTCGGGCGTGTTGATGGTCGTGCCGAACAGGCCGATGGCGCTCACCGTTCCGGTGACGCCGGCGGCCGTGACGGCGTCGCCGACCTTGAACGGACGGAGAAAGACGAGGAACGCGCCGGCCGCGAAATTGGCGAGCAGCCCGCCCCAGGCGACGCCGATCGCGACGCCGCCGGCCGCAATCAACGCCGCGAACGTCGTCGTCTCGACGCCGAAGAATCCGAGGATCGCGACGATCAGCGCGACGTTCAGGACGACCGTCAGGCCGGTCTGGAGGTATTTCGTCAGCGTGACGTCGAATTTCTGTCGATCAAGCGCCCGGCCAACGAGCCGGGAGGCGAGCGCAATCAGCCAGCGGCCGACGAGCCAGAGCACGAGCGCCCCGGCGGCTTTCCAGGCAACAGCCACGAGCGTTGCCTGCGCACTCTGCATGAACGCATTGAGGTCCATCGCACTCCTCCAGTCAGTGGCGCTTGACTACGGAATCCCTGACGCGTAGAGCCGTTTTCGATTCCGTTGTATGCGAAAACGGCTCCGCGCGGTTTCCGCGGGCCTTCCTCGAAGTAAAGACCGCGGGTTTCGTTGTCGACAAGTGACTCACGGTCGAAATCGAGCCCACGAAACCCGAGGTCTTTTCCCGCTAGTCTGCTACATGGAAGACGGAAACCGCTCGCACAGCCGTTGCCAACTTGCCCGGCGCCGTACTGAGTGCTTAAGTAGTGAGCCACCGGGGTTGGCTGCTCCGAACCCGCGGCGGACGGCGGCAGATCTACGGCATTTCGGAGGCGGCTCCAGCAGCTCGCGCCATGCGCACCTGGGTCAAAGTCACGCTCGCCGTCGCGGCGCTCGTCATCCTGGCGATTTCCGTCCTGGCCGGGACCGGCGCCTACTACTTCTTCCGTCATCTCGACACGCGCAGCGCAACGGAAGCCGAAGCGAAGAAGGAAATCGAGTCCATTCGCGCGCGCTTTGCCGGCCGGCCGCCGATGATCGACATCCTCGATCCGCGATCCGGTGAGATCAGGATTCAGCGCACAACACACCCCACAGGGCTCCGCGCGCAGACACTTCACGTGCTGACGTGGAAAGAATCCGAGCAGGAGGTGATGCGCGCCGACGTGCCACTCTGGCTCATGCACTTCAGTTCTCTCAATGTGCTGTCGCACCTCGGCGTCGCACCGGCGCGATACCGGCTGACGGCAGAAGACATCGCGAGATTCGGGCCGGGTATCATTACCGATTATCTCGATTCCAGTCAGCGGGTTCTCATCTGGGTCGAGTAGGACGGGCGGGTCACAACCATGAATCGCCGCGAATTCCTTCGTGCCACGATGTCGGCCGGCGCCGTGATGTCCGTCGGCGTGTCTGCTCGCGCGATCGCGGCCCGGGCCGCGGCATCGCCGATCAAAATCGGTCACCGCGAAGGCAACATGCTCCGCACGTCGTCGCCCGGTGTCTACGAGCTGGCCTCGAAGATTCCGGGTCTGTCCGGGATCGAAGTGCAGACGACGAGGTCGAATCTGTGGGATCGGGACACGGTGCTCGCCTACAAGCGTGAGTCTCATCGCTGGAACATCAGGACGATCTCGATGGGCGGCAGTCTTCCCGCCGGTGGGACGCTGCTCGAGCCCGTCCCGTGCGAGGCGTCGCTGCGGAAGACCATCCATGCCGGTGAGATTCTCGGCGCCAACGTCGTGCTGGTTCCCGGCTTCCGCGAGACCTGCCCGAAGATGGATGACGAATCGTCGTATGGACCCGTGGTGCAGTTGCTGAAGACGCTCGCGCCGGTGGCCGAGGATGCCGGGATCGTGCTCGGCCTCGAGCTGTCGCTGACGACCGACGAGTACGTGAAGCTGCTGGGTCTCGTGAATCATCCCGGCGTCCGCGCGTACTGGGACGCCACCGGCACGGAGAGCATGGTGCACAACGGCGAAGGCATCAAAGGGATCGAGGTGCTCGGGGCTTCGATCGTGCAGATGCACCTCAAGAACAATCGCAATCCGTTGATGGAGGACCCCGGCCTCGTCGACTGGTCGAAAGCGTGGCCGGCGATCAGAAAATCCGGCTTCGAAGGATGGTTCGTCTTCGAGACCCCGCACGCCACCCCGGAGGCGTGCATCGAAGAGACGAAGAAGAACATCGCGTGGGTGTTGAAAAACCAGGGGTGAAATCGGCGTCACCTGACCCAACCCTGCCATCTTTTTCCTCGTCCAAACCGCCATGCTGCAGGATCTGAAATTCGCGCTCCGATCCTTACGCGCGACACCGGCATTCACGGCGGTCGCGCTCGTCGTGCTGACGCTCGGCATCGGCGCCACCACCGCCATCTACTCGGTCGTCGACGCGATCGCGCTGCGCGGCCTGCCGTTTCACCGCGCCGATCGGTTGATGATCGTGGACGAGACGAACCCGACCGGAAAGGGTTTGACCGGCGGTTACGTCGCCGCGCCGAATTTCTACGACTGGCGCGCGCAGCAGACCTCCTTCGAGGATCTCGCGGCGTTCCAGGGGCTGAATCTGACGAGTGTGACCAACGGCGAGCCGGAGTCACTCCGCGCGCTGATGATCTCGGCGAGCCTGATGCCGCTGCTTCGCGTCACGCCGCAGCGCGGGCAGTTGTTCGGCGCCGATCGCGAAGTCGCCGGCCGCAATCGCGTCGCGCTGATCAGCGACGGACTCTGGCACCGGCGCTTCGGCGCCGATCCTGCCATCGTCGGGAAAACATTTACCGTCGGCCGGCCCGGCGCACCCGAGCAGGCCAACGACGGCGTGTGGGAGATCGGCGGCGTGATGCCGGCCGGGTTCGAATTCCCGATCGGCCGGCTGAAGCCGATCGAGGTCTGGGTCCCGTACGTGCCGACCGCGCAGGAGTATCCACGCGGGGACGGCAGCTCGCGCAACTACAACGCGCAGGTGCTCGGGCGCCTGAAGGACGGCGTGTCGCGCGAGCAGGCGTACGCCGACATGGCGCGCATCACCGGGGCGCTGAAAGGGCAATATCCCCGATGGTTCCGCGATCGCTGGGTCGGCGTCACGCCGCTTCACGAGTCGATCGTCGGGAAGGCTCGAAGCTGGATGCTCCTGCTCCTGGGCTCGGTGACCCTGGTGCTCCTCATCGCGTGCGTGAACGTCGCCAACCTGCTGCTGGCACGCGCGATGTCGCGCTCGCGCGAAGTCGGCGTGCGCGCGGCGCTCGGCGCGTCGCGATGGCGCCTCGCACGGGCGCTGCTCGTCGAAAGCATCGTGCTCGCGGCGGCCGGTGCCGCGCTGGGCGTGTTCGCGGCGTACTGGGGCGTCGCCGCGATGCGCGCCGCGCTCCCGCCGAGTCTCCCGCGACTCTCGGACGTCGGCATCGATCTCCGGATTCTCATGGCCACGATTGGCGCGACGCTCGCGACCGGCGTCCTCTGCGGCGTCCTGCCCGCGCTGCAGTACTCACGGCCTCACCTCTCGAGCGCGCTCCGTGAGGGCGGCCGGTCCGGCGCCGTCGGCATGGCGCGTCAGCGCACGCGCACGCTGTTGCTGGTGTCCGAAGTGGCGCTGGCGGTCGTGTTGCTGGTCGGCGCTGGGCTGTTCATCTCCAGCTTCGTGAAGCTGGTCCGCGTCGATCTCGGCATCGAAACGTCGAAGATGCTGACGGTCGGCGTGTATCCGCGCGTCGACTTCAACGCCCGTGAGCGGGTGGATGCCGACATGGCGCGTGCGGGCACGCAGATTCGCGCGGTTCTGGATCGTGCTCGCAGCCTGCCCGGCGTCGAGGCCGTGGCGCTGGCCTCCGGCACGGCACCGCTCAGCGGCGGTTGGAGCCGCACGAGCTTCACGATTCCGGGCCAACCGAAATCCGAGGATCCGGACGACAGCCCGGATCAGAAGACGATTACGGCCGACTATTTCCGCGCGACGCGGATACCACTGCTGCGCGGCCGCGCGATTACCGAGGCCGACTGCGCGAAAGGCGCCGAACCGGTCGTGGTGATCAATGACATCGCGGCCGAGCGGTTTTTCAAGGGCAAGGATCCCCTCGGCACGGTCGTCGAATCCAACGGCAAGCGGACGATCGTCGGCATCGTGCGCGCCGTCCGGCTCGGCGGACCGGAAGCGCCGCTCCGTCCGGAGGTTTACACGCCGTTCAATTTCGAGCGCGCCTTCGGGGGGACGATGTACTTGCGGACGACGGGCGATCCGGACGCGCTCTCGAGCGCGGCCCGCGCCGCCGTCCAGGCGGTCCTGACCGATGCCGTGATTCCGGACACGCAGACGTTCGACGCGATGTACGACCGGCTGATCGTGCAGCGCAAGTTCAACATGATCGTCCTGGCGCTCTTCGGCGCGCTGGCGATGACGATTGCCGCCGCCGGTGTCTACGGCGTCATGGCCTACACCGTGCAGCAGCGCGCACCCGAGATCGGCGTGCGCATGGCGCTCGGCGCGCAGCAGGGCCAGGTGCTGCGAATGGTGCTGCTGCGGGCGACCCTCTTCGTCGCGGTCGGCATCGCGATCGGCCTTGCCGCCGGCTGGCTGCTGGCCCGCTTCATCGCGACGTTTCTGTTCCGCGTCGAGCCGCACGACATCTCGGTCTACGTCGTCGCGTCCGGTCTGCTGATTCTCACCGGACTCGCCGCCGCCTTCGTGCCCGCGCGCCGCGCCTCGAAAGTGGATCCGATGTCGGTGCTGCGCTAGTTACTCGTATTCATCACGCCGTCTGACCCAGTACGGCCCTCGTCCACCCTCGTTCCGTCCTTTGGGCACGAGATCGAGGTAATGGTAGTGAATGTTGAGTTTGTCATTGCCACGGTCATAGCAGGAATACGTATGAAACACGTCGCCGCGCGCGTCCTTGTAGAAAATGCTGTGCCCCTCCCGCTCCGGCGCCAACGGATCGCGGAGGGTGAAGTTGTAGAACGCTCGCTTCGCGGCCATCTCGGCAGGCGTGAACGACGCCTGGTAGTCGAAGTTGAAGTCGGAGCCGGCTGACGATACCCACTTGAACGTCCAGCCCATCCGAGTTCGATATCCCTCGAGCTTGCGGTACGGCGCCCGTGACACGACGACCATCGTCACGTCTCGATGATTCAGATGAGGGCCGATGCCGGCGAAGCCGTCGGCGCGCAGCGAGCAATGTGCGCATCCGGCGGCGTCGTCGGGATGGAACATGAAGTGATACGCGATCAGCTGGCTGCGCCCGGCGAAAAGATCAGCGAGCGTCTCACGGCCGCCGGCGCCTTCGAAGACGTACTCCTTCGTCACGCGCTCCCACGGCAGGCTGCGCTGCAGCCGGCTCATCTCGTCGCTCTGGTGCGTGAACGCTTTCTCTTTCTCGAGAAGGGCACGACGCGCGTCGAGCCATTCCTCGTGCGATACGACGGGGTGATCGATCGTCATGTCGTCATCGGGTTTCATGATTCAACCTCCCTGGCGAGCTGTCGTGCGCCCGTCGATTGCAGCGGCATAGAGCGGGGCGCGGCGGAAGACGGATGGCCGCGATCGCAGGACGCGAATCGACGAGTAGCCGGCGCGCTCGAATAGCTCTCTCAGTCTCATCTGACTCACCGGATACGGTACCCACGGATTGGCGGCGGTCGTGTCGTATTCGACGATGAGAAAACGATGCGGTGGTTTCAGATGGCGAGCACAGCCGCGGACGAAAGACGCCTGATCGTCGACATAGTGCAGTGAGTTGGCCATCAGAATGCCATCGAGATCGCCATCGCCGAATGGCCACGTCTCGCTGGTGAAATCGCCGCGGTGCGTAACGATGCGCACGCCGTTGTGCGCTGAAGGGATTCTGCGGAGCGCCGAGGCGTCGCGATCCATGGCGTGGATGGTGCTGCCTGAGGACAGGAGATCGGCGAGCGCGAGCGTGAACGTCCCATCCCCGCAACCGAGGTCCGCCCACGTGGTCGGCCCGAGTGCACCGGCGCCGCTATCCGCGAGCAGGTCCACGGCATCGCGTTGCCGCATCGATAAATCTTACTGATGCGGCTCAACGAGTCGCTCCTGGCCGCGGAGAAGGCTGTCGGGGTATAGAAGGCGTCTGATATATGTAGGGATGGTGACTCACCTTCGACTTCGAGTCCTCTTCGCCTGTGCGCTGACGGTATCCGCGGCGAATTCGGCGCGAGCACAGACAGACTCAGTCAGCCTGCCTCTTCCAGACTTCGCGCTCAAAGCCGCGCAAGTCATCACCCAACCGGCCGGACCACCGCCGACGCCACGACACACCGGCATCAAGGCGATGGTCAAGGACCTCGGCACCGACGTGAAGCATCTGCCGTCGAGGGAGAACCTGTTCTGGGTGGCCGTCGGCGGCGGGCTCGCGCTCGCCGTTCATCCTGCGGACGACAACGTGAACCAGTCGCTCGTTGGCAGCGACTTCGCCAAGGCGTTCTTCAAGCCAGGCGCAGTGCTCGGCGAGCTTCCGACGCTCCTCAGCGCGGCAACGGTGACCTACGCCGTCGGTCGCATCAAGGACGAGCCCAGGGTCTCGCACGTCGGGATGGATCTGATCGAGTCGCTCGTCATCAGCGAGGGGCTGACGCAAGCGCTGAAATTTGCCACGCACCGGGAGCGGCCCGACGGCAGCGGCCACAACTCATTCCCATCAGGGCATGCGGCCGACACATTCGCGTTTGCGACCGCGCTCGAGCGGCACCTCGGCTGGAAATACGCCGTTCCGGCGTACGCGTTCTCGTCGTACGTCGCGATCTCGCGGCTGCCCGCGAATCGCCATTGGTTCAGCGATGCCGTCTTCGGTTCAGCAGTCGGGATCATTGCCGGGCGAACGGTGACGCGGCACGGGCGCGAATTTCCGGTGACGGTGATGCCGCTGCCTGGCGGCGTCGCGATCACGTACGTGCATCATTCCGGCAACTGAACACCTCGGGTTCGTTGTCGACAGATGCCTTTGCCGCAACTCTGTCACACACTTCGTCGTGACAGAGGAGTAACGTAGGCCCATGCGTATCGCCCCGTCGGTCCCCGCCGCTCTGGGTCTGGGCCTGCTTGCCATCTCGTCCTTCGGCACCGGCATTGCGCAGCGCAGTGCGGCGCCAGCCGGCACCGCGGCGCAATCAGGCGCCACCGCGAAGATCGTCAGCGCGGCGCAAGCCCTGGTGAATACCCTCGACGACGCCGGGAAGGCCAAGCTCCAGTTCCCGTTCGACGGCCCGCAGAAAACGCGATGGTCGAACCTTCCGAGCCCCATGTTCAAGCGTGAGGGGATCCGCGTGGGCGAACTCACGCAACCCCAGCGCGCCGCCGTGACGGCGCTGTTGACCGCGGCGCTCAGTGCCGACGGTTTTCGAAAAGTGACGGAGATCATGCGCGGCGACGAAGTCCTGCGCACCGGACAGGGCGGCCGTGGCCGCGGCGGGGCCGGCGGCGGACCCGCATTCGGCCTCGACGAGTACTACGTGGCGTTTCTGGGCACACCGTCCACCACGTCGCCGTGGATGCTCCAATTCGGCGGACATCACCTCGCGATCAATCTGACGATGGCCGGCGCGCAGTCGAGCATGACGCCAAGTTTGCCGGCGGCGCAGCCCGCGGCGTTCACGTGGGAAGGGCGCGAGATTCGCCCGCTCGGCAAGGAGAACGACAAGGCGTTCGCGCTCGTCAACGCGCTGGACGCGTCACAGCGCAGCCAGGCGGTCCTGACGTATCGCGTGGCCGACCTCGTGCTCGGTCCCGGCCAGGACGGAAAGACGATCCAGCCGGAAGGACTCCGGGCGTCGGCGCTGTCGGCCGCGCAGCAGACGATGTTGCTGGATCTCGTGCGTGAATGGACCGGCATCGCCACCGATGCGTTCGCCGAGCCGCGGATCGCCGACATTCGCGCGCGGCTGCCGGAGACCTACTTCGCGTGGAGCGGCCCGACGACGAATGGCAGCGCGGCGTATTTCCGGATTCAGGGCCCCACGCTCGTCATCGAGTACGCGCCGCAAGGTGGCAGCGTCGATCACATCCATACGATCTACCGGGACCCGACGAACGACTACGGTGCGAAATTCGTGGGGAAGTAACGCGCTGACGGCGCTCGTCGTTGGCGCCGCGACGCTGGCCGAAACGCCGGCGCTGGCGCATCGCCGTGACGAGTATCTGCAGGC
>Ga0111539_10008295_pt1 | contig 13224 bp, 13 predicted proteins | sample RhiMethybrSRZTD1_FD_79667 | JGI IMG/M metagenome (GOLD analysis project Ga0111539, IMG submission 79667) | Populus rhizosphere microbial communities from Tennessee, USA - Rhizosphere MetaG P. TD hybrid SRZTD1 (version 2) (version 2) | ecosystem: Host-associated > Plants > Roots > Rhizosphere >...
CAGAGCTCGGTCACCGGCCGGCTCGTCGTGTTCCTGAAGGTGATCAGCTCGGAGGCCGTCACCGTGCGGCCGGGCAGGTCGAGCGTGGCGTCGATCACGTAGCGCTGGTTGTCCGCGCCGGCCGCCGACGCGTCCTGCGCCCGCGCCGCCGGGGCGAGCGCGAGCGACGCGACGACGAGCAGCACCGGCAGCGCCGGCCGCACGAACGGGATCGAGTCGGGACGCACCGGCGCCTCGGGCCTGGCCGGCCGGGCGGGAGGCGCCGCCGGCGGTGCGGGCTGCGGGTGCGGCGGTGCGGGCGGTGGCGGCGGCGATGGCGTCGGCGCTGACGGTGGCGCGGCCGGCTTGGACGGCGGCTCGGCCGCAGGCGGCACCCGGGCGGGCGAGGTGGGCGGCAGCGGCAGCGGCGACGGTGCGCCGCTCGGCGCCGGCGGGGGCGTGACCGTCGCGGGCGCGACGGGGGTCGCGGTCGGCTCGGGCGAGCGTGTCGCCGGCAGGATGGCGCCGCCGGCCGTGCCGTCGTCGGGCGCGAGCAGCGGCCACAGCCTGACCTCGACGGCCAGCCGGTAGAGCAGCGCCGCCTGCACGAGCACCTGGCAGCCCTGCGAGACGAGCACGTAGCGCCACCAGGCCGTGCCGCCGTCCTGCACCGCGCCGGCGAGCAGCCCGCTCGTGAGCGTCTCGTAGATCCCGATGACGAGCCAGAGCGGCAGCGTCGAGAGCAGCAGGCCCGGCGCGACGAGGTGCAGCCGCCGCAGCACCGAGCCCGCGGTGCGCAGCCAGGTCAGCGGCACGAAGTGCTCGTCGCGCGCGACCATGCGCACGCGCGCCAGGCGGCCGATCGCGAGCACGAGCAGCACGATCCCGAGCATGAACGCGGTCTTGAGCGCGAGGGCCCAGCCCAGCAGGCCGGCGCCGCCGCCGCGCTGCAGGCCGTCGACGAGCCAGCCGGTGACCCACGCGGTGAGCCGGTCGTTCACCCACCACACTCCCCACAGCGGCAGCGCGGTGATGACGAGCAGCCAGAGCGTGCGGTGCGCGAAGGTGCCGCAGGCGGTGAGCAGGCGCGGGAAGCGCCGGCCGTCCGTCAGGCGCGCGATCACGCCGATGGAGAGCAGGCTCCAGGCCACGATCCACGGCAGCGCGGCGAGCTGGCTGGCGTGGCCGGCCGCGGCCAGCGCGCCGGCCTGCACGTTGCGGAAGTCGACGAAGGCCTCGTTGTCGAATTGCGCGAGCAGGTTGCCGGCGATCGGGTTGTGCAGCACGGCGGCGTCGATGGCCGGGCCGTAGGGCGCCGCGACGATCCACGCGACCGCCGCGGTGAGCGTCCACATGATGAGCACGAGGCGCCAATGCAGCAGGACGGCCATGAAGCCCTGCAGCAACGCCGAGAGGACCAGGTTCACGCGCCGCCCTCGGGAGGGCCGCCGTCCAGCTCGAGCGAGAAGTCGTGCAACGAGGGGATCAGCGCGAGCAGCTGCTGGCGGTGCTCCTTCTCGCGCAGCAGGGCCAGCAGCAGCTCGACGCGGGAGACCGGGTCGATGGCCTGCATGATGCGCACCTTGAGCGGCGACTGCAGCTCGAGCAGGCCGGCGATGCGGTCGACGAGCGCGCCCACGTCGAAGACGGCCGTCAGGTCGTAGCGGAAGGCGCGGGAGTGCAGCCGCCCGGCGATGCCGAGCAGCAGCTCGCGGCGCAGGCGCCAGGCCTCGGCCGCGTGCAGCGTCTCGTCCGGCCGCGGCACCAGCCCGGCGAGGCGGTAGGGCTTGTCGGAGTCGAGCTCGGTGGCGATCTCCGCGCGCAGCATGCCCTGGAGCACGATGTCGCTGGTGCCGTCGGGCTGCGGGCGGTCCTTGACCATGCGGCCCAGGCCCACGATGTCCGCCACCGCCGGCGTGCCGGCGTAGTCGGCCTCCCAGCCCGGCAGCAACGTGGCGATCGCGATCACCGGGCTGCCCTTGCGCGCGTCCTCGAGCATGGCGCGGTAGCGCGGCTCGAAGACGTGCAGCGAGAGGAACTCGCCCGGGAGCAGCGCCCCGTCGGGCAGCGGAAACAGGGGCGCCTTGACGAGCGCGGAGACCACGGCCCGACTGTAGCAATCCCGGCGCGCGACCCGAGGCATCGGCCGGTCCGGCGCGCCGCGCGCGGCCGGCGCGTCAGCCCGCGCCGCGGTAGGAGGCCACGAGCTCGCGGTCGGACAGCGTGGTCTCCGAGCGGCGCCCGAGGAAGTACACGCCCGCCGCCGCGTCCAGCGCGCGCGGCCGGTCGATGAGCGGGCCGTCGAAGGCCTTGAGGAAGAAGGACGTGAAGCTCGCGAAGGTCGTCAGCAGGCTGCCCGAGAGCGGCCCGCGCGCGAAGCTCCACAGGAAGTACCGCCACGACCAGGCCAGCGCCATGCCCGGGCCCCCGACCGCGCCGCTGTCGAGCTCCTCGAAGCGCCGGAACAGCCGCCGGTGGCCGAGGTGCGTGAAGCGCGTGAAGTCGAATCGCCCCTCGTGGACCTGCTGCATGAAGGGCGTCTCGGCGTAGACCAGCCCGCCGGGCTCCAGCACGCGGTGCAGCTCCTCGACGCAGCGCCAGGGATCGAGGACGTGCTCGAGCACGGCCTGCGCGACGACGGCGTCGAAGCTGCCGGCCTCGAAGGGCAGGTCGTGCGCGTCGCAGATCAGCGCGGTGTGGGGCCCGGGCCCGACGTCGGTCTGCAGCAGGTCGAGGCCCGGCGTCGCGAGCAGCGGACCGAAGCCGGCGCCGCGGATGCCGCCGCCCACCACGAGCACGCGCGGCGAGGGACGGCCCGCCAGCAGTCCGGCGAGGCGCGCGAAGTTCGCCTCGCCCTTCACGTTGCGGCTGATGGCCGGCGTCAGCGCGTGCACGAGCGCGCGGGCCGGCCCGGAGCCGCGCTCCGTCGCGCCGCCCGCGGCCCCGCCGGCGGCCCGCATCGCGGCCGCGGTGCGCTCGGGATCGAACAGGCTCTTGCGCTCGTCGACGAGCACGGGCACGCCGCCGACGACCGGGTAGCTGCGCCCGCACGCGGGGCCCTCGCAGCGCAGCGTCTCGCCGCGCTCGGAACGCCCCGGCGACAGCCGCCCGCCGCAGGCCGGGCAGCGCAGCCGCTCCTGCAGGGCCGTGGAGATCGAGCCGGGCGCGCTCACCCGGACGCCCACACGCGCCACGCGGCCAGCAGCTCGCGCTCGCTGAGCCCCGCCTGCTGCAGGAGCTGCTCCTGGGTCGTCGCGGCCAGCATCTCGCCCAGCCGCTCGGGCCCGCAGCGTTGCTCGAGGTAGGCCACGAGCGAGCCGCACACGCCGTAGCGGTAGCGACCCCTCCAGGCCACGGCCAGCCGCGCCGGCGTCTCGCCGGCGGCGATGGCCTGCCGCGCGTCGTCGGCGTGACCGTGCTCGAGCTGACCCGAGGCGTAGGTCGCCAGCCCCTCGATGAACCAGCCCAGCTCGTCCTCCATGCCGGTGAAGTCGCGCGTCGGATTGTGCTGGCCGTGCAGCGCGTGGACCAGCTCGTGGCGCAGCAGCAGCGCGAGCTCGACGCGGTCGTCGGGGTCGTGCTCGCAGACCTCGGGCCCGCGCCAGGCGCCCGGCGAGAGCACGACGAGCCGATCGGCGATGGCCCAGGCGACCATCCAGCACTCCGTCTCGGGCATGCCGTACTCGAGCGGGAAGCTGGCCGTGAAGGCCGCGCGATTGGGCACGATCTCGGCGCGGAGCGGCTCGAGCCAGGGCAGGTCCAGCCGCTGAGACACGGCGGGCAGCCCCTCCTGCAGCAGCGGCTCGATGAGCGCGACGTCCGCGGGCGCGGCCCCCGACAAGAGCACGACCTTCCCGGTGGACGGCACCGAGCGCGTGCGGGCGCAGCCGCCCGCGACAAGCGCGAGCAGCACCGTCGCGAGCAGGCCCATCAGCGCGGGTCCGGTGGCGAAGCGGCGCGGCGCGCGAGGCATGGCCTCGCATTGTGGACTACGGGGCCGCGCGCCGCGAGCGGCGCCGTCAGGACGTCGCGATGACGCTGGCCTCGGCATCCGTCGCGTAGCCGAGCTCCTTGCGGATCGCCTTGATCACGTACTGGTTGATGTGCGGCGCCTCCTCGGTGAGGCGGTCGGTCAGCTCGCGGAGCTCGGAGATGTCCGCGTCGGAGACGGCGCCGCCCGCCACGAGGAGCTGCTCGGCGCGGCGCTTGATCGAGCCGTACCGCGCCGCGACGACGCGGTGCCGCTCGGCGCGCTCGGCGAAGCGCAGGAAGGTCTGCAGGCTGGCCATCAGTGCCACCGCGAGCGTGATGCAGCCGAAGGTGATGCGCATCGGCTCCGTGAGCGTCCGCTCGAACGTGGCCAGCATGGCCGCGGCGACCATCGCCGAGAGGGCCACCACGGGCACGCCCAGGCACAGGTTGGCGCTCTTCAGCTTGCGGCAGGCCGTGTGGTGCGCGAACTGTGACTCGCTCAAGCGGCGGTGCCAGGCGTTCAGCATCTGGGCCGTCGACTTCGGGGGTGCTTCGGGCATGGGACGGGCTCCTCGGGCCGCACGACAACAGCGGCACGTCCCATCGGCACCCGGCCCCAAAAACTGGAGCGCCGGTTGCTGCTAGCCGGCCCCGATCTTCGGGCAGTGGAAGGCGACCGGACAGGTCGGGCAGGCCGGGTTGCGCGCCGTGCAGACCGTGCGCCCGAGCCGGATCATCCGGTGGCTGAAGGCGATCCACTCCCTCTGCGGGATCAGCTCCATGAGGTCGCGCTCGATCTTGACCGGGTCGATGTGCTGCGTGAGCCCCATGCGCCGCGCGAGGCGCGTCACGTGCGTGTCGACGACGACCCCGTCGGCCAGGCCGAAGCACTCGCCGCGCACGACGTTGGCCGTCTTGCGCGCCACGCCCGGCAGCGAGAGCAGCTCGTCCATGCCGCGCGGCACCCGGCCGCCGAACTCGTCGACCAGGTGCCGCGCCGCGCCGATCAGGTTCTTGGCCTTGTTGCGGAAGAAGCCCGTGGAGCGGATCAGCTCCTCGACGTCGCCCTGCTCGGCGCGGGCGAGCGCCGCGGGCGTCGGGTAGCGGGAGAAGAGCGCCGGCGTCACGAGGTTGACGCGCTTGTCGGTGCACTGCGCCGAGAGGATCACGGCCACCAGCAGCTCGAAGGGATTGGCGTAGTCGAGGGCGCAGCGCGGGCGCGGGTCGTGCCGGGCCAGGGCGCCGACGAGCGCCGCGACGCGCCGCGGATCGGGGCGGGCGCCCTTCCGCTTCGCGGGCGCGGCCCGCTTGCGCGCCGCCGGGCTCGTCACCGCGCCTTCGGTTCCGCGCCCACGCCGCCAGCCAGCACGGCGTCGAGCACGCGCAGGTCGTCGGTCATCTCGGGATGGAAGGTCGCCGCCCACACCGGCCCCTGCCGCACGAGGATCGCGTGGCCGTCGTGACGCAGCACGACCTCGACGCCGGGGCCCGTGCGCTGTATCACCGGTGCGCGGATGAACACGGCCGTCAGCCCCGCGAAGGGCGGCGGCGCGTCGCTCAGCGTGGCGATGAAGCTGTCGAGCTGCCGGCCGTAGGCGTTGCGCTCGACGGCGATGTCGAGCACGCCCAGGCTCGGCTGGGCCGGCGCGCTGACCTCGCGCGCGAGCAGGATCGCGCCGGCGCAGGTGCCGAGCACGGGCCGGCCCGAGCGGCAGAACTCGCCCAGCGGCTCCCACAGGCCTTCGCCCTGCAGGAACTTGAGCATCGTCGTGCTCTCGCCGCCGGGCAGCAGCAGCGCGTCGAGCTCGAGCAGCTGCTCGGCCGTCTTGACCTGCCGGCTGCGGTGCCCGAGCGCGGCCGCCGCCCTCTCGTGCGCTGCGAAATCCCCCTGCAGCGCGAGGACCCCGACCGTCAGGCGTTCTGTTGCGATCGGCTGCGAAGCCCGCGGGCTTCGTCCTCGGGACGAGAACGTCCTCGACGGCCTCAAGAGGCCGCCTCCGGGCGTTCTCGCCCTGCGTCCTCGCCGGCGGCCTTCTCGCTCGATCTCGCGACGAACGCCCGGGGTTTCACCAGCCGCGCGACTGCAGCAGCTCGCTCGGGTCGAGCTTGTCGATCGCCAGGCCCGGCATGGCGCCGGCGGTGATGGCGCGCGCCGACTCGAGCAGGCGCTGCGGATCGTCCCAGTGGGTGGTGGCCTTCACGATGGCCGCGGCGAAGGCCGGCGGGTCCTCGCTCTTGAAGATGCCGCTGCCCACGAAGACGGCCTCGGCGCCGAGCGCCATCATGAGCGAGGCATCGGCCGGCGTGGCGATGCCGCCCGCCGCGAAGTTCGGCACGGGCAGCTTGCCGCTCGCGGCGACCAGGCGCACGAGCTCGTAGGGCGCGCCCAGCTCCTTGGCCGCGGTCATGAGCTCCTCGTCGCCCTTGACGGTCAGCTCCTTGAGGCCGCGCACGACCTCGCGCATGTGGCGCACGGCCTCGACCACGTTGCCGCTGCCGGCCTCGCCCTTGGTGCGGATCATCGCCGCGCCCTCGCCGATGCGGCGCAGCGCCTCGCCCAGGTCGCGGCAGCCGCACACGAAGGGCACCGCGAAGGCGTGCTTGTCGATGTGGAAGTGCTCGTCGGCCGGCGTCAGCACCTCGGACTCGTCGATGTAGTCGACGCCGAGCTGCTGGAGCACGCGCGCCTCGGCGAAGTGCCCGATGCGGCACTTGGCCATGACCGGGATCGAGACGGCCTTCATGATCGCCTCGATGACGTCGATGCGCGCCATGCGCGAGACGCCGCCCTCCTTGCGGATGTCGGAGGGCACGCGCTCGAGCGCCATGACCGCGCAGGCGCCGGCGTCCTCGGCGATCTTGGCCTGGGCCGCGGTCGTGACGTCCATGATCACGCCGCCCTTGAGCATCTCGGCGAGGCCGGTCTTCAGGCGCATGCCGCCGGCCGCGGATCCAAGAGACGGGTCGGAAGGCTTGGCACTCACGAGCGTGGCTCCCACGCCGCCGGCGCGGGAGCGGCGCCGCGGCGAGGGCGCAATGTTAGCGCAAGCGAGTCGCGACGCACAGGCGGGCTCGCGGGCGGGCGCTCCCGCCGAGCGCCCGCCTGGCGCGGCTGGCCCGGCTCAGTGGAGCAGCGAATCGAGGTACTTGGCGCGGTCACCGGCCTTGGTGCCGCTGTACTTCTCCGCGAAGGCCTCGAGCTGCTTGCAGGAGCTGTCCTCCGGGCCGTTCGCGTAGAGCTTCTTCTCCAGCTTCGACAGCGCCGCCGCGGCGTCGCGCTCGGCCTTGAGGTCGTCGCCATTGAGCTTGGCCAGCGCGTCGGCGTGGCGCTTGGTCAGCTCGGCATCGCCCTTGACCGCCTTGCCGATCGCCGCGAGCTCGTCGGTGGCACGGTCGAAGAGGCCCTCGGCGAGGCAGGTGTCGACCCGCGTGAAGCGCGTGTCGATGCTCTTCTTGAACTCCTCGATCGCCGTCTTGGCCGCTGCCACCGCCGCATCGGCGTCCTTGGCCGGCGGCTTGTCGATCACCGCCTGCGCGGCGGCGAGCGCCTTGCCCCAGTTGCCCTTCGCGAAGTCGGCCCAGGCCTTCTTGACCGGGTCCGGAGCGTCCTTGGGACCCTTCTCCTTGGCTTTGAGGTCCTCATCGAGGAGGTCGAGGATCTTGTTGTGCGCCTCGATCGGGTTGTCGACGAGCAGCACCTCGCCCTGCGACGACACGACCACCGCGGCCGGGACGTAGTTCAGCCCCGTCTCGAAGGGCATCTCCGACGTCCACATCGCGCGTCCGCCCAGCCACTTCTTGTTCAGCGCGTAGGCCTGCACGGCATTCGGCTCGTCGGCGACCGAGACGAACACGACCTGGACCTTGTCCCCGTACTCCTCTTGCAGCTTGATCGACAGCGGCACGGCTGTCGAGACGCAAGCCGGTCAGGTCGTCCTCCAGAACTCGTACACCGTCGGCGTGCCGCGGAGCGCCTCGACGCTGTCGACCCCGAGGCCGTTCGCGACGGGCGACTCGAACTTGTGGCTGACGACCTTGCCGACCTTGGCGCGCTCGGGCGCCGCGGGCGAGGCCGCGAGGACGGCGAGGGCCGCCGTCGCGAGCAGTGCGGATCGATTCATGATCGACTCCTGACCCAGGGGAAGCGGGCGGACGCGCGCTGACCTCGCGGCGTCGGGCCGATCCTACCCCAAGGCAGCGGAACGGTGAAGGCTGCTACGCTCGCGGCGTCCTTCCACCGTCGCCGGAGCGCCCGCCATGCCCTCGGTCGTCGCCCACGAGCTGCTCGACACCCTGAACCGCGACTACGAGCGGCTCCACACCGCCAAGGAGGACGCCTTCTGGACGGCCTACATGGGCCTGACCAGCGACCCCGCCGCGGCGCGCGCCGAGCTCGACCGCCGGGAGATCGCGCTGCGGCGCTGCCTGCAGGACCCGGCGCGGCTGGCGCTCGTCCGCGAGCAGCTGCGGCGTCTCGAGTCCGAGGGCGGCGCCGGCGCCGGGCGCGCCGACGACGAGACGCTCGTCGCGCTGCGCGGCTGGGAGGCGACCTTCGCCGCGCACGCCATCGCCGACGCGGGCGCTCGCGAGCTGGGCGAGTCGATCGTGGCCGCCGAGGGTCGGATCGCCAACGCACGCGGCGCGATGACGCTCGGCTACCGCGAGCCCGCGGGCGGGCGGCCCGGCGAGTTCGTGCCGGCCAGCTCGGTGCGCCTCGGCGCGATGCTGCTCTCCGAGCCCGACGCCGCGCGGCGCAAGGCCGCGTGGGACGGCCTGCGCTCGATCGAGACCTGCGTGCTCGAGCACGGCTTCCTCGACATCGTGCGCCAGCGCAACCGCTTCGGCCGCCAGCTCGGCGGCGAGGACTATTACGACGCGGTCGTGCGCCGCGTCGAGGGCCTGAGCAAGCGCCAGATCTTCGACTGGCTCGACGAGCTCGAGCGCGCCACGCGCGACGCCGGCCGCCGCGCCGTCGAGGCGCTGTCCGCCGAACGCGGCGAGCGCGCCACGCCCTGGAACCTCCGCTACTGGGCCGCGGGCGACGTCACGCGCGAGCAGGACGCCTGGTTCCCCTTCAGCGAGGCGCTGCGCCGCTGGGGCCGCAGCTTCGCGGCGCTGGGCATCGAGTACCAGGGCGCGACGCTCGTGCTCGACCTGCTCGACCGCCAGGGCAAGCACGAGAACGGTTTCATGCACGGGCCGGTGCCGGCCTGGCGCGAGCACGGACGCTGGCGGCCGGCGCGCATCCAGTTCACGGCCAACGCGATCCCGGGCCTGACGGGCGCCGGGCGCCGCGCCTTCGAGACGCTGTTCCACGAGGGCGGGCACGCCGCGCACTACAGCAACATCGACATGCCCGCGCCCTGCTTCAGCCAGGAGTTCGCGCCCAGCTCGGTGGCCTTCTCCGAGACGCAGAGCATGTTCCTCGACAGCCTGCTCGGCGACGCCGACTGGCAGGCGCGCTACGCGACGACGAGGGACGGCGAGCCGATGCCGCCCGCGCTGATCGAGAAGGGCGTCCGCGCGCGCCAGCCGCTGGCGGCGTGGGAGCTGCGCCAGCGCCTCTCGGTCTGCTACGGCGAGAAGGCGCTCTACGAGATCCCCGAGGCCGAGCTCACGCCGCAGCGCGCGCTCGAGACGCTGCGCGAGGTCGAGCGGCGGCTGCTGTTCCTCGACGAGGGCAGCCCGCGGCCCATCCTCTCCGTGCCGCACCTCATCTCGGGCGAGTCGTCGGCCTACTACCACGGCTACGTCCTGGCCGAGATCGCCGTCGAGCAGACGCGCGACTTCTTCCTGCGCCGCGACGGGCGTCTGACCGACAACCCGCGCGTCGGCCCGAGCCTCCGCGAGGCCTACTGGAAGCCCGGCAACAGCCGCCGCTTCGCCGACCTCGTGCAGGGCCTGACCGGCGCGCCGCTCACGGCACGGCACCTCGCCGCGCGCGTCAACCGCACGGCCGACGAGGCGGCGGCCCAGGCGCGCGCCGAGCTCGCTCGCGCCGCGGGCGCGGCGGGCCGTGGCGGCGCAGCGGCCCGGCCCGAGCCGGTGCGCCTGGGCGCCTCGATCCGCGTCGTGCACGGCAACGAGACGATCGCGAGCACCGAGGGCCGCACGTTCGAGGAGTGCGCCGCGGCCTTCGCCGACTTCGTCACGCGGCAGGAGCGCGCTGCGGGGTGACTCGGACGGCACGCCGGTGTCAGGCGCGTCGCGATGCGAGCGGTGACGCGGTGCGACGACGTCCGACAGGACCTGTGCCGGCTGGCGGTGGGCGGCGAGCCGAGCGAGCCGCCCGAGATCCTGGCCCGGCACGCGCGCGACTGCTCGCCCTGTCGCGACTACGCCGACGACCTGGCCGGCGTGTCGCGCTGGCTGGAACTCTGGCCGGCGGCCCGCGAGCGCGGCTCCTTGGGAGCCGACGACGCCCTCGTGCGTCGCGCCTGCCTGGCGCTCGAGCGTGAGCTCGGCGCGCGGCTGGCGCGCGACCTGCTCGAGTTGGGACAGGGCCGTCCCCGCGATCCCGCGCGGCGCCGGCTCGACCTGCTGCGGCTGCTCGTGCTCTCCGGCGGCTCCGCGCTGCGCCGGCCGCTCTGGCGCGCGACGCTGCGCCTGCTCACGGCGCGCCGCGCGGCCGTCGACTGCCGCGGCGCGCTGCGCCTGGCGCTCCAGCTCGATCCGCTGGGGCTCGACGTCGCGCTGGCCTACCTCTCGCAGCTCGAGAAGGAGGGCCGCCGCCGCGAGGCCGACGAGGTGGCCGATCGGCTCATCGGCCAGCTGCAGTGAGCAGCGGCCGCGGCAAGTCGGCCCGGGCTTCGAGGCCTCGCGCGGGCTCGACTTGACGCGGCCGCGGCACGCAGGGCGAAGAGCTAGGTCCGCCGCGCGACCGTGTTCGTGACCCACAGCAGCGACGCACAGGCCACGGGGAAGAGCACCTCGTTCACGCTGCGCGCGACGAGCGTCGGCGCCGAGAAGCCGGGCGGCGGCGCCGCGCGGTCCATCAGCCACACGAGGAGGCCGCCGAAGAGCACGCCGACGACGAGCCCGGCGCGCAGATAGCCCGGCAGCGCGGCCCCGGGCTGGCGGACGAGGACGGCGACCAGGAAGCCGAGCACGGCGTACTCGACGGCCTTGATCCCCGCGAGCAGCCACAGATTGGGTCCACCGCTCGCCACGCCGGCGGAGAGGAGCTGCATCACGCCCTGATGGAGCGAGCGCGCCGCACCGAAGGCGAGGGGCGCCACGACGAAGCCCAGGCCGGCCATCGCCCTCGGGCTCGCGCGCGCGACGGCGGTGCCGACCGCGAGCGACATGCACACGAGGTACGACCAGCACACCTTCTGCGCCGTCTCGGCCACCGCGGCCGCGACGGCGGGGAAGGGCAGTCCGCCCAGCTTCAGGATGCCGACCTGCAGCGCCTCGAACAGCAGCCCGACGCCGACGGCGGTCCACGACGCGAGCAGGATCGTGCGCGACGCGGGGGCGGCCATGCGGCGGCATCGTGCCGAAGTCGGGGCGCGCACGTCGAGCGGGGCGCGGGCAGCCGGCCGGCCGATCGACCGGTAGAGTGGCGCCGATGTCCGAGCGCTGCTCCGACTACGACTACGAGGTGCCGCCCTCCGCGATCGCGCAGGAGCCCTGCGCGCGGCGCGACGGCGCGCGGCTGTTGCTCGTCGAGCGGCGCGGCGCGGACCTGGCCGACGGCGCAATCGCGGCGCTGCCCGCGCGCCTGCGCCCGGGCGACCTGCTCGTGCTCAACGAGGCGCGCGTTCTGCCGGCGCGGCTGCTCGCGCGCCGGACGAGCGGCGGGCGCGTCTCGGTGCTCGTGCTGCGTGTCGAGGCCGGCGGCCGGCGGGCGGCCGTGCTGCTCGGCGCGCGCGGCACCGTGCTGGCCGGCGAACGCCTCGACGTGGCCGGCGATCGGTGGGCGGTCGTGCGCGCCTCGGGCGAGGGCCGCTTCGAGATCGAGGTCGAGCGCGGCCGCGAGCTGCCCGCCCTGCTCGCCGACGTCGGCCGCATGCCGCTGCCACCCTACATCGAGCGCGGCGAGGCCGGCGACCCACGCGACGCGCTCGACCGCGAGCGCTACCAGACCGTCTACGCGCGGCCCGCCCCGCAGGGCGGCGCGGACGCCGGGCCGGCCGTGGCCGCGCCGACCGCCGGCCTGCACTTCACGCCCGAGCTGCTCGCCGCGGTCGCCGCGCGCGGCGTCGAGATCGCGCGCCTCTCGCTGGCCGTGGGCGAGGGCACCTTCCGCCCCCTGCGTGGCGAGACGCTCGACGAGCACGCGATGCACGCCGAGCGCTTCGAGATCCCGGAGGCGCTCGCCTCGGCCTACGCGGCGGCCCGCGCCCGCGGCGGCCGCGTGGTCGCCGTGGGCACGACGGTGGTGCGCGCGCTCGAGTCGTCGGTCGACGAGGGGGGCCGCGCCCTGCGTCCCGGCGCCGCGGAGACCGCGCTCTTCATCCGGCCGGGCCACGAGTTCCGGGCGCTCGACGCGCTGCTCACGAACTTCCACCAGCCGCGCAGCACGCTGCTCGTGCTCGTGTCGGCCTTCGCGGGGCTCGAGCGCATGCGCGCGGCCTACCGCCATGCGCTGCAGGGCGGGTACCGGCTGTTCAGCTACGGCGACGCGATGCTCATCGAGTGACGTTGCCGGTCGCGCCGGCTCCGGCCGCGGCCGCCGCCGCGATGTCGGCCGCCACGGCGTCGTGCAGATGCTCGAACAGCAGCCGCGCCACGAAGGCGTGCCCGGCCGTGCTCAGGTGGTGGTCCTTGCGCCAGTAGAGCGGCGCGGGCTCGTCGATCATGGCCTGCGTCGGGTCGAGGACGTCGATGCCCTTCTCGCGCAGCCGCTCGACGAAGTGGTCGGAGAGCCAGCGGTTCACCGCGAACTCCTCCGGCGAGAGCTCGAGCAGCTTCAGCATGCCCTCGATGCGCTCGCGGTCGTCGTCGCCGTCGACGTCGGCCTTGCAGGGGATGACGAGCACGACGAAGCGCATGTGGTTGTCGGCGCAGACGCGCGCGATGCCCTCGAAGACCTCGACCGCGCGGTCGAGCGCGAGCTCGGCGTCGCCCTCGCAGTACTTGAACAGGTAGGGCTGGTTGTAGCCCTGCTGCGGCAGGTCGGGATAGGCCTCGAGAGCCGCGTTGAGTTTGGCCTTGTAGGTCGCGTCGCGACCGCGCGTCTTGCGCTTGGTGAAGAAGTCGCTCTGCATGAGCGCGTTCATGAAGTCGTTGCCGACGTAGAGGCCCGCGATGACGACGTCCGGCTTCAGG
>Ga0111539_10008296_pt1 | contig 13224 bp, 12 predicted proteins | sample RhiMethybrSRZTD1_FD_79667 | JGI IMG/M metagenome (GOLD analysis project Ga0111539, IMG submission 79667) | Populus rhizosphere microbial communities from Tennessee, USA - Rhizosphere MetaG P. TD hybrid SRZTD1 (version 2) (version 2) | ecosystem: Host-associated > Plants > Roots > Rhizosphere >...
CGCCGGCAGATGCAAGGCGCCGCGACGCAGGCAATGCGGGACATTGTCGAGGAGCGGGAACGCCGCAGATGCCGGCGCGCCGCCGGAACCCGGAGGGCGCATGGGGGTTGCGGGCGAGCTCGTCGCTGCTCGTCGTCGGCGATGTCCCGCATCGCCTCGTCCTCGCGCCTCGATCTCACCTCGCAAGCCCCATACGCGCGACCCATGTCATTACTCGGACAGGCTCCTAGCTCGCGACTTGACGCGCCGCGCCTCCAGCGCTTCCTGAGCCACTTCGATGTCGTCGAATGCCAGCCGGCGTCCGCCGATCTCCTGGTACTTCTCGTGGCCCTTGCCGGCAATGAGCACGACGTCGCCGGGACTCGCGCCGCGCACTGCCTCCAGAATCGCCTCGCGCCGATCAACCTCCGTGACGACGGATGCGTTGCTCTGGCGAATTTCCGCATCGGCGCCACGTTTCACTTCTTCGATGATCCGTTCCGGATCCTCGCCGCGCGGGTTGTCCGACGTAATCACCACCACGTCGCTCAACCGCGCCGCGACCATGCCCATCAACGGCCGCTTGGTCCGATCGCGATCGCCACCAGCGCCGAAGACCGTGATCAGCCGTCTCGTCGCCATCGGCCGCGCCGTCTCGAGCAGGTTCCGCAGCGCATCGTCGGTATGGGCGTAATCGACGACCACCGTTACGTCGTCGGCCGCGCTCGAGACCACTTCGAATCGTCCGGGCACACCGGGAAGACGCTGCAGCCCTTCTTCGATGGCCTCGATCGGCACGCCGAGTTCCACCGCCGTGCCGACCGCACCGAGGATGTTGTAGACGTTCGGCCTGCCGACGAGCCCCGACCGGACGTGCACGGCGCCGTGCGGCGTGCGGACCTCAAAGTCGAGTCCGGCAAGCGAGTACGACAGCGGGCCAGGCGAGACGTCGGCCGTCTTGTTGATGGCGTACGTCACCGGTCGCTTCACCACGTCGATGAGCGACACGCCGCGTGGATCGTCAACGTTGATCACCGCCGGCGCTTCAGCGGGGAGCATCTCGAACAACCGGCGCTTGGCGGCGAAGTAGTCCTCCATGTCGGCGTGGAAGTCGAGGTGATCGCGCGTGAGGTTCGTGAAGATCGCGGCGGCGAACTGAATGCCCTCCACCCGCTTGAGCGCCAGTGCGTGCGACGACACCTCCATCACGCACGCGCCACAGCCGCCGGCGACCATGTCTCGCATGAAGGCCTGCAGGTCCGGCGCCTCGGGCGTCGTCCTCGTGGCGTCGAAGGCGCGATCGCCGATGCGATATGTGACGGTCCCCATCAAACCGCACTGAATTCCGGCCGCATCGAGGATCGCGCTGACGAGAAAGCTGCTCGTCGTCTTCCCGTTGGTGCCGGTGATGCCGACGACGCTCATCTCGCGGCTGGGGTGATAGAAGAACTCCGCTGACAGCCACGCCAGGGCGAGTCGGGCGTCGTTGACGACAATCCACGGAACGGTGACGTCAGCCGGCGCTGGCGATTCCGAGACGATGGCCGCCGCGCCGGCGGCAATCGCCTCCGGCGCGAACACCGCACCGTTCGCCTTCAGCCCGACAAGCGCCGTGAAAATCCCGCCATTCCCGACACGTCTCGAATCATGCGTCACGCCCGTGCACTGCGCGTCGAACGCTGCACTGCGGCCGGGCAGCGGCGAATGCGCCAGCCCGGGCACACGGTCGAGCGCGCGCAGGAGATCACCGACGGTCATGGTTGGCCGCGCTCGCAATTTGATCGGGATCACGCCGTCCGAGCTTGAGCACGACGGTGGACGCAGATTCGATGGGCTCGCCGGCCGGCGGATACTGCTGCGTGACGACCCCGACGCCTTGCAATCGAGCGGTCATCCCGAGCTGTGCGAGCACTCGCAGCGCGTCGCGAGCGCTCATGCCGGTGAGATCGGGAAACGACGTGATCGCGCCCGCCGATCCACCGATTGCCACGATCCGCGGTTGGTTGGCTGGACCAGAGGCTCGCGGCTCCGGATTGTCGTCGGGACGCACTGCGTACAGCGGCTCTGGTGCATTGATCGACTGCGGTACCCCGTAATGACGGAGCGCGGTCTGAGCAATCTTCTGGAAGATCGGCGCGGCGACGACACCGCCGTACGGCGAGACCCGGTGCGGCGAATCGACGACGACGACAATCGCGAACACCGGCTTCTGCGCCGGCACAAAGCCGACAAACGACACGTTGTAGTCGGAGTGACCGCGATAGCTGCCGTTGACCAGCTTCTTCGCCGTGCCGGTCTTTCCGGCCACGGTGTATCCAGGAATCTGCGCCGCCTTGCCGGTGCCTTCAGTGACGACGCCTTCCATGATCTGGGCGAGCGTCGCCGCTGTGTCGGTGGTGATCGGACGCGAGATGACCTTGCGCGGCACGGGCAGCCGGCGATCGCGGATCACGGCACGAACCACGCGAGGCTGCACGAGCTCGCCGCCGTTGGCGACGACGCTGACTGCTTGCGCCATCTGCAACGGCGTGACCCCGACCTGATAGCCCATCGCCACCGACGCCAGCGCGCTATCGGTGAGCTTCGACGGATCCCAGACGATGCCTGGGCTCTCACCACGGAAATCTGGCGACGTCGGCTTGCCGAAGCCGAATCGGCGCACGTAGTCGCTGACCTTCTCCGGCCCGAGTTTCAGCGCGACCTTGATCGCGCCCACATTGCTCGACTTGATGATCGCCTGCGCGAACGACAGCACGCCGTAGTTGTGGTCGTCGTTGATCACGCGCTTGCCGAAGCGGATGTTCCCGGCGCTGGCATCGATGATCGTGCTCGGCGTCGCCGCCCGCTCTTCGAACGCCGCGCTCGCGGTGACGATCTTGAATGTCGATCCCGGCTCGTAGATGTCCTGGATCGCGCGATTGCGGCGCAGCTCTTCGCGCGCGTCGCGATACGCGTTGGGATTGAAGTCGGGCGCGTTGGCGAGCGCGAGAATCTCGCCGGTATAGGGATCCATGACGATCGCCGACCCACCGGACGCGCCGGCCCACTTGACGCCGTCACGCAGCTCGCGCTCGGCGACGTGCTGCAGATACTCGTCGATCGTCAGCTCCAGCGCCGCACCCGCGGTCGGTGGCCGCTCGACGCGGCTGAACGCGCTGCCGCGGGCATCGCGCTCGACGAGCACCGTGCCGGCGCGGCCGAGGATCAGCGAGTCGTAGGCGGCCTCGATGCCGGACAGGCCGACGTTGTCCACGCCGACGTAGCCGAGCACGTGCGACGCCAGATCAGAGTTTGGATAGGTGCGCTTGCTCTCTTTGATGAAACCGATGCCCGGCAGGTTGAGCGCCGCTACGCGCGCCGCCTGATCCGGCCACACCTGCCGGCGGATGTAGGCGAAGTACCGGCCCTTGCGAATCCGCTCGACCATCGCCTGGCGATCCTTGGCGTCGCAGTCGGCCAGCGCACGGCACACCGACGCGGTCGCCGCCTCGGCGTCGCCGAGCTCGCTCGGCACCGCGTAGATCGTGTCCGCGTCCACGCTGTAAGCGAGAATGTGCCCGTGGCGATCGAGGATGTCGCCGCGCTTGGCGGGTGCCTTGACGGTCCGCGAATGCTGGCTCTCGGCGCGCTCCTTCAGCTCGCTGTAGCGGAAGACCTGTAGATAGACCAGGCGCGCCTCGATGGCGACCGCCCAGAGCAGGAGAAAGCCGAAGGCCAGGGCGACCCGGCGCTTCAGCGTTGCGCGCAATACGTTGGCGGGCTGGTCGGGGGCCACGAGAAAAACTCCGTTCCGTCCTAGCGTCGAGCGACGACGGACCGCGGCGGAGCCGGGGTCTGGATGACTCGCTCAATTACGATCGCATCGTCAGCAGAGGGCGCCACCATCCGCAGCTTTCCGGTGGCCATCCGCTCGATTCGCTCCGGCGAGCGCAGCGTCTCGATCTCGAGACGCAGGTGCCGGTTGATGTTCTCTTCGCTGGCGCGCTCTCGCTGCATCTCCTCGAGACGATACCCGTGGCGGAGCAGCTCGAAGTGCTGCCAGGCCGAGAACAACAGCACCAGCACGAGGAAGACGCCAATCAACGTCGAGTGCCACATCTCACGGTGACGCTCGCGATCGACCTCGCGGACGATCGGGTTGTTGCGGACGTCTTTCTTGATCGCGTATTCGAAGGTCTCGGCCGTCATGTCCGCACCGCCTGTCTACCGGGTAGCTGCCCGCAGCTTCGCGCTTCGCGCGCGGGGGTTCCGTTCGATCTCGGCTTCCGTCGGCACTTGCGGCCGCTTGGTCCGGATGGTGAGCGCGCCGTTCGCCTGCAGTGTCCGCAGCGTGTGCTTCACGACGCGGTCCTCCAGCGAATGGAACGTGATCACCACCAGACGCCCGGCCGGCGCGAGCCGGCCGGCGGCGCGCGTCAGGAACCCATCGAGGTCCTCGAGCTCGCGATTGACCCAGATGCGAATGGCTTGAAACGTCCGCGTCGCCGGATCAATGCGCGAATACCCTTTGCGCGGCACCGCCTTCCGAACGATGTCCGCCAGCCGTCCCGTCGTCTCGATTCGGCGAGTGCGACCGGCTTCGACGATCGCCCGTGCCACGCGCCGCGCGTGGCGCTCTTCCCCGAACTCGTAAATCACATCCGCCAACGTTCGTTCATCGACGGCGGCCAGCATGTCCGCCGCCGTTGCACCGCTCGACCGATCCATGCGCATGTCGAGCGGCTCGTCTCTCCGGAAGCTGAAGCCGCGGTCCGGCGAGTCGAGCTGCATCGACGACACGCCGAGATCGGCCAGCACCCCGTCCACCACATCGATCCCGCACGCGTCGAGTACCCCGACGAGGTTGCGGTAGTCGCTGTGCACGAGCGACACGCGATCGCCATACGCACGCAGCGCGTCGCGCGCCTGGGCGAGCGCGTCAGGATCGCGATCGATCCCGATGACTCGTGTCGCGCCCGCGTCGAGCATGCGGCGCGCGTGTCCCCCCAACCCGATCGTGCAATCCACAAACACGCCGCCGCGCGACGGTTCGAGATGCGTGTCCACCTCGTCCACCATCACCGGTGTGTGCACGATCCACTCCCATCAGATCCCGTGCTCCGAGAGACGCAAGCCGTCCTCATCAGTCCACGGGTCGCGCTGCAATTTCTGGACGAAGCGCTCTTCGTTCCACACGTCCAGATAGGAGATGCGTCCGAAGACCCGAACCTCGCCTACAATCGAAGCGCTGTCGCGCAGGTGCGCGGGAATGACGATGCGGCCTTGAGTGTCGAGTTCACCGGTCTGGCCGTAATAGTTGACGCGGTCAAGAAACTTCAGCCGAGCTGGGTGGTTCTCAGGGATGTTCGAAAGCTTGCGCTCGACCTCGATCCACGCAGTCATCGGGTAAATGCGGACACAATCCCCCGTCAGACTCGTGACGAAGACGTCCGGCCCCTGTTGGTCATGGATGACCGAGCGAAAGATGGTGGGCACTTTAAGCCGGCCTTTGTCGTCGATCCGGGCCGGAGCGCTCCCTCGTAACCCTTTTTGCTCCACTTAGCTCCACAAAAATCCACCCGGATAGTAGAACTCGCCTGAGTGGATGTCAACCGCAAGCTGCTGATCAACAGTAGGTTACGCCAAACTTTCGCTGTGTTTTCGACCCAGATCTAATTTGGGGCTTAACCCTAGTAACCACCACCACCGGGGTCAGACTCCATGACGTCCCACGACTCATGGGGTCTGACCCACGTGCTAGGCTGAAAAACTCATGCTTCGTGCGGCTCTGATCGGTCTCCCATCCAGCGGCAAGACGACCCTGTTCCAGCTGATGACCAGCGCCAAAGAGGCGCCCCGCGGCAAGGGCGACGTCAACATCGGCATCTCCAAAGTCCCCGACGCCAGGCTCGACATCCTGACCGGCATGTACAACCCGAAGAAGCGGGTCCCGGCGACGGTCGAGTTCACCGACATCATCGCGCCGGCGAAATCAGGTGCGCAGGCGCTCGTCGATGTGGCTGGCTACAAGAACGCCGACGCGCTCGTCCACGTCGTGCGGGCGTTCCGCGACGCCGCGGTCCCCCATGCCGCAGGCTCGATCGATCCGGCGCGCGACGCCCAGACGATGGAAGACGAACTGATCCTCGCTGACCTCGGCATCGTTGAACGCCGGCTCGAGCGCCTCGAGAAAGATCTGAAGAAGGGCCGTTCCGCCGAGCTCGAGAAGGAGCGGGATCTGGTGCAGCGCTGCAAGGCCGCACTCGAAGAAGGCCAGCCGCTGCGCGCGCTGCAGCTGACCGGCGACGATCTCAAACGTCTGAGCGGCTTTCAGTTTCTCTCGGCCAAACCGCTGCTGCTCGTCATCAATCTCGACGAGTCCGACATCGGCGACGTCGCCGCGGGCATCGACGCCGCGGCAGCGAAAACCGGCCTGACGTCGTTTCTCGCCAATGCCGAAACGAAGGCGGTCGCGCTCTGCGCCAAGATCGAGCTCGAGATCTCACAACTCGAAGGCGACGACGCCACAGCGTTTCTCGCCGATCTCGGACTGAGCGAATCGGGACTCGATCGCGTGATCCGAACGACCTACGACTTGCTCGGTTACATGTCGTTCTTTACTGTGGGTGAGGACGAATGCCGCGCGTGGTCGATCGCGCGAGGCACCGCCGCACAGGCGGCCGCCGGCGAGATTCACAGCGACATTCAACGCGGATTCATCCGTGCGGAAGTCGTCGCCTACGATCCGCTGACCAGCCGCGGCTCGATGGCGGCCTGTCGCGACCATGGCGAGGTGCGTCTGGAAGGCAAGGAATACGTCGTTCAGGACGGCGATATCATCAATTTCCGGTTTGCAACCTAAGCGCATTCTCGTCGCCGACGCTCACGTGCCGTTTGTCACCGGCGGCGCCGAGCTGCATGTCCGATCGCTCATCGAGGTGCTGCGACATCGCGGCCACGAAGTCGACCTCGTCGCGCTGCCGTTTCGAGCACAGCCGAAAGAGGACCTGCTCGCGCAGGCCGCCGCGTGGCGCCTCCTCGATCTCTCGTCGAGTAACGGCCAGCCAGTTGATCTCCTGATCGCCACGCGCTTTCCCACCTACTTCGCACGCCATCCCCACAAGGTGGCGTGGGTGATCCATCAGCATCGCGCCGCCTACGAGTTGTGCGGCACACCCTACAGCGACTTCGAGCACACCGAGGGAGATGTCGGACTTCGCCGCAAGCTGTTCGAGCTCGACGCGCGCATGCTCGGCGAGTGCCGGCATGTGTTCGCGAATTCGAATAACACCGCGCGGCGGCTACGGACCTTCAACGGCGTGCCCGCCGAAGGGCTGTATCATCCGCCACCGCTCGCCGACCGCCTGCGTCAGGGACCCTACGGTGACTACGTGCTCGTGGTCGGACGGATCGAAAACGTGAAGCGCGTCGATCTCGCCATCAGCGCAATGGCGCATGTGCCGCCGCCGCTGAAATTGATCATCGCCGGTGAAGGGTCGCAGCGTGCGGCCACGGAGCGCTCAGTGGCGGAACATGGCCTGCTGGATCGCGTCGTCTTCGCCGGCGCGATCGGCGGCGAGGCGTTGATCAATCTCTACGCGGGAGCGCTGGCCGTCGTCTATGCTCCGTTCGACGAGGACTACGGCTACGTGACGCTCGAAGCCTTTCTCTGCGCGAAGCCCGTGATCACCGCGACCGACTCCGGCGGGACGCTGGAGTTCGTCGTCAACGATCAGAATGGGGTCGTGTGTGCGCCGGAGCCCGCCGCCATCGGTGCGGCGATCGCCAGTCTCGCCGCCGATCGCGCCCGCACCGCGCAGCTCGGCCAGGCAGGACTCGCGCGCGCGCGGCAAATCACCTGGGATGGTGTCGTGGAGCGCCTGCTTGGCTGATCCGTCGAGCGTCTCGATTGTGATCCCGGCGCTGAACGAAGAGGACGCGATCGGCGACGTCGTCTCGAGCCTGCGTGCCGAAGCGTCGTGGAGAGAAATCCTGGTCGTGGACGATGGCTCACGTGACGCGACCGGTGAACGCGCGGCCCGTGCGGGCGCGCTGGTCGTGCGACACCCCTACACCAAGGGCAACGGTGCAGCAGTGAAGACCGGCATTCGCCGCGCCGAGGGCCAGTTCATTCTCATCCTCGACGCGGACGGTCAGCATGCGCCGTCGGACGCCCGTCGCCTCGTCGAGCGTCTCGGTGAGTACGACCTGGTCGTCGGCGCGCGCTCGACTCAGACGCAGGCAACGGTCGGGCGGCGAATCGGCAATCAGCTGCTCAATCGCCTGGCGAGCTATCTCACCGGACGGCACGTTCCCGATCTCACGTCAGGATTTCGCGGCGCGCGGCGCGAGCACCTGCGCGAGTTCCTGCATCTGCTGCCCAATGGATTCTCTACGCCCACGACGACGACGCTGGCGTTCATCAAGGCGGGCTACAACGTCACCTTCGAGCCAGTCGATGCGCGGGCGCGCACCGGTCACTCGAAGATCAAATTCGCCAAAGACGGCACGCGGTTCTTTCTGATCCTCCTGAAGGTCATCACCATCTTCAGCCCGCTTCGCATCTTCGTGCCGATCAGCGCGGCGTCGCTGCTGCTCGGCGTGGTCTACGGTCTGCTGAACTTCGCGATGTGGGGACGGATTCCGAACGGTGCCGTGATCCTGATTCTGTTTGCCGTGATCGTGTTCCTCGTCGGCTTGATCTCGGAGCAGATCTCCTCGCTCCGCTTCGACGGGCGATCGCGGTTGTAGGCGGTCGTCGGTGATGCGGCCTCTTGTGCTGATTCCAACCTATAACGAGCGCGACAACCTGCGACCACTCGTCGCGGCGCTGATGGCGATCGCCGAGCTGAAGGTGCTCGTCGTGGACGACAACTCACCGGACGGCACTGCCGACGAAGCCGAGGCGCTGGCCGCGGCCAGCGACGGCCGCGTCTCGGTGATGCGCCGCGCGGGACCACGGGGCTTCGGCCGCTCGTACGTCGACGGTATGGCCGCGGCGCTGCGCACCGACGCGACGCACATCTGTCAGATAGACGCGGATTTTTCGCACGACCCCGCTGCACTGCCGCAGCTCTTGACGGCCGCGACCGCGGCAGATCTGGTCATCGGATCGCGCTATGTTCCGGGCGGAGAACTCCGTAACTGGCCGGCACACCGCCGCGTGTTGAGCCGGTTCGCGAACTGGTACATCCGCGCGATCACGCGTCTACCGGTGCACGACTGTACGAGCGGCTTTCGCTGCTGGACGCGCGGACTACTCGCGCGTATGCCGCTCGACCGATTTGTGTCGAACGGCTACGCGTTTCAGGTGGAAATGGCCTGGGAAGCCCACGCCGCCGGCGGTCGCATCGTCGAAGTCCCAATCACGTTTGTCGAGCGACGTGAGGGTCAATCGAAGATGTCGGGCCGGGTCATCGCGGAATCCGTCGTCCTGCCGTGGCGGCTGATCGCGAGGCCACGCAGTCGGTAGTCAAAAAGTGATATATCTTTCCCGTGCCGAAACCATCGATTTCGGCGTTCTTTCCCTGCTACAACGACGCGAAGACCATCGGTGACCTGGTAGTACAGGCGGATCGCGTGCTGGGCGAGCTCACCGAGGACTACGAGATCATCGTCGTCAACGACGGCTCGAGGGATGAGAGCGCTTCTGTGTTGGCGGCGTTGGCGAAGCAGGTGCCGAGGCTGCGTGTCGTGCACCACCTGATCAATCGTGGCTACGGCGCCGCCCTGCGCAGCGGCTTCGAGCACGCCACCAAGGATCTCGTCTTCTACACTGACGGCGACGGGCAATACGACGTCAACGAGATTTCGATCCTCTTGATGCTGCTGACCGACGACACACACTTCGTCAACGGCATGAAGATGACGCGCCAGGATCCGCCGCATCGCGTCTTCATCGGCAACCTCCACCGTTTCATCACTCGCTGGTCGTTCTGGCTGCCGATCAACGACGTGGACTGCGACTTCCGTCTGATCCGCCGCTCGATCCTCGACAAGATCAGGTTGTCGAGCAGCAGCGGCTCCATCTGCGTCGAGCTCGTGAAGCAGGCGCAGCGCGCCGGGGCGCAGTTCCGTGAAGTGTCCATCCATCACTACGCGCGGCGCTCAGGTGTCTCGGAGTTCTTCACGCCACGGCGCATCATCCACACCTATGCGGATCTTGCCGTGATGTGGGTGGAGCTCATGATCGTGGCCAAACTGAAGGGTCTGCGCGCTCTGATAGAATCGGCCGCGTGAGCACCGCCCCCGGCGCTGACACGTTCCGCGCGTTCTATCGCGATCGCCGGGTGATGATCACCGGCGGGCTTGGCTTCATCGGCAGCAATCTCGCTCGTCAGCTCGCCGATCTCGGCGCGCGCGTGCTGATCATCGACTCGCTCATCTCCGAGTACGGCGGCAATCTCTTCAACATCCGTGGCATCGAAGACCGCGTGACGGTGAACATCGCCGACATCCGGCAACAGAGCACCATGAATTACCTGGTGCGCGATCAGGACGTCATCTTCAATCTCGCGGGCCAGGTCAGCCACATCGACAGCATGCAGGATCCCCACACGGATCTCGAGATCAACTGCCGCGCTCAGCTGACGCTGCTCGAAGCCTGCCGCATCCACAACCCGCGCGTGAAGGTCGTGTTCGCCGGCACGCGACAGGTCTACGGCCGTCCCGATTCGCTGCCGGTAACCGAATCGCATCTGGTCCGGCCAACCGACGTGAACGGCATCAACAAGGCCGCCGGCGAGTACTACCATGTGGTCTACAACAACGTGTTCGGCGTCGGCGCCTGCTCGTTGCGCCTGACCAACGTGTACGGACCGCGTCAGCTGATCAAACACAATCGTCAGGGCTTCATCGCCTGGTTCATCCGTCAAGTCGTCGAGGACCGCGAGATTCAGCTGTACGGCGACGGCGGTCAGTTGCGCGATTTCGTCTTCGTGGACGACGCCGCTGATGCGTTTCTGCGTGCGGGTGCGTCCGACGCCTGCAATGGCCAGGCGTACAACGTCGGCGGTTCCGAGCCGATTTCGCTCCGCGATCTCGTCGAGCTGTTGATCGACATCGCTGGGACCGGCCGATTCCGGCTCGTCGAGTGGCCGCCCGAGAAAAAGGCCATCGACATCGGCGACTTCCACGCCGACTCTTCGCTCATCCGCCGTACGCTCGGATGGCGGCCGGCCACACCGCTGCGCGAGGGTCTCACACGGACGATCGAGTTCTACCGCGCGCACCTCGACAAGTACGTGACGGACGCCTCGCACGTCGTCGTGCCGTGAGCGTGCCCGCGCCCATCCCCTTCATCGACCTCCGGCCAGGCGAGGACGACGCCGCCGTCCGCGCCGCAATCGGACGCGTCCTCGCGCGCGGCTGGTTCGTACTCGGCCCGGAGGTCGAAGCCTTCGAACACGAATTCGCCGCGGCCTCGGGCGCTGCGTTTGCGATCGGCGTCGGCACCGGCACCGATGCGATCGCGCTTGCGCTGCGCGCACTCGACATCGGCGCCGGCGACGAAGTGATCGTGCCGGCGATGACGGCGGCGTTCACCGCTCTCGCGGTGATCGCCGCTGGCGCGACGCCGGTCATCGTTGACGTCGAGCCTGAAACGCTGACCATGGACCCACACGCGTGCGCCGTCGCGGTGACGACGCGGACTCGCGCGATCGTGCCGGTGCACCTCTACGGACAGCCGGCCGACATGGACGCGATTCGCAGCGTCGCCGTCCGTCACTCGCTGGCCATCGTGGAAGACTGTTGTCAGGCACACTTGGCCACTGAGGGCGGGATTGCCATCGGCACCCGCTCGGAGGCCGCCGCGTTCAGCTTCTATCCGACGAAGAATCTCGGGGCGTTCGGCGACGGTGGTGCCGTGATTACGGGCAACGAAGCCCTCGCGTCGCGTATCCGCCAGCTTCGCAACGGCGGACAGCGTGAGCGCGGGCGACATGTCGAGGCCGGTGTGAACAGCCGACTCGACGATCTCCAGGCCGCGGTGCTCCGCGCGCGGCTGCCGCTCCTTGCGGAGTGGACGACCAGGCGCCGGGCCCTGGCCGGCCGCTACCGTCAGCTGCTACCGGTGTCTGTGTGCAGCATTCGTGAACGTGACCCCGGCCACGTGTACCATCTGTTTCCGGTGTTGGCGACCGACCGTGCGGAACTGCAGGCGCATCTATCAGCGGCTGGCATCGACACGATGGTGCATTACCCGGCCGCGCTGACACAGCAGCCGGCATTCGCGGCATTCGTGTCGCACGAGTGTCCCGTTGCCGTCTCCGCTGCCGGCCAACTGTTATCGCTGCCGCTGTCTCCGCGACTCACGGACCAGGACATCGTCCGTGTCGCCGACTGCGTGGCGGCATTTGTGAAAGGACATCGTCTCGCGTGAAAGCTCTCATCACCGGAGGCGCCGGGTTCATCGGATCCCACCTCGCCGAACGACTGCTGCGCGACGGCCACGAGGTGGCGGTGCTCGACAACCTGTCCACCGGTTCCATCGATAACATCAGCCATCTCAAACAGACACCTGGCTTCTCGTACGCGATCGACTCGGTGACCAACGAATCGCTGCTCGCCGAGATGATCGACCGCAGCGACGTCGTCTTTCATCTCGCCGCGGCCGTCGGCGTGAAATTGATTGTCGAGCAGCCGGTGCACACGATTGAAACCAACGTGCATGGCACCGAGGTCGTGCTGAAACACGCGAACAAGAAGAAGAAGCTGGTCTTCATCGCGTCCTCGTCCGAGGTCTACGGCAAGAGCACCGACGTTCCGTTCCGTGAAGGCGCCGAGCATGTGCTCGGCGCGACGGTGAAGCATCGCTGGGCGTACGCGTGCAGCAAGCTCATCGACGAGTTCCTGGCGCTGGCGTACTGGAAGGAGCGCAAGCTGCCGGTGATCATCGTGCGGCTGTTCAACACCGTCGGCCCGCGACAGACGGGTCAGTACGGGATGGTGCTGCCGACCTTCGTCAGACAGGCACTGGCCGGCCAGCCGATCACGGTCTTCGGCGACGGCAAGCAGACGCGCAGCTTCACCTACGTGGGCGACGTCGTCGATGCGCTCATGAAGCTGACCAACGAGCCGCGCGCCATCGGCGGCGTGTTCAATGTCGGCAATACCGACGAGGTGTCGATTCGCGAACTCGCCGATCGGGTCAAGACGCTCAGCGGAAGCCAGTCGACCATTCAATACATCCCATATGACGAGGCCTATGAGGCTGGCTTCGAGGACATGCCTCGGCGGGTGCCCGATATTTCCAAAATTCGCGAC
>Ga0111539_10008299_pt1 | contig 13221 bp, 10 predicted proteins | sample RhiMethybrSRZTD1_FD_79667 | JGI IMG/M metagenome (GOLD analysis project Ga0111539, IMG submission 79667) | Populus rhizosphere microbial communities from Tennessee, USA - Rhizosphere MetaG P. TD hybrid SRZTD1 (version 2) (version 2) | ecosystem: Host-associated > Plants > Roots > Rhizosphere >...
CCGAGGCGCGCGTTGAGGCCATGCTCAAAGGGACGAGCCATCCGCCGGACAAGGTGGTCGGCCGGCTTCGTCCGACGGCGTTCCGCGAGTACTGGGAATTCACCGTGGAAAAAGTGGCGGTCAACGCCGTCATGGCGGGGACGCGGCCCGAATACTTCCCGGTCATCCTCGCGCTCGCGTCGAGCGGCATCTCGGCCAGGTCCAGCAGCACCAACTCGTTCGCGACGATCACCGTCGTCAACGGTCCGATCCGGAAAGAGATTGGGATGCATGACGGCATCGGCGTCATGGGACCCTACAACCACGCGAATGCCACGATCGGTCGCGCCTACGGTCTGTTGTCGCAGAACCTTCAAGGCGGCTCGGTTCCCGACGACACCTACATGGGGTCGCTCGGCAACTGGCTGGCATATACGGCAGTCATCCCGGAGGCGGAGGAGCGCAGTCCCTGGCAGCCGCTGCACGTGCAAAAGGGGTACAAGCCGACTGACAGTGTGGCCAGCATTTTCTTCGGCGGGTGGTACACGCATGCCGGTTACGGTCCGCGAGCCACGTGGCAGGAGAAGATGCGGCGCTCGCTCGCCGCCGTCGAGCAGTACAGTCAGCCGCTTTTCGTGATGGATCCGATCGTGGCCCGCGGGTTCGTCGATCTTGGCTTCGACACGAAGGAGAAGCTGATCGCCTGGTGTGCCGACAACGCGCTGCTGACCGCGCGTGAGTATTGGGACAATCAGTGGATTCAGTACCTCATGCGGCCGCGAGCGGTGGCCGGCGTCGAGCCGTACGCCTCGCGCCTCAAGGCGCAACCAGACGAAGTGATCAAGATCTTCGAGCCGTCGGAGATCAACATCGTCATCGCCGGCGGCGAGACGCAAGGCGCATGGAAGATGATCAGCGGCTCGCTGCGGGCGACCGTCTCGATCGACGCCTGGCGCTGAAAAAACGACGGCATTGCGCTGCTGGCACGCCGCGCCGCGGTCGCGACTCCACATGCCGGGAAACCGACCTTCGCCTCGTACTCTCCCGATGCCCGCGCGTGTAGTCGCTATCTCGAGGCTACATCCGCTGCGCGGCTCAAATTGTCCGTGGTGATTCGACGCAACTCGAACGCGATGACGGAACACGCGCGGAGGAATCGCTGCGGCCGATTTCCGGCTTCGCAATGAGCTCGGCATGGTCGCACGCGCCCGCCACGCGGCATGCCAGCAGCCCGCACCGCACCGATTCGGTGATTACGGTTCGCACCAGCACGCGTCAGTCCCTCTTGCACCGACGGCGAAGTCCGCTCGCACGACCGCTGACCTACTTCGCCGGCGCGCTCGGTTCGCCTTTCGTCATCGTGAACACGGTGTAAAACCCGCTCGTGAAGAAGCCGACGATCCTTGCGGTAGACGATCGCTGACATAATGGTTCGCATCTCGTTATGGCCAGCACGGTCCGGTTGAAGCCGGACACTACGTCGGCCGGGCGGGAATCCCATCAGATGAAGACCGCACGTCTTCGAGCGATACCCTCCGTCGACAGAATCCTGCAGTCGTTGGGCGAGACCGGGCTTCCGGCGCCCGTTGTCGTGCACGCGGTGCGCCGGCATCTGCAGTCTCTCCGCTCGCAGAAATCGATTCCCGGCGCTGACGCGATCGTCGCGGATATCCGTTCGGAGCTGGACCGCCTGCGCGCGTCGCGCATCATGCCGGTCATCAATGCCACCGGCGTCCTCATCCACACGAATCTCGGTCGCGCGCCGCTCGCTGCCGACGCCATTCGTGCGCTGACGGAGGTCGCCGCCAACTACAGCACGCTCGAATACAGCCTGACTGACGGCACTCGGGGCAGCCGTGGCGCCTATCTCGAACACGCGCTCGCGATTCTGTGCGGCGCGGACGCGGCAACCGTCGTCAACAACAACGCAGCGGCGCTGGTCCTCATCCTCGAGTACTTCTGTCGAACCGAGGCATCCGAAGTCATCATCTCCCGCGGTGAGCTGCTGCAGATTGGCGGCGGGTTCCGCATTCCGGAAATTCTCGAAGCGCGCGGCGCGCGTCTCCGCGAGGTGGGCACGACGAACCAGACGAGCGTCAGCGATTACGCCAAGGCGATCACGCGCCACACCGCGCTCATTCTGAAAGTGCATCGCAGCAACTTCTTCATGGACGGCTTCGTTGATTCGCCGTCTACCGAGGATCTCGCGGCGCTGGCCCGGAAGAAGCGCGTACCGTTCGTCGAGGATCTCGGAAGCGGCGCAATCGTTCCGACCGAGACTGTCGACGGTGTCGAACACGAGCCAACGCCAGCGGACGTGCTGAAGCGGGGCGTCGATCTCGTGTGCTTCAGTGGCGACAAACTGTTTGGCGGTCCGCAGGCCGGCATCATCGTGGGCCGCAAGAAGATGATCGACGCGCTCAAGCGCGAGCCGCTCTTTCGAGCGATGCGGTGCGACAAGCTGGTTCTCTCGGCGCTCGAGTCCACGTCCGATGCCTACTTGCGCGGCGAGACGCGCATCCCCGTTCTCGAGATGATGCACGTTTCCAACGACGAGCTCCGCCGCCGCGCCGGGTGCATCGTCGCGGCGCTCGAGGGGCGGCCGCTGCGCCTTCAAGTCGGTGACGGACGCGCACAGATCGGTGGGGGCACGCTGCCGCGATCGGCGCTTTCTTCGGTCACGCTCGAGGTGAGTCACCCGAAGATTGGAGCGCAGGCACTCGCGGCCCGGCTGCGGTCACAGCCGGAGCCAGTGATTGCCTTCGTCGGCCGGGGCACTCTCAAGCTCGATCTGCGGACCGTCTTTCCCCACCAGGACGCGGCAGTGATCCGCGCGCTGCTCGCGGTATCGGCGGAGTAACGTTCTCATTGATGTCAGACGCGACGCATTACATCGTCGCCACCGCCGGGCACGTCGATCACGGGAAGAGCGCGCTCATCAAGGCGCTGACCGGAACCGATCCCGATCGCTTGCCCGAAGAGAAGGCGCGCGGGATCACGATCGATCTGGGGTTTGCGCACCTCGAGCTGCCGTCGCCGGCATCGGGCTCGCCGATCCACGTCGGCATCGTCGATGTGCCAGGGCATGAGGACTTCGTCAAGAACATGGTCGCCGGTGTCGGCGCCATCGACCTGGCGCTGCTGATCGTCGCCGCTGACGATGGATGGATGCCGCAGACGGAGGAGCATCTGCACATCCTGAGCTACTTCGGCGTTCGTCGCGCCGTCGTGTCATTGACCAAAGCCGATCTGGCCGCAGACGAGGCCGCCGCAGTCGCTGACATCCGTCAGCAGCTCGCGGGCAGCGTGTTTGCCGAGGCGCCGATCGTGCCGACGTCAGTCGTGACCGGGCGTGGGCTCGATGCTCTGAGAGCGACGATGGCACGCGAACTGTCCATCGCACCGGCGCCGCGCGATATCGGTAAACCACGGCTGGCCGTCGATCGTGTATTCACGCTGGCCGGCGCAGGAACGGTCGTCACCGGCACGCTGGCTGGAGGACGGCTTCAGCGCGGCCAATCGGTTGTCATCCAGCCGGGCGGGCACCCCGCGCGCATTCGTCGCGTTCAATCGCACGGACGTGATGTCGATGCGAGTGGACCCGGCACGCGCACCGCGCTGAACCTGACGGATATCAACCCGACCGCCGGGGTGCGTCGCGGCGACGTGATCACGCTGCCCGACATGGGCCGGGCGAGCGACAGCATCGACGTGATGCTGGAGATTTCTGCGAGAGCCAGCCGTCCGCTGAAAACCGCCGTGCGTGTCCGCGTGCATTTCGGCAGCGGCAACGTGCCGGCGCACGTGACGTTGGGCACTGGAAATGAGCTGGCCGTCGGGGAGCGGGAGATCGCGCAGCTGCGCCTCGAGGCGCCGGTCTTTCTGTTTGCCGGCGACCGTCTCACGATTCGTGACTGGTCCGAACAACAGACCCTGGCCGGTGCCCGTGTGCTCGATCCCGACGCGTCGCGGAAAGCGTTTCGAGCGAGTGACCGCCAGCAGTGGTTGGCACATCTCGCGTATTCGCTTGACGTGCCGGCGCAGTGTGTCGCAAAGCACGTGGCTCGCGGTGTCGCCCTTCGCGCGTCGCGCGCCTTCGTCAAGACCCGATTCAGCCGAGACGAGATCGACGCGGCCGTTCAGCAACTCTCTCGCGAGGGAGTGGTATTTGTCGCTGGCGACATGATCGTGAATGCCGCGATCTGGAAGGCCGCGCTTCGGCGGTCCGGACAGCTCATTGACGATGTGCATCGCCAGCACCCGGAGCGGCTCGGCCTGTCGGTCACCGACTTGCGCACTGCGATCACGAAAGAGTTCCCGCTCGACGAGGTCTTCGACGCGTTGATCGCGAACTTGAGCGAGCAGGGCTTCGCGCGATCCGGGTCGGTCATCCAACGTGCGTCACATCGGGCGCAGCTTCCCGATCCGCTGCGCGCCGCTGGTGAGACGATCCGTCGCGCACTCTCGGCGCAGCCACTCGAGCCACCGTCGCGCAAAGAGCTGACGCCAGACGCGGCCTCACAACGAGCGCTCAAGTTCCTCATCGAAAGTGGTGAAGTGGTCGAGATCAGCGCCGAGCTCGTCTTGAGCGCCTCGGCCGTCGCGCAGGCGACCGCGCAGGTCAAAACGTTTGTCGCGAAGCATGGGCCCGCGACGGTCAGCGACCTGCGACAGTCGCTCGGCAGCAGCAGGCGAGTCGTCGTGCCGTTCCTCGAGTTCCTGGACCGGACGTTCGTCACCGTGCGGCAGGGCGACAAACGAGCCCTGCGATGACGTAGTGTCCGCCTTTAGGCGGACGCCCGAGCGGCTTGCGATTCGCGAACGAGAATCTCGCCGCGGCCAACCGTGACGCGGTCGCCGTTGTAGACGCCGTAGTCGGCGTCCCAACAGTCGTCGGGCACGAGGAAGTTGAGCGACTGCAAGTGGGCGAGGGCCAGTCGCAGGACTGGCGGTTTGCAGACACACGTCTTGCGGAAGGTCACCAGCAAGGCCGGAGGGTGCCCGCCAAGCAACCCCACCGTCCCGCGCCGCATGCCGGCTGCAGGCCGATTGCCGGACTCGCCGAAGACGAGCACGGTGCCGGCAATCATGTTGGCGCCAACGAAGTCACCACAGTTTCCGCCGATTGCCACCAGGCCGCGACGAAGCGTGAGACCAACCTCATTACCCACTGAGCCATCGACGAGAATCGTTCCACCGGTCATGCCGAGCCGGCTTCCGCGGTAGGCGCTTCCCACCAGATGGCCTGCGTGACCGTGGACGTGGATCAGCCCGCCATGCATCTCACCGCCGACCCAGTCGCTGGCATTCCCGTGGACGTGGATCGTGCCGCCGGTCATCTCACTGCCGACATGACGGCCGGCATCGCCGCGAATGTGAACTTCGCCCTCCGACATCTGCGCGCCGATCCAGTGAACGCCGGACAGGCTGCCCTCGAACTCCAACCGGGCATCGGACGGATCGCCGCTCACGTCGAAAAACTCGGCGAGCGGACGCTTGCGGTTGCCGTGAAAGATCTCGAATCGCTCGATCTCGGCCAGGGGCATCGTCCGGACCGCCGATGGCGTCAGGCCCTCGACTTCGACCGGAATCGGCGTCTCGGCCTTGTAGCGAAGCGTCAGCATTACGCGGTCCGAACCTCTTCGGCGTCGTGCAGGTAGTCGAGGGGAACGGTGTAGTTGCGGAACCGGATCGAATAGTACTTCTCGAACCAGTCGGCGACGTCGGACTCGATGCCTCTGTCGTACTCCGGCGCGACGTAGAGCAGCTTGCCGGTGAGCGGCTCACGGATCTCGCCCTGATCCACGATCAGCACGCCGCTCTTGATCACGGCGCGCGGCATCTCGAACATCTTCGTCTTGTCGTCGTTCGGCGTGTAGATGGTGATGTCGGCGTCGGCGCCGGGGCCGAGATGGCCCTTGTTCGGCAGACCGAGGATCCTCGCCGGGCCGCTGCGGGTGATGATGCAGATCTCGTAGAGGCTGTACTCCCTGGTGAGATCGCCGAGCGTCGACCGTTCCAGAACCGCCGGGTGCACCTGCTTGAGCATGTCGTGGCGATAGGTCCGGTCCATCAACAGCTGGATGATCTGCGGGTAGGCGAGGAACGACCCGCCGTTTGGGTGATCGGTGCTCATCACGACCCGCCACGGATCTTTGGCGAGCAGATACCACTCGAGGCCGATGGCCCATTGCAGCGAGTGCACCAGGCTCGTGTTCTTGTACTCGATGGGGGCGATCCCGCACCCCGATTCCATCTCGGTGTCGGACGAGAACCATTTGCTCTTGAACGCGTTGCTCAAGTAGTAACCGAGCGGTCCGTCCGCGGTCATGGTGGTGGTTTCGCCGAACAGCACCTGCCCGACGTCTACGGTCAGATTCGGATGGGCATCGACGTATTCGACCAGTTCTTTGGCCTTGCTGTTGAACGTCGTCTCGTCGGCGTCGCCGCCGCCGTAGCTGTGAAACTGGATGTGCGACAGATGGCCACGCGAGTCGCCAAACGTCTTCATCGTTTCGAGCGTGGTCCGCCAGTTGCCCGGCATCCCGAGGTTGTTGCAGTGCAGATGCACGGAGTGTGGCAGCCGCAGCTCCTCGACGGCGCGCGCGACCTGTTCGATGATCTGCCGCGCGGTGACGCCGAAATGCTCGACGTTCTCGTCCAACCCGTGGACGTTGCCGCTGGGCAGCTGTTTCCAGACCTCGACACCACCAGGGTTGACGATCTTCGGCGTGTAGCCTTTGGCCGCGCCCAACAACCAGGCGATGAACGACCGCAGGCGCTCCGGCTCTTTACGCTGGATCGACTGCATGACGAAATGGTTGTTGCCCATGAGGACGAAGAAGCCCTTGTCGATGCAGGGCGTGTCCTCGAATTCTTCATGGACGTGTCGTGCGGCCAGCGGCGGGATCGCGGCGTCGAACGCTGTCGTGTAACCCATGCCGGCGTACTTGTAGCCGGTGGCGAACGTGCTGGGAACGCTGCCCATCGTGCCGCTGCGCGTGCCCGCCGTGCGGACGACCTTCTCGGCCTTCCGCTTGTCCTCGGGCCGCATCTTGCGAGCCGAGTTCACCTTCGGTCCGGCGATGTGACAGTGCATGTCGACGCCGCCCGGCATCACGACCAGACCGGATGCGTCGATGGTCTTGTCTGGACGAACATCGGGTGCCGGGGGAGCGTCGACGATTTTTCCGTCACGAATCCAGATGTCGCGGCGCTCCCCGTTGATGCCGTGAACCGGATCGTAGACAGTCCCGCCTGCAACCTTGAAGAAGCCGCTACTCATCAGAAGCCGAATGGATTCCTATTTCTTCAGCTCCGTCACTCGTCGCTGAATCGCGGACAGGACGTCGAAGTCGCTGGGATGTGACGAGGGAAACGCCGGACGCAGGAAGATCGGCACATCGTCCATGCGGTAGACGGTGCCCGGAGTGTTGATCCCGTACGTGGCGGTGGTGAACGCCACCGTGGCTGCGCGCGTCGTCGGTGTGTCCTTGGGATCCAGGGCGATATACGGAATGGCCATTAGCCGCTCGCGGGCCGGCTGGCTGAAGTTCGCCATCGGGTCGCACGCGATGAGAAGCGCGGCGTCGGCTTCCCCGCGGGCCAACGTGTCGGACGTCGTGTATTCACCGGGATTGAAGCGAGGATAGCCGCGGGACATGTTCACGCCGAACGGATAGCCGGTCTGCCAGGTCACGACGTTGTCGGCACCGGTCACGTTGCCGTGACCGCGCATCGGCTTGGCGACGAACCGCGTGTAGGCGTTCATGTCGCGCACCAGGCACAGCAGCGCCTCGCTGTTCAGATGCTTCCCGCGCGTCATCGTCAGACCCATGCCGAACAGGATGACGCCGAACTTCGCGGCCTTCATCCGGTCCATCAGGTCTTGCCACCGCGCCAGCTCGATACCAGTGTCGCTTTTGACCTGTTCTGGATCGATGTCGATACCCTTGGCGAGCGCGCGCAGTGTCCACAGCGCTTCGAAGTCGGCGCGCGGCTTGATCTGGAAGAACAGATCCATCGCCTTGGCGGTCTTTGTCTTGCGCACGTCCACGCCGACCGCGGTGCGATCCTTGCGGCCGTTGGGCACGAACATGCCCTTCGGCATCAGGCTGTACTTCGTGAAGTGCCGCGGGTGGCTCTCCGCCGGGTTTCCACCCCAGAAGATGATCAGGTCGCCGCGATTGGCGATCTCGCCGAGCGTGCACGTCACTTCGCCGACGCCCTGGAAGGCCATACCGGAGGGCCCGTGACAGACGCTGGTCGTTGTATCGACCGTGCCGCCGATCGTGTCGCCGATGCCGACCGCGACGCGCTGCGCTTCTGATGTGGTGTCGCTCAGGCCGTAGATGATCGGGTACTTGGCGTCGGTGAGAATGCGGGCCGCGCGCTCGACGCCGGCCTCGACCGATGCCGGTTGCCCTTCGATCAGGCAGCTCGGACGATCGTCGGCGTGATGGTTGTAGAACCAGGCCTTGCCGAGCACGCAGGCGCGCTTGGCGTCAACGATGTGGTTGTCCTTGACGGTGATGTCGATGTCGTCGCACACGCATCCGCAGAAGGTGCAGGTCGAATCTTCGATCAGGGTCGTGCCGGGCTCGGCCGGCTTGGTCGTGGCGACGGGAGTGCTCATTGGGGCAATTCAGTCCGGCTGAAGCCGGACACTACACCTTCTCCATCGTGACGTCGAATCCTTTGCTCGTCGGCATGCCCGACCCGTGCGTCTCGCCGTCCATCAGCCGGCTGGACAGATCGCCATACGCGATGAACAGCAGTCCCGGCGGGAGCTCGTCGCCTGTCGCGGCGGCCACGGCAACATCAATCTGCCGGCCGCTCTCGGTGGTCACCCGTACGCGGTCGCCGTTGGCCAGCCCCATCCGCTTCATATCCGCGGGCGCCACCTGCAGCGTGTTGATCTCGTGTTGATAGCTCTCGTCGAACTTTCCCTCGCTGACGCCGCAGCCCTGCTTGCTGGTCCGCCCGGGAATAAGGATAAATCGCTCACTCATTGGCACGTTGCGACAAGTGCCTTCGATCGTACAGGAAAACCGCAACCCTTACCACTTGGGCTGAGCGGCCGCCGCTGTACACTGAACGACCGACATGAGCAGCGAGCCTCGCGAAATCCGCCAACAGAGAGACAGCATCGAGCGAAACGGCGTTCGGATCGTGGACACGTTTGCCGAGGCCTTCACCATGCGGGCCGCGCGCGTCGTGATCACCGCCCAGTCGGCCGAGTGGACGCGGACCGCGGCCCAATCGATGACCGGCTTCGCGACGTCGGTCATCGGCTGCAAGGTCGAGGCGGGCATCGAGACGATGCTCGACCCGGAGGTCACGCCCGACCGTCGTCCTGGAGTCAGCGTGCTGCTGTTCGGTTTCGATGCAGAGGGCCTGCAGCGTCAGCTGATCGATCGCGTTGGGCAGACCGTGCTCACGTGTCCGACGACCGCGTGTTTCGACGGGCTGGCTGATGCGCCCGATCGCGTGATTGTCGGCGGGCAACTGCGGCACTTCGGCGACAAGTTCCAGGCGAGCAAGGTGCTCAACGGTCAGCGCTACTGGCGGATTCCCGTGATGGAAGGCGAGTTCCTCGTCCAGGAATCGTTTGGCGTTCAGAAGGCCATCGGCGGCGGGAACATGCTCATCCTCGCCGCGCATCAGGCGGCGGCGCTCGCGGCTGCGGAAGCGGCGGTCGAAGCGATGCGCAGGGTGCGCGGCGTCATCCTGCCGTTTCCTGGCGGCATCGTGCGCGCGGGAAGTAAAGTCGGGGCGAAGAAGTACAAGAACATGATCGCGTCAACCAACGACGCGTACTGTCCGACGTTACGCGGTCGCTCGGGTGTTGAGACGCAGCTCCCGGCGCAGGTCAACTCAGTTCTGGAGATCGTCGTGGACGGCCTCGATCGGCCGGCGATCGAGCAGGCGTTGCGCGCTGGCCTTGCCGCAGCGTGCCGCCCTGGCGTTGTGGAGATCACGGCAGGTAATTACGGCGGCAAACTCGGCAAACATTACTTCCACCTGCATGAGTTGATCTCGTAAATTCCCAACTTCCAACTGCCAATTCCCAACCACTCCCAACTCCCAATTCCCAACTCCCAAGAACCTTCAATTGGGAGTCGGAAGTTGGGAGTGGTTGGGCGTTGGCAGTTGGGCGTTGGGAGTTGACGATCGTCAGAAACCCTTAGGCGAAATCCAGAAACTCTCGCGCCAGGTGCCGCCGGGCGCGACGTGCTGCAATTCCTTGTAGATCCCCTTCTGCGCGAGATTGAGCCCGTTGGTAATGGCGGCCATCGGCTCGAAGCAAATGAAGCTGTGCGGCTTCAGCGACCAGACGACGGCGGCGCGGTAGTTGGGGCCGAACTGCACGTCGAGTCGCTGCGCCTTGCCGATCACGCTCATCGTGGCGCGGCCTTGCCCGTCGCGCACGAGATCCATGAAGCCGTCGTCGATGTCGTAGTCGCGCAGCGGCACGCCACCTGTGTACGGCGCGCCGATTGGTTCGGTCTCGCCGGTCGGCAGCTTGTTCTCTGTCAGCTTCAGATGCGTGCGCGCGCCGATCGAGATCGTCCAGTCGTTTCGCGGCGAGTCGGTCAACTGAAAGTACGGATGAAAGCCGATCGAGACCGGCATTGGCTCCGCGCTGAGGTTGGTAATCGTTGTCTGCACCTGGAGCACGCCGTCCCGCAGGATGTGGGTCATCTCGATCGTGTGCGCGAACGGCCACTGCTTCATCCACGACGGCTGGCGGGAAAACTCGAGGCGGCTCGTCACCGTGGCGCCCCCCTGGCCGACGTCCGTTGACAACAAGCGCCACTCGGATGTGGACGTCAGGAAGCCGTGAATCGGAATCGCACCGCGGACGTTGCCGAGGCTCATGTCGAACGCGTAGCGCTTGCCGTTGGCGAAGAACGCCTGTTCGTCGAGGCGATTGATCCACGGGCCCATGAACGGAATGCCGGTCTGATTCGGGTTCGCCTTGAACGCCGCCATGTCCGCGTGCGGCCAGCGCAGAACGTCGTGGCCCTTCACGGTCATCCGGAAGGCGATATTCCCGATCGATGGCGCGATCGAGACTTGCGTGTCGGTTCCTGTGTCGATCAGCTGCACGACGTCGCCGTCTCGCCGCGCGGCGTAGCGTTGCGCCGTGGCCGGAAGCATCGTGAGACAAACCAGGAACGCGAGGCAGGCTAGCTGGAGGCGCTTCATGTGTCGCGAATTCTAACGTGTATCGAGTATCCTCTCGCCCCATGCGACGACTCTCCCTCTTGATCCTGATGCTGCTCTTCATCGCGACCGCGCCACGCACATCCGCGCAGTCATCCTCCGCGACCTGGGCGGTGCACGCGGATAGCAGCTACCAGACCGCACCAAACCTCACATATCTCACCTCCAGCAACTACGAGTCGAAGCTGGATATCTACTACCGCCGCGGCGCGACAGCCCCGCAGCCGACGGTGGTGTATTTCCACGGCGGCTTCTGGGCTGCCGGCAACAAGGAGGGGGCGGTCACCAAGATTCTTCCCTGGATGGAAATGGGCTGGAACGTCGTCAACGTCGAGTATCGTCTCGCGCGCGTCGCGCCGGCGCCGGCGGCGGTCGAGGACTGCCTCTGCGCACTGCGCTTTCTCGCCGCGCAGGCGAAGACCTACATGATCGACGTCACACGCATCGTCGTCACCGGCGAATCAGCGGGCGGTCATCTCTCGCTGACCAGCGCGATGATTCCTGAGAGCGCGGGCCTCGATCGGCAGTGCGCCGGAGCAGCGGCAGTCCCAAAGCCCGCGGCGGCAATCAACTGGTTCGGCATCACCGACGTCTACGACGTGATCGAGGGTCCCAATCGCGCCAACGCCGCGATGACGTGGTTCGGCAGCCTGCCAAATCGCGAGGAGATCGCGAAGCGCGTCTCGCCGCTCACCTATGTGCGTGCCGGACTGCCGCCGATCCTCTCCATCCACGGCGACGCCGACCGCGTCGTGCCGTATCAGCACGCCGTGCGGCTGCACGACGCGCTGACCAAGGCCGGAGTACCGAATCAGCTGATCACGATTCCCGGCGGCGGCCACGGCAACTTCACGCCCGAGCAACGGACGATGATCTACACAACGATCCGCGAGTTCCTCGCGAAGCACAAGTTGCTGTGACGTATTAACTTCCAACTTCCACTACCAACGCCCAACCATTCCCAATTCCCAACTCCCAACCGTTCCCAAGGTTCTCGATTGGGAATTGGGCGTTGGGAGTGGTTGGGTGTTGGCAGTTGGGCGTTGGGAGTTGACCCGCCATCACCGCGGGCATACTCTTGCGCGAGAGGGGAGTGCGATGCGACATCGATTGACCAGTCTTCTCGTCGCGTTGGCGATCGGCGTGGCCGGCGCCGCGTCACTGCTGGCGCATCATTCGGTCCCCGGACAGTTCGACATGTCCAAGCCGATGACGCTGAAAGGCGTCATCTCCAAGGTGGACTGGATCAACCCGCACATCTACGTCCATCTCGACGTCAAGGAAGCCGACGGGACGACGAACACCTGGGCGCTGGCCACGCTGCCGACGGCCATGATGCGGCGCGCTGGTCTGACCAAGGAAGCACTGCAGGGCAAGGCCGGTGAGGAAGTGACGATCAACGCCGTACCGGCTCGCGATGGATCCAAGCATCTCGGGTGGATCAACAAGATCACTTACGCGGACGGACATTCGTTCGCGCCAACGGGGCAATGAACATGACACATCGTTTCTTGATCCCCACCGCAGCGACCCTTGCGCTGCTCGGCGTCACCGGCATCGCTCTGGCGCAGATCGCCGCGCGCGCACCCGATCGCGGAACCGTCCAGCAGCTGCAGAAGCTGTCGGCCAAGCCGACGCCGAAGCTCGCCGACGGCCGCGTCGATTTCAACGGCACCTGGGATCACCTGGGCGGCATCGAGTTCGTGCGCCCGGTGAAGAAGACGGACGGCTCGATCTGTCTGATCGCCTGCGGTCCCGCGCCAGGCGGCGCGCCGCCGGCGCCGTTCCCACCGGTCCAGACCGACTTCCCGAAGTACAAGCCCGAGTTCCAGGCCAAGGTCGCCGATCTGAAGAAGCGGCAGGTCGAGGTAGACACCAACCTCCGGTGTCAGGCACCCGGCGTCCCGCGAATCGGGCCGCCCACCAAAATCGTGCAGAACGCGCGCGAGGTCGTCTTCCTCTATGACGATGTGAATGGTGCGTTCTTCCGGATCATCCCGACCGACGGACGGC
>Ga0111539_10008300_pt1 | contig 13218 bp, 9 predicted proteins | sample RhiMethybrSRZTD1_FD_79667 | JGI IMG/M metagenome (GOLD analysis project Ga0111539, IMG submission 79667) | Populus rhizosphere microbial communities from Tennessee, USA - Rhizosphere MetaG P. TD hybrid SRZTD1 (version 2) (version 2) | ecosystem: Host-associated > Plants > Roots > Rhizosphere >...
GCGGACTACAACCTGACGATCATCGTGGATCCGAACAACCGTCTCCAGGAGATCGACGAGACGGATAACGTGTCGTGCGTTCGGCTGCACATCAACCCGAGTGCGCGCACCGTTCAGGAGGTGGGCGCGTGTGGTAGTCAACCGCCGCCTCCTCCACCTCCACCTGGTGGTGAGGTCACTATCACCGGGCTGGATCCCAACGTCATCAAACCGGGGGAGACTCTGCCGGTCACGATTTCGGGGTCTGGTTTCGTTCAGGGCATAGCTGTTGCCTTGGTGAATGGGTCCGGCCCCGCCCCGACGATTCAAGTCATCACCATCACGTCGGACACTATCAGCGCCTCCATCACCGCACCAAAGGGTGGCAGCAAGAACGCACGCGACTGGGACCTGCGCGTGGGCACGACCGTCCTCACTGGCGCCCTGACGATCCAGCCGTAGTCGCGCCTCACTTCACTCGAACCGGAGATGGCACCTGACCATCTCCGGTCCGCTTCGACCCCTCTCTCACCGGGGCCGCGCGTAGCGTCATTCTTCGCGCGTGCCGCGCGAGCCGGCGACATGCGGGAACGAGGCTCGTCACGCTCGACACACCGACGCCAATCAGCAACGCCACGACCACGATGTCCCATAGTGGTCGGTTCCGCCACAGCACGGCGAAGTCCAGCCCATGCAGACCGTAGTAGCCCCAGCGATTCGCACGGTCCTGCCGCTCGACCTTCAGAATCTGCCCGGGCGACGGCGTGAGGTAGAGCCAGGTCTGCGCGGCGTCGGTGTAGCGCACGCGCAGCACCGGCAGCGTCTTCGCCATTCTCGGCAGGCCGAGATCGAATGACGACACGGTCTTGTAGTAGTAGTCGTCGTACTCCGTCAGCCAGCGTGCGTCGCGAACCGCCACACCGGGCATCGCCTCTCGGGCCACGCGCATCACGGTGTCGTCGTCGAAGCGCACAAACGTCCGGTCGGGTTGACGGGGTGAGATCAGCACGTGGTCGCCATCGGGCGTTGGCGTAATGAAATCGATGCCGCTGCGGCTGCTCCACTCAGCGACGGTCTCTGTCGTTGGCGCGCGATACGCGATCAGATACGACTCGGAACCGAACTGCAGCAGCTCGAGCTCTTTCGGCTGGAACGAGCGCGACACGGTGGCGCCAGCGGCGCGCAAGCGATCGACCGAGAGGGAGTCGAGTGCGAGCACCGCGCCTTCTCCCTGCACCGTGCGAGCGCCGTTGGCGATCTGCCGGGCCGAGTATCTCGACTCACGGATGCCGGGGATGATGTCGAGCGAAACGAGGCCGCTGAAGACCCACGTAATGGTCAACACGCCGAACAGCAGCCCGGCGTAGTGGTGCCACTTCATCCAGCCGGTATACGGGGAGTGGGACCGGACGCCCTTGTGCCGGAATCGCGCGGACAACCCGTAGCGCCACACGCCGACAACCGCGCCGGTCAGGCACATCGCGAGACCGATCCACGACACCCATTGCAGCAATGCACTCCACCACGACCGCTGGCGGAAGAAGAAGAACGTGTGCGTGATGTAGCCCGTCAGCCCGAGCAAACGCGTGCGTCGATCGCTCTTCATCACCGCTTCGCCCGATCGTTCGGAGACGTAATACTCGGTTCCCGCCGGATCGTCGAGCGCGACCCGGTGCAGAGGGAAATGGGTCTGCATTGCCGGAAGCCTGGTGTAGGTGTCGGGGCGCTCGAGGTACGCGTCGTAGCGGAGCGTCTGCTGATCGGGGAGATAGCCGCGCAACCAGGCAAGCGCCGCATCCTTATCGAGCGGAGCGACACGTTCGCCCGTGTCAGCGTAAATGAGAGTCCACCGGCCGAAGACCCTGCCCGTATTGAAGCGATAGACCGGGCGAGTGCCGTGCATCGAAATTCGCAGACGCCGTGGAGGATCGTTGAGCTGACGGGCGGCGTCGGCCGGCGCAACCGCAATGCTCGAGAGATCCAATGGCGGCAGCCGCATCAGCCGCTCACCGGCGCTCAGATGCGGCACGCCGTAGTACATCAGGACGATGCCCGACACGCACCACGCGACGAACACCACCCCGACGACGATGCCGAGCCAGCGGTGCGAGTAGATCAGCAGCTTGCGCCAATCGAGCAACTTGCGAACGTGCATCGAACCTCCGGGCGGGCGAATTATGCTACGTTTCACCTGCCTTGCCGCGCGACGCTCGCTTGCTGATCGGGTGGATGCTCGGAGCCGTCGTGCTCCGCGCGGCCGCGCTCCTCGTCGCGCAGGACCACCCCGAGACGATCGCGAAGCCTCACACGTCGTGGGTGGAACCCGGCAGCGGCACCTCGCTGCCACGCGAGATGGTGTTCGAGAACCCGCTCGGCCGTCTCGGCGTGTTGAACACCGCCGGACCGATCGACACCAGGGGCCACCCGTTCTTCGAGGCGATCGGCGCCAACGGACGTGCGTGTGTCACCTGTCACCAGCCGGCAAACGCGATGAGCGTGTCGGTGGAGTCGATCCGCGAGCGCTGGCGCATCACGGCGGGACGCGACCCGATCTTTGCGGCCATCGATGGATCGAACAACCCCCGTTTACCGCAGGAGTTGGCGAGCTCGCATTCGCTGCTGCTCGATCGAGGCCTCTTTCGCGTCGCGCTGCCCTGGCCGCCGCAGGGCATCACCCCGGAATTCACCATCGACGTCGTGCGAGATCCGACTGGCGTCAATCGCGATGCGATGTACGGGCTTCGCAGCGCGTCGCCCACGGTCTCCGTATTCCGGCGCCCGCGTCCAGCGGCGAACCTGAAGTACGTTACGAGCCCTGATGGCCTCTTCAACGTCAAGCTGGGTGTGCTGATGGACAAGGACCCCGACACGGGGCTCCCGTCCAGCATGAACATCATGGCCGACGCTCGCGCACCATCGTTACGCGTGCAGGCGGAGAGTGCGTATCGCGATCACCAGGAGGGCACACACGCGCTGACGCGTGAGCAACTGGAGCGCATCCTCGGCTTCGAGAATCAGATCTACATGGCGCAAGCCTGGGACACGCGCGGCGGCAGCCTCGTCGAGCCGAACGGCCCGCTCGCGCTCGGGCCCGCCAACGTCGCGCGCAATCCGGTGCACGTGCTCAACAGCGCCAAGACGCCGGGATTCCATTTCTTCGACATGTGGGTCTCGGCGACGAGCCCGCCCGACACGCGAAGCGAGTTTCGCGCCTCGGTCGCTCGCGGCAACGACATCTTCATCAACCGGCGCTTCTGGGTGAAGGACGTCGCGCACATCAACTCGATCGGGCTCGCCAATCCGGCCAAGCGCTCGTGCGCCGTCTGCCACAACGCGCAGATGTCGGGAATGGATCTCGCGCCTGGCTGGGTGGATCTTGGGACCACGAACTATCCGACGTGGACCGAATCGAAGGTGTGGAGCGAGTCGGCCGACCTTCCGGTGTTCAAACTGACCTGTCGCACCGACGCGAAGCCGCATCCGTTTCTCGGCCGGGTGATCTACACCTCGGACCCAGGACGCGCGCTCGTCACGGGTCGCTGTGCCGATATCGGGGCGATCACGATGCAGCAGTTTCGAGGGCTCGCCGCCCGCGCGCCGTACTTCTCGAACGGATCGGCCAAGGACCTTCGCGAACTGGTCGATTACTACGACCGCCGCTTCGACATGCGCCTCACCGGACAGGAAAAGCAGGACCTGATTAACTTCCTGAGCGTGCTGTGATCGGCGGCCGGGTGCTGCTTCTCGTGGGCGTTGCGGCAGCGGCCCTGTTCGCTCACGGCTCTGCGGCCCAAACGACAGAGCGGTCGACGTCGAGTCCCGCCGCCCGCCGTCAGTTCGTGGCCTGCCCCATCGTCCGCGACACCAAGACGCAACCCTGCTGGCTCGCCGAATACGGGGGAGAGCTCTATTACCTCGGTCAGCAGGGCGGCGTCGCCAATGATTTCTACCCGCCGCAACTCGGTCACCAGGTGCTGGTCGAGGGCACGGTCGGCACAGGCCGTGTCTGTGGAGGCATTCCGCTGCAGCCGATAAAAGTCAGCGTGCTCAAGGAGTTGAGTCCTTCGTGCAACACCATCCTTCCCGCCGAAGACGGCATCGAGGCACCGCCGCCGATTCCCGCGCCACGCGGTCCGGCACCCTCGTGGGTCAGGGTGGCAAACCCCGGCAACGTCACGCTTTACTTCGACTTCGACGACGATTTCTTCAGCCTCCACGTGACCGTGGCGCTGACCGACCTCGCGGCGCACATCATGGCGACCAAAGCGTCGCGCGTCGAGGTGGTCGGATATCGGGCTGCGACGCGTTTGTCCGATAGACAGGTTCTGACAGAGCGCGCGCAGATCGGCGCCGTGCGCGCTCGCAAGGTTGCCGACACCCTCGAAGGGCTGGGGGTCGCTCGAAGCATCCTCGTGGTCAGTGCGCCGGAGAAACCCGAACGGGCGGACGGGGTCAACGACCCCTGGAACCGCCGCGTCGATATTCACATACGGTAGGACATGAACCCACTTCGCCTAGGCATCGTGACTCTGTTAGTGGGCATCTGCGCGCTCGCGACGGCGAGTACGGGAGCAGCCCAGTCGTTTACTACCGACGCTCGCAGCGTCGGGATGGGCGGCGCGCGGTCGACCTCGAACATCGCGTTGTCGCTGGTCGCCCCAGCCACCCCTTATGCGGTGATTCCAGTGCCGATTGGCTTGTTCCAGGTCCTCGGCCACCTCGACGCGTTCGATCCGAGCAGCGACAATTTCGATCCGGCGTGGGCGATTGAAGCGGCCTCGAACCCGATGCATTACACGTTCGGCCGCAGGTCTCCCGGCGGCGACAGTCCGGAGTCGCGTTTCATGCGGGACCTCGTCAACGGCGAGCTCAACCGCGACCTCGCAACCTATAGCAGCTTTCACCTGCCGACCAGAATAACGGCCGAAGGGCTCGCGTCGGGGGCGTGGGGCCCGACGATCAAGTTCGCGCGCAGGGACAGCGGCGCGTTCCAGGGCGTCTTCATCGGCGCCGGCCCGTACCTTTCAGTCGGCACAGCGGCGGCAATCGATCCGCGGCTGTCCGACATCTTCGAGACTGGCGCCCACTACCCGAACAGCACGCTCATCATGCAGGACAACTCGGCCGTCCAGCTCGCGATGTCGATCGTCTTCGGCTATCGCGCGCGTCTCGAGGTCCCGGGATGGGAGGAGCGTCGCGATGGCGTCTACCTCGCCGCGAACTATCGATATCTGCGCGGCTTCAAGTATCTGCAGCCGGACGTCACGGTTCGATTCGATACCGACAGCCAGGGCCTGCTCACGATCAATCCAACGACGACGCCGATTGAGATTGCCGACCTCGAGGGAGACAAGGGCACCGGCCGCGCCGTGGACGTCGGCGTGCAGATCGTTCGCGATCGGTGGGAAGGCGGCGTCGGCGTCAACGGGATCGGCAATCAGATCGACTGGACCGAGTTGACGCTGAAGCGCTTTACGCAGACCAGTCTCGTCAGCGGAGGCGAGTTCATCGAGGAAACGATCGCGAACCCTTCCGGCACGGTGACCGTGAAGCTCCCAGTCGAAACGAGCGGCAATGTCGGCTACGAGGGCGACGGCTACGCGGTCAGGGGCGCCGTGACGCACGGCTTCAACGGCAACCGCTTTCACGGCGGCGTCGAGCGGACGTTCGGAATGATCGCGGTGCGTGGCGGCGCGAGGTTCTCGCGCGACTACTGGGACCCGACCTGGGGCGTCGGCTTCGGCGGCCGCGTCGCGGTCGACGTCGGCTTCTACGGCACGCACGCCAACCTGGAAGAGAAGCAACAGATCTCGATGGCAGTGTCGATCCGGATCGAACGCGGCGATCGCTAGTTGGTCCTTGGTCTACGCGCTGGCGCTCGCGGCTACGAAGGAATCGGGACACAAGGACCAAGGACGAAGGACCAAGCACGGACTACTAGGGACCAAGGACGGACCATGAACCAAGTACTAAGCACCAAGGACTAACCGGCTAGACCCCTGACAGCTCCGTGAACTGTCCCGTGCTGTCGCCGAGGGTCTCGACGGGAACACCCAGCCGGTCGAGCAGCGTCAGCTGCAGGTTGGTCAGCGGCGTGTCGGTGGGATAGACAAGATGCCGGCCGCCTTTGAGCGCGCCGGCACCGCCGCCGACGAGCAGAGTCGGTAGCGGACCGTGTGTGTGACGATCGCTGTTGCTGATCCCGCCGCCATACAGCAGCATCACGTGATCGAGCAACGACCCGTCGCCATCGGGTGTCGCTCGCAGCTTCTCCAGATACGACGCGAACAACGCGACGTGATAGAGCTGAATCTGCGTGCACTTCTCCATCTTCGCCGCATCGTTCTGATGGTGCGTCAGCGGATGGTGCGACTCGGGGATCCCGATCTGTGGATACGGCCGGCCGGTCTGTTCGCGCCCGTACATGAACGTGATCACGCGCGTCAGGTCCGACTGGTAGGCCAGCAGCTGCAGGTCGTACAGCAGCTGCACGTGCGGCTCGAAACCGTCGGGCACCCCTGACGGTCGCTCCACCTCGGGCCCGTCCTTCGCCCGCTGCTCCTCGGCTTTCTGGATCCGGCGTTCGGTGTCACGGAGCGATTCGAGGTAGTTGCTCAACTTGGTGGTGTCGGCGGGACCCAGCGTCTGCTGCAACTGCTTCACCCGCGACGTGACCGAGTCGAGAATGCTTCGATCCTGACGCAGCCGTGAGGCGCGCACGCCGGCATCGGTACTGTCGCTCGACCCGAACAGCCGCTCGAAGACCACGCGTGGGTTGTTCTCCGCCATCAGCGGCAGCGTCGGCGTGCGCCACGACAGCGTGCTGCTGTAGGCGCAGCTGTAGCCGACATCGCACGCGCCCACCAGGCTGTTGTCGTCCGCCGTCAGCTGCAGCGACGACAGCTGCGTTTCCTTCTCGAGCGCCTTCGCCGCGATCTGATCCATCGAGATCCCGTTTTCGACGAGGCTGTCCGACTTCTTGACGTGCACGCCGGTCAGATAGGTTCCGGACGCGCGCGAGTGATCGCCGCCGCCGTCGCCGAGCGCCTCCGCCTGGTGGCTCGAAAGATTGCTCACCACGATCAACTGATCGCGGAACGGCTCGAGCGGCGCGAGCGTGCGCGAGAGCATGAAATCGCGCCCCACGCCTTTCGGCAACCAGTTCTCGTAGATGACGCCGTTGGGATGGTAGACGACGCCGAGGCGGCGGACGGCCTTCGCCGGCGTCTTCACTTGTGCGGTCAGTGCCGGCACCATCGCATCGAGCAGCGGCAGCGCCACGGCCGTCCCCATCCCGCGAAGGACGGTGCGGCGCGACATGGCCTTCTTCGTCACGATCATGACCGCGACCTCCTCATCTGGAACGGCGGGCTCTTGACGATGGCGAGGATCATGGAGGACCAGCGGTAGTCGTCCGCTGCCGCCGCTCGCACGATCGCGCGGATCGCGGGAGCGTCGGCGTACCCCACCTCCCTGCCGATCGCGTACGTGAGCAGCTTGCCCGAGACCGTTCTCACGAACTGCTCCCTGCGGGCCACCAGCGCGCGCCGGAGCGCGGCCGGGCCATCCACCCTCGTGCCATCGAGCAGCACGCCGGTCGCGTCGATCGGCGCATCGCCGTCGGTCGTGCGCCACTGCCCGACCGCATCGAAGTTCTCGAGGCTGAAGCCGAGCGGGTCCATGCGCGCGTGACACGACGCGCAGACGGGGTTGGCGCGATGCTGCTCCAGCATCTCACGCACGGTCGCTGACTTGCCGACCTTGCTCTCGTCGAGATTGGTGTTCGCGTTGGGCGGCGGTGGCGGAACCGGCGCCGCCAGGATGTTTTCCAGGAGCCACTTGCCTCGCGTGGTGGGCGACGTCCGAGTCGGATACGACGTGACGGCAAGCACGCTGGCCTTGCCCAGCAACCCCCAGCGGTTTTCGTCGGTCAGCGTGACGCGCCGGAAATGACTGCCATAGACGCCCGTCATGCCGTAGTGACGAGCGAGCTGCTCGTTCACGAACGTCGAGTCGGCGGTCAGCAGGTCGGCGATGCTCCGGTCGCTCTTGAGCTGATCGTCGAGGAACAACTCCGTCTCGCGGACCATCGCGGCGCGCAGGTTGTCGTCGAACCACGGAAACTTCGTGTTCGCATCGGGCGTCAGCAGCCAGACGTTCCGCGTCTGCAGCCACTGGCCGAAGAAGTTGTCGATCAACGTGCCGCGGGCTCGCGGCTCGGCCAGCATGCGTCGGACCTGCTGATCGAGCACGCCGGGATCGCGCAGCCGGCCGCGAATCGCGAGGTCGAGCAACTCCTCGTCCGGAATGCTGCTCCACAGAAAGAACGAGAGGCGCGAGGCGAGCTCGACGTCGGAGAGCCGGTACGCCGTTGCCGATGCGATCTTCTCGGGATCGGCTTCGATGCGGAACAGGAAGTCGGGGCTGGTGAGCAGACGCTCGAGCGCCGCGCGGATGCCGGTGTCGAAGGTGCCCGTCGCCCGCGCGGTCCGATAGAAGCCGAGCAGCGTCTGCATGTCGTCGCTCGTCACCTGACGTCGATAGGCCCGCCGCGCGAGGGCCGACACGATCTTGGTCGCGCATGCCGTTTCTTCGTTCGCGCTCGTCGGCTGGCACACGAGGATGCGCCGACGACTCGGCGAGTCCTTCGGCACGCGACCGTTGTAGGGCCCGCCGATCAGCAGCGAGGAGATCGCCGACTCGGCGCCGGAGACGTCGCCCTCGCGATTCCAGATCGGGATTCGCGCCGGCCCGAGGCCTTCGGCCTTGACGCCTTCGGTCTTCACGATCGCGGCGATCACCTGATGCAGGCCCGCGGTCAACGATGCGCGCACCTGCAGCTTCTCGTCGGCATCGTCTGCCGGCTCCGCAGGGCTGCCGCCGATGGTGAACTGCCCGACGCGCGCGCCATCGACGCGCACGTCGATGGTGACGGGTGCGTTCAGCCCTCGGATCACCCCGGCATATGTCCTCAGCAACCGGACCCTGAAGACGTACTCGCCGTCGACCGGAAAGTAATGACGCGCCGCGACACCGCCGCGCGAACCCAATGAGAACGATTCGCCCAGGCGCTCCGTTTGCCAGAGCCAGGTCTGTTCGTTCGAATTGCCTTTCACGGCCGTGTAGCGATCGAACGCAGGCCGAATCGTCGGATCGCCGACGGCGAGTCGAGCGATCTTCGCCGCGGCGGTCAGATAGCGATCGAGCAGTGCCGGCTCGATGCCAAGCGCGTCGGCGTTGGTGTCGAAGCCGTGGGCTTGGGCGTCCGGCGGCAGCATCGACGTGGAATCGATCTCGACGCCAAGCAGGTCACGCACCGCGTTGGCGTACTCCGTCCGATTGAGACGATGGAGCGCCGCCGGCCGCCCTGGATCCGGCCGCGCCGTCGCGGCGCGATCCAACTCCGTCTCCAACCACGTGGCCACCGCGTCATACGTGGCGTTGTCTGGCCGCGGCATGTTCGACGGCGGCATCGACCGGCCACGCAACTGCACCACGACTCGCTCCCAGGTCTCGGCCGCGTTCGCCATTCGGTCGTCAGTCTTGTCGAGCAGAAGGTTTGCGGCCTTCGTCCGCTCGTTGTGACACGTCACGCAGTACTTCGAGACCAGCGCTCGCGCCGGGCTTGCGATTGTGGGGGCCGGCTTTACGGTCGTGGGGTCCGGCTTTAGCCGGACCTGTGCTTGGGACAACCCCTCCATGCACACCACTCCCACCCACAAGAGGCAGGCGCACGTCCCCACGGCCGTTCTCGACTTCCTCACCGGCACCTGACCTGCGCCTGACATGGCTTTCCGAGCTTGGGATCGGCGCCATGTCTCTCCAGAAGGTCCGCCCCGTCTTTGTTGTAGAGGACGCCGCCAAGACGATCGCCGTACCCGGACGCGGCGAGCCACGGTGTGACACCGGCATTGCTCACGGCGTTGACGTTCGCCCCCTTGTCGATGAGCAGGGCCAGCAGTGTGTTCCATCCGCGATACGCCGCACCGAACAGCGCGTTCTCGCCGAAGGTGGTCGCCCCTTTCGCATCGGCACCGAGGTCGAAGAGGAATCTCACCGCCTCGAGCGCCTGCGCTTCGGTTATCGGGCTCTCGCCGATCAATCGATGGAGACCGGAGGCCGCCATCACGGGCGTCGTCTTGGTGTCGGTGACGAGGGTGCGATCGGCGCCGGCGGCAAGCAGGAGTTTCATCATCTCGAGATCCGCTGCCGCGCTGGCGAGCAGGAATGGTGTGGCGCCCGGCGCGTCCTCGTATCCACCGCCCAATCCGCCGAACCCTGGCGGCCGCCGCGTCATGCGCGCGTTCGGATTCGCACCATGTGTGAGCAACGACTTGACGAGCGCAATCTTCTGCTGACGATTCGGGATCCCGCTCATCGGATCGGTGAACCCGTACACCGGATTCGAGATGCCGCCTTCCCACGTCCCCGACGCCCAATGCAACGGAGTGAAGCCGGCGTCGAGCACGTTCGGATCAGCGCCCTGGTCGAGCAGGAAGAGCGCGAGCGGCACGTGACCTCGCACGGTCGCGACGAGCAGCGGCGTGCTCCCTTCAGAGATCGTGGCCTGATAGCCCGGACCGCGCGGCGCCGCGGCCGCGGCCGTCGTGCCCGACGCGCTGCGACCGCCGGCGGCACTCGCGTTCGCGTCCTTCCTGGTCTCGGTCGCGACTTCTGGCAGCGATCGGATGTTGACGCTCACGCCTGACGCGAGCAGCTGGCGGACGCTGGCGATGTCGCCTTCGCGCGCCGCGAAATGGAGCGCGCTGAATCCCTTCTTCGTATGCGCCTGCGGATTGGCGCCAGCCTCGACGAGCAGACGTACGACCATCGCATGACGCTCCGACGCGGCCCACATCAGCGCATCCTGATTCTGCGACGGCTCCTTCGCGTTGACGTCGGCGCCGCGTGCGATCAGCGCGCGGACCGCCTCTGCATTCCCACTGCTGGCGCACGTCATGATCGGCGTCTCACCCGTGCCGATGCGCGTATTCGGGTTCGCGCCGGCGTTGAGCAGGAGCTCGACGAGCGCGGCGCTTCCGTTCGTACAGGCGCGCGAGAGCGGCGTCATGCCGAAGTCGTTCGCGAGGTTGGCGTCGGCGTGCGCGCGAATCAGCAGGTCGGCGGTGGCGAGATCGTTCCAGTGCGCCGCCCACAACAGGGCGGTGGAGCCGTCGTCCGATCGGGCGTTGACGTTGACTTGGGGTGTCAGCAGCGCGCGGACGCTGACCTGGTCCTGATTCCTGGCCGCCTCGATCAGCGTGAGGCGATCGACCGCGGCTGGCGCGATCTGCACACGACCATTTCCGACCGGCGCCGGCGGCTGCTGCGCAGAAATGCCCGCGACCACGAGCAGCAGTCCACACGCGCTCAACAGGGCGTCACGCATGCATGACTCTCCCTGGCAGTTATACCACCCAACGCGCCGGCATCACTCGATACCGTCGCGCGAACTTGGGGCGACTACATCGGCTTGTCGTCTTCGGCAACCAACACGACCGGCGCACCGCCGGTGGAGATCTCCATGGCATGGGCGACGGTCGTCTGGCCGCCAGGCGACGCGATCGCCGCCTGCAATGACTCCATCGAGTCGAAGTACAGCTCGGCGACGCGCTGGTAGGGAGCCTTCCCGGCCGGCGAGCCCACGACGTGGGCGGCAACGAACTTCTTCAGCCCGGGGATCTTCTCCATGACCATCGGGGCATGTTCTGCCTTATATCGGCGCTCGAACATCGCCACATCGGTGGGCGGCGGATAGAGAACAATCAATTTCGGCACTGGCTGATCCTCATCAGGTGTTATTTGCCCGGCTCGATCTTCAGCAACGCGCCGTCGTTCTCGGCGGTCAGCAAATAGAGATCGCCATCCGGACCCTGCCGCACGTCGCGGATGCGCTGCTGCAGATCGCGCAGCATGCCCTCGCGGTGCAGCTCTTCCCATTTTTCGTTGAAGTCGAACCGCTCGAGGTGGCCTGAGCGCGGGACTTCACCCTGTCGCATCCCACCGACGAACAGGTTGTTCTTCCACTGCGGGAACTTGTCGCCCGTGTAGAACACGAGCCCCGATGGTGCGATCGCAGGTACCCAGTACGCCACCGGCGGCTCCATGTTCTCGCGATAGGGATTCACGCTCACGCGCGGCCCGAGGTAGAAGCGTCCGTTGCCGATGACCGGCCAGCCGTAGTTGCGGCCCGGCATCAGCTCGTTCACTTCATCGCCGCCGTTCGGTCCGTTCTCGACCGACCAGATCGCGCCGGTCTGCGGATTCATCGTGAGGCCGAGGATGTTGCGATGCCCCATCGTGTAGATCTCGGGGCGATACCCGGCCTTCCCGACGAGCGGGTTGTCCGACGGCACGGTGCCGTCGTCCTTCAGTCGAAGCGTCTTGCCGGCGAGGCTCATCGGATCCTGCGGCGGCATCGTGTGCGGATCGGGATTGCCTTGATTGGCCTGCGGCGGATCGCCGTAGCCGACCGACATGATCAGACTGCCGTCGCGCGCGAACAGAATGCGCGACGGATTGCCGCTCGGCAGCGCCGAGAAGATGTCCTTCACCTCAACGAGCTTCGTGCCGTCCCATCGTCCTCGCGCCAGCGTGATGACGCCTGGCGCCGGCGCTTGTGGAGGTCCCCCGCTCGCTTGCTGCACGACCGCACCGGCCTGGCGCTTGTGATACGTAAGGTAGACCAGCTTGTTCTCCGCGAACTTCGGGTGGAGTTGGATGTCCATCAGCCCGGCGAGACGCGCCGGCTGAATGTCGGCAGGCAGCCCGGCGACAGGCGTCGGGTCGAGCACGCCATTGCGGACCGCGCGAAGCTTCCCCCCACGCTCGGTGATCAGAATCGTGAACGCGCCGCCGCTCTCGGGAACGAACGCCATACTCCATGGCTGATTCAGTCCCTTCACGATCGTCAGCTTGATCGGCCGCACCAGCGCGGTGTCGATTGAGAGCGGGCCGGCGGGAAGAGGCGGCGATGGCCAGTCGATCGGCGGCGGCGCCGTCGCTGCCTGACCACGCCCAGCCGCAGCGGGCGGCGTCGGCTGCTGCGCGGAGATGGCCGATAGGGCAAGGATGAATCCACAGACGCCGACGATCGCGGTGCGCATACGCATGTCCCCCGCGTCAGTTATACATCAGGGTCAGGGCGAAGCGCCGCACGGGCACCTGCTGGGAAATGTACATCGCAGAGCATTCACGTGTGCTGGCGGGCTGCATCGCGCCGCTCGGAAACGAGGGCCA
>Ga0111539_10008301_pt1 | contig 13218 bp, 12 predicted proteins | sample RhiMethybrSRZTD1_FD_79667 | JGI IMG/M metagenome (GOLD analysis project Ga0111539, IMG submission 79667) | Populus rhizosphere microbial communities from Tennessee, USA - Rhizosphere MetaG P. TD hybrid SRZTD1 (version 2) (version 2) | ecosystem: Host-associated > Plants > Roots > Rhizosphere >...
ATGAACACTTTGATCAAGTAAGTGACAAAGAGGTGAAAGAAATTATGAAGAAATATAGTTTTGATTCACAGGTAAAGTAACAATTAATTAACTTGAGTAGTTATTTAACTCTTATTTTATTTTCCACTTGGTTTTAACTTATTATTATTGTTAATATTTATAGATATTTAGTAAATATTACTCAAAAAAAATCTACGAGTATAAATAATTATTATTGTTATTATTGGATTATTGAAATTGTTATAGTAATAGGTGTACTAAAACGATAAGGTTATATTTTATAATTTTTATTTACAGTTGATGTCGTTCTATATTATTCTCTGGAATTATACGGAGCAGGGAATAAAAAAATGTAAAAGAATCTCCAAAACGAGTTAATATTTTTAAATCTAAATTAGAAAATGCTGGTGGTAAACTAATAGATACATATTATACATTTGGTAAATATGATGGAGTATCAATAGTAGAAGCGCCTAATGATGAAGCATTAATGTCTTGTCTATTATCTATTGGAAGTCAAGGTAATGCGCGTACTATAACTCTAAAAGCATTTACCTATGAAGATGCTACTAAAATAATGGAGAATATACAACAATAATCTAAATATCCTATACTATATTTTATCAATAAAAGATTTGATTTTTTAAAATACTAAAGAAATTTAAAAAGTTTTTGTATATTCTTTACATTGAATAAAAAAATTCCATTAATTGTAGGAATTCTTATTTTTGATGATGTCGAGATCTTAGATGTTGCTGGACCTTTTGAGGTATTTGCTGTAACTCGTTTAAATGAAGAGCAACGACTACAGCAATCATCACCATTTAAAGTATATTTGATATCTGAAATAAATAAACAAATTACAGCAATTGGTGGTCTACGATTAACTCCTGATATGACAATTACTGAATGTCCAGAGTTGGATTTATTGATAATACCTGGAGGATGGGGTACTCGTAAAGAGTCAAAAAATAAAGTTCTTGTAAACTGGATTGGTAATCAATTTACTAATGATAGATTGATCGCCTCAGTTTGTACAGGATCTAGTCTTCTTGGAAAAGCTGGCTTATTAGATGGACGAGACGCAACTACTCACTGGCGAGCTTTTGATTTTCTACAAAAATCTGCACCAAAAGCACGGATTCTTAAAAATGTCAGATTTACTTTGATTGAACCTATATTTACGTCTGCAGGTGTTTCGGCAGGAATAGATTTAGCTCTTCGTATTGTAAGTCACTTTTTCGGCACTGAAATAGGACAGACTACTGCTCGACATATGGAATATCCTTATCCTAATAGCGACCAACGATAATATGTTAAAGATTTTGTTAATCCAAATCAGTTAAAATGAATTAAAGTTAAATGTATAAATAAAGTAGAAAGTAGTAAAATTTACTTGGTGCACTTTTAGTTCTATTATAAGTTATAATATTCAAACTGCAACCTTAACTTTAAAGAACATGAAGCAATATCATAAAAGATTTTATTTTCATGGGAAAACATATCCAGAATTACTTGATAAAGTAAATGAGTTTACAAAACAATACAGTATTGGAAACATCTTTGATGTATCTATAAAAGAAATATTAGACAAACAAATAGAAATTCAGAAAAATTATGATAACGAAGTTGTTAATAATAATAATAATAATAATAATTCAGATAATCGATTAAAGACTACTATATTTAAATATTCTTATAATGCGATAGTACTCATTTTAATAGAAGAGTAAATAAAAATTTTATTTCTATGAATTATAATATATTATACTTTAATAGTTATAGACTTATAATTAATTTATTAACACAATGGGGATCTGAGATCTGCGGATTCTTATGAAATTGTTCTATAACCTAACATAATAACCAAGTTTTTGATGATTAGAATATCAAAGAGATATTAGATAATTCTAAAGAAATAAAAATTCATGTGAAAACCAAATTATACATAATAAGAATGTAATTAATTTGTACTTTACATTAGTCAAAATAGTCAAATCTTAATTATTTCCCTCCTCCCTTTTTTCATTTCTTGCTTCTCTAATCTTGATATCTAATTCATGTGGCTTAGCCGACCATTCGTTTATCCGCTCTCTTATGATATTAAGACTTGTTTCAGCACGTCTTCTTACAAAACCATCTATATCATATTGAGCAACATCAATCAATGCATTTATAATTTGTAATATTTTAGGATCAATTGTAGTGCTGAATTTAGCATTATCATCCGCCAATGCCGTGCATGCATTTATCTTAATCTTTCGCCGTCTATCATTCAACAACTTTAAAAGTTGATCAAATACCTTTTGATTGAAATCATTTGAGTTTTTGTTGTTATCTTTCAAATACAAAAACTTACCCAATGCAGAAGTAGCTGTAGATCTTATAAAATATTTATTATTGTCTTCAGTATGATTAACTAAAAACTCTGCTATACCTGTAACAATATTTTTATTAATATCATTTGATAATTCTTTTAAACCATTAATTGCTCCTGTAGCTACAATATTTTGAAAGGTATTATCATGATTAATTAGCTTCATAAGCGAAGGAATTATCCTTTGAGTTTTTATTTTTGAAGATGAATTTCTGCTACTTTTTCCTATTGCGGTAGCTGCTGCTGATTTTACAAAATCACTTTTTTCATATTTTTCATTATTTATAAAAGGCTCAAGCAAATTAATTGATTCTTCTCTTTCGAATTTACCAATATTTTTTATTATTGATTGCTTAATTTCAGAATGTAATTTATTAAATAGTTTATTATCCAATAGAAATGTTTTCAAAATTTGGTATGCCGTATCTGATTTTACAAAATCATTTTTATCGAAAAACGAACCTATAGTATTAGCAGCTTCTACGGATACTCCATAAAAATTATCATTCATAATTACTTCTTTTAAATCAGCGACTATATCTTTTGAATAGAAATTCTTAAGCAAACGTAGTGCCTCTATTCTCTCAATTATTGTTTTTCCATTGTGTAGTTGATTTTTAATTAAGTCTTTTATTTGAATTTCTTTTTTCTCATCTATCACCTTGATAGATTTTACTTTTTTAAGAATTTTAAATTGTGGATCTATTGATATCCATTCTATTTTGTTGTTTTTTTGCATATGAAAGATATGTTCTGTTATTTTCTTATTGATTAAAATTGTATTTTTCTTCTCCTCTGACTCACCTTTATCATTAGAGAATATCAATTTTATTTCCAGTGGAAATTCAAATATAGAAGAAGTAGCAGTATTATCATTTAATTCTTGGGATTGCATGATTTTCACTTTTAAGCTGGTAATCTTATTTTCATTGATATCCTCGGTATTGCTATTTTCGAGGTAAATCTCTACATCAAGTTCAGGATGTCCTTTTCTATAAACCCATTGATCAAAAAAAGTATCCATATTTTTGCCTGATATTTCTTCAATTATTTTATGAAAATTTTCTGTGTCTACATTTTTACCTCTATATTTTTCAATATAGCTCTTTAAACATTTTTTAAATAATTCTTCTCCTATATAGTTGCGTATCATGTGTAAAACATATCCTCCTTTCTCATAGGAGTGAGCATCAAATAATTCATCTGGATGCTTATAGACTTTAGTTACTACTGATCTTTTATAAAATTTATCTACCTCTTCAAAATACTTGTCTGCATTCTTTAGTAAGTTTAAGTAAAATTCATTGGTTCCTCTACTCTTTTCCCAATAAAGTAATTCACAATATGTAGCAAATCCTTCATTAAGCCATATGTGTGACCATTCATTACATGTTACCAAATTTCCATACCATTGATGAGCAATTTCATGAGAAATGAGAAAAAGATCATGATTATAGTCAATTGCAGTTTTTTTATCATGTAAAATATTTCTTGTAAGAGTAGTACAACTATTATTTTCCATCCCACCAAATTCAAATTCATCTACTGCAACTTGGGCATATTTTGCATGGGGGTATTTAATATCAAAATAATTTTCAAAGAATTTTAATATTTGTGGTGTTTCTGAAAAACTTAATATTGCGTCTTCTTTTGGTATTTCCTTTGGCCAATAATAATATAAAGGAATAGTATTATATTTGTCCTTTATTTCCGCAAATTCTCCTATGACCACTGATACAAGATAAGATGGAATAGGATTTTTTTCTTCCCATTTCCATGTTATTGTATTGTTTTTATTATTAATTTCTTTTGAAATTAATTTACCATTCGAGATTACTATATAGTCTTGTGGAGATTTAATTTGTAAAGTTACAGGAATTTTTATGTTTGGATAATCTAGACAAGGGAACCAATAACGAGATTCTGATGCTTGACCTTGAGTCCAAGCTTGTTTTGCTTGAGATTTCTTTTCAAATGTAGATGCAATAAAATGAAATCCATTCTTTGGTTTATTAATAGTAAAAGATCCATTCAGATAATAATAACCAGCAGAATATATGATTGATAAATCAATTGTATTTCCTTTTTTTAAGGTCTCTCCGAATATTATAATTAATTTGTCTTCTTTTTGGATGATTTGATAATCTAATATGCTTATTGCAGATGAGGAAATTTTGTGAATCTTTAATTCGGCAACATTCAGGATAATTTGATTTAAATCTTTAATTGCAGTAACTTCAATGATCTGTTCACAGTTTGAAAGAATACTATTATTGAGATCTGGTTCTATTTTAAGTAACATATTATCTATGCTAAATGAGAAGAGTGGCGGATAGTGTATAGTGCTACCAGGGTATTGAAATATTTTCTTACTTAAAAAGTTATTATTAGAATTTCCTTTATGCATAAATTATTATATCAATCACATTTGAATATCCCATGAATTAAAGTTTTCATTTATCACTATTAGTTTGAAATTATAATCTATTTGCTGTCTTTAATGCATTATGTATATGGCATCTTAAAGCTGTTTAAATGAGAATAGTTGTAATAGCAGTAAAAATAAAAATATATAGGAATATTCTATCAAAAGTAATCACTTTTCATTACATGTGAAGGCCACTCTATAATTTATTTATAGAAGATGTTTCATAATTTTGGTCTATATCACTTTTCGTTAGTTTGAGGGTGATTGATCCATTAATTATACTTACAATGTCTAGCCTTGGAATTTGATATTTAACCTCCTTTTTTTCCATTTCGTTCTTTACAATGAAGGATTTTGCAAATGCAGCTTCCACTTTACCAATTCTAATCCCATCAGATGAATAAACAGTACTGTAATTTACTTTATCGTCGCTATGAATCTTACCTTCATAAGGGTATTCTGACATTTATTATTAATGGAATTCATTGAAAATAAAGATTTAATATAATTTAGTCATTTTGAAGGTTACTAAAAATTTAAAGATTATCTTTATTAGGGCTCCGGATATAACGTGCAGTAGTCTGAAACCAATATAATATATTGGTAACTTATTTAACCTATTTCTAATAAATTTTCTGTTAGCCTATAAAAAAAAGAAAGGGAATCAATATTATTTGAAATTGTTCTGTACGAGAATTGACATATCTTATATTTTGAGTTTATTGTTAGAATTTTATTTTAATTCGTAGTGAAATCAGAACAGACCCAAAAGGAGGTCATATCGTCATTGAGCAATATTTTGTAGGTAAGCAGAGTGTTTTTATGAAACTTAAATCTTGCTGATAAGTATAAGAGTATCAAATTATTAAATATAGAAAATGTATAGATAAATCATAGTATATAGAGAATATAATGATAAGTGAATTATAGGAAAATACTTCTAATATTTGGAATAGCCTTAATGAGTATAAGATGAAACTTGAAAATACAAAAAAGTCATTTATTAGAAATGTAAAATATAATAAAAAAGAAAATCATTTGAATATTCCAATTCCTAAACTATTAGCTAAAAGACTCCAACTAATCAATAACGATTATCCTAAAATTTATTTAGACGAGACAAACAATTTCATCTTTGAAAAATTAAAGATATAATTATAAATTTGAGTAGTAATTCTAAACTTTAGAAAAAAATGAGCACTATTGTAAAAATAATTCTCATCAACTTAAACCAAAGAAAGCATAATCCATTAGGAGTGGATTCATCCAGGTCGATTTCAATAGTTTTAATGTATCTTTAGAAATTCCATTCAATCTTATTAAAGATAGAGATGTGGAGAATAATAACAATATAAGGTTGTATCCTAATGATTGTTAATCCTCCCACCTCTTAGAATTGGCTGGTTGGTAAGATACTGCGTTAGGAAATTTCCTAATTTGGCTAGTGCCAAAGTATAGTAAATATCAATTTTATTTTACTTAAGGTTTATGTATACATTGCAATTATTGGTATGCTACTCTTTACTCTTGTTAAAAGGTAAATTTAGAAATAACTCATTTAATAAGATTTAATATAATTAAATTATTTTAGTTAACAAATTTCAACAACAAAATAATTCCATTTGGTTTTAAGAAAATTAGAGAAATTTTTAAAAAGTTTAGAAAATTAATGTAAAATTATATATATATATCATTCAAAATAATCTGTTAAATATAAAATTTAAGTTAATAATAATAATTAACCACTATTTCTTTGGAACTTCAATTCCTATTCTTTAGTCGATTCTTCTGAAACTAGTTCTTTTATAATCTTTCCAGCATTATTATATTGATTTTGTACTTGTTCTAATTTTTTTCCTACAATTGAATCCTCAATTGTAACAGTAGTAGTATTATCTAATTTGTCATTTGAAGTATTATTTATCTGTCCAAAAGATGTTTGTAATGGAAGTATTAAAAACAATGATATTAAAACTGACTTATTGTATATCAACTTATTATTAATTATATTCCTTTTTTTATATTAAAATGTTTAAAAACAAGAAACTATAAAAAACTGAATAATACTCTCAATATTTTTTCATTTTTCGTTTATTGTCTATTGTTAGCATTGAAAAAATGAGAATAATTGGTAAAATATATTCATAATTCTGTATTTTTCTAGAACATTCGCCGCTTCTTAGGTCAACAGTAAAGATGAAGTTTTTAAGTTATCTTTTTCTAAAAATTAGATGTTTAAATTCAAGTGTATGAGATGGTATAAAAATATTTTTTAAACTTCAATTCTATTTAGGATATATATGGAAATTATATTACAACCAATCGAAAAAGATATTGGTAATGATATTTTGAATTTATTATATGATTCTCTATCAACGGCGTTTAATAAGGTTAATGTTAAGATTGCTCCAACATTAAAAGTTGAAATTCAAAAGTTCATGAATAGACAAAGAAACCAAATCAAATCCCCACTCTTATTGCATTGGATTTTAGAAAAAATGAAACCAACAAAAGAAATGAAGGTTCTAGTTATTTGCGATATGGATGCATATTCTGGAGAATTAAAGTTTGTATTTGGTGAAGCTCGTTTAACTGGACGTGTAGCGGCAATATATCTTGCTAGATTAAAACCAGAGTTTTACGATCTTGAACCTAATGAATTTGTTTTTGGTGATAGACTTACAAAAGAAGCTGTCCACGAATTAGGACATTCTTTTGGTTTATTTCATTGCAACAATAAAAAATGTGTCATGCATTTTAGTAATTCGTTGTATGATACTGATTTCAAAAATAGAATCTTTTGTAAAAGTTGTAAAAATAAGTTATAATCAATCGGGGCTATCTAGTTATTGGCAACTTATTTTATGTTTCCAATAGAATATTAAAAAAAACTAAGACAATAAATTATATTATTCGAACTTTTTATTAAATATAGAGAGCAACTTTATTATTTATATTACACATTCTATTCAGATCAGTACCTTCGTTTCGTTCCCAGAATGAATGATTATATAATTTAATCCCTTAGTCTTGGAAACATATCTAGTTCGTATTTTTAAATAAACTTTTTTCTAAAACTATCAAATCATACTAACATAGAAAAAAGGCAGGTAAAGACACTAGATTTGTGCTGTACCCCCATCGACGAATAGTTCGATACCGGTGATATAACTGCTCTCATCCGAAGCAAGAAAAGTGACAACCTTTGCAACTTCATCAGGAGTACCCATCCTCCTTAGTGGTACCGTGCTGACGAGATCTTTTTTGAGTTGTCTGCTATGTTCTTCATTCTCCATCAAATCATTCAATGCCTTTGTATCGATCGGACCTGGACTAACGGCATTGACGCGGATCTTACGATGTCTTAGATCGACAGTCCATGTTCTAGCGAAAGAACGTATAGCTGCCTTGCTTGCACTGTAAACACTAAACCCCTCAACTCCTTTGGATGCAGCGATCGATGAATTTAAAATAATCGAACCGCCTTCATCTTTAAACAATGGAATTGCTTTTTGCACAGTGAATAGAAGTCCTTTGACGTTGACACTGAATGTTCTATCAAAGTGCTCTTCAGAAATATGTCCTAATCTGGCAAATTCTCCAAGGCCGGCATTGGCAAACAGAATGTCGATGTGCCCCTTTTGTTGCTTTACTATAGAATACAACCGATCAAGATCTACAAGGTTTGAGACATCACCTTGAATACCGGTGACATTTTTACCTATCTCTGATACTGCTGTATCAAGTGCCTGTTGTCGTCGGCCAGTGACAAAAACATATGCACCCTCGGCAATGAAATGTTTTGCAGTGGCTAGGCCTATGCCACTATTTCCGCCTGTAATTACTGCAATTTTTCCTTCTAGTTTATTCATGACCTTACTAGTATCTGGTAAGGTTTAAGCTTATGAGTTTAATGAGTTAATGGGATAGTTTGTTACTTTTTAATAAGTTCCAAATTTAATTGAGAATGACCATGTAAGGTAATAATAAATTGATTAATGCTAAACTAATCTAATAAATGCCTATAATTCTTTTAAAAAATGATAATTATATTTGTCAATTCTAATATTCATAGACAAATTTACATATTACAATAACGTATTATAATATATGGATATGTCTAATTGTTGTGCTAATTGTGGCAGAAAGAGTCAGGATTATCTTATTTTTTGTCGTGTATGTAATGACTATTATTGTTCAGAGAAATGTCACTTTGAGATCCATAAACTACAATATCAGAAATTTTGAATGAGATTAGTAGACGGTTAAAAAATATGAATAAACAAATAAGAATAATGTCCTAACTTTAAAAATAATGTCAATTAATTGATAATGGCTATGGTAGACAAGGGAATTTGTAGTGATTATGAGTAGTAGTAAATATTTTACTTCTTTTAAATTTATTATATAATTATTTTGATATATATTAATATTCCATAGAATAGATTTACTTATATTTTTATTTACAGATTATTTGTTATGAATTTTAGTCTGCAAAAGATCTTATCATATAAATTAAAGATTTAATATATATATATTACTTTTATGCTATAACCATGATATTAAAATAGTATAGTAAAATAGTTTAGTAAAGATTATTTTATTTTACTTAGTCATCTTAATCTTCATTTTAATATTTATTAAATATAGTACTAAATTGGTTAGGCACTATCTATTTAATTTTCATTATACACTTATAAGATAAATAAATTAAATACTACTATGAGTTATGGATATGAGATAGATAATGGAGAAAACCAAGGTCTTTCAAATAAACACCTAGCATTGATATTTGGAATTAGTATAGTAGGAATTTTTATAGTATTTGCTTTGTTTATTTTTCCGATACAAAATCTATTTCGTGAATCCATTACCGAACAGGTTACAGTAATCAGTAAAAGTGATGGGGAATGTGTTGTTAACAGCCAAGATCATCCTAGAGGAATTTCTAACTGTGACTATGATCTAGGTGATAAATTGCAGATTACATATAAGTATGGAACTGCTCCAATAGAAACACACAAGAAAATAAATTAAAATTAGATATTTTAATTTTTACAATAATTTCAAATCTATAATGTGATTATAATATACCGCGTTCATATGTTAAACTAATGATGGTTTATATTATGAAAATCAGATAATTAATTTACAAAAATATTATTAAAATAATACAAAAAATGTTCCTTCATGTTTATCGATAATAGAAATAGAAATATTTCTAAGATACAAACAAAAAATCAAAGAACTTACAGGAGTTACCACTAATATACTAGATTTTGTTATAGAAACCGTATGATGCATTGAACTCAAAAAAATTCTCGTTTCCTTCTATCTTTACACAGGAAAACCTATAACCTATGAACAAGGGTTAAAAATAAGCGATATTATTAAACAAATATCAAAGTTATATTTAGATATAATAAAAAAATAATTGCAGAATACTCTAAGCATTATATAATTAATAAACCTATTTAAAAAATGACTAAAGATGAAATCAAAATCTTCTTTTACTATATTATAGCTATATCCTATCTAGTTTGGTCGATTTGATTTGGAATTAAATAGAATTAAATAAAATTGTTAATATTATATTCTATAGTAAAATTGTCATCATCAAATTTTGACGATATTGTTAATAAAGAAAAAATAAAAAATTTAAAAATTCATATCGATGAAGTTAACAAAATTGCTAATAAAAAGAATATTACTCATAAAAAAATACAACTTTGGACAAATGATAAAGCAAACGAGTATGCTATATGTTTATTATTTGATTCTGATCTAAAAAAAGATAATTTCCAATTTATAGCATCAACGAATCATAATGAGAAATACGTACGTCCAATTGCAGAAACTGATAATATCAAAGACCTACAACATGGATGGGATTACACCTTAAGAGAAGTAATAGAAAATTATAAAAAAAATAGATATCAAAAAATTAGTGGAAATGATCTTCAATCCATCAAACTAATTCCCTTTTATAAATGCACATATTGTAATAAAGAACTTTCTAGTGAAGAAGAAAAAAAAGAACATGAATTGTTGTGGCATATATAGACAATAATGTTAATTAAAAATAACTTCATTAATAGAATAATACTCTTTATACAATATCTATTAAATAAATTCTGTTTTATTTTTTGTCAATGATTCTAACTATCAATATCAATTTTATTACCTCACTTTATTAGATAAAACATTATTCAATAAAAAATTTCCAATACCTGGAATTATAATTTTTGAGGAGTGGTAACCAGTTTTCCAAACAATTGTGATTCCATCATTTTTATATGCCCTTCTACCATATCTTCAAAGGGATAAACTGTATCTATTATTGCTTTTATTTTTCCTTTACTTGTCCATCTTATCACCTCTTCTAATCCTGCACGTGTTCCTTGAGTAGCTCCCATAAGATTTAGTCCCCTAAAGAAGAGATATCTCAAATCTATTTTTGAATCATATCCTGTTGTTGCTCCAGTAGATACTAAAGTGCCTCCCATATTTAAGAGACTAACTTCTTGTGGAAAAACAGATTTACCTATATGTTCAAAAATAATATCTACACCTTCTCGATTCTTTGTTATACTCCTAACTTTCTTGTACCAATCTGATTCACGGTGGTTAACAACCCGATCTGCACCTAATTGAAGACATTTATCCATTTTTTCTTGGTTACCGGCTGTTGCAATAACATCACAATTAAACAGCTTTGCAATTTGAATACCTGCTATTCCCATACCACTTCCACCTCCCATAATCAAGACAATTTGACCTGGCTGAATATTAGCTCTAGTAACTAACATGTGCCAGGCTGTCATTCCAACCATCGATATTGCTGCTGCATCTTCAAATGAAACATTATTTGGAATTTTTATAACATTGACTTCTGGTAAATATGTATATTGAGCAAATCCTCCCCATAATGGACCTGTTTGAAAACCCCATACCTGTCTTTGACGACAATCATATTCTCTGCCAGAAGTGCAATCTTTACATATTCTACAGGTTAGATTAGGATACCCTACTATTCTATCTCCTTTTTTTATACTTAATACGTTTTCTCCAACGTCTATTACTGTTCCTGAAACATCACTTCCAGAAATATGAGGAAGTGGAATCTTGATTGGTTCTCCCCATATTCCCCAAAGATCATTGTAATTATAAGAAGATGCTTCAACTTTTATAAGAACTTGGTTATGCTTGATTTTCGGGATTTCTATCTCTTCTATTTTTACAACTTTTCGTGGATCCTTGTTGTGCTCACGATATACAGCTGCCTTCATTTCACTATCAAAAGTACAATATGAAATTTAAAGAATAGCTTTGCAAAATATTACAAAAAATATCTAATAAAATCTATAATAATCTCAAAATTAAAAGTTATTGTGTTACTTTTAAATCTCATTTTGAAAATTTAATATACTATTTATTAGGATTGGACGAAACATTACATATAAAAAGGTCAATCATAATAAATAAGTCAAAAAAATTTAGTTTGTCATTCTATTATCAGTGAGATTACCTAGACCCATCAAATTATGAAGAGATCGGTTTCATCTTAATTACTATGGAATAATAGAATATTCTGATAGTTTATTCATTTCGAAATTTCAATATCTCCTCAAACCATGCTTCATTGTTAGCAATTCTTTTTAGGACATTATCTCTCCATTTGGCTTCATCCATACTAAATATTTTTTTTACAAATAAATCATAATCCTTATCAGTCCAGTCATTCTCTTGTTTAGCAAAGTTTATTTCAATATTACGCTTTCCAGGAATTTTCAATACCCGCATAAGAGAATCTTTCTCTTTTGAATAATTATCTAATAGTCTTTTTATAACATCATCAAATGTTTCTTTCACTTTTCCCATAGATTGAAGTTTTTTATGTGTTTCATCACTGATCTTTACAGATTTAAAAACTATAGGGTATTTCACATGGAAATTAATTTATCTTCCTTTATTTAATATTTTTTTCTTATTAAAATATCCATAACAAAAGTTCATCACTTAGCTTTAAGAATGTCATTGCATAATATAAAAATAACAAGAAGAAGATGGTTATGTGATAAGGAAAACAATAATTAAAAAAAATCAGAATATGAAAATTCTATTCTTGATTGCTTGAACGATATAAAATTAAAATTAAAAAATAAACTGTTGTATATTCAAATTAATTATAGTAAAGTTGCTAGTGAGAAAACAGGAAAAATATAATAATATTTTAGGTCTCAAATAATATAATGTAAAAATCTATATTTTTTGAGATATTACTACTATATTGTTTAATTATACTATTTTGCCAAAAAATACATGAATCTGAATCCACTTGGGATATCTTGGAATTCTAATTATTACAAAGTTTAGTTACATAAATTTACATTTTTTTGATATCTATATGATA
>Ga0111539_10008303_pt1 | contig 13217 bp, 11 predicted proteins | sample RhiMethybrSRZTD1_FD_79667 | JGI IMG/M metagenome (GOLD analysis project Ga0111539, IMG submission 79667) | Populus rhizosphere microbial communities from Tennessee, USA - Rhizosphere MetaG P. TD hybrid SRZTD1 (version 2) (version 2) | ecosystem: Host-associated > Plants > Roots > Rhizosphere >...
CCAGGTCCCCGTGGCCGTGGCCGCCCGGCGCCTCGCCCCCGTGGCGCCGGAGGTCGCGGCCCCTCCGGTCACGCCACCGTCGACCGGATCGGGCGGCGGGTCCCCGTGCCCGCCCCTCGTGGTGGAGGCAGCGTGATGCGGCGCCACCGCCCCGACGTGTCGGTGCTCGCCGGTACCGACCTGTTCGCCGGCTACGACGAGCGGGCGCTGGCGCCGCTCGCGGCCCACGCCGACCGGCTGACCGTGCTGCCCGGCGCGACCCTGGCCCGCGCCGGACGTCACCCGCACGAGGTCGTCGTCCTGCTGTCCGGCGAGGCGCAGGTGCTCGGCGGGCCCGCCGACGGCTCGACGCTGGGCCCGGGCGCGGTCATCGGCGCCTCCGAGGAGCTGGAGGGCGTGGCACACGCGGCCACCGTCGAGGCCGCCTCCGGCGTGTCGGCCCTCGTCCTCACCGGTCCCGCGTTCCGCTGGGCGGCCCAGGAGCTGCCCGGGTTCCGCGCCCGCCTGGCCGTGACGGCGCCCCGACGGTCGGCCGTCGCCGCCTAGCCCCGAACCCCGCCCCAGGCCGGACGCCCCTGTCCGCCGCCGAGCGGCGCCCGGGCCGAGGCGCCCGGGTCCTGGCGCCGAGCCGCAGCCTCGCCGGCGGGGCCCTCAGAGCCAGCCGCGGCGTCGGAACAACAGGTAGAGCCCGATCGAGATGCCGGCGATGATGACGGCCGAGACGATGACGCCGGCCGTCGAGCCCGACCCCGGGAACGGCACGTTCATGCCGTAGTACCCCGTGACGAGGGTGGGGGCGGCGACGATCGCCGCCCAGCTCGACACCGTCTTCATGACCTGGTTCTGGCGGTAGTCGCGCAGGCTCAGGTTGGCGTCGGTGAGCGAGCCCACGAGGTCGCGCAGGCCGTCGGTCGTCTCGCTCACGACCACGATGTGGTCGTACAGGTCCTGCCAGTACGGCAGGACGTCGGGGTCGACCAGCTCGTGCCGGTGGCGCACGAGGCCGCTCAGCGCCTCGCGCAGCGGCAGCACCAGCCGGTGGAACTGCGACAGCGTGCGGCGCATCTCGAACCACTGGCGCTGCTGGTCGGGGCGCAGCGGGTGCTCCGAGAAGATGGCGTCGCTCACCTCCTCGTAGTAGCCGTCGAACCGGTCGATGACGGCGAAGTAGCCGTCGATCACCTCGTCGAGCAGGCCGTAGACGAGCACGCCGACCCCCTGGCGGGTGAGGTCGGGCGACGCGTCCCACCGGGCGACGACCGGGTCCATCGGGAACGTCTCGTCGGCCCGCACGGTCACGAGCCACCGGTCGCCGATGAAGGCGTCGATCTCGGACTTGTCGAGCGACGCCGTGCCCTCGTCGACCCGGACGGCGTGGCACGAGAGGAACAGGTGGGTCGGGTAGTGGTCGATCTTCGGCCGCTGGTGGGGCTCGAGCGCGTCCTCGACGGCGAGGGCGTGCAGGCCGAGCTCGTCGGTGAGGCCGTCGAGGTCGGCACCGTTGGGGTGCACGATGTCGACCCACACCAGCGTGCCGTCCTTCGCGAGCTGGTCGGACACCTCGGTCAGCGGGAAGTCGTCGGCGGTGACCACGCCGTCGGTGTAGGCGCGGGTGCGCACGTGGCCCATGGCGAGAAGTGAACCACCCCGCAGGGGTGAACCGACGGACGGCGGGGTCTCGAGGTCCCGAGGCGGGGGTGGGCCCGCGTGAGGGCCACGGCGAGGACATCCGGGCCCGCGGCGCCGAGGTCGCGTCGAGCAGGGCCCGTGGCCGCCCGGCTACCGGGCCGAGGGGACGGACGTCGGCGACCGATCGGCGGAGTGCCAGGCGGCGGCCAGCCGGTCGACGGCCTCGCGGAGCTGCGCCGGCGGCAGCGAGATCGCCAGCCGCAGGTGGGGCGCGGCGGACTCGACGGGGCTGGCGGCGGTCCCCGGCAGCACCCGGACACCATGGCGCAGCGCCACGGTCGCGAGGTCGTCCGCGTCCCCGCCGGGCAGGCGCACCCACAGCGACAGCCCGGCCTCGGGCGGTCGGACCTGCCAGTCGGGGAGCCGGTCGGCCAGCAGGCCGGTGACCAGGCGGGCCGACGACGCCAGCGCCCGTCGCCGCACCGCAGCGATCTCGTCGACGCGGTCGAGCAGCGACAGGGCGACCGCCTGGGTCAACGAGTCGGACCCGAGGTCGAGGGCGGCCTTGAGGCGCCCGAGCTGCGAGATCGTGGCGGCGTCACCCCGCACCCACCCGAGGCGCAGCCCGCCCCAGAACAGCTTCGACAGCGATCCCAGCGTCAGCACGCGGCCACCGGTGGCGAACGCGGCGATCGGCAGGGGCGGACCGGCGCCGTCGTAGACGGTCCAGGCGAGGGCCTCGTCCTCGACCAGCCAACAGGCGGCCCGGTCGGCGATGGCGGCGAGCTCGCGTCGGCGCGCCGGCGGAACCACGGTGCCCCGCGGGTTCTGGCCGGTCGGGACGACGTAGACGACCTCGGGGACCTGTTCGTCGACGATCCGGCGCACGTGCGCCGGCACGACGCCGGCGCTGTCGCCCGCCAGCGCCGCGAACCGGGCACCCACCCGCGACCACACGTCGATCGCCCCCGGGTAGGTCGGCGCTTCGACCGCCACGACGTCGCCCGGCGCGACGAGGTGCTGGGCGACGAGCGAGAGCGCCTGCTGGGCGCCCGTCGTGACGAGGACCTGGTCGGGATCCGTGGGCACGCCCCGCTCGGTGTGGAGCTCCGCGAGCCGCTCGCGCAGGGCGGGCAGGCCGGGCGGGTGGTAGCCGTGACCGTGGGCGAGCCGGACGAGCCGGGTCGGGTCGAGCTCGAACGCCTCGGGCGGCAGGCCGTCGGGCGCCGGCAGCACCGAGAGGGCGAGGTCGATGACCGCGGGCGCCTCGGTCACCGTGTGGCGGGTGAGCTGGCGGGCCCGCAGGCCGGCGGCCAGCTCGGCGACGCGGAACGCCGAGGCGTGCGGGCCGACGATCCAGGTGCCGCTGCCCCGGCGGCGATCGACGACGCCGGCGTCGCGCAGGGCGTCGTACGCGGCCACCATCGTGCCCCGGGACACCCCGAGCTGCGGTGCCGCCGCCCGCTCGGCCGGCAGGCGGGCGCCGGTGGGCAGGTCGCCCCGCTCGATGGCCGCCACCACCGCGTCCGCCAGCGACCGGTAGAGCGCGCCCGACGAGTCCGACCAGCCCGCGAGCACGCGGGCCAGCGTGGTGGGAGAGATCGAGAGGGGCCGGTCGGCGTCGGTCGTCATCGCAGCGGGGCGGCGCCGGGTGGGGGCGCCCCTCCAGTGTGGGCGCGGGTCGGCCCTGCCGTCCCGGGGGATTCGGACCGGTCGGTCCCGGGATCGTGGCCCTGGCTCCGACGACCGCCGTCGGGCAGGGTGACGCCATGCGCACGCATCACGGCGGCACCGTGCCCCTCGCCCGCACCACCTGGGCCGCGGCCGAGCCCCTGCATGCGGTCGTGTACTTCGCCCCCGAGGTGCGCACCGCCTCCGAGGCGGCGGGCCTGCGGGGGTTCTGGCGGGGCTACTTCGCGCTGCGCGCCGCCCCCCTCGGCCCGGTCGGGCCGCAGGTGGTGACGGCGCTGTTCTACAACTTCGCCCCGTCCATGGTGGCCCGGGCCGTGCCGGAGGTCTGGCAGCGGATGACCCCCGACGGCGCGCTCGCCGCCCGGCTCGCCGGCGTCGACGGCGCGCTGCGGGCGCTCGTCGGCGAGGACGTGGCCCGCCACCCCGCGGTCGGCGAGGCCGCCCCGCTGGCGCGGGCCCTGGTCGAGGCCGCGCCCGTCGGCGGGCGGCCGCTCGGTGCCGCGGTGGCCGGACTGCCCTGGCCCGCCGAGCCGCACCTGGTCCTCTGGCAGGCCGTGACCGCCCTGCGGGAGCTGCGTGGCGACGGGCACAACGCCGCCCTGCTCGGCGAGGGGATCGACGGCTGCGCGGCGCACGTCCTGTTCGCGGCGGTCGGCGGCTCGGCCCGCTCGCTCACGCAGCCGAACCGGGGGTGGACCGACGACGACTGGGATGCGCGCGTCGCCGACCTCACCGCTCGCGGGTTGGTCGCTCGCGACGGGCACGCCACCGAGCAGGGGCGGCGCACCCGCGCGGCGGTGGAGGCGGCGACCGACCGCGTCGCGCTCGATCCCGCGACCGTGCTCGGCCCTGCCGGCGCCGCCCGCCTGCTCGCCCTGCTCACCGACCTCTCGGGGCGGGTGGTGCAGGCGGGTGTCGTGCCGGTGCCCAACCCGATGGGGGCGCCGTGGCCGCCGCCGTGACCGGCCCGGGCGCACGTCACCCCGTCCGTTCGTCTCCGAGCGCGGCGCCGAGGCGGCGCGCCGCCTCGACCAGGGCGGCGTCGTCGAGCGTGGCGAAGCACAGCCGCAGGTGGGGGCCGGCGGCACCGTCGCAGCTGAACTCGGCCCCCGGCACGAAGGCGACACCGCGGCGCAGCGCCGCGGGCAGCAGGGCGGCGCCGTCGGTCCCGTCGGTGAGCCGGCCCCACAGGAACATCCCGCCCCGGGCGGCCGCCGCCTCGATCCGCCCGCGCCCGTGGTCGGCGACCGCGGCGGCCAGCACGCCGGCCCGCCGCCGGTAGAGGCCCGCCAGCCGTGCCGCCCGGGCCTCCCACCACCCCGGGCGCGCGACAGCCGCGGCCAGCACCTGCTGCGCGACCGTCGACGTGTGGAGGTCGGCGGCCTGCTTGAGGCGCGTCAGGGCCCCGACGAGCCAGCGGGGACCGTGGGCCCAGCCCACCCGTAGCCCCGGCGCCACCACCTTCGAGAAGGTGCCGAGCGTGACCGCCAGGTCGTCGGGCACGTCGGCCCGCAGGCGGGACGGGACCGGGCCGAAGGCGAGGTCGCGGTACGGGTCGTCGTCGACGACCACGAAGCCGTAGCGGTCGGCCAGTGCGCCCAGGTGGGCCCGGCGGCCCGCCGACATCACCACCCCCGACGGGTTCTGGAAGGTCGGCGCCAGGTAGCACAGGGCCGGCCGCAGCCCCGCGCGCAGGTCCGCCGCCAGGCGCTCGGTGTCGATCCCGTCGTCGTCGACGGCGACGGCGTGCACGTCGGCGCGCGCCGCGGTGAGGGCCTGGACCGCGCCGAGGTAGGTGGGGCGTTCGACCACGACCGCCGTCCCCGGCTCGACCAGGGCGCGCACGACGAGGTCGAGGGCCTGCTGCGAGCCGTGGGTGACGAGGACGTCGTCGGGATCTGCCGGCGGAGCCGCGCCGGCGGCCCGGTCGACGACGCCGGCGATCCACGTCCGCAGCGCGGGCCACCCCTCGGTCGGCCCGTACTGGACGGCGCCGGCGTCGGCCAGCACCTCCGCCGCCACGGTCGGGAGGACGTCGTCGTGCACGGCGTCGAGCGCGGGCATGCCCCCGGCCAGCGACAGGATCCCGGGCTGGGCCGTGAGGGCGAGAAGGTCGCGGATGGCCGACGAGCGCACCGCGGCGGCCGGTGCGAGACGGGGGAGCGAGCGGGCGGCTGACACCGGGGGCGCGGGCGGGGCCATGAGGCCACGCTGGACCCCGGGTCGTCGCCCGCCCAGGGCCAATCGGTCCCCGGTGGCCCAGACGGCGCGCGGGCCGCCGGATGTCCGGGCGCTCCGCCGCCGGCACCAGTACGCTCCGCGGTGGGTAGGTGCTCCTCGGTGTGGATCCGCGGGCCGGAGGTGAGGGCGCATGACGGACAGGGACACCGGCGGGCGCGTCGTGGACGACGACGACGCCGTCCCGGGCGGCGGTGACGGGCCCCGCTTCTGGCGCGCCGACAGCACGCCGTTCTCGCGGCCCGGAGCGACGCGGCAGCCGTGCCGCGTCGTCCTCCACCAGGTCGATGACAAGAACTTCGACGTGGTCGAACCGTTGGTCTACACGCCCCCGGCCGACGTGCCCGGTGCGCCGTCGACCCCGCTGACGATCGAGAGGCGGTGGCTGCGCAGCGACCTGGCCTCGATCCCCGGGGTCCTCGGCTGGTTCGCCCGGCGGCACGGGCGCCACACGCCGGCCGCGCTCGTCCACGACCTCCTGATCGTCGAGAAGCGGCCGAGGGTCGGCACGCCCGACGAGCCGGTGGCCGACGACCGGTACCCGGCCGGGTTCCCGGCCGACTGGAAGGTGGCGCCCGAGGTCGCCGACCTGCTGTTCCGGCGGATGCTCCTCGACTCGGGCGTGCCGCCCGTGCGCGCCTACCTGATGTGGGCGGGGGTCGCGTTCCGCACCCGGCTGAAGTCGGGGGCGGCGCGGCTGGCCCTCACCGTGGCGTGGATCGCGGTCGCGCTCGTCGGAACCGCACTGCTCGTGTGGGGGCTCGCGGGCGGTCGGTGGCCGCTGGTGGCCGCCGCGCTCGTGGCCCCGCTCGTGGGTGCCGTGCTGTGGGGCCGCCAGTACGCCGCCGGCGCCATCGCCGGCTACGCCGTCTGGTGGGCGCTCATCGGCGCTGCGCCCGCCTGGATCGCGTACAAGCTGTACCAGTTGGTCGAGCTGATCGCCCGCCTGGTCCTGCCGCACGGGGACCGACCGGGGGGCGAGCCGCAACCGGGCCCTCCGCCCTACGACGCCCGCTGACGGTCGGGCGTCGGGCGGACGGCGGGACGGGCCCCGCGGCCGCCGTGGGCCGTGGGCTGCGGTCCGCTCGCCCGAGCGGGACCTCGGCCGGGCCGGCTCACACCCCGACCGGGTGCCAGACCGTCTTCGTCTCGAGGAAGGCCGTCATGCGGCCGAGACCGGGATCGGCGGCCCAGTCGTGCCCGGCGTCCGGCGGGCGCACGACGCGCTTGAGGTTCTCGGCCGCGCTGCGCTCGAGGTCGGCGGCCAGGTCGGCGTCGACCACCCCCGCCAGGTCGAGCGCGTTGACGTCCATGTGCGACGCCAGCCACGGGGCGACCTCGGTGGCGTCGCCGGTGAGCAGGTTGACCACCCCGCCGGGCACGTCGGACGTGGCCAGCACCTCGGCCAGGGTCACCGCCGGCAGGGGCGCCCGCCGGTCGGCGACGACCACGCAGGTGTTGCCGGTCACGATCACCGGGGCCAGCACCGACACGAGGCCCAGCAGCGGCGACGCCGGGGCGACGACGGCCACCACGCCCGTGGGCTCGGGGACCGAGAAGTCGAAGTACGGCCCCGCCACCGGGTTGGACGAGCCGCGCACCTGGTGCACCTTGTCGCTCCACCCGGCGTACCAGACCCAGCGGTCGATCGCCGCGTCGACGATGCCGGCCGCATCCGCGGGGCCGACCCCCTCGGCCGCGGCCACGTCGGCCGCGAACTGGTCGCGCCGGCCCTCGAGCACCTCGGCGACGCGGTACAGCACCTGGCCGCGGTTGTAGGCGGTGGCCGACGACCAGCCCGGGAAGGCCTTGCGGGCGGCGACGACGGCGTCGCGGGCGTCCTTGCGCGAGGCCAGGGCGGCGTTGGCGAGGAAGGCGCCGTCGTGCCCGGTCACCTCGTAGGTGCGGCCCGACTCGGACCGGGGGAACGCGCCGCCGACGTACAGCTTGTAGGTCTTGCGCACGGCGAGGCGCTCGGACGGGGCCGGGTCAGACATCGAGGTAGGCCTCCAGCCCGTGACGGCCGCCCTCGCGGCCGTACCCCGACTCCTTGTAGCCGCCGAACGGGCTGGTGGGGTCGAAGCGATTGAACGTGTTGGCCCACACGACCCCGGCCCGCAGGCGCTGCGCCATCCACAGGATGCGGCTGCCCTTGTCGGTCCACACGCCGGCCGACAGCCCGTAGGGCGTGTTGTTGGCCTTCTCGAGGGCCTCGGCGGGCGTGCGGAAGGTCAGCACCGACAGCACCGGCCCGAAGATCTCCTCGCGGGCGATGCGGTGCGCCTGGGTGACGCCGGTGAACACCGTGGGCGGGAACCACCAGCCGCGATCGGGGAGGTCGCACGGCGGTGACCACCGCTCGGCCCCCTCGAGCTCGCCCGCGTGCGACAGCTCGCGGATGCGGTCGAGCTGGGCCGAGCTGTTGATGGCCCCGATGTCGGTGTTCTTGTCGAGCGGGTCGCCGAGCCGCAGGGTCGCCAGGCGGCGCTTCAGGCGGTCGAGCAGCTCGTCGGCGATCGACTCCTGCACCAGCAGGCGGCTGCCGGCGCAGCACACGTGGCCCTGGTTGAAGAAGATGCCGTTGACGATGCCCTCGACGGCCTGGTCGATCGGGGCGTCGTCGAACACCACGTTCGCCGCCTTGCCGCCGAGCTCGAGCGTCACCTTCTTGCGGCTGCCGGCGACGCTGCGGGCGATGGCGCGGCCGACCTCGGTCGACCCGGTGAACGCGACCTTGTCGACGCCCGGGTGCTCGACGAGGGCCTGCCCGGTCTCGCCGGCGCCGGTGAGGATGTTGGCGACGCCGGGCGGCAGGTCGGCCTGGCGGCAGATGTCGGCGAAGGCGAGGGCGGTGAGCGGCGTGGTCTCGGCCGGCTTGAGCACGACGGTGTTGCCCGCGGCGAGGGCCGGGGCGATCTTCCACGCCAGCATGAGCAACGGGAAGTTCCAGGGGATGACCTGGGCGGCGACGCCGAGGGGGCGGGGGTCGGGCCCGACCCCGGCGTATCCCAGCTTGTCGGCCCACCCCGCGTAGTAGAAGAAGTGCGCTGCGACCAGCGGCAGGTCGACGTCGCGGCTCTCGCGGATGGGCTTGCCGTTGTCGATCGACTCGAGCACCGCCAGCTCGCGGGCGCGCTCCTGCACGAGGCGGGCCAGGCGGAACAGGTACTTCCCCCGCTCGCGGCCGGGGAGCTGCGACCACGTGGACTGGTAGGCGGCGCGGGCGGCCGTGACGGCGCGGTCGACGTCGCGGGGGCCGGCGGCCGCCACCTCGGAGAGCACCTCCTCGGTGGCGGGGTTCACGGTCTTGAACCGCGAGCCGTCGATGGGGTCGACCATCTCGCCGTCGATGAACAGCCCGTAGCTGGGCTGGATGTCGACGATGGCGGACGACTCGGGGGCGGGGGCGTACTCGAAGGTGGGCATCAGGTGAGGGCGGGGTCGGTGGCCGACGGCTCGGCCGCGTGACGGAGGGCGGTGGTGGACATCAGTCGAGGGTGAAGTAGTCGGGGCCGGCGTAGCGGCCGGTGGCGAGCTTCTGCCGCTGCATCAGCAGGTCGTTGAGCAGCGACGAGGCCCCGAACCGGAAGGCGTCGGGGGTGAGCCAGTCGTCGCCGCAGGTCTCGTTGACCATCACGAGGTAGCGGACGGCGTCCTTGGCCGCACGGATGCCTCCGGCGGCCTTGACCCCGACGAGCCGGCCGGTCTGGCCCCGGAAGTCGCGGACCGCCTCGAGCATGACGAGGGTGACCGGCAGCGTGGCCGCGGGCGAGACCTTGCCGGTCGAGGTCTTGATCACGTCGGCGCCCGCCAGCATCGCCAGCCACGAGGCCCGCCGCACGTTGTCGTAGGTCGCCAGCTCGCCGGTCTCGAGGATGACCTTGAGGTGGGCGTCGCCGCAGGCCTCCTTGGTGGCGACGATCTCGTCGTGGACGTCGAGGTAGCGGCCGGCGAGGAAGGCGCCGCGGTCGATCACCATGTCGATCTCGTCGGCGCCGGCGTCGACGGCGGCCCGGACGTCCTCGAGCTTGATGTCGAGCGGCGCCCGGCCCGACGGGAACGCGGTGGCCACCGCCGCGACCTTGACGTCGGACCCGTCGAGGGCGTCGACCGCCGTCTCGACCATGTCGCCGTAGACGCAGATGGCGGCCACCGCCGGGCAGGACGGATCGGTGGGATCGGGCCGGCGGCCCTTGGCGCACAGGGCGCGCACCTTGCCCGGGGTGTCCTGGCCCTCGAGCGTGGTGAGGTCGACCATGCGGACCGCGAGGTCGAGCGCGAACTGCTTGGCGGTGGTCTTGACCGACCGCGTGGCGAGGCCCGCCGCCCGGGCCTCGACCCCGACCTGGTCGACGCCCGGCAGGCCGTGGAGGAAGCGCCGGAGGGTCGAGGTGGAGGCGACGGCGTCGGCCAGATCCTCGACGGTGCCCGTGGGGGACGGCGCGGTGGCGGTCACGAGGCCAGGGTACTGCCGTCGGGATCGGACCGTCCGGTGACTGCCAACACCGGTGACGCGTGGTTACCCCAGCCGTTCTGTCGTCTGTCACCGCGCCATCGCGCGGTGACAGACGACAGAACGGGTCCTAGAGGTCTTCGGCGCGCAGCGACGAGAAGCCCGGCTTGATCTGGCCCTGGATGATGCGCAGGCGCTGGTCGAACGGCCAGAACGCCGACTTCATGGCGTTGATCGTGAGCCACTCGATCTCGTCCCAGCCGAAGCCGAACGCCTCGACGAGGTTGTGGAACTCGTGGCTCAGGTCGATGTCGGACATGAGCCGGTTGTCGGTGTTGACGGTGACCCGGTAGCGCAGCCGGGTGAGCAGGCCGATCGGGTGCTCGGCGATGGACGGAGCCGCGCCCGTGTGCACGTTGGAGGTGGGGCACATCTCGAGCGCCACGCGGCGGTCGCGGACGAACGCCGCCAGCCGGCCCAGCTGCGCCCGGCCCTGGTCGTCGAACGTGATGTCGTCGACGATGCGCACCCCGTGGCCCAGCCGCTCGGCCCCGCACAGCTGCAGCGCCTCCCAGATCGACGGCAGGCCGAACGCCTCGCCGGCGTGGATCGTGATGTGGCTGTTGGCCTTGGCGATCTCCTGGAACGCCGCCAGGTGGCGGGTCGGCGGGTTGCCGGCCTCGCTGCCGGCGATGTCGAAGCCGACGACGCCCGAGTCGCGGTGGCGCAGGGCGAGCTGGGCGATCTCCTCGGAGTTGGCGGCGTGGCGCATCGCCGTGGCCAGCGTGCCGATCGTGATCGGCCGGCCGGCGCTGCCGAGGCGGAAGCCCTCGAGCACCGAGTCGACGACCTCGTCGAGCGTCAGGCCCCCGTTGATGTGCAGCTCGGGGGCGAACCGCACCTCGGCGTAGACGACGCCGTCGCTCGCCAGGTCCTCGGCGCACTCGGCGGCCACCCGCACGAGGGCGTCCTTCGTCTGCATGACGCCGACCGTGTGCTCGAACGTCTCGAGGTAGAGGTCGAGGTCGTGCCGGTAGGCCCCGCGCGTGAACCAGCTGGCGAGCTCGCCGACGTCGGTGGTGGGGAGGGTGTGTCCGGCGTCGCGTGCGAGCTCGACGACCGTGGACGGACGGAGCCCGCCGTCGAGGTGGTCGTGCAGCAGCACCTTGGGAGCCCGCCGGATCTGGTCGAGGGTGGGTGCAGCCATGCCCCAGGCTACCGGCACCCGGCGGCCGCCCGGACGGGAAGCACAGGCCCGTACAGCGTATGGTGACGCCCGATGGGGGAGCAGGGGACGTCCACAGCGCGCGGCTGGCGCGCCCGGCCGGCCGCCGTGGTGGCCGCGGCGGTCGTGCTCGTGGCGCTGGTGCTCGTGCCCGGTGCGGCCGGCGCCCTCCCCGGCGGGGCGCGCACCACCGCGCAGGCACCGCCGCCGGCGCAGGGCGAGCCGATCGCGGCGCCCGGCCCGGTGGCCGGGTGGTCGACCACCGAGGGCACCGACGGTCGGGTGTACATCGCCGACGAGCAGGGCCGGGCCCTGCAGTTCCACGGGTTCAACGTCAAGACGCCCGACCCGGCCGTCGCCGGCGACGCCCTGCTCGCGGACGCCGCGGCCCGGGGCATGGACCACATGCGCCTCAGCGTCTACTGGAACCTGCTCGAGCCGCAGCAGGGCGCGTGGGACGAGGGCTACCTCGACGCGGTGGTGGCGGCCATGGACCGCGCCGCCGCCCACGGCATCCTCGTGATCGTCGACATGCACCAGGACGTGTTCGGCGAGGCGTTCGGCGATCGGGGCATCCCGGCGTGGGCCACCCGCACCGACGGCGAGCCGTTCGTCCCCCAGACGGTCTGGTTCCTCAACTACCTCCAACCCGCCGTGCAGGCGGCGTGGGAGCACCTCTACGAGGACGCCGACCTGCGCCAGGCGCAGATCGACGCGTGGTTGCACGTGGTCGACCGCGTCCACGACCACCCCGCCCTCTTCGGCTACGACCTGCTCAACGAGCCGTTCGGCAAGATCCGTGCGGGCGAGGGCCTCTTCCAGGCCGCCGAGCGCGTCGAGCGCGAGCAGCTCACGCCGATGTTCCAGCGGCTCACCGACGCCATCTCGGCCGTCGACCCCGACCACTGGGTGTTCTTCGAGCCGCCGAACCTGGCGTCGCTCGGCATCCCCACCTCCCTGGGCGAGGTGCGCGGACCGAAGGTGGCGCTGTACCCCCACATGTACGACCCGAGCATCGAGTCGGCGACCTACACGCCGGGCGGCGTCGTCGAGTACGACCCCGCGTTCTTCGGGCAATGGGCGGCGGCCACCACCACCTACACCGAGCGGTTCGCGGTCCCCCTCCTCGTCGGCGAGTGGGGCATCGCCCAGCCCGACCGGCCGGGGATGGACGCCTTCGTGCGCGACTCGCTGGTCACGCTCGAACGCGTCGGCTCGGGCTGGTCGGTGTTCAACTTCTGCCGGGGGTCGGGGTACTGCCCGCTCGACGCGTCCGGGGCCGACCGTCCGGCGATCGGGCAGATCTTCCAGCCCTACCCGCGGGCGGTGGCGGGCGCGCCCACCTCGTCGCACTGGGACCCCGCCACCCGCACGCTGCAGGTGACGTTCGCCGACAGCGCGGCCACGGGAGCGACCGAGATCTACGTGCACCTCCCCGTGTTCCCCGACGGGTGGGCCGTCGAGACCGGCGACGCGCCGGGCACCTGGACCTCGTCGTTCGACGCCGCCACCGGCGTGCTGTCGGTGACGACGCCCGACACGGGCGGCACCCACACGATCTGCGTGCGACCGGCTGCCACCGCGCCCGGATGCGCCGGAGCGCCGCCGCCCGCCGTGCCCGGCGGTGCGGGCGACCCGCCCGCCGCGGTGCTCCCGCTCGCCCCACCGGCGGTGCCGGTGCCCGGGCGCCCCACCTACACGGGCTGAACGGCCCACCGGCGGTGCCGGTGCCCGGGCGCCCCACCTACACGGGCTGAGCGGCGGCGGCGACGAACCGTCAGGCGGCGCCGGGCACGGGCACGAAGTGCCAGGCACCCGCCGCCGCCGTGAGGCGGCCGCCGGGCTCGGTGGGGAAGTGGGCCCCGAAGACCACGGCGTCGTCGGCCGCCGCCTTGGCCAGCAGGTCGCCCCGGGTCGCGCGGGCCTGCGCCGAGTCGTGGTCGGACACGAACGCCAGGTCGGGCAGTGCGCACTGCACGG
>Ga0111539_10008304_pt1 | contig 13217 bp, 10 predicted proteins | sample RhiMethybrSRZTD1_FD_79667 | JGI IMG/M metagenome (GOLD analysis project Ga0111539, IMG submission 79667) | Populus rhizosphere microbial communities from Tennessee, USA - Rhizosphere MetaG P. TD hybrid SRZTD1 (version 2) (version 2) | ecosystem: Host-associated > Plants > Roots > Rhizosphere >...
CTGCAGGCAAAGCCCGGCTGGGCCGGGCTGGCAGCCGTGCGGCACGGCCGCGTCTATTTCGCCGACGGCAACGCCTACTTCAACCGGCCAGGGCCCCGACTGGCGGAGAGCGCCGAGATGCTGGTGGAGATGATCCATCCCGAGGTTGCCGAGCCACGCCATCGGGAAACGGCCTGGGCGGCCCGCAGCTGAGCGGGCGCTGGAGACATCCTCGCCGGGCCTTCCACGTCCTCGACGACCTGCAATTCGGCGAGCATGCACCTGCCCGACAGGCTGAGCGACCACCAGTCTGCACGGTCGCGGCGGCGGCCGAGCGGGGTCACGGCTCTCGTGAGTGATTTCCAGGAGCCCGACCTTGAGCTGCACTCGCTTGCGCGCAAGAGTGCTGGCGAGAAGTCGCACGGCGGATTGAGCGCTGGACGCGCGCTCAATCCTGCGTTAGGGGGCCTGCCCCGGCCGCGATCTGCAAAATTGGAGGTCGGGCGGAACGCGCGGCGAATGGCTACGTTACTGTTTCGGCGGCCGGCCAACGCTCGCCGGAAAGGTGCGGCAGAGGCCGTTCGGCCAAACCAGCCTGAGCAACCAGAGGCACATCAATGAAAACTACAATCCCTGTCGCAGTTGTCGCCCTTTTCACGAGCCTTGCCGGCGGCATGGCCCTCGCCGATCGTCCCTTGACGGATGCCGAACGCACGAAGCTGACCGCCGCCATCCAGGCCTCAGGCTGCTCGGGTGGCAAGATGGAGTTCGACGACGGCAAATTCGAGGTCGATGATGCCAAGTGCTCCGATGGCAAGACCTATGATCTCAAGTTCGATGGCGCGTTCAAGCTCATCAAGAAGGAGCTGGAGAACTGATGCGCCCGTGTCCTGAGTGCGCGGCAAGCAGCGAGCGAAATTCTGAGGGGGCCTCCGCCACTTGATTCCAGTCTGACTCAGACGCAAAGTCACCGCCCAGCCGCGTGCAAGGAGGGCGCTTCTCCATCATCGCGCTAGGCGGCGTCGGCGCCGTAGTAGAGCATGGAAACGTGTTCGGCCTCGGCGAAGAACAGCCAGCGTTCTATGACGAGGCCTATTGCCATCGACACGGTGGCGAGAAGTGCACCGAACACCGCAAGGCCGCGGCCCTGCGAGAAAAATAAGAGCAGGATCGGCAGGCCAAAGGCCAGCAGCAGGACAAGACGGCGCAGCTTCAGCGCGTGCTTGCGCGCGACGCTGTAGCCCATCTCGCGCATGATGTAGTTGGGCTGCGTGTGCGGCGGCTCCAGCACGCGCACCTTCCCGAGCTTACCGAGACCCGTTGCCGCCTCGATGGTATACTCACGCGCCTCGCCGTCGATGTGGAGCCAGTAGATCCATTTGAGGGCCGCGCCGGCGGCAAGGCAAACGATGGCGAGCCAGACCGACCAGAAGCGCGCCTCGCCGAACAGCGCAAGCAGCAGGTTTGCGAGCACGGCGCCGCTGGCAAGGCCGAGCGCGACATAGATCGGTGTCGTCAGCGGCTGGTGCCACTGGCGGATGGTGCGGAGGGAGGCATAGATCATGCCGGTCGTGACGAGGGTGGCGAGAGCGCACGCGACGGTCAACACGGCCATCAGCGCAAAAATGCCGTCCGCGCGCCCGAGGAACACCCAGCCGATCGCGAGTAGTCCGGCCGGCACATAGGTCGCAACGGCCATCACGCCCTCGCGCGACAGCCACGACGTGCGCCACTGCGAGAAGGCACGCCACGCACGCTCGGGCCGGCCGAGGTGCGCAGTGGAAGCGAGGAGGCCGCAGGTGTGGAGCAGCAAGGCCAACGCAAAGCCGACGAAGCCCAGCCAACGATCCGCGGCCACTGCACCTGTCATGCCGAGCAGAGCAAGCCACGCAAGCAGCCCGAGCCCGGCGCCGGAAGCCGTCGTAAACAGAATGACGGAATAGGCTGGATGCATGTGGCGATTACTGAGCAGCAGGCATCGACGGGCTGCCTTCCCATAGACGTGAAGGGATTAGGGGTAGGGCAGGAAACCCGGAACCAATCCGTGCCAACGGCCACCCCCGCCGCCTCCCCGCATAGGGGAGGGGAGCCGCTGCGGCCTGCGTGCAGAAGATCAGCCAACACGTCATGGGTGGATAGCTCGCTCGAAGCATCATCGTGAGAGCATGCGGTCGACCCAGGCGAACAGCTTCTCCGCGCTGCTGCCGGGGACCGCACCGATGGGTTCATGTTTTGGCCGTGCGGCCGGGGCGAGGTCATTGCGGTCGTCGCGGTGGGGCCGCGGCGGCAGGTACTTGTTGACGGGCTTGTAGCCGAACTCGGGGAGCAGATCATAGCCACCGCGCTCGGCGACGAGCTTGGACACTGCGCTCTCGCTATCGCCGAGGTCGCCGAAGTGTCGCGCCCCCGTCGGGCAGGCGCGCACACACGCGGGAATGCGGTCCTCCTCGGGCAGACTGACGTTGTAGATGCGGTCGACGCACAGCGTGCATTTCTTCATCACGCCGTGACTGTAGTCGTACTCGCGGGCTCCGTAGGGACAGGCCCACGAGCACAGCTTGCAGCCGATGCAGGTGTCGGGGTCCACCAGCACGATGCCGTCCTCGGCGCGCTTGTAGGAGGCGCCGGTGGGGCAGACCGTCACGCAGGCCGGCTCCTCACAGTGCAGGCAGGAGCGCGGGAAATGCACGGTGCGACCGGCAGCGCCCTCACCCGCCTCGTAGCCGTGCACGCGATTGAGCCAGGTGCCGTGTGGGTCGGCGCCGTAGGGATCCTCGTCGGTGAGCGGGGCGGAATAGCCGCCCGTGTTCCACTCCTTGCAGCTGGTGACGCACCCCTGGCAGCCAACACAGGTGTCCAGGTCAATGACGAGGCCGAGCTTCTTGGCGGTGGTTGCCGGGAGCGCGGTCATGACCGTGCCCCAGGCATCGCGCCGGTCGCCTCTCCCTGCAGGCGGGGAGAGGGGGTAGATAGCGGCGCGAAGCGCGGCGAGGTCTCGTGCGCCTCGGACGCAGCCGCCTTCTCGATCCGCACCTTGAGATCATACCAGGCTGCCTGGCCGGTTATGGGATCGCTATTGGAATAGCGGTAGCCACCCGGCTGTTGCGGCAAGAGCTCCGTGATCAGGTGGTTAAGCAGGAAGCCGCGGGTCGACTCGGGCGCGTCGGGGGCAAGGCCCCAGGCGCCGGAGCGCTTGCCGATGGCGTTCCAGGTCCACACTGTGTCAGGGTTGACCCCCTCCATCAGCTTCACCTGCGCCTTGACGCGGCCAATGGGGCTCGTGATCCAGACCCAGTCGTCGTCGGCAATGCCCAGTGTGCTTGCACGGGCGCGATTCATGTAAAGGCGGTTGGCGCCGTGGATTTGCCTGAGCCACGCGTTCTGCGAGCCCCAGCTGTGATACATCGCCATCGGCCGCTGCGTGAGGGCGTGCAGCGGAAAGCTGTCGTCACCCTCGACCACGTCTCCCGCAGGCGGATACCAGAAGGGCAGGGGATCGAAATAGGTCTCGACGCGCGCGCGATGCTGCTCGGGCGGTTGCAGGCCGCCGTGCCCGCGCGCGGCGAGGCGCATCTTCTGGATCGGCTCGCTGTAGAGCTGGAAGATCGCTGGCGTGGGGGTGAGGCGGAATCCCTTTTCCAGCGCCCACTCGATGTAGTCGCGGTTGACGTGGCGGTAGTAGCGCATGTGCTCGGGCAGGTGATGCGCATGGAAGCAGCCGTCAGCGATATACTGCTCGAGCTGGCGCGGATTGACGTCGCCCTTGGCGAAGTCGCCACCGTTCTTTCCGCGATGGCCGGCGAGCGGGCCTATGCCGGGACGGCGCTCGTGGTTGACGATGTAGTCGGGGTAGCCGCCGGGAAATTTCGGCGAGCCATCGTCCTTGATCATGCCGGGCAGCTTGAGGCGCGCGCCGAGGTCGAGCAGGACATCCTGGAAGGGGCGGACGTCGCGATCGGGCCTTACCACCGGCTGGCGGATCGCGTCAGCCGGGGCGTCGGGCTCGGAAATCGGCCGGTCGAGCAGCGAGATGCAGTCCCAGCGCTCGAGGTATGTCGTGTCAGGCAGGATGAGATCGGCATAGGGGACCGTCTCGGAGAAGTAGGCGTCGGAATAGATGACCTTCGGGATCTTGTACGCGCCGGTCGCGGCGTCCTTCTCGGTCAGGTGCGCCAGCGTCGCCGGCAGGTTCATCGACGAGTTCCAGCCCATGTTGGCCATGTACATGAACAGGACGTCGATGGGATAGGGATCGCCGCGGGCCGCGTTGGCGATGACCATGTGCATGAGCCCGTGGGCCGCGAGTGGCGCCTCCCAGCTGAAGGCCTTGTCGATGCGCTGCGGCGTGCCGGCCGCATCGACGAGCAAATCCTCTGGGCCGGTCGGGAAGCCCAGGTGCGGGCCCGGGAGCGGCTTGCCCGCATGCACGTCCCCCGGCTTGCCGCGCGGCTTCAGGAACGGCGGCGCGAGCTTCGGGTAGGGCGCCTTGTAGCGGAAGCCGCCGGGGCAATCGATGGAGCCGAGCAGGATCTGAAGGAAGTGCAGGATGCGCGCGGTGTGGAAGCCGTTGGCGTGGGCGGAGATGCCGCGCATGGCATGCATGCCCACGGGGCGGCCAGTGGTCTGCTCGTGCCGCCGGCCGAACCAGTCGGTCCAGGGAATGTCGAGCGCGATCTCTTCCTTGAAGGCGGCGTGCGCGAGCTCGGCGGCGATGCGACGGATGGTGGCGGCAGGGATGCCGGTGACCTCGGCAGCGCGCTCGGGCGAATACTCGGCTGCAAGAAAGCGCTCGGCGATGAGCTGGAACACCGGCACCCCCTCGCGCCTGTCGGGCAGGGTGACGGCCCCGGACAGGACGGGCGCGAGATCGGCCGCGAGCCCGCTGGTGAGCTGGCCGGATCTTTTGTCGAACACGAGCGGATTGCCCTTCTCGTCGCGCGCGAAGAGGCCGTCGTCGGCGGCACCGGGAGCGCGGATCACCAGCCAGGGCGCGTTGGTGTAGCGCACGAGGTAGTCGACGTCGATCTGCTGCGTCGCCAGCAACTCATTGATCAGGGCGCCGGCGAACAGGCCGTCCGTGCCAGGCTTGATGCCGATCCACTCGTCGGCGATCGCGCTGTAGCCAGTCCGCACCGGGTTGACCGAGACGAACTTGACGCCGCGCTTCTTGAGCTTGCCCAGCGCAATCTTGATGGGGTTGGAGGCGTGGTCTTCAGCGACGCCGAACATCAGAAAATAGCGAGTGCGGTCCCAGTCGGTGTCGCCGAACTCCCAAAACGAGCCGCCAAAGGTGTACATGCCGGCGGCCGCCATGTTCACCGAGCAGAACCCGCCGTGAGCAGCGAAGTTGGGTGTGCCGAACATCATGGCCCACCAGCCCGTCAGCGACTGGCTCTGGTCGCGCCCGGTGAAGAAGGCGAGCTTCCTGGGGTCGGTCTTGCGCACATCGCCGAGCCATTGCGTGGCGAGCGACAGGGCCTCGTTCCAGGAGATCTCCTTGAAGTCGCCGGCCCCGCGCTCCCCGACGCGCAGCAGGGGAGAAGTCAGCCGGGCTGGGGAATAGTGCTGCATGATGCCGGCCGAGCCCTTGCCGCACAGGACGCCCTTGTTCACGGGGTGGTCGCGGTTGCCCTCGATGTAGCGGACTTTGCCGTCCTTCAGGAACACGCGGATGCCGCAGCGGCAGGCGCACATGTAGCAGGTGGTTGTCTTGATCTCATCCGCGGGCGGCACCGAAAGGCGCGCGCTGATGTCGGGCTCGGTGGAGGTTGGCAAGTGGTGCTGCTTCCTGGATGATTCTCGTGCTCGTGCCGGGCCAATCTGCGGGGCGGGGTGCGCCCGCCAAACTGGCGGCGGCAATCATATATAAGATTCTTAGTCCACGACTGCCTGCCGCGCCAGCAATAGCAGCCTCAGCATCCGCCGGCGCAGAGCAAGACTGTTCCGAAAGCAGAGCTCACGTGCAGGCGATGCAGGCACGATTGTCGGCCGCCGCGCGTAAGGCACGGCGCGGCAAGAAAGTTTCCGCCGCTTGGGTGTCCTTACAGAGAGCCGATTCAATCCGACGCGATCCTGCACTAGCATAGCCGCGGCCACTTCGACGGGAGACACCTATGCGACGTCTGATCCTCGCCGCGCTCCTTGGAGCCACCCTGGGGGCGGTCGGAAGCGCCTTAGCGGCGGCGCAAGAGCAACGCCCCGTCATCGACGTGCACATCCACTACAGCCAGGATGCCTGGGGCATGCTGCCACCGCCCGAGGCCATCAAGGTGCTGCGGCAGGCGGGCTTGCGCAAGGCGTTCGTCTCGAGTTCCAGCGACGACGGCACACAGATGCTGCTGAAGGCCGCGCCGGACCTCATCGTGCCGGTTCTGCGCCCCTATCGCCGCCGTGGCGAGACCGGTACCTGGACGCGGGACCCCAGCATCATCGCGCATGTCGAGGCCCGGCTCAAAGCCAACACCTATGCCGGCATCGGCGAGTTCCACGCCTACGGCGCCGACGCCGACACGCCCGTCATGCGGCGCATGGTCGAGTTGGCCCGTGAGCGCAAGATCTTCCTGCACGCCCATTCCGACGCCGATGCCGTGGAGCGCATGTTCAAGCACGACCCCGACGCCCTGATTCTGTGGGCGCACTCCGGGTTCGAGCAGGTCGAGAAGGTGCGGGCCATGGTGGCCAAGTACAAGACTCTGTGGGCGGACGTCGCCCATCGCAACGATCAGGCGCCGTCCGGCAGGCTCGATGCGACTTGGAAACGACTGTTCCTCGATTTCCCCGAGCGATTCATGGTGGGCACCGACACCTACACGCCGGAGCGGTGGCACTACGTGGTCGAGCATGCGAGCTATTCGCGCAAGTGGCTGGCCGAGTTGCCGCCCGAGGTCGCCGACAACATCGCCTTCCGCAACGCCGAGCGGCTGGCGGCGCGAGTGCTAGGGCAATGATCGGACTCTACCTTCGCTTCCTGTGCTCCCCTCCCCGTCATGCCGAAGGCGTGTCTTCGACACGACGCGGGGAGGGGTCGGGGGTGGGGGTCTTCAGACGCCGAGGATTGCGCGTTCCCGCCCCATTCCTGTCCCCTCCCCGTCACGTCGAAAACATGCCTGCGGCATGCGGAGAGGGGAAGAGCGTGCGGCACGCGGTCTATCTCTCGGCCACCGTGGCATTTGCCGCGCTCTCGGCAACAACCGCCACGGCCTGCCTCATACCCGAGGGCTTCGCCCGACTTGCTTCGCCGGAGGCAGAAATTGCTTACCGATGGCAGCCGGAGCGGCTGAAGGTAGGGCAGTTCTTCGAGGCGGAAGTGATCGCGTGCCGCGGCCCCGGGCAGGGTGAGACGCGCGAGGTCATCCTCGACGCGCAAATGCCCGCACACGGCCACGGCATGAACTACCGGCCAACCGTCACGGCGCTGGGGGTCGACCGCTTCCGCATCACAGGCCTGATGCTGCACATGCCCGGCAAATGGCGCCTCACCTTCGACCTCGTGCACGGCAATACGCGCACGCGGCTCGTGCGCGAGGTGGAGCTTCGCCGATGAAGGCCACCGCGGCGATTACCGGAGGTCTGGCGCTTGTCGCGGCGGCCGCAATGGGCCCGGCGGAGATATCGCCGCGAGCCGCGGTCACATTCAGCGACGAGGAGCGCGCGGCGATCCTCGCTCACGGGCCCTGGCCGCCGTCGATGACCATCGATACCAGCAACAGGGTGTCCGGCCGACCCGACGCGATCGCGCTTGGCCGGCGCCTGTTCTCCGACCCGCGCCTATCGCTCGACGGCACGCGCGCCTGCACGACCTGCCACGACCCCGAACGCCACTTCGCGGACGGGCGCGACCGCAGCGTTGGACTTGCCAGAACCGACCGCAACGCCATCGCTCTCGCCAATCTGCGCCTCAACCGCTGGTTCGGCTGGGCAGGCGCCGCCGACAGCCTTTGGGCCCAGAGCCTGCGCCCCATCATCGACCCGAAGGAACTCGGGACCAGCGCAGAGCTGGTGCAGCAGCGTCTGACGGCCGACACCAGCATGGCAGCCGCCTATGCGCGGATATTCGGGGCCGGGTTGGCATTCGAGCCGGCAGATAGGGCGCTGGTCAACATTGCCAAGGCTCTCGCGGCCTTCCAGGAGACCATCACGACAGGCCGCACAGCGTTCGATCAATTCCGCGATGCGCTGGAGCGCGACGATCGGGAAGGCATGAACCGCTATCCCCTCGAGGCGCAGCGGGGGCTCAAGATCTTCGTCGGCAAGGGCCGCTGCACGGCCTGCCATTTCGGCCCGAACTTCAGCAACGGCGAGTTCGACGACGTAGGTGTGCCGTTCTTCATCGAGCCCGGCCGGGTCGACCAGGGCCGGTATGCGGGCATTGCCGCCGTCCGGGCAAGTCCATTCAATCTGCTGGGTGCCTTCAGCGACGATCCGGCAGGACCAGCAAGCGCACAGACCCGGCACGTCGAGCAGCAGCACCGCAACTGGGGCGAGTTCCGCGTGCCGTCGCTGCGCAACGTCGCAAACACCGGCCCCTACATGCACAACGGCAGCCTCGCCACGCTCGAGGATGTCGTGCGCCACTATTCCGAGGTCGACATCGAACGCCTGCATGGCGATGACGGCGCACGGCTCATCCAGCCCCTGCATCTCTCCGCCCGAGAGGCTGCCGATTTGGTCAGCTTCCTCAGGACGCTTTCCGCTGATCCCCTGGTCACAAAGTAAGCATTCGCACGGGGAGGGCCGGAATTGCTCAGCATGCTCCTTTACCGCGGCTCGCGAACTGATAGAGTGGGCGGCAAGTCTCAACCAGAAGAACGCCCGAAGCCCTTGCCAGGCTGAAACGGGGGTGCGGGAGATTGTCGGTGGAGGGCAGGAAGCACCTAGCCGGTGCGGGCCAGCTGCACGCGGATGCGCTGCCTGCCGAGCATGCCGGGGCCCGGCCGGCCTACGCTGCGCTCGACCTCGGCACCAACAACTGCCGCCTCTTGGTGGCACGCCCCTCGCGTCGCGGCTTCAAGGTTATCGACGCGTTCTCGCGCATCATTCGTCTGGGCGAGGGCGTATCGGCGACCGGGCGGCTATCGGAAGCCGCCATCGAGCGCACGTTGGAAGCGCTCGAAGTGTGTGCGGCCAAAATCGAGCGTCATCGCGTGGTGCGTTCTGGCCTGATCGCCACGGAAGCCTGCCGCCTTGCCGTCAACGCGCCGGAGTTCCTGGAGCGCGCGCGCACGGACACGGGGCTCGACATCAAAATCGTCAGCCGGGAGACGGAAGCCCGGCTTGCGGTGAGCGGATGCGCGTCGCTGATCGACTTCGGCTGCGATTCCGCCCTCGTGTTCGACATAGGCGGCGGCTCCTCGGAGCTTATCTGGCTCGATCTGCGCGAGAGCCGGCATTCGGCGCGACACTCACTGTCCGAGCGGCTCGAGGCACAAGGTTGCATCGCCGCCTGGACCTCCCTGCCGGTGGGCGTCGTCACGCTCGCGGAACGCTTTGGCGGTACATACGTCGACCGCGCCACGTTCGCGGAGATGGTGGAGCACGTTGCGGAATTGCTGACCCCCTTCGAAACAAGCCACAAGCTGCGCAGCCGCCTGCAGCAGGGCCGCACCCACATGCTCGGGACGTCGGGCACCGTGACGACACTGGCCGGGGTGCACCTGGGCCTGCCGCGCTACGAGAGGAGCCGCGTCGACGGCTGCTGGCTCGAAAGCGAGCAGGTGCGCGCCGTGACCGCGGGCTTGCTCGATGCCACCTACGAGGAACGCGCGGCCCAGCCCTGCATCGGTAAGGAGCGCGCGGATCTGGTGCTCGCCGGCTGCGCCATTCTGGAGGCCATGATGCAGATGTGGCCCTGCCAACGGCTGCGCGTCGCCGACCGGGGCTTGCGCGAGGGCATTCTGGCCACGCTAATGGCCGAGGACGGCCTCTACCGCAGCGAGCGCCGAACCGGCTACTGGCGGCGGTAAGCAGGCAGCAATGGCGAAGGGAAAGAGCGGGGCGGGCGGCGGCACCGGCGGGCGGCGGCAGCTCAAGGTGCGCTTGAGGACGGCCAAGCAGCGCACCGCCTCATCGCAGCGGTGGCTTGAGCGCCAGCTGAACGACCCCTATGTGGCGGCCGCCAGGCGGGAGGGCTATCGCTCGCGTGCGGCTTTCAAGCTGATCGAGATCGATGACAAGGCAGGGCTACTGGCGCCCGGCAAGCGCGTGATCGATCTCGGCGCCGCCCCTGGCGGCTGGGCCCAGGTGGCCGCAGCTCGGGTGCGCGCGGTCGAGGGCAGGGGGCAGGTAGTGGCCATCGACCTGCTGCCCGTCGAACCCATTCCCGGCGTCGAATTCCTGCAGCTCGACTTCATGGACGCGAGTGCGCCCGGACGCCTGCGAGCCCTGCTGCGCGGCGGGCGCGCCGACGTGGTGCTCTCCGACATGGCAGCGCAAGGCACTGGGCACACGCGCACCGATCACCTGCGCATCATGGGGCTGGCCGAAGCGGCAGCCGAGTTCGCCTGCGACGTGCTGGAGCCGGGCGGAGCCTTCGTGTGCAAAGTATTCCAGGGCGGCACCGAGCGTGAATTGCTCGAGCGACTCAAGCGCGCGTTCGCCGCCGTGCGCCACATCAAGCCGCCGGCAAGTCGGGCCGAATCGGCCGAGCTTTACGTCGTGGCTACGGGCTTTCGTGGTTGACCTTCCCGCAGCATGGCAGGCTCAGCAATTTTTCTGCGAACCCTGTGGCTGAAAGTCGGCTCTGGTGCTGAAGATGAACACGGTGAGTTGCCTCACCGCTTCACACCCCCATCATAATCTGGCATCCCAGTTTTTATAATCTGGCATTCCAGTTTTCTGGTATCCCACAAGCAAGCCTAAACGGCGCCACTCGAGTTTTCCTGCCGGGCTTGGGATTCGTTTGTCGCGCCTTTTTCAATTTTATTTTACCGGAGATTTTCTCTGAACTATGGGTGATTATTGAACGTTCAAGCTTTATGGTTTGGGTGCTGTCTCGCGCTCGGTCCTCCCAAAGCACGGAGTAGAAGCGATGCCGCCGCCGGTCGCCGCAGCCATCCCGCTTATCTTATCGGCGATCACACTCGGCGCCCGGACCGTCGTTGGGTCGCGTATGCATGCGCGCTTCTGCGCGAGCGTTGGCACAGCGGGCGCTGCCGACTGGACCGCTCTGCTGCCTGGCCAAGGCGAGGACTGGACCTACTTCCGCACGCTGGAGGCGGTGCCCCCGCCGCAGTTCCGGCTCGGCGCGATCGTAGTTGATGAAGATGGGGTGATGCTCGGCGTGGCGCCGGTGTTCCGGACGGCCTACCGGTTCGACACCTCGCTACAGAGCAGCTGGCGGTCGATCGGGGACATGCTGTACCGCCGTGCGCCGCGCCTGGTCAGCATGGAGCTTTTGAGCCTCGGCTCGCCGCTTTCCGACAACGCGCATATCGGGCTCGCGCCGAACCTTTCACCCGAGCGCCGGCAAGCCGTCCTCTCGGAAATGCTGAAATGCCTGTCGAAGACGGCCAGGGCCGAGGGCATTCCTCTGATCGCGGCGAAGAGCCTGGGAACCGAGGAGGCGGACTTCTACGGTTCCACGTTCCTCGCCCACGGCTACACGCGTGCGACCACCATACCCAACGTCATCCTGGATTTGCCGTTCCGCGACCTGGACAACTATCTTGCGAGCCTCCCCGAGGGCACGGGCTCCTATCTGCGTCGCAAGTGGCGATCCGCGTCAAAGGTGACGATCGAGCACCCCGACTCGATCGCGGGCCTGGAGTCGGAGATCAACGCTCTCTATGCATCGACGCTTGCCCAGAGCCGGGTGGACTACGGCAATTTCGGCCCCGTGCACCCCGACTACTTCGCCTCCGTCCTGCGCGGGATGGGCAGGAACGCGCGCATCATGCTGTGCCGGGTCGACGGCGAGCTCCTGAGCTTCCAGCTCTACATGGTGGGGCGCGACGCGGTGTACGCCAAGGGCATCGGCATGAAGTACCCACAGGCGCGCGATTACAACCTCTACTTCCTCAACTGGAAGGAGATGATCGCGTACTGCCTGAACCGCGGCATTCCACACATCAGCATGAGTGGTACAACCTACTCGACCAAAATGCTGATCGGCGGGCGCCTCGAGCAGCGCTGGATCTTCTTCCGCTTCCAGAACCCGGTCGTAAACCTGATCGCGCCGCGGCTCGCCGGCGCCTTCGATTTCGAGAGCAACGATCCGGAGCTGCGAGCCCTGCGGGCGGCGGTTGCCTCACCGCCAACAAGCGCGGTCCCTCTCTCCCTGCCGGCGAAGGCCAGGATGGGGTGAGAATTGCGCACGGAGGCGGTGGCTACCTTACCTTCCCCGCAAGGGCGACAGGAGCGTCGGAGCAGGAGCTCCAACCCTAGCGCATCAGCTCCTTCATGGCGAGGTCGAGGCCGCCCAGCGTGAGCGGGTACATGCGCTGGGACAGGGCGTCCTTCATGATCTTGATCGAGGGCGTCCAGCCCCAATGCGTCTCGGGGACGGGGTTGAGCCACACGCAGTGCTCGTAGATGTCGGTGACGCGCTTCATCCACACCGCACCCGGCTCCTCATTCATGTGCTCGACCGAGCCACCGGCGACCGAGATTTCGTACGGGCTCATGGAGGCATCGCCGACGAAGATCACCTTGTAGTCGGCCGGATATTTGTGCAGCACCTGCCAGGTCGGCGTGCGCTCGGTCCACCGGCGGCCGTTGTCCTTCCACACGAACTCGTACAAGCAGTTGTGGAAGTAGAAATACTCCAGATGCTTGAACTCGGTACGCGCTGCCGAGAACAGCTCCTCCGCCGTCTTGATGTGCCAGTCCATGGAGCCGCCCACGTCGAAGAACATCAGCACTTTCACGGTATTGCGCCGCTCGGGCCGCATATGAATGTCGAGGTAGCCTTTGTGCGCGGTGCCCTTGATGGTGTTGTCGAGGTCGAGTTCGTCGGGCGCCCCCTCGCGCGCGAACTTGCGCAATCGCCGTAACGCCACTTTTATGTTGCGGGTACCGAGTTCGACCGTGTCGTCGAGGTCCTTGTACTCGCGCTTGTCCCACACCTTGATGGCGCGGCCCTGCCGGTTCTGCTTCTGGCCGATGCGCACGCCGGCTGGATTGTAGCCGTCGGCGCCGAAAGGCGAGGTGCCGCCGGTGCCGATCCATTTCTTGCCGCCCTGGTGGCGGCCTTTCTGCTCCTCGAGGCGCTTCTTCAGCTCCTCCATGATCTTTTCCCAGCC
>Ga0111539_10008306_pt1 | contig 13214 bp, 16 predicted proteins | sample RhiMethybrSRZTD1_FD_79667 | JGI IMG/M metagenome (GOLD analysis project Ga0111539, IMG submission 79667) | Populus rhizosphere microbial communities from Tennessee, USA - Rhizosphere MetaG P. TD hybrid SRZTD1 (version 2) (version 2) | ecosystem: Host-associated > Plants > Roots > Rhizosphere >...
CGTGCCGCCAGGGACTGGTTGAAACTCAGATCGACAGGGCACCAGGCGCATCCTTCCCGAAAGGACCGCACCTGACGAGCAGCTATGGATCGAGAACACGACATCGATCGCCTACTCGCCCAGGTCCTCCAGCTGTCATCCGAAGCTCGCCCTGCGTTCCTCGACGAACACTGTGCCAATGACCCCGACCTCCGATCGGCTCTCCTGAACGACTTGTCGCGAAAGAGCGACGACAGCGAACGTCTCTTAAAGTCGGGCGGCGCCTTAGACGGCCCAGTGTTCAAGGAAATGCTTTCAGCCCTGAAGCTTGTGACCGCTGCTCCGCTAGGCCCCTATGAAATTCGAGGCCTGCTCGGTGCTGGCGGTATGGGCAAAGTATACCGTGCGTATGATACGAGACTCAGGCGCGAAGTCGCCATCAAGGTCCTGCGGGCGGCATTCACAACCGACCAGGATCGTCGAGGCCGCTTCGAATGGGAAGCGCGCGTTCTGGCGCAGCTCAATCACGCCAACATCGCTACGATTTACGGAATCGAGGAAAGCCACGGAGTGCGCGGAATCATCATGGAACTGGTGACCGGGCAGACACTGGCGGACCGAATCACGCAGGGACCCACAACGTGGGCACAAGCGTTAGAAACCGGTATCCAGATCACCAAAGCGCTCGAAGCGGCGCACGATCGGGGAATCGTCCACGGGGATCTGAAGCCCGCCAACATCATGCTGCGGCCGGACAGCGTTGTGAAAGTGCTGGACTTCGGACTTGCTAAAACTTGGATGTCGACCGAGCCGCCAGCGGTCGACGGTGATTCACTCGATCAAGAAGGTCGAAGCGATAGGCCAGCCAGTTCCAAAGAGAGGATTTGGGGGACGGCGTCGTACATGAGCCCCGAGCAGGCGCGGGGTGAATCGATGGACAGGCGGGCCGACATTTGGGCGTTTGGGTGCGTCCTGTTTGAGATGTTGACCGGCCAGCGTGCGTTCATCGGCGGGGACGACAAAGAGACTCTGAGGTGCGTCATCGAGTGCGAGCCGGATCTGACGATCCTCCCCTCGGGGATTCCGCCCCGAGTGAGACATGTGCTTGGTCTGTGCCTGCGGAAGGACGCCCAGTACCGCATTGGAGACATTCGCGACGTGCGCCTGGCGCTCAAGGGTGACTTCGACACGCCGATCTCCGCGGACGCCTCCATGCCCCTCGCGCGGAGGACTCCGCGGTGGATCCTGCCGATTGCGGCTGCGCTCGTGCTGATGGTGGCGACTGCCGGCTGGTGGCTGAGGCAGCGGCCTGCCCCGGCGCCGTCCGAGGTCCGGCGCTTTACCGTGTCTACTGCACCTGCGATCCTGACGATCGCCAACACGAACCGCGATATTGCGGTCGTGCCGGCAGGTAATGGAGTGGTCTATCTGGCGGGTGAAGGCGCGGACCGGTTTCTGTATCTACGGTCCTTCAACGCGCTCGTGGCCGCGCCAATCCGGCGGGCCGACAGTTTCTACGAGCCCTTCGTCTCTCATGACGGCCGATGGATAGGTTACATCGACGAGGATGATCTCACGATGCGCAAGGTGTCGGTCGCCGGCGGACCACCGATCTCCATCACCCATGTCGGGCGGGAGATGCTTGGAGCGACGTGGGGTCCCGACGGCACGATCGTGTTCGCCTCGAACGAGGTGGGAACCGGGCTGCAGCGAATTTCGGCTGAGGGTGGACAACCGACGACGCTGACGACACCTCACAAGGAACGTGGCGAGCTCATGCACGCGTGGCCTGCGCTGCTCCCGGGTGGGAGGAAGGTCCTCTACACAATTCGTGGCAACAACGACTTCCGGATTGGAGGGCTGGATCTGGAGACGGGTCAGCAGAAAATCCTGGTCCAAAGCGGTACCAACCCGCGCTATGCGCCGACCGGACACCTGGTCTATGCCGTCGAGAACACGCTGCGCGCCGTACGATTCGACGTGGAACGGCTCGAGGTGCAAGGCGACTCAGTGCCCGTGCTCGAGGGCGTCCTCACGAAGGGACTCGGCGGCGCGAGCTTCGACATTGCGTCAGATGGCACGCTCGTTTACGTATCGGGCGCGAACTTTGCGCCGCGGCGCCTGGTCTGGGTGAACCGTAACGGGACCCGCGAGCCCATTCCGGCACCCCTGCGCAGCTACGTCGCCCCGCGGCTGTCACCCGATGGCTCTCGCGTGGCCGTCAGCGTGCGGGATCAACAGAGCGACATTTGGATCTGGGACTTCGACCGGCAAGCGCTCACGCGCCTCACCGCTGATCCCGCCGTGGACCATCATCCGGTCTGGTCTCCGAACGGTCGCACCGTGATCTTCACGTCGATGCGAACCGGCGCAGACGCAATGTACGCAGAAGCCGCAGATGGAACCGGGACCGCCGAACGTCTAACCTACATGCCGAACCAGCATACGTCGAGAGGTGTTTCGCCCGACGGTTTTCAGGTCATTTTTGACCAGGTTGGCCCAGACGGAAGCAAGGACCTGATGGCGGTGGAACTAGCGGCCGGACATCGTGTCGTGCCGTTGCTCCGCACTCCAGCCGACGAGCAGAACGGGCAGCTGTCGCCGGACGGCCACTGGCTGGCCTACGAGTCCGACGAGTCCGGGCAGTTCGAGGTGTACGTTCGGCCCTATCCTAATCTCGATGGTGGTCGCTGGCAGATTTCGATCGACGGCGGCGCACGCCCGGCCTTCACCCGCCAAGGCAACGAGTTGCTCTTCCAAGGGAAGGATGGAGGCCTGATGGGTGCTGCGCTTCGCACGGCCACCACCTTTTCCGCCGACGCGCCGGCTAGCATCATCGAGTCTAAGTACTATTCCTTGCAATTTTCGCCCACGTCGACCGCGCGAGCCTGGGATGTGTCCCCGGACGGTGGTCGCTTTCTCATGATCGAAGCCGCGGATGGCGAGGTCACAGGCACCACACGTGCCATCGTGGTGGTGCTCAACTGGGTGGAAGAGCTCAAGCGCCTGCTGCCTGCACGGTAATAGTGCACGCACGTTTTGAATCTCGGCGCGTTCGCTGTGCGGAGTCCAGCTGATGGCCTGTCGTGACCCTGGCGCGAGTCGTTGCGGCGGCGTCTCGCCCATATCGGCAACCCGTGTCCCAGGCGGAACAGCGAAACCTGAAGGGTGCGAAACCTTGTTACTACACCGCGTAGTTCCGGTTCTCGGCCGCCCAGACGATTACGCGGCTCGCTGATAGAAGTTGAGCTGCCCCGTTCTGTCCCACAGTTGATCGAACGGGCTACGCGTTATCAAGCACTTGCACCAGACTGTCCGGCGTGTAGTCGCTACCGGTCATCGTCCGCGCATGCCCCCTCGTCTCGCCTCCTTGTGCAAATGTGCATTCGCGGCCATCCCGCGTGATCTGTGGAACTAGCTCGAGCAAGCTCTCGTAGACGCTCCCTAATTCCTCAGGGCCCATGTCGCGCCAGTTCACCCGCACCAGGCCGGACTCCTCGCGCAGCCATGCCAGACGAAACATCGCCAGCAGCAGCGCGCGGTTTCGAGTCTGCTGACGTCGAGCGTCGGGCACTGCCCCGCGCCGAAGATCCCGGCGAGCGCGAAGCCCAAGCGTCGGCTCAGCCGAGATGAGCGCCCGGAAGACGATCTTCGTGCCCTCCCAAAGATCCGGGAATCTATCGTGTGCGCTGCGCCTCACCGAGCGATCGCGAAGCCGCGACCACTCCGCGGAACTGTGCATTCCAGCACAGCGTGCGTGTTGCTTGTCAGGTAGGCTCATATTGTCCCGACTCTGCGGCACTGGTCTATCTCTCCGCGAGAGGTTCGTCCAAATGCCGTCGATTCAGACCATTCAGCCGCGCCACCGCGCGCTCGAAGCCAATGGATTGGGGCCGGGAAGCAGGCTGCCGTTGCCCCGCCCCGGGCGCGGCGACACCAAGGCGAATCGAATCGATGATGACCACGGTCGAGAATGATGATGCGTCAGCGCCACGGCCGATGCGGCTGCGGGTCGGCTACGAATTGGTGTACGACTGTCCGTCGCCCACGCCGATGGCCTTGATGCTGAATATTCACCACACCCGCGCAAACGACATCATCCAGTCCGATACCATGATGCGGGACCCGATGATCCCGACGTCAACCTACCGCGACGGTTTCGGCAACTGGTGCACGCGTCTCGTCGCCCCGGCGGGTCGTCTGCGGCTGTCGGCTGACGCACTGCTGAACGACATGGGCATGCCGGACCCCACTCCGGAATCGGCCTATCAACATGCCGTGGAGGATCTGCCAGCGGAGGCGGTGGTGTTCCTGCTCGGGAGTCGCTACTGCGAGACCGATCGGCTCGCGGATACTGCGTGGGAGCTCTTCGGACGCGCCTCAACTGGTGTCGAGCGAATTCACGCGATCTGCGACTACGTCCATCGACACATTGCCTTCAACTACCAAGATGCCCGCTCGACGCGAACCGCATGGGAGGCCTTCCACGAACGCCGCGGCGTCTGTCGAGACTATGCACATCTGGCGATCGCCTTCTGCCGCTGCCTGAACATTCCAGCGCGCTATTGCACTGGCTATCTCGGCGACATCGGCACGCCGCCGCCCTACGGGCCGATGGACTTCGCCGCCTGGTTCGAAGCCTACATCGGCGGTGATTGGCATGTCTTCGACGCCAGGAACAACATGCCGCGGATCGGCCGCGTGCTGATAGCTCGCGGCCGCGATGCGACCGACGTCGCCATCAGCACGGCATTCGGCCCCAATGCGCTCGCCTCGTTCAGGGTGTGGGCCGACGAGGTGACCGGTTCGCGATGAGCATCCTCACCGTCCGGCACGTGACCCGGTATGGCTATTCGGAGCCGGTCAGCTTTGGGGAGCATCGAATGATGCTCCGGCCGCGCGAGAGTCACGACCTTCGGCTGATCAGCACCAGCCTGAGCATCACGCCACGTCCATCGACGCTGCGCTGGCTGCACGACGTCTTCGACAATTCGGTGGCCATCACGACATTCGATGGCACTGCGGTCGAACTGACTGTCGACAGTACGATCACGCTCGAGCACATCGAGACCTCCGTCCCGGACTATGCCCTCGAGTACGGAGCCCGCGACTATCCGTTCGAGTATGCGGAGGACGAATGGCCCGATCTTCGCAATGCGGTTACACGCCGCTATCCCGATGACGATGTGCGGCCATGGACGTCGCGCTTTCTCTCATCGTCCGGAACGGCGACAACGATGTTGTTGCTCAACCAAATAACCCGGACGATCAGCGACGAATTCGCGTATGTGCGGCGAACGAAGAAGGGCGTCCAGAGTCCGTCCGAGACGTTGCGCCTGCACAGTGGCAGTTGCCGCGACTTCGCCGTCCTGATGATGGAGGCGGTTCGATCGCTGGGGTTCGCCGCGAGGTTCGTCAGCGGTTACATCTTCGTCGCCGGCGACCGCAGCGTGAACGGAGGAGGCGCCACCCATGCCTGGATGCAGGTTTACCTTCTCGGCGCGGGGTGGATCGATTTCGATCCGACCAACAGCATCGTCGGGAATCGGAATCTCATTCGCGTGGCGGTGGCGTGGGACCAGGGAAGTGCGTTACCGCTGTGGGGCACGTTCACCGGCTCGGGAAATCTCCACCACACCATGAGCGTCGGCGTGAGCGTCGTCGAAGAGGCGACGCTCCCCCCCCGTCTCGAGTGGCCGTCCCCTTTGTTAGAGTCCGGCGGTTATTGACGTAGCCCCGATTGTCAGACGGGGGCGGCGGGTCATTGAGACAGAGCGGCGACGTCGCGGTCCCGAATCGGAGGGGTGATCGTTGGCACCGTCGATTCGTGAGTCGCGAGAAACCGGCGGAGTTCCGGGTTCTCGGGGAAATCGCGCGAGCGATTCATCGACGATCCTCGCGGCCACGGCCGGCACTCATGGCGAGGCTGGCAATCGTCCAGGTCGCCTCACATTCGCGGCACCGCCAGCACGTGTCCACGGTGATGACCTTTGCGAGCGTGTCGATGATCTTGCCCGCGCACTGTGGGCACGCCGTCGGTCGGGTGGCTGGCTTCATGAATTGTGTGTCAGGTATCGTTTTTCCCTGCATTCAAAGCCTCTACCCAAGCACCAGCACTTTCGCCAGCCATAAGCCCAGCACGAACGCAATCACGATCGCAAACCTCGCGGCGCGCTTCTGTCTCTCACGATTGAGTCGTGCACCGGCCGCGATCCATTGCGTCCACCGTTGATCTGATTCTGCTTTGGACTCGGCGGAGATCGTCAGGTTCGTAGTCATGAGCGCGATGATGTCTGATCACGCGGCCGACGTCTGTTCCGTTGTGCACAGCACTCCTGGCAGTTACGAGTGCGGAATCTTCCGTGGCAAGGCCGCTGCTCATCTCCCCACGTGCTGCGGGAGCTTCGGATGGCCGACGACATCGGGATGTTTCAGCACGCGATCTCCGCCAATGGCGACCAGGCAATCGGCACCATCATCGCCGAGGCTGTGGAGAAGGTCGGCAAGGACGGCGTGATCACAGTTGAAGAAGGCCAAGACGCTGGAAACGACGCTCGACATCGTCGAGGGCATGCAGTTCGATCGCGGATATCTCTCGGCGTACTTCGTGATCTGCGACAAACCTGTTTGACGCCGGGCGACGGCGATCGATACCATCGCCGCTGTCGCCCGGGACGCGCTTGACATGCTGAAACTGAATCCGTCGCTGATGTTTTCGGGAGTCTGCGCCGATGCGTTCCGCCGCTACGCATCGCTCTTTGACGGCGAAATCGTATATATGCTCACGTATGCGCAGTCGCCGCTCGCCGAATCGGTTCCTCCCGACTGGCGCGACAAGGTGTGGTTCGCGCGGCTGCGTGCTGGCGGACTCGAGATCACCGGCGGCGACCCGCTGTTTCCCGACTACGAGGCTCCTGGCGGCTTTTCGATGGTGATCGGCGTGGCAAACGCCGACGACGCGGAGCGTGTGTTCGCGGGCCTGGCGGATGGCGGCGACGTGCTCATGCCGTTGCAGGCGACGCACTGGTCGCCACGCTACGGCGTGGTCCGCGATCCCTTCGGGATCCGGTGGGAAATCAACTGCGACGCTGAACCTGCGGCGTAACCGCCACGCGATCCGGTTCCTTCACACTGCCACCGCCTGTGTGGTGCTCGACGCCGGGAGATAGAGCTCGAACGTCGAGCCTTGCTGTGCCTCGGCGCTGACCGCGACTTCCTCGTCCATTCCCGGTCCGATGTCGGCAACGGACGTCAGCACGAATGTTCCGGGCGACTGATCGAGTGTCGCGGCCTGGTGCTCGAGGCTTGAACCCTGACTCGCAAGGCGGAGCGCGTGCGAGTCAGGAATTCACAGACGGAACTGAGGTATACGCTACTGTCCCGCCCGCCGGCGCACCGTCGTCCGCCTCCAGCGCGCCGCCTGAACGGCCAGGAACGCGGCACTGAACAGGAGAACGCTCGACGGTTCGGGCACCACCACGCCGTCGTTGTACTGGACTCCGATGGTCAAGTCGATCGGGTGCGTGATGTCATAGGGGAAATTGCTGATATCGTACGCAGGCGCGGTGAAATTCCAATACAGGACAGGCACGAACGGATATGAAGAGGCGTCGAACCCGTTACCGGAGAGCGCACCGAGCCCGAGTACGTAACGGTCCGCATCGGCCCCGGTAATATTCGTCCACAAGGTATTCAACGTGAATCCCCCTGCGCTCCAGGACATCGCCTGCGGGAGCGTCCCGACGAATGTGCCCGATCCCGGCACATCGACGGTGCCCGAGCCGGCGTGCTGATACACGCCCGGCGTGTTCATCCCCAGTGACCCACCAATCGAGGTGTGCGGCGCGAATACGCCCGTAGCGCCGACGATCGTCAGGGTGGCGAACGTTCCAAACGGCGCCAGTTCCGGATGATCGAAGTCGAAGTCGTGGTTCAGCGTGAAGTCGCCGGCCAGTCTGAGCTGCCCGAGATCGATCGGTATCGCCTCGGCTCGAGTCGCGAGCAGTAGTACGGCACTGAAGGCGAAGATGGTTCTCTTCATTGGTGCCCTCTCGTAATCGGGGTAGTTCGCAGGCGGCCGACACGCGGGCCGTTCCGGATTCGATTACCCGGCCTGCGATCGTGTTGTGCTCAGGGAGGAGGGCCCATCTTACCATCAGCCCGATCGCTATGTACGCAAACCCATCAGTAGCAACGCTGCGTTGATGCATGAGTTACGGTGAACGTACGGACCACCGCAGAGGAATCACGCACTGGCGTGACGAGTGTTGGGACGCGTGAGCCAGGCGGCTCAAGCGACTGCATCACCTCGCCGCGGCCGGCGCGGCAACGTAGACGACTTCCCTCTTTCGAATCAGCGCGTCCGCAACCCATCCGCCGACGGCGCCCCAGATAACGCCGCTGACGGTTGCGACGACAGCGCCCTGCCCGCACTCGATGCCCGGGCGAGGACAACTCGGTGAATCGAGCGATCTGCCAAGTCCGAATCCAAGCAGTGCGCCGCCCGCCGCGCCCATGAGCACTCCGTTCCACACTGGATCGCGGCGGCGCCGATCGATTTGCGTGACATCTGCGGCATGGAACTCACGGTGAACGTCATCGACTCTCACTGTGAGAATCGCATCCGACAACGTCAGCACCCGGCCTCTCGTTTCCCGCCCGAGCACATCGACGACTCGGACAGGCTCGCCGACGCCGATGCGAAGCTTCAGGTCTCCGAACGAACAGGACGGCTGCGGCGCCGAATCCTCGATGGCATTCGCCTGCGAGGTATTCGGCTGTGCCGTCGATGACGCTGGCGCCCGGAGGCACTCGCGCGACGCGGGTTCCCACGTAGCGCTCGATGGCTGTGCGCTGGCGACACTTGCGAACCACAGGATCGACGTTGCTCCCACCCATAAACTGCGAATCATTGCCCGCTCCTTGCCTGTTCTGTCGTACTCGGCACGGTAGCGGATAGGAAGTGGAATGTCCTGAAGGGCGGCTGAAAAATCCTGAACTCATCGTGGCGCGATGCAGGGAGGTTGACGGATACCCGACGGATGGCTCTACGATGGTGGCCACAACGTCACCCGTGGACGTTCGAAAGGACACACCATGTTGCGAAGGCTCGCCTTCTCGCTGTGCCTCGCCGCTCTCTCGGCGCCGGCGGCAGCCCAGACATCCGACGGCGGCTTTGGCGAGGTGATCTCCACCTCGATCGCTGCCGTCGCGAAAGGAATGCACGCCATCATCGAGCGCAACCTGATCGAAGCTGCCGAGGGCATGCCGGCCGAAGAGTATTCCTTCAAGCCGACGCCGGAGGTCCGGAGCTTCGCGCAGTTGATCGGCCACGTGGCCTTTGCAAATTTCTACTTCTGCTCGCAGGCCAAGGGAGAGAACTCGCCGTCCAGCGAGAATTACGAACGAACGGGGGGCGACAAGACCCAGCTCGTGAAAGCCCTCAAAGACTCACTGGCCTACTGTGACTCGGTGTATTCAGGGACCGACGATCGCAACTTCAACCAGCTGGTCAAGGCCGCCACACCAAACGGCGGAGGCCAGACAACTCGCGGATCGCTGCTCGTCTTCAACACCACACACAACAACGAGCACTACGGCAATGTCGTCGTTTACATGCGTCTCAAAGGACACGTCCCTCCGTCGACGGCGCGGGTTCAACAACGGCGCAAGTAGTCCGACACGGGGAACTCATCGTTTGCAGGAATGACAACGCTGGCAGCCCGGGCGAACGCGCGAGCCATCGGCCCGCGCATCCGCCGGGAACATCCCGGAAGGCGAGACAGGGTGTACGCCGCTACCCGTCGTCGCGCCGTGCGTCAGCATCGCGCTGGTCGGCGAGGGGAATGGCTCCCGACTAGGTGACCGGCCGAAACGCCTTGCGATAGATGAACAGCAGCAGCACGGCTCCGAGCGTCGCCATCAAGAACCCCGCCGGCTCGTTGGGTTCGTACCAGCCAATCGCTCGTCCAATGAAGCCGGCCAGCACCGCGCCGACGATGCCGATCAGCATCGTGACGAAGATTCCGCCGGGATCGCGCCCAGGCATGACCAGCTTCGCGATCACCCCGACGATCAGCCCGAAGAGCATCCAACCCAGAACCCAGATCATGGGAATGCCTCCTTGACAGAGCCGCTGTGCCAGGCGTCCCGAACTCCGTTCACCGGCGAAGACGGCTCAGGTTTACGCTGCTGCCACTACGCGCCGTGCAGGATTAGTGCCGGCACTCCTCAGATCCCCGTGATCTGGACGTTGGCCCCATCGGGATCCTTGACGTGGAACCCGAACTCCAGGTTCTCGCGGGGCGTCAATCCCATTTCCTGCAGGCTCTTCGTCACCGCGTCCTTGTTGAATCCCTCCACGCCAATGGCGAAGTGATCCACCAGCCCGGGAGGCGGCTCGACGCGCAGCGAGACGAGTATCTTGCCGCCAATGCCGAGCCGCGAAATCTTGTTCGGCTTGTCCTCGTTCACGACGGCGAATCCGAACACCCGGTTGTAAAAGTCGATCGAGCGCGCCATGTCGCTCACCAGCACCGAGGTGTGATTGATGCTGCCGGCCTTCAACGAGGCTGCCGACGCGGTGGTGCCAGCTGCCGCCGCGGCAACAGCGGTCAGCGCTTGGATCAATTCGCGGCGCGAAAGCCGGCCGCGCTCGAACCGCGTCACGAGATCGGAGATGACGTGCTGCACGGTGCCTCCTTGACGTCAGGCAGTGTAGCGCAGTTCCCGCCTGCCAACTGCGCGTCCATGAAGGGCGGCCGGGTCAGTACTCCCGCTTCCAGAGCCGATATCCGCCGCGAAACGCGTTGCGGTTGGCGCCGCTGCGAACGCCGGGCGGTAGTTGCTTGAGCAGCTTGGCGTTGCCTCCACCCACCACCACGTCGTCGGCCTCGAGCGCCGCGCGCAAGCGGACGATGACGTCGGCGACGTTCTTGCGCCACCGCTTCTTGCCGCTTCGGCGGAGCCCCGCCTTGCCGACGCACTCCTCATACGTGCGCCCGTTCTTGTACGGCAGGTGCGCCAGTTCCATTGGCGCGACGACACCGTCCAGGATCAGCGTTGTCCCGAGCCCCGTGCCGAGGCCGAGGAACAGCATGCGCCCCTTCTTGTAGCTGCCAAGCGCCTGCATCGCGGCGTCGTTGATCATCCTCACTGGCAGGCCGAACGCGCGATCGAAATCAAACCCCACCCAGCCGCGCCCGAGATTCTTCGGCTCCTTCGCAGGCGTGCCGTTCTTCACGGGGCCTGGATATCCGATCGAGACCACCGAATATTCCCAATGCTTGACGGCTTCTCGTACGAGCTTGACCATCCGCTCGGGAGTGAGCCGCGGGCCCGACGGAATGCGGATCGGCGTGCGATGTCCGGTCGCCAGGATCTTGATGGACGTTCCGCCGATGTCTACCACCAGTACTTTCATCGTCGACTATCGATTCACACTGGCGGCCTCGATCGGCAACCTGCGGGGACCGTTAGTATTTCACGGGCACTTCACTCCGCAACGGGAAACGTTTCCGCGGGCGGGACGGCGGCGTGCGAATCGCTGCCAATAGCTTGCCGGGCGGCCGCCGCGACGCGCCCGGCAGTGAACCCGAATTTCTGCTGCAGCTGCTGCAACGGCGCCGAGGCGACGAAGGTCCTCATTGCGAGGCAAATGCCACGCGGGCCTACGTAACGGCTCCAGCCGAGGGTACCGGCCTGCTCGACGGAAACACGAGCGGTCACCGACGGGGGCAGAACCTGATCGCGGTAGTCCTGCGACTGTTGCTCGAAAAGCTCCCATGACGGCATGCTGACGACACGGGCACCCACGCCATCGGCAGCAAGTTCATGCTGCGCGTCGAGACACAGCGAGACCTCGCTGCCGGTCGCAAGAAGCAGTACGTCGGGAGCACCCTGAGCAGCGTCCGCCAGCACGTAAGCGCCGCGCGCGACGCCGGAGGCGGAGCCGAGAGACGATCGATCGAATGTCGGCAGCGGCTGACGGCTGAGCACGAGGGCCACAGGCTCGTGCCGCAGCTGCATGATCACGCGCCAGGCTTCGACGACTTCGTTGGCATCGGCCGGCCTGATCGTGACGAGGCCCGGAATGGCTCGCAGTGAAGCCAGTTGCTCGACCGGCTGGTGCGTGGGACCGTCCTCTCCAACGCCGATCGAGTCGTGCGTGAACACGTATATGGCCGGTATTTCCATCAGCGCGCTCAGTCGAATGGCCGGCCGCATGTAATCACTGAAGATCAGGAAGGTCGATCCGAACGGGCGGATCTTCGAAAGCGAGAGGCCGTTCACAATGGCGCCCATCGCATGTTCGCGAACCCCGAAGTGCAGATTGCGCCCCGCAGGGTTGGCCGCGCTGCAATCACCGGCGTCCGGCGCCTTCAGGCGCGTCTTCGTCGACGGCGCCAGATCGGCGGCGCCTCCCAACACCCACGGAACATGACTGGCCACGACGTTGAGTACCTGACCGGACGCGTCACGGCCGGCCATCCCCTTTTTGTCGGGAGGAAAGACCGGAAGATCGGCGTCCCATGTTTTCGGCAGTTCCCGATGCTGCATCAAGAAGAGGTGTTCGGCCGCATCCGGGTTCCCGGCCCGGTAACGATCGAATAAAACCCTCCATGCCGTACGAAGCGTCCGGCCGCGCGCACCAACTCCGGCCGCAAAATGCTCGCGTACGCCGTCGGGAACCAGAAACGTCTCGTTCTCCGGCCAGCCATAAGAGCGCTTCGCCAATCGAACCTCGTCGTCGCCGAGCGGCTCGCCGTGCGCCGCACTCGTGTCCTGCTTGTTGGGCGATCCGTACGCGATGTGGCTGTCGACGATGATCAGTGTCGGACGGTCGGCAGTTTCCTTGAAGAGAGAAAACGCCCGTTGGAGGCGTTCGAGATCGTTGGCGTCGCTCACGCGCGTGACGTTCCAGCCGTACGCGATGAACCGGCCCGCCACATCCTCGCTGAACGCGAGGTCGGTATGCCCCTCGATCGTGATCCGGTTGCTGTCGTAGATCCAGCACAGGTTCGCGAGCCTCAAATGACCCGCGATTGAAGCGGCCTCGCTCGATACGCCTTCCATCATGTCGCCGTCGCCGCAGAGCGCGTAGACGTCGTAGTCGAACATGTCGAAGCCCGGCCGGTTGAAGTGAGCGGCCATCCAACGCGAGGCCAGCGCCATCCCGACACTATTGGCCACGCCCTGCCCGAGGGGGCCCGTCGTCGTTTCCACGCCGGAGGTCA
>Ga0111539_10008308_pt1 | contig 13214 bp, 13 predicted proteins | sample RhiMethybrSRZTD1_FD_79667 | JGI IMG/M metagenome (GOLD analysis project Ga0111539, IMG submission 79667) | Populus rhizosphere microbial communities from Tennessee, USA - Rhizosphere MetaG P. TD hybrid SRZTD1 (version 2) (version 2) | ecosystem: Host-associated > Plants > Roots > Rhizosphere >...
CGCGGCAGGCCTGACGATCGAAGGCAAGATCGAAGGCTCGGGCCACGTGCGCATCGCCGGCAATTTCAAAGGCGACGTCCATGTACAGGGCAACCTCACGATCGAAGCTGGCGCGAAAGTGACTGGCGGCGTGCGCGCCAACACGGTGGTCGTCGGCGGCGAGCTGGAAGGCAACATCGACGCCGCAGCACGCGTGGAGCTGCTGCAGACCGGCGTGCTGAACGGCGATCTGAAGGCCGGCTCGCTCACAGTCGCCGCGGGCTCGCGCATGCGCGGCCGTGCGGAATTCGGCTGGGATGACGAGAAGAAGGCCGGCCGGGGCTAAGTGGCCTCGTCCGTGAACACCAGCCGCGTGGCACTCACTGGCAAGACGCGCACCTGCCCTCACTGCAAGGCGACGATTCTCGAAAGCGCGAGCGTCTGCCCGGCTTGCCAGCACCATCTGCGCTTCGACCCGAAGGCGATCGTCGAGCGCCGGCTGCAGCCGGCGTTCTCGGCGCTGCGGGTCGAGGGCGGGTTCAAGCATCCTGCGGGCGGTGAACCTTGGGAGTACGCAGTCGTCGTCTCGATCCGCAACGATCGGGGCGAAGAGCTCGCGCGCAAAGTGGTCGGCGTCGGGGCGCTGGCGCCGAATGAGGGCCGCCAGGTCATGGTGTCGGTAGACGTGTTTACCGCCACCGGGCCGGCGGTCGAAGTCGAGCGTCGCGCGGACACGTCCCATGCGCCGGACCGGAAGGCCACGCCGGCGCCCGCACCCGCGGAGAGAAAAGAGCTGCCGGAGCCGCAACGCAGCCTGCAGAGCATGGCGCAGCAGACCAAGGACAGGCTCAAGCCTCCGAAATAGGCGCCCGCGAGCGCATGCCGCGAATCTATCTGGTGAGACACGCCAAGCCCGCGGCTGCCTGGGGCGACGCGCCGGACCCCGGCCTCGATCCGCTCGGCGCAACGCAGGCGAAAGCCGTCGCGCAACACCTGGCGAAGGCGATCGCTCGGGCGCCCGTGTACACGAGTCCGTTGCGCCGCTGCCGCGAGACAGCGCAGCCGCTTTGCGATCTGTGGCAATGCGCAGCGACAGTGCTTCCCGCGGTCGCCGAAGTACCGTCGCCACCGATGGATTCTGCTGCGCGTCGCGAGTGGCTCACCGCAGCGATGCGCGGCACGTGGCGCGAGTTGCACGATCAGGCTCCGTCCGGATCGATCGACTACCTGCAATGGCGTCGCAGTGTGGTCGACGCTCTGCTCGCCTTGCCTGACGACTGCGTGATCTGCACGCACTACATCGCGATCAACGTCGCAGTCGGCGCAGCGCAGGGGCGCGACGACGTCATCTGCTTCCGGCCAGACCATGCATCGGTGACGGTGTTCGATATGGCCGCCCGACGCTTGCAGCTCGTCGAGCTCGGCCGAGAAGCCCAGACCGGCGTACTCGTTCGTTAGGGACTCGAAGTAGCGTCGCGGATCACTTCAGTCGTGACAAAAAGGTCATTAATCGGTAACGGCGCGGTCCACCTATAATCGCGTCCCACTCAATCCTGGCGGCAGAGAGAGCACGACCATGAAGATCTCCATGTACGAGGCTTCGATTCCCACGTTCCTGCACACCCTGGGCAACCTGAAGACCTTCCTCGAGAAGGGCGCCGCGCATGCCGAGGCGCGCAAGTACGACCCGAACCTGCTCACCGCGACGCGCCTGACGGCGGACATGCTGCCGCTGACACGCCAGGTCCAGATCGCGAGCGACGCGGCGAAAGGTGCGGCAGCGCGTCTCACCGGCGTCGATCCGCCGAAGTTCGAGGACAACGAGACGACGCTGGCCGATCTGATCGCGCGCGTCAGCAAGACCATCGACTACCTGCAGGGCTTCAAGCCCGAGCAGTTCGAGGGCGCCGACGAGCGCACGATCACGATCCCGACGCCGCGCCAGACGTTCTCGTTCCCGGGACTGATCTTCCTGCGGCACTGGGCGATTCCGAACTTCTTCTTCCACGTCACGACGGCGTACAACCTGCTGCGCCAGAACGGAGTGGAGCTCGGGAAGGCGGATTATCTCGGCCGCGTGAGCTGACAAAAGAAAGTGACGAAAGTGACGAGGGTGACGGAGTGACGAAGCATCACGTCACTCCGTCACTCTGTCACTTCTATTCGCCGACCGCCTTCCCCAAAAACATGAGCCGGTCGTTCAAAGCCGTGACCATGTCGACGTACGCTGCCGCGCGTTGATCGCTGCGGGTAATCGCGTCGGCCGCGTCCAGAGCCTCCTTGAAAATCGACGAGCCCTGTTCGACGTCGCCGGTCTTGACGCGCGCCGCGGCCAAGGCCGCGAACGCTGCCGGCTTCGGCTGTTTCTCTTCGATGTTGCGGACCGCGCGCCGCGCTGACTCGATCGTCTCTGGCGAGAACGACGACGTCGTCCGCAGCAGCTGCATTCCGAGCACGCCGAACTGAGCGGCCGCTTCGATCATCGGATCGTCGAACTCGGCCGCGCTGGCCGACGCCGAGGCGCTGCTGGCGTCGGTCTGCATCGAGACGACATCTCGCACCAGCAGCGCCCGCGCGATCCGATCGTTCATGCGCAGCGCTGCCTGCAACGCACCGGTCGAATCGCCGGCGCGCGCCAGGCCCCGCGCGATGTGATCGAGCGTGTCTTCGCGCCGGTCGCTTTTCGCAAGGCCTTCGGCTTCACGCAGCGCGCGCGTGAGCGTCGGCACGGCTGACTGACTATCGCCGCTGACGGCCTGCAGCCGTCCGATCTGCGCAAGCGTGAGCGCGCGACGCTCGGGCTCGCCGGAATGCGCTTGCACCCAATCGATCGCCGCCGCGAACATTTTGCGTGCGGCGTCCATATCGCCTTCGACGGCGCGCGTCGCGGCGAGGCGCCCCTGCATCACAGCGCGCAGCAGATCGTCATCGATCTTCCGCAGCGTTTCGATTGCGCCGTTCATGTCGCCCTTGTCGGCGCGCGCGAGTGCGATGCGTCCGAGGACCTGGCCGCGGTCGGCGCGACGCACGCGCGCAACCATCGCGTTGGCTTTGTCGTTACGACCGGCGCGGATTTCAGCAACGGCAATGTCGCCCGCGGCGAGCGGCTGATAGAACAGATCGTCGATGTCGCGCAGCATGTCGCGCGCCGCGTCCAGCTCACCGCGCGACGCAGAGATGGCGACGATCTGCCGCAGGATCTCGCTCTTCGCTTCCTGGTCGCGGATGGTCGCCGCGGTCTGCTGTGCGGCCGCAACGTTGCCGCCACGCAGCTGAACGGTCGCGATCTGCACGAGCGCGGCGCCCTGCTGCCGCTTCGCCTCGATCCGATTCGCCGTTTCACGCGCGCCGGCCAGATCGTCGGCTGCGATCTGCGCGAGCACGATGTCGTTCAGCACCCAGTCGCGAAAGGCCGGCTCGCGGATCTGCGTGACTGCCGCGAGCGCCTGATGAATCGTGCGGTCGACCGCGGACTCGGCAACCAGGGTCTGGACGCGGGCGATGCTGGCGAGGGTTTCAGCGCGCCGATACGGGTCCTCGATGGTCTCAGCCGCAGCCAGCGCGCGAGACAGGGCAATGGAGCGCCACTGCTGCGGATCATCCGCGCGTGCTGTGAACGACAGGAGCGCGAGGAGGGCCGCAACCAGCCGAAACTTCCTGTGCTGCATGATCGGCAGAGAAACCCCTGAGAGGGGTTTAGCCTCGACCGCCCGCAGCGAAAGGTCAACCGCCTCAGCAGTCGATGATCGGGGCGACGGCGGCGCGGATCCTGCGCATCTGCGGCTGCGTGACCATGCCGCCGAGCAGCTTCATCAGGTGCGGATGCTGGGAACCGGAAGCGATGTATTGCCACCGATACGCACGCAGCACTGTCTCGCGGATCGCATGCTGCTCCGCCGGCGTAAAGGTGCGATCGCACAGGCGCATGAAGTAGCCGGCGTCGGCAGCCGACTGCCCCTGCAGCAGGTGGTCGAGGCCGGCGATCAGCGCGATCAGGTCGTCGACCGCGGCGTCGCGCGCCTCCGCGCTCAGCGTCCGGTCCTCGCGGCACCACTCGATTTCGTCCATCACCGCGTGCTGGCATTCCTCCAGCCAGTGGAAGCGGAACACGTCGCGGTACAGGTCCGACAGCTCCTCGTCGCGTTCGATGCTTTCGCGGTAGTGCACCTGTGTGAAGAGTTCCACGTGGCAGGTCATGGCCAGCACCGCCCAGCTCGACTTGCCGAGCACGGTGCGCGCGACCTCGTTGGCGTCCGCGACCAGCACGTAGCCGCCCGGCATCTTCGCCGCGAGCGCGGCCTCGATGCGGCGGAACAGCTCCTGGTGCTTGATCTCTTCGTCGCTGAAGCGCACCAGGCCCTCGAGCGCGACCTGGTCGCCAAGGCCGTAGCGCATGGCCATTTCCAGCGTCTTGGTGCTGATGAAGCGCTCCAGCAGGCCGAAGATGGAGGCATAGCTGCGGCCCTGCACGTGGCTCATCGTGCGCTTCTCTTCGGGGGTCAGGAACGCCAGGTCGTTGACCTTGGTCAGCCCGTCCGGCAGGAACTTGCGGCGGAAGTCGAAGCTGCGGCCGCGGAACACGTCGGCATCAATATCCCAGCGGACCCGCTTGGAAGCCTTGATACAGCGCGCATAGCGGGCGCGGTCGCTGTTCTCCTGGAACAGGCGCTCTGCGGCGGGCGAGACGACGAGATCGACGGCGGCGTTCATGGGGCTTGCGTCCAGGCTTTGACGGGGACGAGGCGAATCGTGAACGAATCGCGCAATGGGCACATGAGGCAGGCGCCTCATTTGCAATCGCACTGCGCCCGGGACAAATGTCCCACGTACCTTCGGACGATTGTCAGAACAGGCCGCGATCGCGGGCCAGGACGATGGCGCGGGCGCGCGAATCGACGTTGAGCTTCTCGAAGATGTTGGTGAGGTGGTTGCGCACCGTCTTGTCGCTGATGAACAGCTTGCGGGCGATCTCGCCATTGCCTTCGCCGTGCGCCACGAGTCGCAGGATCGCGTTCTCCCGCGCCGTAAGCTCGGGCAGGTCGCCGCGCTGCGGCGATTCTGTCGCGCTTTCGCCCGGGCCGAGGCAGTCTACGAATGCTTCGCAGAAGCGCTCCCACGCCGGCTCGCACTCGATGAGGATGTGATTGCGGCTCTCCAGCGGCACGAAGCGCGCACCGGGGATCTCGGTCGCGAGCAGCCGGCCCTGCTCGAACGGAATACGTGCGTCGCCGCGCGCGTGCACGACCATCGTGGGCACTCGCACGCGCGGCAGCAATGTGCGTACGTTGATCTCGCCGAACGATTCCAGGATGCGCGCGGCGATCTCCGGCTGCGTCGTGGTGCGCATTAGGTCGCTGAACCAGCGCACCTGCTCGGCGTTTGCATCCGGGATGAACAGCGAGGTAAACAGCTGGCGGAACGCGGGATTCTCCTGTCCCCAGCCCTGCCGGATCAGTTCGATCAGCGCCTGGCCGTGGCGACGCGCCTCTTCGCCGCGCTGCGCCCAACCCTCGGCATAACAACCGTAGAGCACGAGCTGCGTGACGCCCTCCGGATGCCACACGGCGTATTCGATGCAGGCAGCGCCGCCCTGCGACAGGCCGAGCAGCGGAAAGCGATCGAGATCCGAAGCCGCGACGATCGCCTCGAGGTCGGCGACCTGCGCCTCGTGCGAGAGATCCTCGGCGTTCCAGTCCGACAGGCCGCAGCCGCGCGGGTCGAAGCGGATCAGCTGGCGCCCGGACGAAAGGAAGCGGAACCAGTGCCGCCACACCGGGCTCTGCCAGTCGAACTCGAGGTGCGACAGCCAGTTCGCCGACTTGACGAGCGGCGCGCCGCTCCCCGAAGTCGCAACGGCGAGGCGCACGCCGTCGGCGGACTTGATGAACCGGATGGTTTGCTGCATGGGGCCAGGGGCGGCGGGCTGCCAACCGCCGCTGGCCGAAGAATACTCGAAGTGAGGGGCGCCCCGCCCTCAGATGGCGCGCAATGCAGTCGCGACCGGCAACCGCGCCGCCCGAATGGCAGGGAACAGGCCGCCGAGCAGACCGATCGAACAGGCCCAGATGATGCCGATGGCGATCAGCCCCGGGCTGACACTCAGCTCGAAGATCAGGTGACCGACCCCCTGCCCACCGGCGGACGTGCTGACCTGGTGGCCGTTGAAGAACAGCCACGCAATCGCGGCGCCGACCGCGCCGCCGATCAGCGCGAGCAGCAGCGCTTCGGCGAGCACCGACATCACCATCGCAGTCGCGCCAAACCCAATCGCGCGCAGCGTCGCGATCTCGCGTAGGCGCGCACTCACGGCGGAATACATCGTATTCAGCGCGCTGAAGATCGCGCCCACGGCCATGATCCCGCCGACGACGTAGGCAATCACATAGATCACCTTGCTGATCGTCTCCGACTGCCGGCGGTAGTAGTCGCGCTCCCGGTTCACGTCGATGGCCAGCGCCGGGTTCGAGGTGAGCGCGTCCTTGAACTTCTGGAATGCCGCCGCCGATTCGAGCTGCACGGTGACGCTCTGGAATCCGCCGCGCTGCTCGGCGTTGATGAGCGTCTCGGCATCGGTGAGGACCGTCGAGTCATGGGAGTCGCCGCCGGTCGTGAACACGCCGACGACCGTCCAGGTCGCGCCGCGCGTCTTGAATGTATCGCCGACGTTGAGGCCCTTGAACTCGGCATGCGCCGCTTTGCCGACGATCACTTCCGTGACGGCGGGGCGGAACATGCGGCCCTCAATGATCTTGAGCTCGGGACGCAGCTCCTGCACCTGCGGCCCGACGCCGCGCATCGCTACGTTCACTTCTGCGTTGTCTTCCTTGCGAAAGAGATTGAGCAGGCGCAGCACTTCAGCCGAGGCGATCGGCTTGCCGGCAGCGTCGCGCCTGACGCCGGGTGCGTCGGCGACCAGCCGCGCAGCGTCGCGGCCGAGGGCGCTGCCGGTCTCAGAGGCGGAGCCGTTGCGCATCACGATCGCGCGATCGTCGCGGCCCGAATGCTCCATCGTCTCGATCATTCCGGTGGACATGGCGAGCACGGAGATGAGCACCGCGACCACGCCGGCGATGCCGATCACGATGACAACGGAAGTGCCGACCCGGTGGGGCAGGCTCTTGAAGTTCATCACCGCGACGGCGCCGATCTGCTTGAACAGAGTCATGAGCTGCCTATCTCCCCGCGAGCGCGTCGACGATGTTCAGCTGGCGGGCGCGCCACGCCGGCGGCAAACCGCTGACGAGCGCGAGCACCAACGCCGTGCCCCCGCCCATCGCCATGACGATCAGCGGCATGCCGAAATTGCCGAAGATCCGGCGCAGCGCGCCGGACTCGAAAACGAATGTCGCCAGGCCCAGGCCGATGGCAGCTGCGAACACGCACAGCATCAGCGCTTCGATCAGCACCAACGTCAACACCTTGCCGTCGGAGAAGCCGAGCGTCTTCAGGACCGCCAGCTCCGGCGTGCGCTCGCTGACCGACTGCATCATCGTGTTGGCGGTGAGGAACAGCAGCGTGAACAGCACGGCGCCGACGATCGCGTTGACGATGAAGTTGATGTCGCCCAGCTGCTTCAGCTGCATCTGCGCGAGCGCCGACTCGGTCTGCGTGCGCGTCTCGTAGGTCGAATTGGCGAACAGCGCATCGATCTGCTTCGAGATCTGCGTCGCCTGGTGCGGATCCTTGATGCCTACCAGGAAGTAGTGGGCGGTGTGGGCGCCGAAGGCGGCGTTCTCGTCGAAGTAAGCCTGATTGATGTAGAACGACGGGAAGCCGCCGAACGCCGACGCGTCGAACGTGCCTACCAGGTCGAACATCCAGGTGCTGCTGCCCTGCTTCGTCGTCCAGATGGAGGTGCCGAGCGGAATGCGATCGCCGATCTTCCAGCCGTACTGCTTCGCCAGCTGCTCGCTGACCAGCACGCCGGTGCGGGTCTTCTTCATCGCCTCCATGTACTCCGGCTTGACCTTCAGCTCGCGGTAGATCTGGAACAGCGGCTCCGGATCAGTCGCGAACGCCGGGATCGGGTTCTTCGCGTCGCGGAAGTAGCCGCCGAAATAGGTCCAGTGCGAAACGGCACGCACGCCGGGCACGGCCTTGATACGCGCGCTGTAGGCGATCGGCAGGCCGTCGGTCATGTTGGTCTTGGCCGAGACGTACAGGCGATCGACGTTGAGATTGGTGACGACGGTGTTGAAGCCCTGGTTCAGTCCCTGCAACAGGCCGAACAACAGGAACGCCACCACGATCGACGCCATCGTGAAGAACGTGCGGGTGCGCTTGCGCCACAGCCCCGCCCAGATGAGGCCGAAATACTTCATGCCGCTTTTCTCGCGACCTCATCGACCAGCCGTCCCTTGTCGAGGTGCAGCTCGCGGGATGCGTACTCCGCCGCCTTCGGATCGTGCGTCACCATGACGATTGTCTTGCCCTGCGTGCGATTCAACGCCTGCAGCAGGTTCATGATCTCCTCGGCGCTGCGCCGGTCGAGATCGCCCGTGGGCTCGTCGCACACGAGCAGCGTGGGATCCGCGACCAGCGCTCGTGCAATGGCGACGCGTTGCTGTTGACCGCCCGACAGCTCGTTGGGCTTGTGCTTGCCGCGATCGGCGAGACCGACCAGCTGCAACGCAGTCTGCACTCGCTTGCTGCGCTCCTTGCCCGAGAGATTGGTGAGCAGCAACGGCACTTCGACGTTCGCTTCCGCCGTCAGCACGGGAAGCAGATTGTAGAACTGAAACACGAAACCGATGTGCTGGGCGCGCCAGGACGACAGCGCGGCCCGCGACAGGCGGTCGATGCGCTGACCCGCGACCTGTACTTCGCCGCCCGTCGGCTGATCGAGACCGGCGATCAGATTCAGCATCGTCGTCTTGCCGGATCCGGAGGGACCCATCAGCGCCAGGAATTCGCCGGCCGTAATGTCGAGGTCGACGCCGTGCAGGACTTCCACCTGCTGCCTGCCGCGCAGATAACTCTTGGCGACGTTGCGCAACGAGACGACTGCAGTCATGAGCTCACCTTTGCACCGCGATCTTTTTTTCAGCGGCGGCGAGTGTACGACGCGACGAGGGGGGTCGTGATGCCGGATCGGCGAACGGCCGATCCGCGCCGGTCAACGGCTGGCGCTGCAATCAAGCGGTAACGGGCTGCGCCGTCAGTCTGGCCTCACGGATCGGCAGGTTCGCTGCGGCGGCCAGCAGCGCCAGAGTGATGTCCGCGTACCAGATCCATTCGTAGTTTCCGTTCTGGGCCAGCGCGACGCCGCCGAGCCACGCGCCGAGGAAGCCGCCGATCTGGTGCGACAACAGCGTGAGGCCGAACAGCGTTGCGAGATAGCGCGTGCCGAACAGTTTGCCGACCAGCCCGGAGGTCGGCGGCACGGTAGCAAGCCACGTGAATCCGAGCGCTCCGGCAAACATGTACACGTTGAGCGCCGTCTTCGGCATCACGACATAGATGGCAACGATCAGCGCGCGACTCGCATAGATGAGCGCGAGCAGGTACTTCATGCGATAGCGCTGCCCGAGCCAACCGGCCGCAAGACTGCCCGCGACATTGAACAGGCCGATCAGCATCAGCGACAGGGGCGCGACGTTCGCCGGCAGGCCGCACAGTCGCAGATCGTTCGGCAGATGCGTGACCAGGAATGCGATATGGAAGCCGCACGTGAAGAAGCCGGCGTGCAGGCACAGGTAGCTCGGATCGCGCATCGCGACGCGCAGCTGCTCGCCGAGCGTGAGATGCGGCACGGGCGCGAGACTCGCCGCGCTCGACGCCGCCGGCCGCCGCAGCGGCAATACCAATGGGATCGTCAGTAGCGCGGCGAACGCGGTTGCGAACATCGCGCTCGCCCAGCCGGCCGCACCGATGATGAGCTGCACGAGCGGCGCGAACACAGACTGACCGATCGATCCGCCCGCGTTGATCACGCCCGCCGCGAACGAGCGCTTCTCGGGCGGCAGTCGCTGCGCGGCGATGCCGATGAGGATCGAGAAACTGCCGGCGCCGGCGCCCGCGGCGGACAGCACGCCCATCGTGGCGATCAATCCGATGTCGGACGTCGCAAAGGGCGTCAGTGCATTGCCCAGCGCGAGCAGGATTGCGCCCGCGATGACCACCTTCACCGCACCGTACTTGTCAGCGATTGCGCCGAAGATGGGCTGGGTCGCACCCCACATCAGCTGCCCGACCGCGAGGGCGAAGCTCATCGCGACCACGGTCACACCGGTCGACTGCGTGATCGGGATGAGGAACAAGCCGGAGGTCTGCCGCACGCCCATCGTGATCAGCAGGATCGCGCCCGCAGTGAACACGAGGGTGTACAGCTGTCGCCGCGAGGTTGGGGCGGTCGTGTCGTCCATTCTCTAATGTCGCCACACGCGCCCGCGGCGGGACAGGTACAGATTCACCGCGGCCGGTGAGTACACGGTCGCCGCGCCATAACGAATTGGCATTTGCTGATCAATTTCGGGCCGCTGCGACGATCTTCGCCGCCTGACGCTGCAATTTCTGTCGCAGGGCGCGCGGCTTCACGATGTCCCCTTCCGGGCCGAGCTCGAACAGCACGCGCAGCGCGGTGTCCTCGCGATCGAACTCCAGCGTCACCGGCTTGCGGCCGCGGAAGCGATCGCCGAGCGGCTCGAGCCGCGCCTGCAGCCAGGATCCGAAGGCGTCCAGCAAGTGGCGACGTCCGCGCGCGCTGATGTTCAGCTCGACGGGGAACTTGCGCGCCGGCGGGTTGCTCTCGAACTTCTCGCACCACTTCCTCCAGAACTTCTGCAGATCGAAGTCCGCGTCGCGCGTGAACGTCGTGCCCGTCGCCGCGAGCGTCTGGATGCGCGAGACGCGGAACACGCGCATCTCGCGCTGCACGCGCCCGATCAGGTACCAGGTGTCGACTTTCACGACCAGCGCATAGGGCTCGACCCGATAGTCGCGATGCTCGTGGTTGCTGCGCTCGTAGCGGATGTCGAGGCAGGCATCCTTCCAGATCAGCGTGCGCAGCTCGTCCAGAAACGGCGAGGCGTCGAGCGAGCGGAACCAGGGCTTGGTATCGAAGAGGAGCCGGCCGCGCGCGTGCTGCGCGCGCAGCTGATGAATCGAAGGGACCGCAGCAGCCAGCTTGTCGAGCGCGGAGTGCGCCGGCATCGACAGCTCGCGCACGCCGATCGATGCGGGACTCGCGATGAGTGCGAGCGCTTCGGCTTCGCCGGGCGAAAGCCCGGTGAGATCCGAGCTGTACCCCTCCACCAGGCGGATGCCGCCGCCGCGCCCGGCTTCGGTGTAGACCGGCACGCCCATGGAGGAGAGCGCATCGATGTCGCGGAAGATCGTGCGAATCGATACTTCGAGGCGCTGCGCCAGCTCGCCCGCCGTGAGCGGGTGGCCGCGTTGCAGAGCCATCAGGATCGAAATGAGCCGTTGCGCGCGCACGCCTATCTCAGCATCCCTGCTCCCATGAAGGCCGCCACGTAGTCGGCCTGGCTGCGACGGATCGCCTCGTAGGCTTCGTCGCGGCCGTAGACGTGCGTGATCTCGACCTTGTGCTCCGGCGAGCCAGGGGCGTGCTTGTAGGTGAGGAAATAGTGGCGCAGACGCTCGATCACCGAGGGTGGACACTGGGCGATGTCGGTCAGCTGACCGTACAGCGCATCGTCGCGCATCACTGCGATGATCTTGTCGTCCGCCTCGTTGTTATCGATCATCCGCAGCCCGCCGATCGGGATGGCCTGCATCAGCAGGTCGCCGTGGCCGATCGACTTCTCGGTGAGCACGCATACGTCCATAGGGTCGCCGTCGCCGACGATCCCCGCGCGGCCGGTGCGCTCGCTGCAATATGCGCCGACGCGTTCGGCGCACAGCGTGCGCGGCAGGAAGCCGTACAGCGACGGAGAGACGTTGGAGAACCGTTGCGGCCGGTCGACCTTCAACAGGCCCGTGGCCTTGTCGATCTCGTACTTGACCGTATCGGTCGGCACGATCTCGATGTAGGCGGTGACGATTTGCGGCGCCTGGGCGCCGAGCTCGACGCCGTGCCAGGGATGGGCGCGGAACGCGGACGGAAAATGCGTAGGCATGGTGAAATACTATCCTCATGGTCGACCTCAAGTCTTACATCCGCGATGTCGCGGACTTTCCCCGGCAGGGCATCCTGTTTCGCGACATCTCGCCGCTGCTGCGGGAGAAGTTCAGCGAGACGATCGACGCACTGAGCGCGCTGCTCGATGTGGACGAGTGGTCACAGGTCGATGCGGTCGCCGGAGTCGAGTCCCGCGGCTTCATCCTCGCGTCCGCGCTGGCGTTGCGACACGGCAAGGGATTCGTGCTCGTCCGCAAGAAGGGCAAGCTGCCGCCGCCGGTCGTCGGGCTGCCGTACGGCCTCGAGTACGGCGAGGGCGTGCTGGAAATGCAGCCAGGCACGGGCCGGTTGTTGCTGGTTGATGACGTGCTGGCAACGGGCGGGACGCTGCACGCGACCGCGGCGCTGGCAGAGACGGCTGGCTACACCGTTTTGCACACCATCGTGCTGCTCGATATCAAGCTGGATCCGGCCTTCCGCTGGGACCGGCCGCCGGTCCGGGCGGCCCTCCACTACTGAGCGTCACGCCATTCCAGTCTGCGGAATGACGGACTTACAAATCTTTGCCCGCAGAAGGACTTCCGCCACGGAACAAGCCGCTGACAACACTGTAGATAAGGCGACGGAGCGGCTATTCTCGAAAGCGTTTCTCCAGAGGGTTGCACGATGAAGACGGTGCTGCGCGCAGCGATTCCGGCGCTGATGATCACCATCGGACTGGCGGGCCAGGCCTGGGCGATCCAGCCCGGCGAAGTGGTCGACAACTTCCGGCTGCTGGACCAGAACGGCAAGTCGCACGAGCTCTACTATTCGTCCGACATGAAGGCCGTGGTGCTGATGGTCCACGGCAACGGCTGCCCGATCGTGCGCCAGGCGCTGCCGGCGCTGCGCGAGATCCGCGAGCAATATCAGGCGCAAGGCGTGGAATTCCTGCTGCTCAACTCGAACCTGCAGGACAAGCGCGACGCCGTCGCGGCCGAAGCGAAGGAATTCAACGTCGATTTCCCGATCCTGCTCGACGGTGAGGCGCAGCTGATCGGCGAAGCGCTCGGCGTGGTGCGCACCTCCGAAGTGTTCGTGATCGATCCCAAGGGCTGGAAGCTCGTGTACCGCGGCCCGATGGACGACCGGCTCTCGTACGAGAAGCAGCGCC
>Ga0111539_10008309_pt1 | contig 13214 bp, 11 predicted proteins | sample RhiMethybrSRZTD1_FD_79667 | JGI IMG/M metagenome (GOLD analysis project Ga0111539, IMG submission 79667) | Populus rhizosphere microbial communities from Tennessee, USA - Rhizosphere MetaG P. TD hybrid SRZTD1 (version 2) (version 2) | ecosystem: Host-associated > Plants > Roots > Rhizosphere >...
AGTGGAAGATCAGCTCGATCAAGCCGAAGCTATCGGGCACCACGCGGCCGATCAGTATCGCGAACATGCCGCCTGCGATGCCGACGACGAAGCCGCTCCAGACGAAGGCGAGCACGATGTAGCGCGCGGTGGGAATGCCGAGAGAGGCAGTCGCGAGCTCGTTATCTTTGATCGCGACTATTGCGCGGCCGATCCGCGAGCGCAGCAGGTTCGACGTCCCCTTGACCACTACGGTCGCGATCACGAGAAAAACGTAAAACTTCTTCACCTCCGTATCCAGGGACATGCCGAAGACGGTCGGCATTGGCACCGGCAGACCGTCGGTGCCGCGGGTGATGCCTTCGGCGTGGATATAGACCCAGCGCATCAGTTCGCCGAAGGCGAGCGTGACGATCGCCAGGTAGTAGATGCGGATTCCGCGCAGTGCGGTGACGCTGGCGAGGAAACCGGCCAACGCGCCCATGGCCCCGCCAGGAATCAACGCGGCCCAGAACGGCAGTCCCGCGTCCGCCATGAGCAGGCCCGTGGCATAGGCGCCGATGCCAAAAAACGCGGTGTTGGCAAAGGCGAGCTGGCCGAGGTTGCCGATCACGATGTTGAAACCGACCGCCACCAGCACATAGACCAGCATGAGATTGACAACGAACTGCGTGTAGGGATTGGTGAACAGCGGAACGAACAACGCGAGCACCGGCAGCAGATAGAAGAGCCGCGTATCGGCGGCGAGGCGGACCGGAAGGGAACGCGCGGAGGAATCGGACACCATAGGATCACACGCGGACGATCGCGGCCTTACCGAACAACCCGACGGGCCGCAGGATCAGCACGGAGATGATGACGAGATACGCGGCGATGTCGATCAGCTTGGTGGAGACATAGAAGCCGAGGAGCTGCTCGGCGACGCCGAGCAGGATCCCGCCGGCGATCGCGCCCCCGAGCGAGCCGAAGCCGCCGAGCGTCATGGCGGCAAAACCGCGAATGAGAAAATTAGCGCCGAGATCGGGATAAAGCAAAGTGATAGGCGCGAGCAGCACGCCGGCGATTGCCGCCATGGCGACGCCGATACCCCACATCATGCAGTGGAACGCGCGCACATTGATGCCGATGAGCGCCGCGCCGCGCTCCGACTGATAGACGGCCTGGATCACCTGGCCGATCCGGGTACGATGGAAGACGACGAAGAATGCCGTCAGGAACGTCGCAACAACCCCGATCACCACGAGGGAGTCGCCGGTCAGGATCAGGTCGCCGACGAAAATCGGCGGGATGTCGAATACGCGCGGCATCGGCAGGACCTCGCGGCCCCAGCCCGCGCGCGCGATACCGCGCAGCACGTAGCCGACGGCGATGCTCATCATGGCGAAGCCGATGTGGGGGCCGGCCTTGATTGGCTCGATCAGGCCGCGCTGGATCGCAACGCCGAGGATGAACAAGAGGACCACGGCCACGAATGCGGCCGGCAGGAATGGGAGACCCAGCAACACCACGAAAAGATAGGCGATGAAGGCGCCGGCCATCACCATGTCGCCATGGCCGAAATTGACGATTGTGGTGGCGCGGTACACCACGGTCATCGACAGCGCCACGAGTGCGTAGATCGCGCCCTGGGCAATGCCGCTAAGAATGAGCTGCGAAAACAACAGCGCCCCCGATTCCCGGTCCGGGTACCGGAACGCCCCGCCCCCGCGCCCCGGACTTGCCGTCGTCGGTCAACTGGTCACGGTCTCTCAAAGAGTGGCTTGCCCCAGGACTTCAAAACGGTCGGCTTGCCGTTCACAAAGCCCGCAACCGCAGCCTCCTTCACACCGTCCCGGTCGGTCGCCGACCAGTTGATCTTGCCTGCAAGGATGCCAGTGTCAAAGTCGCGCACCTTGTCCATCTCGGCCAGGAACTTCTCGCGCGTGAGATCGCGGCCGACGCGCTTCAGCACCTCGATCACAGCCACGGCACTGCCGATCGAGATCGCGCTGAAGCCGGTGATGGTCTCCTGGGGGTAGTATTTGAGGATGATGTCGTTCCACTTCTTCATGCGCGGCCCCTCGGTGTTGTCGACGTAGTTGTGGGGCACGAAGTAGCTCTTGACGGTCTCCAGATCGCCGACCCGCTTGAGCGTATTCTCGAGGTCGGTGCCCGCTGTGCCCATTACCGGCACATTCACGCCGTACTTGCGCATGTCGTTGAAAAAGATCGCGGTCTCGGCCTCGTACAGGCAGGCTATAACGAAATCCGGTTTGGCCTGGCGGATCTGGAGAACCTGCGGCGTGGAGTCGGTCTGACCGCGCTCGAAGGTGGTTTCGACGGCGGGCTTGATCCCCTGCTTCGCCATGTACTCCTTGGCCGGGATGCAGTAGCTGTTGGCCCAATCGTTGGAATGCTGAATGATAGCCACGGTCTTGGTGTCGGGCTTGGACAGGACGAACTTGGCCATGGCCAGTCCATAGGTGCTGCCGACCGGGACCCCGTGGAAGATGTTCTTGGTCGGCGGCGAGGAGATCTTGTCGTTGACCGCGTGCGCCACGACCCACGGCACGCCCGCCTCGACCACCGTCGGCTTCATCGCCACGGCGACCGCGCTGCATGAGTTGCCATGCAGCATGAACACTTGATCCTGGTAGATCAACTTCTTCGCCGCCGCGATGCCCTTGGCCTCGGCACACGCATAATCCTCGAGAACGGTCACGAACTTGCGACCGTGAACGCCGCCCTGGTCGTTGACCCATTTGTAGTACGCATCCAGGCCGATCTCCGCCTTGCTGTAGCTGGAGGCGTTGCCCGTGAACGGCCCAGGAATTCCGATCTTGATCGTCGTGTCGGTGATGCCGGTGGTGGTGTCGGCGGAGGCCGGCGACGCCAGCAGGATCATAGCCAGAGCCGCGAGGCCCCTGTTGAACAGTATCCTGAGAGTCACGTTAACCTCCATGTTTCGAATCGGACGACCTTGGCAGCCGGGCTTCTCGGGGCCGGAAGCGAACCCCCATGTCGAAACCCGCAACGACGCGACGTCGAAAATCTAGGCATCGCGATGCCTGGGTCCTGCAAACGGTGCAGCCTCACGCTTACAGGAAGACCATACCCTGTTGCGATAGTATCTCCAGCCGACTTCCGCCGCGCTTGAATGCGACGGACAATCCTCCTGAAAGATAACGACATCGGCCCTGAAATCACGGCACAAATTCGCGCCACGGGGCGCACGAATTCCGTGCAGCGGAGTGTCGGCGTCGTCGGCAGCGCCGGCCTAAACGTAGGGCCGCGCCACGCCCGGCAGGCGCACGGGCGCATGGAATGCATCGACCAATTCGTCCCGGCCGGCTTGGCCCCGGGGGATGCCGCCCCGCACCTTGGTCAGCAGCGCGAGCATCGCCTCCCTCCCCTCGCCCCGCGCGCAAGACGGCGCTTTGCCGAAGGCGGCCCGGAACAGCCGGTTGAAATGCGACGGGTCGGCGAAGCCGCACTCATAGGCGATCTCCGCGATGGTGCGGGGGCTGTTGGCCAAGAGCCATAGGCCGTATTGCAGCCGCATCGCGCGCGAGAACGCCTGCAGGCTCATGCCGACCTCGCGACGGAACAGGCGCTCGAGCTGCCGGCGCGAGATATTGACCCGGCTCGCAATCGCGCATGCGTCGAGCGGCTCGCTCAGATACTGCTCGATCAGCAGCATTGCGCGGCGCACGCGGTCGCTCTGGACGAGCGGCACGGTTGGCGGCTGGGGCTGCGGCGTATTGGGAGACCGCGCCCGATCCACCACCATGATGTGCAGGCTCTTTTGCGCGAATGCCCGCCCGAGATGGCGCTCGACGATCCATGCCGCAAGGTCGAGCGCGCCCGCCCCGCCCGCACAAGTGATGCGGCGCCCGTTCACCACGAACAACTGGTCGGCGATGGGCGTCACATCGGGGAACTCGTCAATCAGGTCGTGGTAATGGAACCAGCTCACGCAGCAGCGATGCCCGTCCATCAGGCCAGCGCGGATCAGCGTGAAGGAACCGGTGCAGACCCCGACCAGGGTCACTCCCTTGCGGGCCGCCTCACGCAGGTAGTCGAGCGTGGCCTCGTCGGACGTCGGTCCACGGTGCAGCAGGCCGCCGACCACGACCACATAGTCAAACCGGCTGGGATCGCCGAAGGTTTCCCAAGGTTGCACCTTGATGCCGCAGCTCGCCTCCACGGGGTCCAGGCTCGGACCGACAATCGTCCAGCGGCAATGGATCTGCCGGCTGCCGTCGCCATCGTCCGCGGCCAGGCGAAGCGTATCGACGATGGCGGCGAAAGGCATGAGGGTGAAATGCGGGCACAGGATGAAGGCCACGGAAACACCCGACTTGCCGGGCACGGCCGCCACATCGGCGACGTCAAACTGATGGGTAACCATCCCAGGCCAAGCCTCACAACTTTCGACAAGTATAGCACTCTTTCGCCGCGGCGCATCCCGGCTGCGGCGCCCGAGTGTCGCCTTTCTTCAGGAGCCTCGTCTTGTTCATTCAATGCGTTCGCACCGCAGCAATGATGATATTCCGGCTCCCCAGCAACGGCCGTCAAGCGCATGACCCGCTATTCTATCGCCACGCTCGTTCGCAATGCCTTCCTCGACCACGAAAACTGGCCGCGCGTCTGGCGCAGCGCGGAACCCAAGGCAGCCTATGACGTGGTGATCGTCGGCGCCGGCGGCCACGGGCTTGCCACCGCCTACTATCTCGCCAAGGAGCACGGCATCACGAACGTGGCGGTGCTGGAGAAGGGCTGGCTCGGCGGCGGCAATACCGGGCGCAACACCACGATTATCCGCTCGAACTATCTATTCGACGAAAGCGCGGCGCTCTACGACCACGCAGTGAAGCTCTGGGAGAGGCTGTCCCAGGAGCTCAACTACAACGTGATGTATTCGCCGCGCGGTGTGATGATGCTCGCGCACACGATCCATGACGTGCAGGTATTCAAGCGTCACGTTCATGCCAATCGGCTCGCCGGCGTGGATAACGAGTGGCTGACGCCGCAGCAGGCGAAGGCATTCTGCCCGCCGCTCAATATCGGGGCGGGCATGCGCTATCCGGTGCTCGGCGCGGCCCTTCAGCGTCGCGGCGGCACCGCACGCCACGATGCCGTGGCCTGGGGCTACGCGCGCGGCGCCGATGCGCGCGGAGTGGACATCATCGAGAACTGCGAGGTCATTGGCATCCGTCGTGACGCCGCGGGCGCCGTGGCCGGGGTCGAGACGACGCGCGGCCCGGTGCGCGCGCGCAAGGTGGGCGTGGTCGCCGCGGGCCATACGAGCGTCCTGATGCACATGGCCGGCGTTCGGCTGCCGCTCGAAAGCTATCCGCTCCAGGCGCTGGTCTCCGAGCCGGTGAAGCCAGTGTTTCCCTGCGTGGTCATGTCCAACACGATCCACGCCTATATCTCGCAGTCGGACCGGGGTGAGCTCGTGATCGGCGCCGGCACCGACGCTTATATTTCCTATAGCCAGCGCGGCGGCCTGCACATCGCCCAGCACACGCTCGACGCAATCTGCGAGTTGTTCCCGCAGTTCCGCCGACTGCGGATGCTGCGGAACTGGGGCGGCATCGTCGACGTGACGCCCGACCGCTCGCCGATCCTCGCCCGGACCCCGGTCCCCGGCCTCTATGTCAATTGCGGCTGGGGCACGGGCGGCTTCAAGGCGACGCCGGGCTCGGGCCAACTGTTCGCCTGGACCATCGCCAAGGACGAGCCACACCCCATCAACGCGCCGTTCACGATCGAACGGTTCCGCGACGGCGTGCTGATCGATGAGGCCGCCGCGGCCGCGGTTGCGCACTGAGAGAAGCCCGATGCTGCTGATCCCCTGCCCCTATTGCGGTCCCCGGCCGGAACTCGAATTCCGCTATGCCGGCGAGGCGCACATCGCCCGCGCCGAGGATCCTTCGCTGCTCGACGACGAGGCGTGGACGGCCTATCTCTATGTGCGCAGCAATCCCAAGGGCCCGCACTCCGAGCGCTGGCAACACGTCCATGGCTGTGGCCGGTTCTTCAACGCCATACGCGACACGACGAGCGACGCCTTCGCAGCCACGTATCGGATCGGCACGCCGAAGCCGGACTTGCCGAAACCCGACGGCAAGACGGAGGCATCATGAGCGGCGCCTTCCGTCTTCCGCACGGCGGGCGAGTGGACCGCACGCAATCCCTGCGCTTCGCGTTCGACGGCCGCTATTACGAGGGGCTCGCGGGCGACACGCTCGCCTCGGCGCTGATTGCCAACGGCGTGCATCTCGTCGGCCGCTCGTTCAAGTATCATCGCCCGCGTGGCTTCCTGAGCGCGGGCGCGGACGAATCCAACGCACTCTTCGGTGTCGGGCGCGAAGCCGCGCGCTACACGCCGAACCTGCAGGCAACGTCAATCGAACTCCGTGACGGTCTGGAATGCGAAAGTCAGAACCGCTGGCCATCGCTGCACTTCGACCTCGGCGCGGTCAATGACGCGCTCGCCCGGCTCCTGCCGCCGGGCTTCTACTACAAGACCTTCATGTGGCCCGCTGCCGCCTGGAAGCGGCTCTACGAGCCTCTGATCCGGGCCGCTGCCGGCCACGGCCGCGCGCCCCGGGTCGCGGACATCGACCGCTATTCGCAACGCTACGTGCATTGCGACGTGCTCGTCGTCGGGGCAGGCCCGGCCGGCCTCGCTGCCGCAAGCGCCGCCGCGGAAAGCGGCGCGCGCGTGATCCTGTGCGATGAGCAGGCAGAACTCGGCGGTTCGATGCTGGCGGAGATCGAGGCGACCGTCGACGGCGAGCCGGCTGCCGCCTGGCTTGCCGAGATCGTCGCCGCTCTCGGCAAGCGCAGCAATGTCACGCTCCTGCCGCGCACCACCGCGTTCGGCTGCTATCCTCACAATTTCATCGCGCTCGCCGAGCGGGTGACCGACCATCTCACGCGTCCCGATCCGCACTTGCCACGCGAGCGGCTGTGGCAGGTGCGGGCGCGCGAAGCGGTGTTCTCGACGGGCGCGATCGAACGGCCGCTCGTCTTCCCCGACAACGATCGGCCCGGCATCATGCTGGCGGAAGCCGCGCGCACCTACATCAACCGTTACGCCGCAAAGCCCGGCACTCGCGCGGTCGTATTCGCGGCGCACGACGGCGCCTATCGCGCGGCGCTCGATCTCGGCCGCGCCGGCGTCGAGATCGCGGCGATCGCGGACCTGCGGGAGAAGGCGGACGGCGCGCTGCCGGCGGCGGCGCGCGCGGCGGGCTTCAAGGTCCTGACGGGCACGGTCGTCACCGGCACCTCTGGACGGCGGCGCATCACCGGGGTGCGGCTCGCCGGGCATGACGGCACGGCGACAAGCATCGCCTGCGACCTGCTTCTGATGTCAGGCGGCTTAACGCCGAACGTGAGCCTGTTCTCACAAGGGCGCGGCAAACTTCGTTTCGACGATACGCTGAAAGCCTATTTGCCGGACCGCACTGCCGAGCGACAACGGTCGGCGGGGGCGTGCCGCGGGCTGTTCACGCTCGCCAGCGTGCTCGAAGACGGACATGTGCAAGGCATGGCAGCGGCAATCGATGCCGGTTGCGACCGGGTTGCGCCCCGACGCTTTGCCGTCACGACGCTCGATGCCGGGACAGGTGCCTTCATCGGCGCCGTGCCACACAGCCGTGCGCCACGACGGGTCAAGGCGTTCGTGGATTTCCAACACGACGTGACGACGCGCGATCTCGAACTCGCGACGCGCGAAGGCTTCCAGTCGATAGAGCACGTGAAGCGCTACACGACGACCGGGATGGCCACGGACCAGGGCAAGACATCGAATATGAACGCGCTCGGCGTCGTCGCCGCCGCGCTCCGCCTCCCCGTCCCGCAGATCGGTCTGACGACGTTCCGTCCGCCTTATACGCCCGTGACGTTCGGTGCGCTCGCTGGCCCGAGCCGCGGCGAGCTGTTCGATCCGGTACGCACCACGCCGACGCACGACTGGGCGGAGGCGAACGGCGCCGCGTTCGAGGACGTGGGCACGTGGAAGCGCGCGCACTATTTTCCGCGCCGCGGCGAGACCATGCACGACGCGGTCGCGCGCGAATGCCTGGCCGTGCGCAGATCCGTGGGGATGTTCGACGCCTCGACGCTCGGCAAGATCGAGGTGGTTGGGCCCGACGCCGCCGAATTCCTGAACCGGATCTACACCAATGCCTGGACCACGCTGGCACCCGGCAGATTGCGCTACGGCGTCATGCTGCGCGAGGATGGCTTCGTGCTCGACGACGGTGTAGTCGGACGCCTCGCGCCGGATCGCTTCCATGTTACGACCACGACCGGAGGAGTTTCGCGTGTCCTGCAGTTGATGGAAGACTATCTGCAGACCGAATGGCCGCACCTCGACGTCTGGCTCACCCCGACCACCGAGCAATGGGCGGTGATCGCCGTGCAGGGACCCAATGCACGGCGCGTCTTGCAGCCGCTCTGCCCCGATATCGACATCTCGGCGGAGGCAATGCCGCACATGAGCGTGCGGAAGGGCCCCGTATGCGGTGTCCCGGCGCGACTGTTCCGGGTGAGCTTCACCGGCGAGCTCGGTTTCGAGATCAATGTTCCGGCCGGCCACGGTCGCGCCGTCTGGGAGGCCGTCTTCGAGGCGGGCGCGCCCTTCGGCATCACCCCCTACGGCACCGAGACCATGCACGTCCTGCGCGCCGAGAAGGGCTACATCATCGTCGGTCAGGAGACCGACGGCACCGCCACGCCCGACGACGTCGGGCTCGGCTGGGCGATCGGCAAAGCAAAGAAGGATTTCGTCGGCAAGCGCGCGCTGGCGCGGCCCACCATGACAGGCCCTGAGCGCAAGCAACTCGTCGGCCTCCTTACCGAACAGCGGGAGATCGTGCTCGAAGAAGGCGCGCAGATCGTCACCGATCCCGCGGTAGCCGCGCCGCTGCGGCCGCTCGGGCACGTCACCTCCGCCTACTGGAGCCCGGCGCTCGGCCGCTCGATCGCGCTGGCTTTGGTACGCGGTGGCCGTGAGCTCGTGGGCCGGCGGCTGTTCGTACCGATGCCGAACCAGACACTCGCCGTGACGGTTGCGGCGCCGATATTCTACGACCCCGCAGGAGAGCGTCTCCATGCTTGAGTCAACGGGTGGCCGGCAGGCGCTTCCCGGCACGACCTCGCTCGACGCAGCGGTGAGCCTGCGGACGCTCCCGCCCAGCACGCGCTTCGTACTCCGCTGCCGCCCGGCGGCGGTCGAAAAGGCGGAGGCAGCGTTTGCGCTGGCGCTGCCGCAAGCCTTGTGCCGTGCGACGACGGCCGGCGGCCGCGCCGCGCTCTGGCTTGGGCCAGACGAATGGCTCATCCTCGCTCCTGAGGCGGATCCATCGGAGATGGCGCGGCGCGACGCAGCACTTGCCGGCGTGCCGCATTCGCTCGTGGATATCAGCCATGCCTTGACCGGGCTCAAAATCGAAGGGCCGCAGGCGGCAGCTGTGCTGAACCACGGCTGCCCGCTCGATCTTTCGGACGTCGCTTTTCCCGTGGACATGTGCACCCGCAGCATCCTGGGAAAGGCCCAGATTGTGCTGTGGCGGACGACCGAGGATGCGTTTCGCGTCGAGATGGCCCGTTCCTTCGGCGCCTATGTCTGGAGCTTTCTCGAAGAAGCACGACGCGAATACAATGTCGGCTTCCCGGCGCGCGGCCGCGGCGACCGCTCCCCGCTTGGGTGAGAAAGGCCGAGATCGTAGAGGGATCGCGCTTTCTGACACCGGGCTGTCGCCCCAGCGCGATCAACCACGCGACGCCGGCAGCATCCGCAGCCACTTGAGGGTACCGCCTATCGGCCCAATGTCCGACGCGCGCCCCGTTCTGCCGGACAACGTGGAACGAGAGGCTCCCCATCTGCGGGCCGTGCTGGCGCTCTCCTCAGAGCATGCTGCGAGATGCCTGCACCATAACTGCCATACTCGGCGATCCGATCCGAGACACTACGGACAATCGACTGCACGATGGCAGCCAGGCTCTCCATTCTTTTCAGATCAGGTGGGTAGTCCAAATAGCTGATGGCGATAGCCGCGATTGGATATCCATCCTCGCCGACGACTGCCGACCCGACCGCCGTGAGGCCGGCATGGCTCTCCTCGCGCGCCACGGCCCACCCCCGCTTCCTCGCTTCCCCGAGCTCTCGATCGAGCTGGTCGCGTGTCCGGATTGAATTCTCGGTCAAAGCACGCAGCTTCTTGCCTTTGCCCAAGCGCGCATCGATCTCTTCGGCGCTGAGATACGCCAGAATCGCTTTGCCCATGGCCGTCGTGTGACACGGCAGCCGGTCTCCGACCTGCCATACGAAGCGGATGGGCAGTGTCCCCTCGCGACAGGTGAGCATCACGATGTCGTCGCGATCAAGAATCGCGAGGTATGCGGTGCACTGCGTCCTCTCGACCAGCTCGTCGAGCGCCTTCGTCATCAGTGACGACACTGGATTGGCCGCAAGGAACAGTGTTCCGATTTCAAAAGCACGCAGTCCGATCTGAAATCCTGCGGCGTCGGGTCGCCGCGCAACAAATCCCGCGCTCTCCAATGTGGCCATCAGACGGATCACGTTCGTGCGCGGCAATTTGAGCTGGCGTGCAATCTCAGACGCGGTGAGAACCGGAGCCGAGCGACTGAAGCAGCTCAGCGCCCGAAGTGCGTTCGTCACTGTTTTCGACGTCTCCGACATGGATTCTCCGGCTGCGATGCTTGATCCTGTACTTGGACGGATCGTTTCAATCTCTATTCTTGTCATTCGGCGAGGCAGCGACCTGCTCGCGGCGCACCTTCTCGCACGGCAAACTCCTGCCCTTGCCCTCCCTCAGATCGATGAGATGCGAGCCCCCGTCGTTGACACCCATCTGAGCCGCCGCTAAATTTGAATAATGAACAGGCCGTCCGATTATCGGACGCTATCACGGCGACCAACGAAACGCAAACGCGCGAAAGCGATCGCCGCGACAAAGTCGATCGCGCTTCAGGATCCAGAGCGGAGAAGCTCGGATCGCGGGATGACGTAAAGGCGCCAGGCGGACGGGAGGCAGTTTCATATGGCAACGCGCGACATGGCCGACAACCACAAGTCACATAGCCCTATAGAGGCGGAGGTCGACGCAACATTTGCCGAATGGATGGGTGATAGCAGCGTTTACTGGAACGCCGAACGCAACGCCTGGATCGTAACCGGGTATGCAGAGACGGCGAAAATACTCGAAAACGCGAGCACCTTCTGGCGCGACATTCCACTGCGGGAGGGTAGCCCCGAATTCTGGGGACGGCATCTGCTGGTGCTCGAAGGTCGCGACCACCGACGCCTGCACTCACTTCACATGAAGCTCACCGGTGAAGCCTTTGCAGAGAGCATCCGCGAAAAGGCCCGCGAAATCTGCCACGGCGTCATTTCCCCGCTCGTGAAGAAGGGTCGGGCCGAACTCGTCGTGGACTACGCCGACACTGTCATTTTCCTGATCGGTTGCGATTTCGTCGGCTATGACCTGGACGCGTCTGCGATGAAGACAGTTCTGGAGCAGATGCAGATCCGCGCGAAGTGGAAAGAGGCCCTGCACGCGGGAGATGGAATTCCCCTGGCATCGAAGATTGCCCAGGATGGGCAAGCTGCGCTGAAGACCATGGCGTCCATTCTGCTGCCCATCATCAGGGATCGTCGGGAAAATCCGCGCAACGATTTGATCAGCGCACTTTGGCGGAAAGGTCCGGACATATTCCCCGACTGGAACGAGAACGATGTTCTGAGCACGTGCTGGAGCAGCCTGGACAACGAGACGAAGCCATTCCTGCGAGGCCTTTTGTACACATTGTGTCGCGATCAGGAGCTGCAGGCGAAGCTGCGTCAGGATCCCTCACTCGTGACAGGCTTCGTCGAAGAGGGCCTGAGGTTCTTGACGCCTTTCCGAACGATGCGCCGCGTCGTCAAGAAGGATGTCGCGCTCGGTGGGCAGAGTATGCGTGCTGGCGATTCGATATACTTGATCACGCCTCTTGCAAACCGCGATGCGGAGCGATGGGAGTGCCCGCATGCCTTCGATGCTGGACGAAAGCAGGAGAATACCCACTTCGCCTTCGGATTTGGACAGGGTTATTGCGTCGGTCGATACGTCGGTCGTGTCGAGGCCGCGGAAGCTGTCGGAGCGATACTCGCCGAGACCTCCACGTTCGAACTTGATCCAGATGGCGAAAAGCCCAGATGGCACGGCGAGATGTACCATTCGGTGTCGCCGGTTCACGCTATCCTGAAGCCATAGTGCGCGAGGCGCTCAGTCGAACAGCGTGCACGCGCACGCAGTGGCCGTTGACCGCAATGCGGGCCACGTTGAGCCGGGCCTGAATGTCGGTCCTGATGTCGCTGCGGGACGTTGTCCCGCGGAAGGCAACGACGACGAACTTGTCGGTCTCCGCCACCATCGCCTTCGTGTCGCCAATGGCGATGGTCTCGAGCAGCTTGACGCCCATGCGTGAGCATGCCCTCCAGAATCTTGCACTTCTCGGCATCCCGGGCCACGAGGTGGCGCCGGCGGCCTGGCGAAGCGGGGCCGTGCCGATGGGCTGATCCCCGACGCCGGTAGCGCTCGACCTCCTGTCGCCACCTGATGACGGCAACTCCGCTTCCGATCGGCGCAAGGCTCCAGAGGTCGAGTGGGTCCGCTCGCCCCAGGAGCGCAAGGTGCAGATTCCCTTGCGCCAACCCCGTGTTACGCTGCCGGTGCCGGATAGCTCCACACCTCAACTCGGCCGCGGCCGTCTCGAGCTTGACGTGCTTGCCCGCGAGTATACCCTCGACACGCTTGGCGGAACTCGCCAGCAGCTGCGCGCCGTCACCATCTTTCTGGTCAATCGGCGCGCATCGACCCGCAGGCGCTACGAGGATCTCAGCTACGCATTCCAGGCGCGCATTGAGCTAGGCTGCCTCGACGGAATCCTGCCCCGCCATGACCTCTCCGGCTATCGCCTGGATGACGAGGACGTTCGCATCGCCGATCTTCACTACCGTGACGTGGCGGAGTTCGCGGTTGGCCGCAGCACATCTGCCGCCTGGGGTCCAGAAGCCGACGGCAAGGTCATGGCAGCCTGGACTGATCCGCGGAAAATATCATCGCAAGCGCGACTGGTCTGGCGGGGTTGTGGGCCGGCGGGTGTGGGTCCGCCGGCCCACGGGGCAACGGTCATGCCTCCTGCTGGGCAGGGACGCCCGTCAGAGACTTTAC
>Ga0111539_10008312_pt1 | contig 13213 bp, 13 predicted proteins | sample RhiMethybrSRZTD1_FD_79667 | JGI IMG/M metagenome (GOLD analysis project Ga0111539, IMG submission 79667) | Populus rhizosphere microbial communities from Tennessee, USA - Rhizosphere MetaG P. TD hybrid SRZTD1 (version 2) (version 2) | ecosystem: Host-associated > Plants > Roots > Rhizosphere >...
CCTCCTCGCCGAAATTCTCCGCGGCGCAACCCACTGGGTCAGCACGGTCCAGGCTGCCCTCGTCCAGGACCACATCACATCGCTCATTCACGACAAATCTGTCGAGGCCGATCTTGCGTTTTACGAATCCCCGGAATTCTACGACCACCTTCACCGCGCCCGCGCTGAGGCCGGCTACCGTCCAATCGCTCTGCTTGAAACCCTCGGAAGCCTTCTGCAAAACAGCATCACGTTAATTGCGATGCTGGTGGTGCTGACGGCGTTTGGCGTCTGGCTTCCGCTGGCGTTGCTGGCCAGCACGCTTCCGGTGCTTGGCGTCGTGCTGCAGCAAGCCGTGCGCCAGTATGAATCCCGCAACCGCATGACACCCCTGGAGCGCCGCGCCTGGTACCATGATTGGCTGCTCACGACGGGAGAAGCCGCACCCGAAATCCGCCTCTTTGGCCTCGGCGATTATTTCAAGCGCGTGTATCAGGACCTGCGATCGCAGATCCGCCGGGAAGACTTCGCACTGACACGTCGCAACGCCATAGCACAATTGTTCGCCGCGGTGTTCGCGCTGATCGTGACGGGCGTCGCGTTGGTCGTGATGGTTTCTCGAACCCTGAACGGACAGCTGTCGATCGGAGACCTTGCGCTCTTCTATCAGGCCTTTCAGAACGGTCTGAGCCTGTCGCGTGCGCTGCTGGAAAACGTCGGCCAGCTCTATAAGAATTCTCTCTTCCTTGGAAACCTGTTTGAGTTTCTCGCGCTCGAACCCAAACTCATCTCTCCGCCCAGCCCTTTCCACGCGCCCGACCGTTTGCGCGAGGGAATCTGCTTCAAAGGCGTGACATTCCGTTATCCCGGAACAGGAAAGATTGCCGTTGAGAATTTTCATCTCATGGTTCCGGCGGGTCGCCTGCTCGCTATCGTCGGACCGAACGGCGCCGGTAAGAGCACGCTCGTGAAACTCCTGTGCCGCTTGTACGATCCCGAGTCGGGCTCCATCACGATCGACGGCACAGATCTTCGCCAGTTTTCCGTGGAAGAGCTTCGGCGCCGCATGACGGTGCTGTTCCAGCAGCCGCTCCACTACAACGCCACCGTGACAGACAACATCCGCTTTGGCGATGTGAACGCGGAGTCCGTTAATGGCGCGGTGCATGCAGCCGCAGCCAATGCCGGGGCGGACACGTTTATCGAGCGCCTGCCCGGACAATACGAGAATCTTCTTGGCTATTGGTTTGAGAAAGGCACCGAACTCAGCGTCGGCGAATGGCAGCGCGTGGCGCTAGCACGCGCGTTTCTCCGCGAAGCTCCTATCATTCTGCTGGATGAACCCACCAGCTCCATGGATCCCTGGGCCGAAGCCGATTGGTTGTCCCGGTTCCGGGAACTCGCGAAAAACCGCACATCCATCCTGATCACACATCGCTTCACCACCGCGACGCTCGCCGACGAGATTCACGTGATGGATGAAGGCAGGATTGTGGAGTCCGGCACCCACGCGGATTTGATCGCCCGCACCGGCCGGTATGCCGAATGGTGGAAGATGCAGCGGTGACGAATTGGGGGGAGGCAGGGGAAGTAACCACAGAAACACAGAGAACACAGAGAGGGAACGCCCATGCCTTCTCTGTGCCCTCTGTGTCTCTGTGGTTATTTCTCATCCCACCATCGACGCAACCGAAACAGAACAATTCGGCAGCAACCTCGGCGACACGACATCCCCCGAGCTGAACTCCCGTACTGCCCGGTACTCCTGCCCCTGCGGATCGGAATAGGCGAACACCTGACGATTCTTCACGTCGACGACCCAGTATTCGGGGACTCCCGTCTCGGCATAGAGTTCCGCTTTGAGTCCCCTGTCATACCTGATCGACGAATCCGAGACTTCAACAATCAGGAAGATATCGGCAGGCGCCGGCAGCGCGGAATAATAGAAATCGTCCCTTGGCCGCATCAGGACGATATCCGGTTCCGGCTCGTTGTATTCGCTGAGTTCCACATTGCTCTGCACGCGGACGATCGCCTCGTCGCCCGCCGCGCGAACCATCGCCCGCGTAATCCGATCGACAATTGCACTGTGAGGAGGGCCGATCGGGCTCATCGTGATTACTTCTCCACGAATGAGCTCCACGCGATCGTGCTCCGCAAGGATTCCGGCATCGACCATCCGGTGGAAGTCGCGAACGGTGAACAGTCTCTTAATGACGTCTGTTGACATAAGCGCACTCCAAGCGTACTGCAGGTTCATCACCAGGAGAAGTGATTGAACCTTCTGACGCGAGACAAGATTTGTCGCGGATTACCCGACTATTCTGCGAGAAAATCGCAGCCTTACCGCCCTACCGGACCGAACCACTATTTTCGTCGTTTTGCAGGCTGCGTCTCGGCAGATATCAGACCCGAGAGCACAACACGCGGCCGTTTCGGGAATTCGGCGATAAGTTCCAGTCGCCCACCCATCGCTTCGATATAATTGCGCAGTGTTGAAAGCCGCACGTCGCTCCTTTTCTCTAACCGCGATATGCCGTCCTGACTGATACCAAGAGAATCCGCAAGCTGGTCCTGCGTAAGCTTCAGTGCCTGGCGAAGATCCCGTAAGGACAGTTCTTCTGCAATCAATTCTGCAGCGCGGCTCTCGACCTTTCTTCTTCTGGCCGGGCTCAGCTGTTTCATTTTCTCTTTCAGTGTGCTCATCGTTTCTTCTCTGGTTTCTTGATTGTGGCGAGGTGAACGTCAAATCTTGCGTCTGCTTTGCGAATCAACCGCCGGTAAAACCTTCTCTCGCTGCCGCCGGACTTGTCACCCCCGCACAGCACAATGGCATGCCGCCTCGGGTCGAACGCGAAAGCGAAACGCCACGCTCCACCGGCTGCCTCGAATCGTAGCTCTTTCATGTTTGCGTGACGCGACCCGTTTAGTGTATCTACTCGTGGCCTTCCCAGCTGTGGACCAAGTGTCTCAAGCAACTTGAGATGTGCTAGCAGTTCGATCTGCACCATTTCATCCAGGTCTGCATATTCCGCGTCAAATCCCGGATGAAATCGGACAAGTCCACATCGACGTACAAGTATGTATTTAGATACATATGTTGTCAAATGCATAGAGGGAAAAAGTCGGAGACAGAGAGAACTGGCCACGATTTCCTAACTCTTGAACCTGAACAACTGCGCCGGCCTCCGCCCCGTCTGCACGCATTCCCGCACCGGCTGCACAATTCCTTTCTGCGTAATTCTGCGCCGGAAGTTTCTCTTATCCAGCGTTCCCCCCAGGATCGCCTCAAGCACCAACTGCAGTTCCGTCAGCGTGAACTTCGCCGGCAACAGCTCAAACCCCACGTTCGTGTCATCCAGTTTGTGACGAATGCGCATGTGCGCATATTCCACAATCTCTCGATGGTCGAACGCCAGCGGGGGCAAGCCCGTCACCGAAAACCATCCCGCCTCAGCGGCATCCGTCCCCGCCCTCAGCGACGCGGTATACGGCACCAGCGCGTAATACGCGACAGTCACCACCCTTCCACGCGGATCCCTTTTCGTCTCGCCGAACGTGTACAGCTGCTCCAGGTACGCCGCATCCATCCCGGTCTCTTCGCGAAGTTCCCGCACCGCCGCCGCATCCAGCGACTCCTTCTCTTCAACGAATCCGCCCGGTAACGCATAACGCCCGGCAAACGGTTTTGCCCCGCGCTTGATCAGCAGCAGCTCCATCCGCCGTTCGCGGATCGTAAATAGCACGATATCCACCGTCACACTGATGTTCGCCCTCGCCATCACTGCAGTCTATAGTGTCACTCAAACACCGGTTCGACAGTTTTTCGGGAGCGCACAATAAGGAGCTAGAGCGCCCAGGGGCTTGCCGCAATTGCTGAGTATCCTTCCCAAAGCAAGGCTCGTCCCATAAAATGCCGCTCATGAAAATTGCTGTTGTGGGGTTGGGTTACGTCGGACTGCCGTTGTCCCTGCAATTTGCGCGCTGCGGAGCACAGGTCCTTGGCCTGGATGTCGACGCTTCGAAGATCAATGCGCTGTTGGCGGCGAAGAGCTACATCAAGCACATCGAATCGTCGTCGATTGCCGAGCTTCTGGAGGCGAAGCGGTTCACGGCCTCTACAGAATTCAGCCGAGTCAAAGAAGTGGATGCGATCATTGTCTGCGTTCCGACACCGTTGAACAAGAACCGGGAACCAGACATCTCGTATATCCTCAAGACTGGCGAAGCGATAGGTCCATTTCTCAAGGCGGGACAGCTCGTCGTTCTGGAGTCCACCACTTATCCCGGCACCACGGACGAGGATTTGCGTGCAGTGCTGGAAAAGTCGTCAGGGCTGAAGGCGGGTATCGATTTTCATCTCGCGTTCTCTCCTGAACGGGAAGATCCTGGCAACCCTGACAGCAAAGTAGCCTCGATTCCCAAAGTCATCGGTGGACTAACGCCGGCTTGTTTGGAGCGTGCGAAGGCACTATACGGTATAGCCGTCAAGACATTGGTTCCGGTTTCTTCCTGCCGGGCAGCCGAAGCGACAAAGCTTCTCGAGAATATTTTTAGAAGTGTGAACATCGCGTTGGTCAATGAACTCAAGGTGGTCTACGAGGCGATGGGCATTGATATCTGGGAAGTCATTCAGGCGGCGAAGACCAAGCCTTTCGGTTACATGCCGTTTTATCCCGGCCCCGGGCTTGGTGGACACTGCATTCCTGTCGATCCGTTCTATCTCACGTGGAAGGCGCGGGAGTATGGACAACATACTCGGTTCATTGAGCTGGCCGGCGAAATCAATACGTCGATGCCGAATCACGTTGTTAATAAGGTTGCGGAAGCCCTCAATTCGCATCGAAAAGCACTAAATGGAAGTCGGATCCTTGTCGTCGGCCTCGCGTACAAGCCGGACGTGGACGACGACCGCGAGTCACCGAGTTACATCCTTCTGGATCTCCTCAGCGAACGGGGCGCCATAGTCTCCTATTACGATCCCTTTGTGCCGGTAATCCGGCCCACACGAAAGCACGCGCATTGGACGGGGACAAAATCCATTGCCTGGGAACGTGACACGATTTCCGGCTTCGACCTTGTTCTGATTTCTACGGCACACACTGCAGTGAACTACACGGAGCTGGGCCAGTGGGCCCGGTGTATCGTCGATACCCGCAACGTGATGGCAGGAATCCCCTCTGCCTCCATTTGGAAAGCATAATCGGGTCAATAAATAAAAAAGGCCCCGCTTGCGCGGGGCCATTGTCGAGTCTGCGAAAAACCGTGGCGATGAATTATCGATCCTGGGTCACGACCTCACACAACTCCTCCAGACGCGAATAGTCGTGAGGGAACTCGATCCGGAAGCAGGGAATCTGGTTTGAAATCACAGTCAGTTCATCGTATTTCATCCGGATCAATTCCTTGTCCGTGATATCGAGCATGTGCGAGCACTTGATGAGCTCCACCAGCGCGTCGTCTGGCGATAGCTTCTCGATCTTGATGTCGCGGTCTGGGGAAGACTCCAACATGTAAAGGCGCAATAGCGGCGTCGCCTCTGCCGCAGGCCCCGTTCGGCTAAACCTGCGTTTTTCGGTGTTCGTCACAGGAAAATCGTGACTCGCTTCCTCTAGAAGTGCCGCCACAGAATCCGGCCACAATCGCACTCCCGCGAGCTCCGGCACGACAACCATACGGTCTCTTTCCTGCTTGAGCACCATCGAGTCATCACATACCACACGGTACCCGCGGTGGGAGAGGCCAACGGCTAACGTCGATTTCCCCTGACCGCCGCCGCCCAGAAATCCAATCACTCCACCGGGTGTGGCCACGGCGCTGGCGTGGAGCGACAGCCTGCCTCGCCGGCTGAGCGCTGCCGGCAGCACGACTTCGAGGAAAAGCTGTCGGATGATTTCCGCGGGGATTTTCTGACGAGGATAGCAGCGGATTTCGTCGGCGTGACTGGATACCAGAAAGTCCGCCATTCCGCGTACGCGAATCTGGTATCCACCCTCTCGATGGTAGAACCACACGAAGGGTTTTCCGGCAGCGTCCACCCACCGATGAAATGGGGCAGTCGCCTTGGGAACGACCGCTCGTGAATCCATCCACTCCAGTCGACATTCGGCCGTTTGGCTTGACGGCTGGGCGGTCATCGCCTCTGGAATGGGGACGTTGGTTTCCAGAATCAGGTCTGCGATCTGATATCGATGGGTCTTGGCAGTCATGTCTCATGCGGCGGTGGGTCCTATCTTCCAACCAGCCGTTCCAGGATGCTTTTCTTTCCGGACGTTTTTTCGAATGGAAGCGGAGGCGCAGGCGCTAGTGCCCTGTTGGAAATCACAGCCAGGGGATGGTCTTCCACCAGCTTGCGAGCGGACTCCTCGCCAATGATCCGTGCCGCCGCATCGCGCCCGCGGCTAAGAATTGGCGGACGGGTTTTCGGACGGTGCGTGTCTGTAGCAAGAAAATGGACGCATTGATGACGCAACAGGATCTCGGCACATTTCTGCGCCTTGATCCCGAATTCTCCCGTCACACTCATCGCTGTCACCTGAATGAACACGCCCCGGCGAACATAGAGCTCGATGAGTTCGGGACTAACCTGAAACTGCGCGTTCCTTTCGGGATGTACAAGAATGGGATACAAGCCCTGGAGCTGCAGTTGGTAAAAGAGGTCGGCAGCGCCGACCGGAATCATCATGGATGGAAATTCCACAAGCATGTAATTCCCGTTGTTAAGCCTGCAGAAGCGATGGTTCCTGGCATGATCGACAATCTGGTGCGAGATATGGACCTCGTTGCCGGGCAATACTTTCAATCCACTGCCGCCGATTTTTTCCTGGAGTGCCGACACTCGGGCGCGAATCTCTTCCGGTTGCGGATCACCGGATATTCCATTGAACATATGCGGCGTGCAAACCATCTGTTCGATGCCGTCTTCGGCAGCAATCTGGGCTATTTCCAGCGCCTCATCAAAGGACCGTGCGCCGTCGTCGATCTCCGGGAGGATATGGGAATGAATGTCGATCATGATTTCGGGTTATTGTGCTGTGCGACAAGCTGACCAGGGAGTGCGCTCATGTTTCTCTTCAAGAAGTTAGTTGGTCCGCTCTTATTGCCTCACAGTGTGTTTCTCGTACTGCTTGGCGTCGGCGTGTTGATGCTTTGGTTCAGCTCGAAACGCAAATTGTCCCGACTCCTGGTGACAATCGCAGCCGTCGGGTTTTGCCTCCTGAGTTATCCGGGAGTATGGGACGGGCTCGTCGGCCGGATGGAAAGCAAATACCCGCCACTGGATATCCGCCGAAGCAACCTGTCAGAAATCCGATGGATTGTCGTGCTGGGCGGCGGGGGCGAAATTAGCGATAGCCTCCCGGCAACGAGTCAACTGAGTGCGCCCAGCCAGGCCAGATTAGTTGAAGGGATCCGGATACTGAATTCCATTCCTCAGGCAAAATTGTTGGTATCGGGCGACTCCGAAGGCCTCATCACCCACGGCGCCGCACGAATACTAGGCATCAATCCCGGCCAGATCGTCATCGAAAAGAAGGCGCGGGATACCGAGGAGCAAGCGGTGGAGATCAAGGGCCTCGTCGGGCAGGATCGCTTTGTTCTGGTAACGTCGGCACTCCACATGCCCAGGTCGATGGGGTTGTTCGCGAAACAGGGTATGACTCCGATTCCTGCTCCAGCGGATTTTATTATCAAGCCGCCGCAGTCGCCTTCACGTCCCGGAGAGAAATTCCTGCCCGCTTCTCAGGGCGGCCCTATAGCAGACTCTTTGTTCCATGAGTGGCTGGGAATCTTGTGGGCAAAGCTAAATGGGCGAATATAAGTGACTGTTGAAGCCACCTTTCTCCTCTCGTCCGTACGCCGTTTTTTGGATCCTGCAGCTCCGATCCCGGATCCAGAGAAAATCGACTGGCCGTCGCTGCTGGATCTTGCACAGGCGCATGGGGTTATTCCGATGCTCCATGCGGCGCTGCAGAACGTTTCGGTTCCGGATACCGCCGCAGCCCAGTTGCGTTCGACATTTGAAAACTCCGTTCGATGGAGTCTGGCACAGGCTGGCGAACTCGCGAGGCTGGCGGAGTTGTTCGACAAGTTCGGCATTCCAATGGTCGCGCTCAAAGGTCCTATGCTCAGCCAATACCTCTATGGCGATCCAGCCTCACGGGCGTCGGTCGACGTGGATGTGCTTGTGAAATCCGAGGATGTCGTGCAGGCTCGCGATGCTTTGCTTGCCAACGGTTATCATGGGACGAACGCACTCCCCTGGAATTCCACGTCCGCTTGTTTGCGGTTGCGCGGAGATGAAATGTCTTTTGTGAGTCCGCTCGGAGTGAGTGTGGACGTCCATTGGCGTCTCGTGCCGCCTCACTTTGCTTCGGCGTTCGACAAAACGGATCCGTGGCAGTCTCTGCGCGTCGCCTCTCTGGCGGGCCATCAGGTTCAGATACTTGCGCCAGAAGCCCAGCTGTTGTTCCTCTGCGCACACGGTGCCAAGCATATGTTCGAGCGTTTGGGCTGGATTTGTGACATCGCCCGCTTCATGGTTGTAACGCCGGATCTTGATTGGAACCTCATTGTAAGTGACGCTCAGCAGGCACACGCCTTGCGGCAAGTTTCGTTTTCGGTACGGCTGGCAACGGATCTGTTTGGCATTCGCTCCTCCGTGGAGTTACCTTCGGATCCGTCGGTTGAACCGCTCATTATCAGCGTTCGAACTCGTCTGCTCGCGGCTGGGTCGGCCGAGATTTCTGCTTTGGTTTCGACACGTTTCATTCTCCGGTTACTCGAGCGGAAGAACCACCAGGTGCGATTCCTGTTCGGTGAATTCTTCACACCGTCTGAAGCCGAGTATCGAGTCTTGCGACTTCCTCCATGGTTTCATTTTCTCTACTACCCATTTCGTCCAGTCCGCCTTGCATGGAAACACACGATGTCGCGCTGAACGTAGACTTGAGTGGGGCCTTAGTGTAAGTTTGGCCGTCATGTTTCCTGACCTATTGAAATACCACCAGTGGTGTATTTCCGATCCAATCGCAATGTCGGCTTATCGCGAAGCAATCCGAAAAACGGTTCGGCCGGATGATGTCGTCGTCGATCTCGGTGCAGGAACCGGCATTTTGAGCTATATGGCCTGTGCGGCAGGCGCTGGGAAAGTCTATGCAATTGAGCCAGGCGAGATCATCGCGCTCATTCCTGACATCGCCGCCGACAATGGCTTCGTTGATCAAATCGTATGGAAGAAAGCTTCATCATTCCATGCTGACCTACCTGAGAAAGCGGATGTCATGATCGCGAGTATGCTAGGTTCGGCGGGGATCGGTAACAACATGTTGGACGTTGTGATCGATGCACGCGAGCGTTTGCTGAAACCAGGAGGCGCAGTTATCCCACGGAGTGTGCAGCCTGTTTTCTGTCCTGTGGAGTTGGCGGACTGGTACGAGCATAGGATCGATTGCTGGAACGTATCCCGAAGCGGATTTGAGTTTCGCACAGCTCGATCTGTTGCAGTCAATCGAGTCACCATCTGGAACGTAACCCCTGCGAACCTTCTTGCATCGCCGCAGTCTTTCGATGTCGTCGACCTCCCAACACTCGCCTCCCCTGACATTGCCGCCACGTTGAGTTTCGAAATCCAACGAAGCGGAACCATACACGCGATCGCGGGTTGGACAGAAGTGAAGATGGTCGAGGGGATTCTGTGTAGCAGTTCGCCGCTTGACCCAAACTCCATGCCCTGGGAGCAGATGGTTCTGCCACTGGAGTCGGCGACTTCGCTGAATCCTGGCGACCGTGTCCTGGCAGCAGTTCGCACCAGGTCGGTTGGCATGGAAACGGTTCTGACCTGGGATGTTTCTATCCGCGATTCGAAAGGAAGCGTTCGCGCAGAGTTCCACCATTCCACTTTTGAAGGTGCCCTTTGGATGGCAGAGGATCTGAAAAGGCGGGCCCCGGCATTCGTGCCAAACGTGTCAGATTGGGGAAGGGCAGAGTTGGCGGTCCTTCAACAAATCGATGGAGTCCGTACCCTCGACCAGATCGCCGCGAGTGTTCTCGAATGTTTTCCATCGATTTTGAAAAACCTCAGAAACGCCCGCGCGTTTGTCGCGGAAGTTGTAGGACGGTCGTGCACGAGCGGACAATGGTGATAGTCAGCTAAGAGCGGATCCAGACGCCAGCTTCCTGATCGAATGGCAAATGTGCAATTAGCCATTCGTAAACATGTTTTGCCCGCCTCCTGTCGCACCGTCCATTGCTCCAGTGATGGCAACACTTTTGGTGATTTCTCGCAGGTCTCCATAGATTTGCAACTGCGGGGTAAGATATGCCTTCTTGGTCTCCCTGTTTTCCCCTGCTCTCTCATCCATCTGTCTTTGTTTTGAACTCATTGAGTTAGCCCTCCGTCAAAAAATGAATCTGTTCTTGTCGCATGTTAGACAACCAATAACTCAAGGCAAGCGGCCGAAAATCTGTTCGAAACGCTACCATGTCTCTAATCGTCTCCTTAGGAACACGTTTCCAGTTCACGTACTGATGAAGTGCACTGGACACAGTTAAAGGTTGTGGCAGTGAACGCTTTCCGCACTCCCAAAGAGGATCCGTCTTCAGCGGGGTCTTGGGACGGCCGAGGAGTTCATCTGGAAGAGTGCCTCCTCGCATCGCGCGGCGGTAAAGGTATTTTTCTCTGCACCACGGAATGGCTGGAACCGATAGCATATAGCGCAACAGGCGCAAGTCCAGGTAAGGATGCCGAGTTTCGAGAGGTGCCATCATCTCTCCGGCATCCAGACTACTGAAAAGCGATTGCCACAGCGGTTTATGAAAAGAACGGTATGCCCTCGGGCGCGCCGGATGGGCCGGCAAACTCAAGTCGGACTGCCCGTTTGATTCCCATCTTGCTCGAAGGTTCATTCGAGATTCGAAGTCTGGATCAAGCCATTCCGGGAAAGAAGTACGCCACGGGTCTTTGTACACCCACGCTTTCAGAATCCGGGGAACTGTTGTAAGCAAAGGTAGGCGCCTATGGTGAATGACATGTCTGCAGACATCGACTGCCAATTGAGCAAACTTGCCCTTCGTGGCGAGATAGGATGTCGACGCTTTCCATTCGTATCGGAGTGCATTGTCCGGACCTTCTCCGTAGAAGAGAATCCGGCTATGCCTTGAGATTGCCTGGAACTCCTCTCGATCTGCCTGTAGGTTTGTCGGATCAACCACGGGTTCCGGAGTATGAATCTTCCTCTCATGCCAACAAGGATCGATCTTCTCCGTGCTGCGGTCTCGAAAGTGTATTGGAATTCCCAGGTGCCTTGCCACGAGCCCGGCGTAGTGACGCTCATTGCCGTCGAGGCCGTCGACTACAGTTGTGAAAGCGCGTACTTCGGAATTCGCGGTCCCGCGAAGAAGTTTGTGAGCTGTTGCGGCGAGCGTCGGAGAATCCAGGCCACCGCTCATGAAAAGAGAAACCTTCTCTGTGCGAAGACGATCCCTCACCGCAAGATCAAGCAACTCGAGTAACCGCTCCGTATATTCCTCTGGCCGCTTCAGATAGACGGGCTCATCGATCGGCAAGGTCCAATAGCGATTCAGTGTCAGGCCGTCCTTGCGCCAGGTGGCGCGATGCGCCGGAGGTAGCTGTTGGATCTGAGCGAATGACGTCGTGGCGGAGTCCTGATTCAATCCGAACAGGAGGAAATCCGCAATCGCTTCGTCGTTCAGCGTTTCTGGGACCGAAGGATGCTGGCGGACACAATCAAGCGTATTGCTGAACACTACCGTTGTGCCAAAACTCGCATAGTACAGAGGCTTAATGCCAAGGTGATCCCGGGCGCAGAAGAGGTGATGCCGACGTGAGTCCCAAACGGCAAAAGCGAAATCGCCGAGTAGATGGTCAACGCAGTCTTCTCCCCACACGAGGTACGCGCGAAGCAACAATTCCACGTCAGTCGTTCCCGGTTCCACTTGCTGGCCGTGAGCCGAAATCTTGGCTATCAACTCCGCTCGCGCGTCTACGCGCGCGTCCGCGACAATCCAGACAGAGCCATCGATCGTAAAAGGTTGGCTTTCGCGCGCGGATTCCTCTGAGGTTTGGAGCAAGGTGTGACCAAAACCGATGCTGCCGTCTACCCAGGTCCTCCGGGCGTCCGGGCCACGAAAGACCATGAAAGTGGTCATGGCCTCCAGGAGGCGGCGGTCCACTGGAGCACCTTCCAGATTGAGAATGCCTACGATGCCGCTCATCAGGCTGAGGGTTCCACCAATATCAAGCGCTGACCCAGGAGCTTGTCGAGAAACTCTTCGACATCTTGCCTTAGCCGCGGCGGATCAACGTCGTACTCACCAATCAATGTATCGCAGGCGGCTTCAATTGAAGGCGCGGCTACCAGGATTTCCCACATCCGGGTTCCTACCGCATCAAGGCCAAGATATTGTTCGGTCTTGAGATTGAGCAACACCGCCTCTTCCGCAACCAGACGATAAAGGACATCGGGCGCTATGCGGACACGTGACGTAAATACATGAGCCATACGTTGTCTCAATCCTCCCAGGCGCCTAATCGCTCAAAGCGGGCTATATCCGGGCCTCCCACCACGACCTGACCTTCGCAGGTTACCCAGGCATGAGCCTCAAGTCGCTCCGCGGCCCTGGTGACACCGATCTCAACGCAGGAGTCGTGGCCCGACCGCACCAGTAGTGCATGAACCGCAAGCGCCTGAGTTAAGCAAGTGGCGCGTGGCGAATATCGGCTGATAGCTTTTACGGCCCAGACGCATCTATCCACTGAAATAGACCGTTCTGCTGATAGATGAGCAACTCGAAGCGCCAGGCGCCTGGCGTTTGCAACTTTCAGGATTTGTAGAGAAAAATGAACGACGCTTACAGTCAAGAATGCTCGAAGCAAGAGGGATCTTTCCCATTTTGGCAAGCCAGCAAGGCGCTTTAGTTTCCGCATGCCACGGCCTTTGATCGCAGTGAATCCAGGTTCGAAAGAATCGCGTCTCGCACGGATGGCAACTGTCTTAGCACTCGCGGGTACGATATTTTCTGAATTCGCAGAGCGTTTGCGAGACGCGCGGTTTCCGCAAGCTGACGTTGAAGACGATCCTTGTCCAGAATACGTCGGTTGAAAGTATTCTTTAGCAGCGCAACAAACCCTTCGCGTGAGGACAAGAGATCGAAATGAGTCGCCTGCTTTCGAAAGACTTCTCGTGGGCTCGCCAATGTATAGATTGCCTTGATA
>Ga0111539_10008313_pt1 | contig 13212 bp, 5 predicted proteins | sample RhiMethybrSRZTD1_FD_79667 | JGI IMG/M metagenome (GOLD analysis project Ga0111539, IMG submission 79667) | Populus rhizosphere microbial communities from Tennessee, USA - Rhizosphere MetaG P. TD hybrid SRZTD1 (version 2) (version 2) | ecosystem: Host-associated > Plants > Roots > Rhizosphere >...
CCGCTGGAATGCCCGTCCAAAACGACAACTTCTGTGGCGCCGCCTTCAAATAACCCGTCCACAGCGGCGTTGATTTCCCCCGTCAGCAGTTTGCGTGATTCCTCCCAACGCGGACTCTTGTAAGGAAGGCATTGGAGTTCCGTATCAAAAATGCCGCTGACGCCCTCCATATCCGTAACCATGAAGACTTTCTTGGCTCCGGAGCCTTGCGCATTTCCGTAGGCTGCGAACACAAACAGCAACAACGGTGATAGCAGACATTTCACTTGTTTCGATGATGATCTTGAGGTCATAGATTCCTTGATTCAGAGGTGCGAGGTTTTAGGTGCCAGGTGTCAGTGGTTCCGTTTCACTCCAAGCTCTCGCCAGCAGTCAGGCCGACGTGACAACCGTCGCTAACCGCTCTCTTAGTTTCAACTCGTCACTCGCTTTTAAGTGCCATCAGTGGATCGACACTTGCGGCGCGCCGCGCTGGGAAGTAACCGGCGAGCAGAGCAACAACGGTGAGGAGGACGCCTACGAACAGGAAGGTCTGCGGGTCGCTCCCCGTGACGCCATACAGGAAGCCAGTAATCAACCGTGTCAGCACGAGAGAAGTTATGATTCCCAGCGCAAGTCCGCTCAAGACCAGCGTCAAACTCTGACCGAGTACCAAACCAAAGATGCGGCTCCGCGTCGCTCCGAACGCGATCCGCACACCCATTTCGTAGGTCCGTTGTGACGTGGAATAAGAAACAACGCCATAGACACCGATGGCCGCCAGGAGCAAGGCCGCTCCTCCGAAGCTGATGAAGAGCCACATCAGGGACCGAGAGGGCGACGTCGAATCGGTGAGGACCGTTTCCAGAGGACGCACTTCACTGACTGGCAAGTCAGGGTTAACGCTCGCGACCAGTTTCCGCAACTCTCCGGCAACGTGTGGCGCGTTCGCCGCCGTGCGCAACATCAAAATCATAGCCGCAGGGAGTTGTCGATCCAAGGCGACGGACTGCGGATACGGCATGTAAAATGCTCCCTTGATAAACTCTGGCGACTTTCCGGCCAGATCGTATTGGCGGACATTGCCTACGACGCCCACGACGGTTCTCCAGCGTTGCTCCCAAACAATCCTGATGCGTTTGCCGACGGCGTATTCGCGGGGCCAATATTCCGCGGCTGTCGCGGCGCTCACCAGCACGACCTCAGTGGACTTTTCTCCATCAGCGTCGGTCAACAGCCTTCCGGCGAGCAGAGGGATGCGCAAGATTTTGAAGTAGTCTGGCGTGACAGCTCCGGACCAGAACAACGTCGCCGGCTCCGGCTGCCCGGGTGTGAATGGATGCCCTTCCAATTCCACCGGGAGGATCGGAATATCACTGCTTAGAGGCGTCGTGTTAGCGGCCGCCACGTCGGCCACACCACCGATGCCGCGCGCTCGTCGTGCCAACTCGTCATACAGCGCGATGTTGGCCGCCCTCTGCTGACCAGCGGCCAGCTTCAGTTCCGTTGGATAGACTCGCACCGTCACGATCTGCTCCGCGTGAAAACCGGGATTCTCCTGGGTCAAGAGCCAGAGGCTTTTGATCAGCAACCCTGCACTAATCACCAAAGACACTGCCAGAGTGACCTCGCCGACGATCAGAGAACTGCGCAGGCGGGCGCCAGCCCGTCCCGTGCTGGACTGGCCACGAATCTTGAGGGATGTGGCGAAGTTCAGCCTTGCGGCACTGAACGCTGGCGCCAGCCCGAACACGAGTCCAGTAAGGATGGCAAGCGCCGCTACGAAACTGAGCGCCTGCCAATCGATGCTGGCATGGGCTAACAGCGCGTTCTCCACCGGCAGTGCAGACTTCAGCACCGAGAGACTGCCTGTGGCCAGGGCTAGTCCCAAGCCGCCGCCGGCGAACGCAAGCACAACGCTTTCCGTCAAGAGTTGACGCACGAGGCGTCCGCGTCCGGCCCCCAACGCTGCGCGCACTGCCATTTCTCTTTGCCGAGCGGCGGTCCTGGCCAACAACAGGCTCGCCACATTGGCGCAGGCAATCAAGAGGACGCAACCTACGGCGCACAGCAGCAAGAGCAACTTGCCGCGAACATTGCCGCTCAAGTCTTCTTGCAATGGGACGATCGTCGCATTTGCGTTCCAGTCGGCAGGCGTGGTCCAGGGGAACAATGGGATGATCCGTGAAATCAGGGCGCGCAAGTCGCCTCCCGCTTGGGCCTCCGTCACTCCCGGACGCAAGCGCGCGATCAATGGCATCCAGCCGTGCTCCCAAAACTCGCCCCGCTTGCTGGAATCAAAGCAGACTGGCATCCATAGCTGTACCTTCGTCGAAATAAAGCTGAATTCAGGAGGCATCACACCAATCACCTCTCGCGCCAGTCCGTCAATCATGATGGGGCGACCGATGATGTCCGGATCGCCAACAAATTTGTTCTGCCATAGCGCATGACTCAGAATGACCACGCGGTCGCGACCGGGACGGTCTTCTCCGGCTGCAAAGGTGCGCCCGATTCTGGCCGGCGTTCCAAGCAAGGTGAAAAGATTGGCGGAGACTTGACTGCCTACCAGGCGCGCCGCTTCTCTCTGTCCCGAGAGATTGAATTCCGAGTCTGTGGTAAAGGCGGCGACTTCCATCGTCCGGCTCTGCTCTTGCAAGGCCACAATGGCACCTTTGGGATAAAACTTAGTTACGCGCACAAGTTGGTCGGACCGTGCGTAAGGCAGAGGCCGGATGAGCGCATTGTTGACGAGGCTGAACATGGCGGCGTTTCCACCGATGCCGAGCGCGAGCGTGACCACCGCCACAGCCGTGAAGCCGGGATTCTTCAGCAGTTGGCGAATGGCATATCGAAGATCGTTGTACATAGTAGGTTCCAGGTGCTAGGTGTCAGGTTTCAGGTGTTAGGCGCCGGGGATTCAGGTGATCTCTCTCGCTTGAGCTTCAACTCGTCACTTGTCACTCGTCACGCGTCACTCATATCGCAGCGCGATCATCGGGTCTACTTTCGTCGCCCGCTGCGCGGGAAGCCAGCAGGCCAGCAATGCCACGACTGTGAGCAACAGCGCGATCACGATGAACGTCAACGGATCGGTCGCGCTCACGCCGAACAACAGGGTCTTCATCAATTGCGTCAACGCTACCGACGCGACCAAGCCCAACACCACGCCGACGAGCGCCAGTTTCATTCCCTGCCCAACCACCAGTTTCAGCACATCACTCACCTGCGCGCCGAGCGCCATCCGAACACCGATTTCGCGCGTGCGCTGTGCCACTGCGTACGACATCAAGCCATAAATCCCGAGGCTGGCGAGTCCGAGCGCGACGATGGCGAAGACAGTCAGCAACAGCATGGAGAAACGCCGAGCAGCGACCGATTGCGCCACCGTCTGTTCCATCGTGCGCACGTTGAAGACCGCCTGATCCTTATTCAACGCCGCCACCTGACCGCGCACCGCAGAGGCCAAGCCCAACGGTTCGACCTCGGTGCGCGTCAGCAGATTGATACGTCGGACATAGCCTGGCAGTCGCTCCGCAGGAATCTGATTGAAGCTGAAGTAGAACTGCGCTGGGGCTGGTCCTGGTGCGTCCAGACTGTTCGGTTCAGCGTGCCGGACGATGCCGACAATCTCTATACCCGGCGCGTCGGCAGACGCCTTCAACCGATGGCCAAGCGGGTCTTCGTTAGGGAAGTAGCGACGCGCAAGGACTTCATCAATGATCGCGACCGACGGTGTGGCAGGCGTATCCTCGGCTGTGAAGAGGCGGCCTTTGATCAGCCCAATCCCCATCGTCTGGAAGTAAGCGGGACTCACGTGGTAGCGCAGCCCCGAAGGTTTGTTCTCGGTGTCCGGCCGGCCTTCAATAAGGAAGGCCGGGAAGTTCGTCGACCCAAAGGGAATCCCGTTGGACACCGCGACCGACATGACGCCGGGCAGGCTACGGACGTTTTGCTGCAACTGTTCGAAGAAGTTCGCCACCTGTTGGCCGTCGGGGTTGTTGACGGAGACTTGCATCGTGAGCAGGTTTTGCGCCTTGAAGCCCGGGTCAACCTGTAGCACGCGCCGAAAGCTTTGGATGAGCAAACCAGCGCCCACGAGCAGCGTCAGCGTCAAGGTGACTTCGCCCACCACCAACACACTACGCAGCCGTTGGCGGCGCCCCGATGAACCTCGGTCTCCTTCCTTCAACCCTTCTGTCAGACTCGGTCGCGAAGCCTGCAAGGCCGGGGCCAGGCCGAACAGCAAACCGGTCAGGAGCGAGACGGCGAGCGTGAAGAGCATTGCCGTCGTGTCAACCTGGGCTTCCTGCAAGCGCGGGATACCCTCCGGTAGTCGGGAAACAACAAACATCACGCCCCAGATCGCGAGCAGGGTTCCCAACGCGGCGCCCAAGGTGGCCAGCAGGACGCTCTCCGTGAGCAATTGACGAACCATCGCGGCGCGGCTGGCGCCCAGCGCCACGCGCACTGCCATCTCCTTTTGCCGCGCAGAGGAGCGAACGAGCAGGAGGTTGGCGACATTGGCACAAGCGATCAATAGAACCAGGCCGACCGCACCCAGCAAGATCACTAGCGGCTGTCGCACGTTGCCGACAATGCCTTCGTGCAGCGGGGTCAAGAGCACACGTCGGCCTTTGTTCGTCTTCGGATAATGTTGTTCCAGCCGCGCGGCAACGAGATTCAGATCCGTCTCTCCCTGCTGCTGCGACACGCCCGGTTTCAAACGAGCGACGACTCCGGTTCCTGGATCTCTGCCGCGATTCGCGAAGCGTTCTGCCGAGAGACCGACGGGCACCGTGACGTCTGCTTCCAACCCGAACTGGAAATTCGCTGGAGTAATCCCAACAACGGTGAAGCTTTGGGTGTTGAGCGTGAGCTGTTTCCCGAGGACATCTGGATCAGTGCCGAACCTGCGCTGCCAGAATCCGTAACTCAGGATCACCGCCGGAGTCGCGCCCGGACGGTCTTCCTCCGGGAGAAAGGCTCGCCCGAAAAGCGGCTCGACGCCCAGAGTGTAGAAAAACTCCGCTGAGACGAGCCGCCCCTGCAAGCGCTCCGCTTCGCCGGCGCCCGTAAAGTTAAAGCTCTCATTCCCACGTACCGCCGCTATTGAATCGAAGGCCGTGTTCTGCACCCGCCAATCAACAAAGTTGGGATAGGACGGCGAGAAGCTGTTTCCCCCGGCAACTCGCTCCTCAATAATCACCAGGCGCTCCGGCGCTAGGTACGGAAACGGGCGCAGGAGCACCGTATTGACAATGCTGAAAATCGCCGTGTTCGCTCCAATGCCGAGCGCGAGTGTGAGCACGGCCACGGTCGTGAAGCCGGGATTCTTGCTAAGTTGGCGAACGGCAAAGCGAAGATCGTTTAGCATAGTGGTGAATGATTAGTGGTGAGTGGCGAGTTGTTCATATTGCCGATCTCCGATTTGCGATTGCCGATTGCTCGTGTTGCTCTTGATTTCGCAGACTGCGTTGGTTTTCATTCGGCAATTCGAAATCGGCAATCGGCAATTCACTTTTCCTGACACCTGGCACCTGAGACCTATTCATACCTAAGCGCCACGATCGGATCGACTTTCGCCGCTCGGCGCGCGGGGAGGTAGCTAGCCAGCAAAGCTACAAAGATCAACAGAACTGAGACGCCCAGGAATGTGACTGGATCGATCGGCTGCACGCCGTAAAGTAGGGTTCCCAGGAAGCGCGTCAATGCGAAGGCTCCCAGCAAACCAAAGACAACTCCAGCCAAGGCCAGCAAGATAGCTTCACGGGTTACCAGCCGCAGCACATCCCTCGACTGCGCTCCCAGAGCCATGCGAATGCCGATTTCCTGCGTGCGCCGCGCCACCGTGTATGACATGACGCTATAGATGCCGAGCGCAGCCAGCAACAACGCTACGGCGGCGAAGATGGCCAGCAACACCATGCTCGCGCGGCGCAAAGCAACGGAGTCGGAAGCCAGCTCTTCCATCATCCGGACCGATTGAATCGGTTGGTCCTTGTCCACTGAAGCAACGGCTTGTCTCAGTGTGTTGCCAAGTTGCACTGAATCGAGGGAGGCACGGGCTACCAAAGTGAAGAACGGCCAGCGGGCTTGATAGAAAGGTCGATAGATTTCTATCGGGGCCTCCTCAGCCAAGCCGTAATGACGCACGTCGCCCACGACGCCCACAATCTGGCGCATCGCTGGGGTTAACATGTCGGGGACCGTGATGATCTTCCCAACCGGGTCTTCGTTTGGCCAGAAACGCCGCGCCAGCCCTTCACTGATGAGTACCACTTCAGCGCTGCCTGTCCGGTCCCTCTCATCAAAGGGGCGGCCTCTCTTCAAAGGGATTCGCATCGTCTGGAAGTAGTCCGGCGTAACCAGGCGGAAGCGCGCGACGTTCGGCCGACCCGCCTCCTCCGGTTGCCCGGGAATCGTAAACGGACGGCGGGCATCGTTTCCGCTCAAGGGTAAGGTGCTGACCGCTCCCGCAGACTCGACACCGGGCACAGCTTTCAAACGCGAGAGCACCTGTTCCAGAAAATTCGTTGTGGCGTTTCCATCCAGATATCGGTTCGGAGCGAGCAGCAGGAAAGACGCAGCAACCCGGTCTGTTTGAAATCCCAGCGACTGCTTCTGCAGACGCAGGAAACTGCGAATAAGCAAGCCTGAGCCGGCCAACAGCATCAGCGACAGTGCCACCTGGGAGACGATGAGCACGCTGCGCAATCGCACGGATAGAGCGTGTCCCGTCGGGCCGCGAACGCCAGCTTTCAACACTTCCTGCGGCAGACGCGGAGCCCGAAACGCCGGCATCAAGCCGAAGACCACTCCAGCCACGGCTGCAGTGGTGAGCGCAAAGAGCAGCACCGGCCAGTCAATCCAATCGGAGGGATGGGCTGGAAGGGGCATTCTCGAAAGTTGCGTTGAAAACATCTGCGGCAGGATCTGCACTCCCCAGAATGCCAGCAGCAGACCTCCCGCGGCGCCGAGTGATGCAAGGATCAAACCCTGGGTTAGGAACTGACTGAAGAGATGCCGTCGGCGCGCTCCCAGCGCGAGTCGAATGGCGACTTCTCGCTCCCGGGTGCTGGCTTGCGCAAGCATCATGTTGGCAACGTTCGCGCAGGCGATGATCAACATCAGCAACACTGCCGCCTGCAGCACCCACAGCGCTTCGCGGAGGTTGCCGGTGTACAGGTCGCGGATAGGAGCCAGCCGGGCGCCCCAGTTCTTGTTCGTGTCCGGATACTGTCGTGCCAGCTCTCCCGTCAGCAAGTCCATCTCTTTTTGGGCTTGCTCAAGTCTGACGCCGGGCCGTAGTCGGGCGACGACATGCAAAACGTGAAGCTTGCGGTTCTCGAACCAGTTCGAGGCGAGTGCGATCGGAGTCCAGAGATCAACGAAAGTCCCCGGGTGGGCGAACTCCGGCGGCATCACTCCGATAATCGTGTAGGGCTCTCCGTTCAACCTGACCGACCGGCCGACCACACTCCGATCGGAGGCGAACCGCTTCTCCCACAGCCGATGACTCAGGACGAGCACATGATCCTTGCCAGGTTCCCCGTCTTCCGGCAGGAACGTTCTGCCTAAAAAAGGTTGGGCGCCGAGCAGCGAAAACAAGTTGGTGGAAAACTGAAACCCTACCACCGACTGAGGTGTTTCTGTGTTGTCAGTCAGGGTGTAAGGCTCGTCCATCGAGTAGGCCAAATCTTCAAAGACGTGATTGCGCGCTTTCCAATCGGCATAGTCAGCACACGTCACTTTGTCTCGTGCTTGTCGCTCTAGGTTTAACTGCCAGACCGCGACCAGCCGCTCAGCCTGGCGATAAGGCAGCGCTCGCAGCAAGACTGCATGAAGAACGCTGAAGATGGCGGTGCTCGCACCGATACCCAGGGCCAGCGTGACCACGGAAGCGATGGTAAAACCCGGGCTCTTGAGCAGTTGACGGATAGCGTAACGAAGGTACATAGGTGTCAGGTGTTAGGTGTCATGAAAAGCGAACTGCCGATTGCCGATTTCCAATTGCCGAATGAAAACCACGGCAGTCAGCGAAATCAAAAGCAATACGAGCCGCCCCGCGGCACTGCAGAACAATCGGCAATCGCCAATCGGAAATCGGCAATATGAACAACTCGTCACTCGCACCGCAACGCCACCATCGGATCCACCTTCGTCGCCCGGCGGGCGGGGACGTAGCAGGCAACAAGACTTGCACCCACAATGATCACGGATGTGCAGAGAAAGGTGCCTACATCCAGAGGGCTCGTCTCGTACAGAAGAGCTGTCAGCAGTCGCGTAAGAGCCACAGCACCGAGCAGCCCCGTTGCTAGGCCAACTGCAGTGAGTGCCAATCCCCGCTTCAGCACCAGGCGCAGAATGTCTTTTGAGTTAGCGCCCAGAGCCATCCGCAGTCCCATTTCCTGAGTTCGCTGGCCGACGGAGTAGGCAGTGACCGCATAGATCCCGGCGGCCGCCAGCACCAAAGCCAGACTGGCAAAAAATCCCAGTAGCGCAGCAGCAAAGCGTTGGCGAGCGACCGAGCCTGACACCGCTTGCTCAAGCGTCTTGAGGTCTGAAACTGGCTGGTCCGGATCAACCGCCAACACTTCCTTCCGGACAGCCGCCGCCAAGCTCGCGGGATCGACGTCGCTGCGCAAGACAAGCGTCATCGAGTCGGCAGTCGCTTGTTGAAACGGCACGTACACTTGTTCCGTTGTGGCGGAGTCCAGCGCATAGTGCTTCGTGTCGCCCACGACTCCCACGATCTGGCTCGAGCCTTCCGTCCAGCTTCCAAGAATCCGCTGGCCAATGGGATTCTCATTCGGGAAATGACGCCGTACCAAAGTTTCATTGACAATGACGACGGAAGGACTTCGACGATCGTCGCGTTCGTCAAACAAGCGGCCGTTGACCAGTGGAATCGCCAAGGTCTGGAAGTAGCCGGAGCTAGTCGAATAGAAGTTGGCGCGCGGGCGTTGCCCCGGTTCTTGGGCCGGACGCCCTTCGATACGGAAGCTAAAGACAAGATCTCCCCAAACAAAAGGTGGAAACGTGGAGCCACCGGCGGCACGCACTCCAGTTAGCTTCTCGACTCTTTGGAGAACCTCCTGGAAGAACTGTGCCCTTCGTTCGGCAGATTCGTACTTCTTGGATAACAAGACGAGACCGGCTGTTAAAACCTTCTCGGTCCGAAAACCGGTATTCACCTGGACCAACCGCACAAAGCTGCCTATCAACAACCCGGCGCCTACAAGCAGCAGTACGGAGAGTGCTGTCTCGCCGCAAATCAGCACATGCTGCAGTCGCATCCGTCCCAGCCCGAGAGCCGACCGGCTCCCTGCCTTCAAAACTTCGTTGAATCTCAGACTTACCGCACTCAGAGCAGGAGGGAGGCCGGAAAGTAAGCTGGTGAGAACAGACAAGCCAAATGTGAATGCAAGAACGCCGCGATCTAGACTTACTTCTGAAAGCCGAGGGATGCCTTGTGGCACCAGTGTAAGCAGTAGCTCCACACCCCACGAAGCGAACAACAGCCCAAGACCGCCTGCCACCAAAGCCACCAGAAAATTCTCCATCAACAGCTGGCGGATGATCTGACCTTTTCGGGAGCCCAGCGCCATTCGAATGGCGAACTCTCTCCGGCGGGCGACGCTTCGAGCGAGGAGCAGGTTGGCGATATTTGCGCAAGCGATCAAGAGCACTAAGCCGACTGCTCCAAAAAGTATGAGCACGGCCCGGCGCGTGGTTCCCAGAATTCTTTCGTCCAGGGAAAACACCTGTACTTTCCAGTTCTTGTTGGAATTCGGAAAGGATTCCTCAAGGTGTTTTGCAACACGTTCCATATCAGAACGAGCCTGCTCCAACGTAACATCAGCTCTCAACCGGGCCACAACGCGGTTATAGCGGTCACTGCGATTCACCCGTTGCTCTGGACTGAAACGAGCCGGAGCCAGCAGCTCCACTTGCGACTGCGGAAGCTCTCCAGCTTCGGCAGGGAACTGAAAATCCGGTGGAAGCACGCCCACGACGGTGTGCGTCTCTCCGTCTAGAGAGATCGTCTTTCCAACAATGTCCATTGCTGAAGCAAATCGACGCTCCCACAGGCCGTGGCTCACCAGCACCACAGGCGGGTTTTGCGTCTCGTTGTCGCCGGGTAAAAACCCTCGGCCCATCACCGGCTGGACACCCAGCAAAGACAGGAAGTTTCCGGAGACCTTCGCTCCTGCCAACCGCTCCGGCTGATCAAATCCCAGGAGAGTGAACGGATAGGACCGAAAAGCTGCCATGCCGTCGAAGCTGCGGTTCTCCTCCTGCCAGGACAGGAGGTTTGCGACCGACACGGCAAAGGTGTTTCGCCCTGAAGGCCGGGCTTCATAGACGCGCACCAAACGATGGGGTTCAGAAAATGGAAGCGGCTCCAGCAAGACTGCCTTAACGACACTGAACACGGCAGTGCTTGATCCAATTCCGAGCCCGAGCATCAACACGGCCACGGCAGCGAAGCCGGGGTTGTTGCGAAGTTGACGAATGGCGTAACGAAGGTCGTTGTACATAGGTGACGAGTGACTAGTGACAAGTGACGAGATGTTCTATTGCCGATTTCCGATTGGCGATTGCCGATTGTTCCACTTGTGCTGCTCGCGATTTCATATTGCTTGCAGTGTCCCAGTGCAGCTCTTGATTTTCACCGGTCCTTGGTTTTCATTCGGCAATCGGAAATCGGCAATTCCCTTCCATGGCACCTACTCGCATCTAAGTGCCACCATCGGATCCACCTTCGTCGCGCGGCGGGCAGGCAAGTAGCAGGCCAGCAAAGCCACGCCCGCGAAGAGCAGGCAGACGATAGCGTGAATCCGCAGATCGGCTGCGCTGGTGCGGAAGAGCAAGCTGCCAATGAATCTGCCCATGGCAGCCGTACCGGCAAGCCCGAGGGCAAGACCTGCGGCCGTGAGCGCCAAGCCGTGTCTGAGGGTGAGCCACAACACATCGATTTGCCGTGCTCCAACAGCCATGCGAATGGCAATCTCGCGGACCCTTTGGCTCATCCAATAGGCCACGACGCCGTAGATGCCGATGGCTGCAAGTACGAGGGCAAGTCCTGAAAAAGTGCCCACCAACGCCGTCTGAAACCTTCGCTGCGACTGAGCGACGGAGACCATTTCGCGCATTGGGTGAACATTGAAGAGCGCTAGAGCCGGGTCTTGCGCAGCAACTTCCTTCCTTAGGATCCCAGTCATCTCCATGGGATTCCCGCGAGTGCGGACTACCAGCGCCGAAACAAACGACGGGACTTGCAAGTGTGGAACATAGATTTCGGCGTAGCGCTCGGTTTCAAGGCCAAAGTGGGTGACACCCTTGACGACCCCCACAATCTCGCGCCACACCGGCTTGCCATCCCGACGATTGAGGCTGATTCGTTTGCCTAAGGGGTCTTCATTTGGCCAATACTTCTGGGCCGCAATATCGCTGACGATCGCGACTTCAAGGCTGCCAGCCTTGTCGTTCTCCGTAAATCCTCGCCCGCGCAGCAACCGGATCCCCATGACTTCAAAATAATCCGATGAGACTTTTGGACGGTTCGCTCGAAAACCCTCGGTTCCCGGCGGCGGATCGGGACGGCCCTCGACGCGGAATCCGCCCTGATCGTTCAGTCCGCTTAGAGGAACAGAATTGCAAACCGCCGCTGCAGCGACGTCGGGCAGGGCCTGGATCCGCTCGACGAGACGCTGAAAGAACGCGGCTTGCTGTTCTGCCTGGGGATAACGGTCTTGCGGCAGGAGAATCCACGAGGCCACCACCTGACGAGGATCGAATCCCGAATCGACCGAGAGCAGTTGACGCAAGCTTTGGATTAACAGACTTGCTCCGGCGAGCAGGATGAGAGCCATTGCCAGTTCGCCAACGATCAGGAAATCGCGAAGCCGGCCTCGACTCCTGTCCAAAGTGTTCCGTGAAGAGGAGCCCTTCAAGGCGTCACTCAAATTAATCCGGGAAGCTAGGAGGGCGGGCGCCAAACCAAACAGCAGCACTGTGCTGAGGGTCAAGACCAACGTAAAGAACAAGACTCGCAAATCAATTCCGGCGTCCTGCAATCGGGAAATATTCGCCGGACCGAGACGACGAAAACTTTCGACCGCCCAAACAGTCAACAACAAACCGACGGCGGCGCCTGCCAGGGACAACAGGCAGGCTTCAGTGAGCGATTGTCTGACCAGTCGCAAGCGGCTGGCCCCCAGCGCCGCCCGCACCGCCATTTCCCGCAGGCGCGCGGTGACTTTCGAAAGCAGCAGGTTCGCCAAATTGGCACAAGCGATGAGGAGGACCAGCCCGACGGCTCCGAGCAAAATCCAAAGAGGTTCGTCTACGTCACGGGTAAGGTGTTGCTGCAAACCGATGACCTGGATGCCAAGATCGCGGTTGTCATCCGGATACCGCTGCGCAATTGCGGCGCCAATCATGTCCATGTTCGACTGCGCCTGCGTTAAGGTCACACCCCGTTTGAGCCGGGCGATCGCCCAATAGTTTCGACTCCCGCGATTCTGTACATCTGGATTTCGCATCGGAATCCAGAGGTCGATCCCATCCATGGCCACATCTCCAGGAATCGCGTAAGGAAACTGAAAGGCGTCCGGCATGACCCCAATGATCGTACAGCTCTGGCCGTCAATCGTGATCGGACGACCCGCTATGGATTGGCTTCCTCCAAAGCGTCGCTGCCAAAGCTTGTAACTCAAGATGGCCACGTTGCCCTTGCCGGGCTGATCCTCCTCAGGCACGAATGTCCGGCCGAGCGATGGAGGCACACCAAGAACATTAAAAAGGTTCGCAGTTACCTGCAGTCCGAGGACAGCTTCAGGCGTTCCTTCACTCGCCACGGTTGACGGCCAATATCGATAAGCCGCGACGTCGTCAAACACTTGATTCTGTCGTTTCCAATCAAGGAAGTTGGCAAACGAGACCCAGTCTCTCGAACCTCCTGAGCGCAGACCCGTCTCGTACAACTGAACCAAGCGTTCGGGTTCGCGATACGGAAGCGGCCGCAGCAGCACAGCGTAGACCACGCTGAAAATAGCCGTAGTGGCACCGATCCCAAGAGCGAGCGTGAGCACGGCCGCGGCTGTGAAACCAGGGCTCTTGATGAGTTGACGAAAGGCGTAACGAAGATCGTTGTACATGACAGGTTCCAGGTGTCAGGTGTCAGGTGTTAGGTGTTCGGCTCCAGAACCCGACACTTGGCACCTA
>Ga0111539_10008315_pt1 | contig 13210 bp, 10 predicted proteins | sample RhiMethybrSRZTD1_FD_79667 | JGI IMG/M metagenome (GOLD analysis project Ga0111539, IMG submission 79667) | Populus rhizosphere microbial communities from Tennessee, USA - Rhizosphere MetaG P. TD hybrid SRZTD1 (version 2) (version 2) | ecosystem: Host-associated > Plants > Roots > Rhizosphere >...
CTTGTAGAGGTGGCGCAGCTCGTCGGCATTGCTCTGCACGAACTTGACGTAGTCGGGGAGCTTCTCGATCTTGTGCAGCGCCATGCGGCGCTCGATGCGGCGATCGATGGTGGTCGGCTTGTAGTAGCTGAGGTCGTTGCCGAACGCGGTCCGGATGAGGACGATGAGCTTGCCCATGCTCTCCTGCATCTGCGGCGGCGCCTTGACGCGCGAGAGATAAGGATGGCGGCTGATCTTCTGCAGCTCCTGCGCGATGCCGGCGGGCGGCAGGCAGAAGTCGGCCCAGCCGCTCTCGAGCGCGCTGCGCGGCATGCCGTCGTACTTCGCGCTGGCCGGATCCTGCGCGAACGTGATCCCGCCCGTCTCCTTGATCGCGCGCACGCCGAACGTCCCGTCGGTCCCGGTCCCCGACAGCACGATGCCGATCGCCCGCGTCCCCTGGTCGTCGGCGAGCGAGCGGAAGAAGTAGTCGACCGGAAGGTGGGGCCCGTGCGCCGCGGCCGCGCGCGGCGGTGTCATCACGTGCAGCACGCCATCCAGGATGGCGAGGTCCGCGTTGGGCGGGATGACGTAGACCTTGTTGCGCTCCACCTGCATCCCGTCCTCGGCGGCAACCACGGTGGTGCGGGTCGCGCGCGCCAGCAAGGCGGGCAACAGGCTATCGTGGCGCGGCGCCAGGTGCTGGACGACGACGAACGCCATGTCGTCGAGCTTGACGCTGCTGAGCAGCGCGTTCAGAGCCTCCAGGCCGCCCGCCGACGCACCGACGCCGACGATGAAGAACGAGGACGCCGGGGCTTTGGCACCATCGGGCTCGTCGGCGCTGGTGTCTTCGGCTGACATCCCGTCTCCCGCTGTGCCGTGCCCCCGGCGGCGCGGCGCGCCCTATGAGGCCTTACGCGTCGTGCAGCGTCAAGTGGCGACGGCTCCACCTTCCAGGAAGCTGCTCCGCTTCACCGCCAACCCGTGCGCCGGTAAACAATTCGGAATGTTTTTGTCGTCTTGCCCTTTCGCTTTTGACTCTTCGGTACAACATTCCCCGGTTGTGACCATCCAGGGAGGTCCCGAGCTGGATCTGGGGGCCAAGCTGCGCCCGCACAAGGCGGGTGGCGGCCTCGTGCTGCTGGTCGAGGATGACTTCGTGCTGCGCTCGTCGCTGTCGGAGTTCCTGACCGCAGAGGGCTTCCGCGTCGACTGCTGCGCCGACGGACGCGAGGCGTTTCGGCGGCTTCACGCGCCGCCGAAGCCGAACCTCATCCTGCTCGACATCATGCTGCCCTACCTCGACGGCTTCGAGCTGCGCGCGCTGCAGCGGAAGTCGCCGCTCATTGCCAACATCCCGGTTGTTGTCATCTCGGCGCACGACCTGGATCCGCAGAGCGTCGACGAGCTCGGCCTGCCGCCGCCGCTGCGCAAGCCGCTCGACCTCGACCGGCTGCTGACGACGATGCGCGACCTGACCGCCGGGCCCCCGTCGGGCGCTTAGTTCTTGAGACCGAGCGCGAGCGTGTACGTGGCGCCCTCGGTATCGCTCGCGTAGTGGCCGGAGCGGTCGGGCTGGCGGCCGCCGACGGCGATGTCGACCTGCCCGTCCAGGGGCCGCCGGGCGCCCGCCTCGTCGATGTACGCCAGCGCGTTGGGTCCGAAGGGCACCTTCACGATGCGGCGCTCGCCCGGCTTGAGCGAGACGCGCTGGAAGCCGGCCAGCCAGCGGCGCGGCGCGTAGCCGGGCGCGGCGCGCGGGATGACGTAGACCTGCACCACCTCGTCACCCAGGCGCGAACCGACGTTCTCGACCTCCACCGCGGCGGCCGCGAACGCGCCCGCGACCGCGCCGATCTGCGTGTAGCGGAACGTCGTGTACGACAGGCCGTAGCCGAAGCCGTACAACGGCTCGCCGTCGAAGTAACGGTAGGTGCGGCCGCGCATCGCGTAGTCGGCGAACGGCGGCAGATCGGCGGCCGATCGGTAGATCGTGATCGGCAGGCGGCCGGCCGGGTTGACGTCGCCGAACAACACGTCCGCCACCGCGTGCCCGCCCTCCGCGCCCGGGTACCAGGCGTAGAGGACGGCCGCCGCGCGCGACACCAGCCACGGCACCGCCAGCGCGCTCCCACCGGTCAGCACGGCGATGACGGGCTTGCCGGTCGCCAGCAGCGCCTCCACCAGCTGGCGCTGCGCGGCGGGCAGGTCCAGATCGAAGCGGTCTCCGCCCGGATTGAAGCGAGTACCGCGTTGTTCACCCTCTGGCCGCGGGTCCAGCCCGACGAAGGCGATCACCACGTCGCTGTCCTTCGCGACTGCGACCGCCTTGGCGATGGCGCCTGGTGATGTCTCGACCAGCCGGGAACCGGGCGCGTAGCCGACGGTGACGCCGCGGGCGCGCGCCGCGGCGCGGACGCCGTCCAGCAGCCGCACCGGGTGCGACGGGATGCCGTGATAGTTGGCGAGCAGCACCGGCAGGTCGTCGGCCATCGGACCGACGACCGCGAGGCGGCGGACCGAGGGCGCGAGCGGAAGCGTGTTGTTGCGGTTCTCGAGCAAGACGATCGAGCGGGCCGCGGCCTCGCGCGCGAGCGTCAGGTGGGCGGGGGCCTCGATCAGCTCGGGCCCGAGCCCCGACCAGGGCACCCGCTCGGGCGGATCGAAGAGCCCGAGGCGGAAGCGCGCCGTGAACAGACGCACCACCGCGCGATCCAGCTCCTTCTCGGTGACCAGGCCGCGGGCCAGCGCCTCGTCGAGATGCCGGTAGGTTCTCCCGCAGTCGAGGTCGGTGCCGGCGCGCAGCGCGGCCGCCGCCGCCTCGGCAGGCGTCGATACCAGCTCGTGATTCTTCCACACGTCGTCGATGGCGTCGCAGTCGCCGACGACGTAGCCGAGGAAGCCCCACCGGGCGCGCAGCGTGTCCCTGAGCAGCGTCGGGCTGGCGACGCACGCCTCGCCGTTGACCTGGTTGTAGGCCGCCATGACCGAGGCGACGCGCGCGCTGCGCACCATCGCCTCGAAGTGGGGCAGGTACGTATCGGCGAGATCGTGCGCGCTGACGCGCGCGTCGAACGAGTGACGGTCGGCCTCCGGGCCGCTGTGGACGGCGAAATGTTTGGCGGTCGCGACGGTCTTGAACAGCGCGGGGTGGTCGCCCTGCATGCCGGAGATGAAGGCGACCCCCATGCGCGTCGTCAGGACCGGATCCTCCCCGAAGGTCTCGTGCCCGCGCCCCCAGCGCGGGTCGCGGAAGATGTTCACGTTGGGCGAGAAGAACGTCAGGCCCTGGTAGCGGCCGTGTTGCCCGCGCGCCTGCGCCTGGTTGAACTTGGCGCGCGCCTCGTCCGAGACGACGGCCGCCACCCGCCGCATCAGCGGCTCGTCGAAGGTGGCGGCCAGCGCGATCGCCTGCGGGAACACGGTCGCGCGGCCCGCGCGCGCCACGCCGTGCAGCGCCTCGCTCCACCATTCGTAGGCGGGCACGCCCAGGCGCGGGATCGCGGGCGCGGCGGTCATCGTCTGCGCGATCTTCTCGGACACCGTCATGCGGCGCACGACGTCGGTGGCGCGCTCGACCGCAGGCAGGTCGGGATTGCGATAGGCCGCCGGCGGCTCCCGTTGCGTTTTCCGAGAATCGCAGGCGGCGGCGGCCGCGAGTAGGAGCGCGAGCGCGATCCACGCGCGCCCCTCACCCTGACCCTCTCCCCGCTTCGCGGGGCGAGGGCAAACGGCTGCAGGAACCCGAGCGATGATCACTTCAGCGTGATCGTGGCCTTGGCGAAGACCTTCTCCTTGCCGCCGACGAGACGGGTCGCGCGGATGTCGTACCGGTGCCCTTTGACGAAGCCCTTCTCCTTCGACACCGCCTGCCCGTTGAGCTGGATGATCTTCTGGTCGGGTTTGACCCCGATCTCGGCGAAGTCGACCTGCTCGTTCTTCTTCGAGAGGTCGTAGTAGACGATGTTGATCTTGTCGGCGCCCGGCGCCGCGTTGAGGAAGATCATGAAGTTGAGCGGCCAGCTGCCGCCCTCCTCCTTGATCGTGGTTTTCGACTGCCGCTTGATCGCGGCCGCCATCTCTTTTTCGGAGGCGTAGGCGCCGAACTCGACGTCGCTGACGTAGATCTTGCCTTTGGCCTGCGCGTGCGCGGCGCGCGGCGCCAGCGCGCAAAGCGCGAGCGCGCCGACCGCAACAGCAGCCAGGACGAGGGTATGACCGGGTCGCCTTCTCGACATTGGGCTCTCCTTACCGGCTTGCGTATCGCTTCCCCGCCCCGTTTTCAAGCCTGACGACCATGGCAACCGAGGTGCCCACGTGGCATTCTGGTCGCAATGGTTGGCGATGTCCGATAGGGGTCCCCTGTCCCCCTTTCCGGAGAGCCCGTCCGGTGAAATCGACCTCGAGGATGCGGGCACGCCGCTCCCGTTCGTCGACCCCGAGCGGGATCTCGATGCCGTGCGCGAGGTCGCGGCGACCCGCCGGGTGCTGCTGGCCGAGATCGGCAAGCGCATCGTCGGCCAGGAACGGGTGATCGATCACCTGCTGGTGGCGCTGTTCGCGCGCGGGCACTGCCTGTTCGTCGGCGTCCCGGGGCTGGCGAAGACGCTGCTCATCCAGACGCTGGCGGACGCGCTGGCGCTGTCCTTCGGGCGCATCCAGTTCACGCCCGACCTGATGCCCGCCGACATCACCGGCACGGACGTGCTGGAGGAGGATCGCGCGACCGGGCGGCGGGTGTTCCGTTTCGTGCGCGGTCCGATCTTCGCCCACGTCGTGCTGGCCGACGAGGTCAACCGCACGCCGCCCAAGACGCAGGCGGCGCTGCTGCAGTCGATGCAGGAGTACCGCGTGTCGGCGGGCGGCCAGACCTACGCGCTGCCGCTGCCGTTTCTGGTGTTCGCGACCCAGAACCCGATCGAGCAGGAGGGGACCTATCCGCTGCCCGAGGCGCAGCTGGACCGCTTCATGTTCCAGATCGACGTCGGCTACCCGTCGGCGGAGGAAGAGGTACGCATCGTCAACCAGATGACGACGGCGTACCGGCCGACGGTGCGCAAGGTGCTGTCGCCGGAGCGGATCCTCGAGCTGCAGGAGGTGGTGCTGCGGGTGCCGGCGGCGCCGCACGTCGTCCAGCACGCGGTCGCGCTGTGCCGCGCGACCCGCCCGGCGGAGGCGACCGCGCCCGAGCTGGTGAAGAAATACGTATCGTGGGGCGCGGGGCCGCGCGCGTCGCAGTACCTGGTGCTGGCGGCCAAGGCGCGCGCGATCCTGGGCGGCCGTTACGCGGCGTCGATCGAGGACGTCCGCGCGCTGGCGGCCCCGGTCCTCGTGCACCGCGTGTTGCCCAACTTCCACGCCGAGGCCGACGGCTTGACGGCGCACGCGCTGGTCGAGGGGCTCGTCGACGCGATCCGTCCGTAATGGACGGCCATCCGGAGACCAAGACGAAGGCGGGGGCGCCCCGGCCGCTGGCGCTGAATCCGGAGGACATCGCCCGCCTCGGATCGATGAGCGTGCGCGCGCGCGTGATCGTCGAGGGGGCGTGGGCGGGCATGCACCAGAACCCGCACGCCGGGGCGTCGATCGAGTTCTCCGAGCACAAGGAGTACGCGCCCGGCGACGACATCCGCCGCATCGACTGGAAGGCGATCGGCCACGTCGATCGCTACTACATCAAGCGCTTCGAGGACGAGACGGAGATGCGCACGTTCCTCCTCGTCGATTCGTCGGCGTCGATGGGCTACGGGCGCAAGGGGGTGACGAAGCTGACCTACGCCAGCTACCTGGCGGCGGCGCTCGCCTACCTGCTGGCGCAGCAGGGTGATCCCGCCGGGCTGATGCTGTTCGACGAGAAGACCCGGCAGTACCTGCCGCCGCGCACGCGTGGGGGGCACATCCGCGACCTGCTCGTCGCGCTGGAGGCCGCCTACCCGGCGGGGCGCACCGAGCCGGGGCGGGCGCTGGCCGAGATCGGCGAGATCGCCGATCGGCGCAGCCTGGTCGTGCTGTTCACCGACCTGCTCGACGCGCCGGCCGATCTCGCCGATCGGCTGCGCCAGATTCGTTCGCGCGGCAACGACGTGGTGCTGTTTCACGTCCTCGACCCGGACGAGGTCGAGCTGCCGTTCGACGACGTCACCGACTTCGAGGGCGTGGAGCCGGAGGACGCGCGCCGGCTGCTGGTCGACCCGCGCGACCTGGCGGCGTCGTTCGCGCGCGAGTCGGCGGCGCTGCGCGAGCGCTGGCGGCAGATCTGCCTGGAGGCGCGCGTCGAATACCGGTTCTCGACGACCGCGGAGCCGCCCGCGGAGGTGCTGCGGGCGTTCCTGTTCGCACGCCAGCGGACGCGCCGCTAGGAAGACCAGACGAACATGCACTTCCTGGCGCCGGCGCTGCTCCTCGGTCTGATCGCGGCGGTGCTGCCGTGGATCATCCACCGCATCGGGCGGCGGCGGGCGCGGCCGATTCGCTTCGCGGCGATGGAGCTGCTGCTGCGGGCCGAGCGCGAGGTGTCGGCGCGCCGGCGGCTGCGCGACGTGGCGCTGCTGCTCGCGCGCACGGGCCTGGCGATGGCGCTGCCGCTGGCGTTCGCGCGCCCGTTCACCGAGGTGCGATCCGACCTGCCCGCGGTCACCACCCACTCCCAGAGCGCCGTCGTCGTCATCGACGATTCGGCCAGCATGCGCCGCAGCCTGGGCCGCGAGGGGACGCCGTTCGACGTCGCGAAGACGCGGGCGCGCGAGATCGTGGAGCACCTGTCGCCCGATTCGGAGATCGCGCTGGTGCTCGCGTCGGAGGGTTCGGCCGCCCCGATCGCCGAGCTGTCGGGCGATCGCGGGCGCGTGGCGGCCGCGCTGGAGGCGGTCACCGTCTCGGCGCGACGCGCCGATTTCGCCGCCGCGCTCCGCCGCGCGACGCAGATGCTGTCCAGCTCGACGCGCGGCGATCGGTTGATCTACGTCATCACCGACCTGCAGGCGGCGGGATGGGAGGGTGTCGCGCCCGCGCTGCTGGCGGCCGGCCCCGAGGTCGTCGTGCTGGACGTCAGCGGGGGCGAGCCGTGGACCAACCGCGCGGTGGTCGGTCTGGGCGCCGAGCCCGCGCCGGAAGAGGGGGCCCAGGGCATCGCGGTGGTCGCGGAGATCGCGAACTTCGCCGCCGAGCCGGCCCGGGGCCTGGGTATCACGCTGCGCCTCGACGGCGTCGAGGTCGCGCGCGGGTTCGTCGACGTGCCGGCGGGGGGGCGCGCGCGCAAGCGGTTCGTCCACACCGTGTCGGGCGGCGCGCGGCAGGCCGAGGTCGTCATCGACCACGACGGCTTCGTCCTCGATGACCGCCGCGCCTGCCGGGTCGAGGCGTCGCGCGGCCTGCGCGTGCTGCTGGTCGACGGCGATCCGCGAACGGTGCGCACCGAAGACGAGGTGTTCTTCCTGGAGGCCGCGCTGCGGGCGGGCGGGTCGAACTTCTCCGTCACCACCGTGCTGCCCGACGAGCTCGCCAACCGCGAGCTCGCCGCGTTCGGCGCGGTGTTCATGGCCAACGTCGCCCGGCCGAACGCCACCGTCGCGGCCGCGATCACGCGCTACGTGGAGGGCGGCGGCGGCCTGTTCATCTCGGTCGGCGATCGCGTCGACGTCGACACCTGGAACCAGACGCTGAAGGCCGTCCTGCCGCAACCCCTCGGGCTGAAGCGCAGCGCCGCCGCGCCGCCGGGCGCGCGGCCGGAGGGCGAGACCGTCGATCTTCGCCCCGCCGAGCGCCTGGCCCCGATCGACCGGCGCCACCCGCTGCTGGCGGCGTTCCCGGCGCGCGGCGAGGGGCTGGCGTCGGCGCGCTTCTTCCAGTTCCTGCTGCTGGCGCCGGTTCCGGAGGCGCCCGGGCGCCGCATCGTGCTGCGCTACGAAAACGGCGCGCCCGCCCTTGTCGACGCGGAGATCGGCCGCGGGCGCGTCCTGCTGCTGACGACCTCCGTGGATCGAGAGTGGACGGACCTGCCGATACGGCCCGGCTTTCTGCCGCTGGTGCAGGAGGCCGCGCGCTATCTGGCGGCGGCGCCGTCGGGCGACGCGACCGCGACCGTCACCGTCGGCGGCAAGCGCGAGATCGTGCTGAGCGCGGACGATCGGCGCGTGGAGGTGGTGAAACCGAGCGGCGAGTCGCGCTGGCTCAGCCCGGCGGCTCACCCGGGCGAGCCACGGGCGCGGCCCGCGGTGCTGTTCGACGACACCGACGAGCCAGGCCTTTACCGGGTGCGCGCCGCGCGCGCGGACGGCACCGTCGACGAGCGCCCGGACGCGGCGTTCGCGGTCACGCTGGACACCAGCGAGTCCGATCCCGCCCGCCTGGCCGACGACAAGCGGCCCGACCGTGCGAGCGCGCGCGGGGCGGGCGGACCGCCACCCCGGCGACGGCTGGAGCTGTGGCACGCGCTGGGCGCGGTGGCGATCGCGCTCGTGCTGTTCGAGTCGCTGTTGACGCTCCGGTTCCGCAGAGGAAGGGTGAAGTTATGAACAAACCGTTCGGGAACTCGGACCCGAAGCTGTCCGAATACGTCAACCGCGTCTACGCGCCCGAGGACGAGGTGCTGGCGGAGATCCGCGCGCGCAGCGCTGCCGCGGGGTTGCCCGACATCCAGGTCGCCGCGCTGGACGCGCTCCACCTCGAGGTGCTCGCGCGCGCGGCGGGCGCGCGGCGGGCGGTCGAGATCGGCACGCTGGGAGGCTACTCGGGCGTGGCGTTGCTGCGGGGGATGGGCGACGGCGGCGAGCTCGACACGATCGAGCTGTCCGAGCGCCACGCGGCGGTGGCGCGCGAAAGCTTCCAGCGCGCGGGCGTGGCCGCCCGCGCCCGCGTGCACGTCGGCGCCGCGGCCGACATCCTGCCGCGGCTCGCGCCGCGCGGGCCGTTCGACCTGGTGTTCATCGACGCCGACAAGGAGGGCTATCCGGCCTACCTCGACTGGGCGACGGACAACCTCCGCCCCGGCGGCATCGTGCTGCTCGACAACGCCTTCCTGTTCGGCAGCCTGGCCGACTCTCCCGGCGGCGACCGCGCCGCGCAGATCCGGGCGATGCAGTCCGTGCACGAGATGCTCGCCCGCAGCGGCCGCTTCCGGGCGACGGTGCTGCCCACGGGCGAAGGGCTGGCCTTCGGCGTCCGGATCTGAGTCGGGAAAGCCGGCGCGCGTGAGCGTGAGCGTGAGCGTGAGCGTGTTCGAGTTCGTGTTCGTGTGGGACGAGCGGCGCGCGGGTCGCGGGTCGCGGACCCCTCACCCTAGCCCTCTCCCCGCTGCGCGGGGCGAGGGGACCGGATCCGGACTCCCTCTCCCGCTTGCGGGAGAGGGTCGGGGTGAGGGCGCGCGGGCCGCGGGTCGCTCGCCGCTAGCCGCCCTCGAACACGAACACGAACACGAACACGCTCACGCTCACGCTCACGCTCACGCTAGCCGGATCAGTCCGCGACGGGTGACTTCGCGACCGCCGACGCCGCATCCACGGCCGCGAATGATCCGGCCAGGGCCTTGTGGGCGGGCGTTCCCAGCAGCGACGGCAACATCGCGGCGGGCGCGGGCACGGCGACGGTGCAGGCGGCCTTGAGCGCGCGCACGCGCGCCGCGCTCTCCTCGACGCGGGCGCGCATTTCGCTGCGCGCCTCGGCGGCGTGGACGATCGCCTCGAACGCGGCGTGCTGGCGCGCGGCCGGCTCGCGCACCAGCAGGTGATCGCAGCCCGCCTCGATCGCGCCGACCGCCAGCTCCTCGATCGGATACCGATCGGCGACCGCCTTCATGCCGAGATCGTCCGAGACCAGCACCCCGCGGAAACCGATCTCGCCACGCAGCAGGTCGGTCGCGATCCGGCGCGACAGCGTCGCCGGCCGATCGGGATCCAGCGCCGGGTACAGCACGTGCGCGGTCATGAACGCCTCGACGCCGGCGGCGGCCGCCGCCACGAACGGCGCCAGCTCCACGGCGCGCAGGCGCTCGACGTCGTGGGCGACGACCGGCAGCTCGTGGTGCGAATCGGTGCGCGTGTCGCCGTGGCCGGGGTAGTGCTTGCCGCACCCGACCAGGCCGGCGGCCCGCAGCCCGCGCCAGAACGCCAGCGCCTGCCGGGCGACCGCCTCCGGGGTGGTCCCGAACGCGCGGTTCCCGATCACAGGGTTCGCGGGGTTGGTGTGCACGTCCAGCACGGGCGCGAAGTTCCACCCGACCCCCACCGCGGCCAGCTCGTCGCCCAGGGCGCGCCCGAGGGCGGTGGTGCGCCCGGCGTCACCGGCGCTGCCCACGGCCAGCATCGGCGGCCATTCGGTCGCGGGCGCGCGCAGCCGCTGCACCAGTCCCCCCTCCTGGTCGATCGACACCAGCAGCGGCCAGTCGCCCGGGGCGGGTCCCCGCAGGTCCGCCACCAGCCCCGCCAGCTGGCCCGGGCCGGCGATGTTCGGGCGAAAAAGCATCACCCCGCCGACCTCCGAGCCGGCGATGCGCGCGCGCAGCTCGTCGCCCGCGGCTGTCCCATCGAATCCGACGGACAGGAGCTGGCCAGCGAGCTTAGCGAGAGCGGTCATTCCGGCCTTCTACCTATCCACATTCCCACCCTGGGACGCCACGGGAGGGGCAACCCGGGGAGCGCGTGTCCGGTCGTAGCACACATCGAGATCTCAATCATCTGGAGTCCTCCCAAGGTTCCAGGTAAGTTGCCGCGCAATTCGGGTCCCGACCGCTCCCCGTCGACACTGTCCAGACTGCCCACACTGCCCGCCCCATGATCAAGGTGAAGAGAATCGACCACGTCGCGGTCGCCGTCGCGGATCGTGACGCCGCCGCGCACAGCCTGTCCACTTTGTTTGGGCTGACGATGGGCGCGCGCGAAACCGTCGCCGGGCAACTGACCGACGTTGCGTTCCTGCACCCGAACGGCGCCGTGGACACCGAGGCGGCCGTCGAGATCTGCGCACCCGCCGGCAACGCGGCCCTCACCCGTTTCCTCGCGAACCGCGGTCCCGGCCTGCACCACGTCTGCTTCGAGGTCGACGATTTGACCGGCGCGCTGGCCACGCTGAAGGCGGCGGGCGTCCGGCTGATCGACGAGACGCCGCGCCCGGGCGCGCGCGGCCACCAGGTCGCGTTCCTACATCCCGCCGCGACCGGAGGCGTGCTGTTCGAGCTGTGCGAACGAACCCACACGGGGCCTCAGGCGTGATCGGTCGCCGGCGCCGTCACCTCTCCCTGCTCGCCGCCGTCGCGGCGCTGCTGCTCGCGCGGCCGGCCTACGCGCAGATGGCGCCGGGCGGCTTCGGCGGGCCGGGCGGCATGCAGCCACCGCCACCTCCAGGGGCAGGCGCAGAAAAGGAAGAGGGCCCGGCGGAGGAAGCGCCCGAAGAGAGCCGCCCCAGCGACCTCGAACCGCTGAGCGGCTACGCCGAGCAGGCCCGCCGCCGCATGCAGATCTTCGAGCTGGACGGCTATCTGCGCCTGCGCACCGATTACATGCACCAGTTCTTCATGGGGCAGGGCTACACCCCCATGACCACCGAAACGCCCCTGATCCAGTACGGCCTCCCGCCCTTCCCGACGCCGCTCGACTGCGGGCGGCCCGGCCCGGACGGCAACCCGGCGAGGGGCGTGGGCAACTGCGGCTCGAAGAACATCGGCGGCGCGAACACGCGTTTCCGCCTCGAACCGACGCTCAACGTGACCGATCAGGTGCGCGTGCACTCGCAGATCGACGTCATCGACAACACGATCATGGGTTCGACGCCCGACTCGCTCGCCGGCATCCAGGGCTACAACCGCCCGCCGTCGACCGGTAGTCCGGTCGACACGCCCGGCAACGCGCCCGTGGATTTCCTGTACACGACCCAGGATGCCCCGGAGGTCGGACAGAACGGATTCGTCTCCAGCATCCGCGCCAAGCGCGCCTGGGCGGAGGTGGACACCGAGTTCGGATCGCTGCGCTTCGGCCGCATGCCCTGGCACTGGGGCCGCGGCATCTTCTACAACCAGGGAAACTGCCCCGACTGCGACGTCGGCACGACCGTCGATCGCGTCATGGGATTGACGACGATCTATGGCCACCAGCTGATGGCGGCCTGGGATCTCGGCGCGCAGGGACCGACCACGCAGCAGCTGACGCTGGGACGCAACGACCCCAGCGGCTATCCCTACGACCTCGCGCAAAACGACGACGTCTTCCAGGTGATGGGGGCGATCACGCGGATCGACAGCCCGGTGACGCTGCGCGAGCGCGTCGATCGCGGCGACATCGTCTTCAACTACGGGCTGCAGTTCGTCTACCGGAACCAGGGCAACATCGTGAAGCCGGCGAACACCGTCAACCCGCCGCCGACGACCGGCAACGGACCGCAACCGCAGACGCCGAGCGAGCTGGAACAAGCCACCTACTACGGCGCGTACAGCGCAACGCCCGACGTCTGGTTCAAGCTGCACTACAAGGCGCTGACGATCGAGTTCGAGGGCATCGGCATCTACGGAAAAATTCAGCAGCCGGGCATCCTGGCAAAGTCCGAGGAAGTACCGCTGACGCTGTTCCAGCTTGGGTGGGTGCTGGCCAGCGAGCTGCGCCTGTACCGCGAATCGCTTTACGTCGGGCTGGAGACCGGTGGCGCGACCGGCGACTCGGCGGAGGCGCCCGGCCAGTACCTGAACTACCGCTGGCGCTTCGTCCAGCAGCCCTCGGGCGACACGTCCATCAACGACTTCCATTTTTCGCCCGACTATCACGTCGACCAGATCCTGTTTCGCCACATCCTCGGAACCGTCACCAACGCGGTCTACATCAAACCGCAGGCCGCCTACTGGTTCGACCTGGGGCGCACGCGGGCGGTGGGTCTCAACGGCAGCGTCATCTACAGCATGGCGCAGGTCCCGGTATCGATGCCGGGCAACGACGTGATGATGGGCCTGGAGCTGGACGTCGGCGCCGGCTATCGCAACACCGCCGAGGGGTTCTACGCGGGCTTCACCTGGGGCGTGCTCTGGCCGCTGGCGGCGCTCAACCGCAACACGCCGCTGTACACGGTGGCGGAGGACGCCTCGGTCCCCCAGATTCTCCGCATCTACATGGGCGTGAAGTTCTAGTCGCTCCGCGCCGCAGGCGCGGTGTGCGACTATTGTTTCTTCAGGTGGCCGCACTCTCGCGCTGCGCGCCAACGGGCGCGACGCGTTCAAAGCCTACTTCTTGAACGTCTTCAGGCGCTCCTCGGC
>Ga0111539_10008317_pt1 | contig 13208 bp, 11 predicted proteins | sample RhiMethybrSRZTD1_FD_79667 | JGI IMG/M metagenome (GOLD analysis project Ga0111539, IMG submission 79667) | Populus rhizosphere microbial communities from Tennessee, USA - Rhizosphere MetaG P. TD hybrid SRZTD1 (version 2) (version 2) | ecosystem: Host-associated > Plants > Roots > Rhizosphere >...
CGAGTGGCTCGACACGAGGCAGCGCATTCTCGAGGCGAAGCGCCGGCAGGAAGACCCCGCGACGCCCTCACGGATCCTCGTCATCAACGGCTCCGCCCGTACCGACCAGTCGTGCCCCGGTGAGATCTCGAAGACCTACCGTCTCTCCAAGATCGCGCAAGGGACGATCATCGCCGAGCAGGGGTTCGAGGCGGATTTCCTCGACCTGAGCGCGCTCACGGCCGAGTACGGCCTCGTGATCTACCCGTGCAAGGCGTGCGTTTCGACCGCACAACCGCTTTGCCACTGGCCCTGCTCGTGCTATCCCAACCACGCGCTGGGGCAGGTGAACGACTGGATGAGCGAGCTCTACCCGCGCTTTACCGCGGCCCACGGCGTGATGATCCTCTGCCCGGTGAACTGGTACCAGGCGCCGAGCGTGCTCAAGCTCATGATCGACCGCCTCGTCTGCGCCGACGGCGGCAATCCCGATCCCACCACCACGCACGGAAAGAACCCCGCGCTCGCGAAGGAGATCGAGCTTCGCGGGTGGCCCTATCCCAAGCACTTAGCGGGGCGCGCGTTCTCGGTGGTCGTGCATGGGGACGCGGCGGGCGTGGAGAATCTCAGGCGCATGCTCGTCGACTGGATGAACGATCTCGAGATGATCCCGGCGGGACCGCATCCGGGGCTCGATCGCTATCTCGGCTACTACCAGCCGTATGCGACGAGCCACGACGATCTCGACAAGGACACCGACCTTCAGGAAGAAGTGCGCCACTCGGCGCTCACGCTGTGCGAAACCGTCCGCCAGATCCGCTCCGGCCGCTACCACCGTCCCGACGAGGGACTCGAGGATCCGAGAAAGAAGTGACGTGGCGTCCCTGACGATCTCCGGTCTGTCGCTCGTCTATCCCAACGGCACGCGCGCGCTCGATTCGATCGAAATCGCGATCGCGGACGGAGCGTTCCTCGCGATCCTCGGTCCGTCCGGCTGCGGCAAGTCCTCGCTCCTCCGGCTCATCGCGGGACTCGAGACGCCGACCTCGGGCACGATCGCGATGAACGGTCGCGACGTGACCGCGCTCGAGCCCAAGGAGAGGGACGTGGCCATGGTCTTCCAGGGGCTCGCGCTCTATCCCCACATGACGGTCGAGGAGAACATGGCCTTCGGGCTCCTCGCGCGGAAGACGCCGCGGGCCGAGATCGCGGAGCGCGTGCGGGAGGCTGCGACCATGCTCGGACTCACCCGCTACCTCGCGAAGAAGCCGCGCGAGCTGTCGGGCGGCGAGCGCCAGCGCGTGGCGCTGGGACGGGCGCTCGTGCGCCGTCCGCAGGTCTATCTCTTCGACGAGCCCCTCTCGAGTCTGGACGCCCAGCTCAGGCAGGAGCTCCGCGAGGAACTGGCGCGGCTCCATAGGCTCACGCGCACGACGTCGATCTACGTCACGCACGACCAGAAGGAGGCGCTCTCGCTCGGCGACAAGGTGGCCGTGATGAACGCAGGCACGCTCCGGCAGGTGGCCTCGCCGGAGGCGGTGTATCGCGAGCCGCACGACCTCTTCGTGGCGCGCTTCGTCGGCGAGCCGGCGATCAATCTGATCGAGGGGCAGATCGAGGTCGATGGGAACGGCGCATCCTTCCGTGCCCCGGGCTTTCGTCTCGCCCTGAATGGATCGCGGACGAGGAGCGGCCCCGCGACGCTCGGGCTTCGGGCGGAGGCCATCGCGCTCGTCGCGGGCACCGCAGAAACGGAGGGCTCGGCGGTGGTGGAGCGGATCGAGCACCTCGGCGGGGATACGCTGGTGCATCTCAAGGGGCCTTGGGGCGGAATCGTGGCCCGATTGCACGATGCGTCAGCGGCGCCGGCCCCGGGAGCGACGGTACAGGTACGTCCCGATCCCAAGCGCGCGCTCCTCTTCGGTCCCGACGGGGCGCTCCTCTAGAAGAGCGCATCTGGGGCGACGCCTACGCCCCCCACCCGTCGTAGGCCGACATGACTCCTTCCTTCCAGTGCCAGTACTCGCGCAGCTCCACGCAGCGGCCGTCGTCGTCGAAGATCAGATACAGGCAGCCGGGCAGCGTCCCGGCCTCCCAGATTCCGGTCTCGCCAGCGGACTTCACGATCGCCCACCACTCGACCGCGACGCGCAGTCCCTGGAAAATCGGCGCCCCGAACTGGAGATCGAGCGCGCGCTGCTCTTCCGTGGCGCCCTGCCAGTACGCACGCACGCCGTGGCGCCCACGGTGGGGATTCCGGAACGGGCTCGATCGGTACACGCAATCCTCCGCGAAGAGCACCGCCACCTGCTCCGGGTCACGCTCTTCCCAGGCCTTGGCATAGGCCGCGAGCCAATCCTGCACCATTTCGATCGTCATGGGGGGCCACGCCTCCATTTGCTCCCAAAGCAAGCCGCAGTGTAGCGTAGAGGGATGAGCGACGAGCCGGAATACTGGCCGGGCCCCGCCGGGATGATGAGGACGACGCTCCTCATCGTCATCCTCCTCGCGGTCTTGTGGCTCTCGTTCCTCATCTTCAACCCGTTCCTGCTCGCGTTCGCGACCGCAGCGCCGATCGCGCTCCTCCTCTTCCCCACGCAGGAGCGCCTGGCCGCGGGCATGGGACAGCGCCGCTCGCTCGCCGCGATCCTCCTCGTGATCTGGATCGCACTCCTGGTCGCGATCCCGCTCGCCGCGGTGCTGAGTCTCGTGGGAAGCCAGGCGGTCACGTTCTTCTCCTGGGTGGGGCCGCAGCTCGAGCCGGACCGCGTGCAGCACTTCCTTCGCGTCACGCTGCCCGGGCGCTTGCCCTGGTTCGGAGCCGCCTGGGACGCGCTCGATCCTTACCTCGCTCCCGCCGTGTCGAATCTGCTGGCACAGGTTTCGGCCTGGGTGCAGTTCCTCATTCAACGACTCGCGACCGGAGTCGGCTCCTTCGCGATCGAGCTCTTCATCTTCTTCATGTTCCTCTTCTTCATGCTCCAGGACGGCCGCGCGTTCCTCTCGCTCATGCGCTCTCTATCGCCGCTCTCGCCGGAGCAGGAAACGCGGGTGATCGAGCACTTGGCCGCGACCACCAAGGGAGCTCTCCTCGGGATTCTCGTCGTCCCGATCGCGCAGGGAGCGCTGGCGACGGTCGGATACTGGCTCTTCGGCGTGCCGAACGCGCTCCTGTGGGGCTGCATCACGATCATCGCGTGCCTGATCCCGCTCCTCGGCGCTCCGGTCGTGTGGATCCCGATCACGATCTTCGTCTTCTTCACGGAGCCCGCATGGAGGGGGATCGCTCTCTTCCTGTACGGAACCTTCGTCATCAGCGGCATCGACAACGTCCTGAAGCCGATGCTCCTGAGCGGCACCGCCCGGGTCCATCCGCTGCCAGGATTCCTGTGCGTCGTCGGGGGCACGCTGGCCTTCGGTCCGGCCGGGCTTCTCGTAGGGCCGGTCGTCCTGTCGCTCGCGATCTCGGCGCTCTACATCTACCGCACGGAGTTCCAGCCGGGGCGCATTCAGGCTCCCTCCGGGCGGATCGAGACCGCGCCTGTGCGGGTCGAGCCCGTGCCCGGCCAGCCCGGCCGGATCGAGATCCCTCCGGGCACCACCGGGGCCGGGTCGTGATACAATAGCGGCCTTATGGCCCGCTCCAGGGCGGCCGGCCGTACGCGACGCCAACCCACACTTCCTGCGCTCCTACCGTCGCTCCTTCTAGCAGTGTGCCTGGCCGCACCGGCCGGCGCGCAGACCTTCCTCAAGAACGTTCCGCAGAGCCGCCAGCCCGAGTTCCGCGCGCCCGGCTGGGTTTCAGACGAAGTCCTGGTGCAGTTCCGGGATGCCAAGGGCAAGGACGGGATGGCTCGCGCCGCCCGCGAAGAGGGGGGCGAGCTCCGCGAAATGGTCACGACGGACGGCTTGGCGCGCGTGCGCATCACGCCGGGGTCGGACGTCCCGCAGTCGATGAGACAGTGGATGCGCCGTTCCGACGTCCTGTACGCGGCCCCGAATTTCCAGGCCCGCGGCTTCTTCGTTCCCAACGACACCACCATTGCGACCTTCGACCTCGCGTGGAATCTGCGCGCGATCGACGCCTACTCGGCGTGGGACGTGGTGCGCGGCGATCCGAGCATCGTGCTCGCGATCGTGGATACGGGGGTCGCGTTCGAGGACCATCCGATTCCGTCGAACGAGCTGCCGTTCCTGTGGCCCGGGATCTCGACGTACCGCCGATCGCCGGAGCTGCCGGGACCGTTCCTCGAGGGCTGGGACTTCGTCCACGACGACGCGCACCCCAACGACGACAACGGCCACGGCACCATGGTCGCCACGCTCGCGGCCGGCCTCGCCAACAACGTCGCGGGAAGCGCCGGCATCGCATTCGGCGTGACGATCCTGCCCGTCAAGGTGATCGACTATCGCGCCGACGGCACGGCGGACGACATCGTGCAGGGCATCCGATTCGCGGCCGACCACGGCGCCGATATCATGAATCTGAGCCTCGGCTTCCCACCTCTCACCTTCTTCGAGTTCCTGGGACTCTCGAAGCAGGAAGTGGACGACATGTTCCGGCCGCTCCGCGACGCGATCCAGTACGCGCAGCGGCGCGGCGTGATCATCGTCGCGGCCGCGGGGAACTTCGAGGCCCCCGAGGTCAGCCTGCCCGCCGGCTACCCTGGCGTGATCGCGGTGGGAGCGACCGGCTTCGATGATCTGCCAACCTCCTACACGTCGTTCGGAAAGACGCTCGATCTCATGGCGCCCGGCGGCGACTTCACGGAGCTGAACCAAGATCACGTGCAGGATGCGGTCTTCAATCTGAGCATCAAGCCCTTCCGTTCCGACGGCTCACTCGCCAAGCCCGACTCGTTCGGCGTGTTCCCATTCTTCGGCACGTCCGGCGCGTCGCCCCAGGTGGCGGGGACGGTCGCGCTTCTGCAATCGATGGGTATGAAGAACCAGGGACTCATCGAGCAGACGCTGCAGTCGACCGCCAAGCAGCCGTTCGTTCCCAACCACGGCGGCTGGGACGAGCGCGACGGGTACGGCCTCCTTCAGGTGGGCGCGGCCGTTCGCAAAGCGGCGGGCAAGGGGCCGGCTTCCGCGGCCGCTACTCCTGCGGGCACGCTCGAGGCGCGCCTTCTCTCCGGCAATCCGGCGCGCGGGGGAGCCGCGCTCTCCTTCAAGATCGGCGCCGAGGGGCGAGTCCGCGCCCGGGTCTTCAACGCGAAGGGGGAGCTGGTCCGCACGATGCTCGACGCCGTTCGCGAGGCAGGCTCGCACACGATCGCGTGGGACGGCAGGGACGAGCGCGGGCAAGCCGCTCCGAGCGGCATCTACTTCCTGCGCATCGACGCCAACGATGCTGTCGCGACGCGCAAGGTGGCCTTCTTGCGCTGATGGGGGCGCGGAGCTAGAGTCGCTCCGTTCGATCGGGCCGCCGCCGCGCCGCCCGCACAACCCCGCCAAGGAGGACCGCATGAATCGCACGGCCGCGACCGCTCTTCTCCTCACGCTCGCGCTGACGCCAGCTCCATCGCACGCGGGCGACGCTCCCACGGCCACCTCGACGACCGTCATCGCTCCCGTCAACACCAAGGAGACACAGCTCCAGCGCATCCAGCGCATGGTCACGAAGATCAATGCCGAGGCCTCGACGCCGCAAGGTGAGGCCAACGTGATCGCGCGGATGTCGAAGCAGTACGCGGTCCAACCCGACACGCTCGAGGCGCAGCACGCGGACTGGGGGCTTGGATACGGCGAGATCGCGATGGTGTACGGCTTCGCGCGGTCGAGCAAGACGAAGGCGACGCCCGATCAGGTGGTCGACATGCGGCGGTCCGGCATGTCCTGGGAAAACATCGGCAAGGAGCTGGGCGTGAAGGTCGACAACGTCGCGACGCGCATGAAGAAGACCGGCGTGCCGAAGCCGACACCGCACAAATAGGCATGGCCTCCCGTCGAAAGCCCGCAGCCAGGAGCGCGAAGACGCGCCCCGCGCCGAAGCGCCCGCTCGCAGAGCGCCTGCCGGAGGCGTCCCCGGCGCTCGAAGCCTGCGCGTGCGTCACGGACCTCGAGGCGATCGCGCGGCAGAAACTCCCGAAGGGCGTGTACGACTACTACGCCGGGGGCGCCGAGGACGAGCAGACGGTCCACGCGAACCGCGACGCCTATCGCCACGTCTACCTGAGGCCCCGCGCGCTCGTCGGCGTGGCCCGAGTGGACACGGCGACGACGGTGCTCGGGATCCCGATCTCGCTCCCGGTGCTCCTCGCGCCGGTCGCGTATCAGCGCATGGCCGACCCCGAAGGCGAGGTGGCGACCGCGCGGGCCGCGGCCGCGGCAGGAACCCTCATGGTCGTGAGCACGATCGCGACGGCCAGCATCGAGGAAGTCGCGTCGGCCGCCCCCGCGGCGCCGCGCTGGTTCCAGCTCTACATGGCGCCGGAGCGCGAGATCTCGGAGCACTTGATCGCGCGCGCCGAGGCCGCGGGATATCGCGCCCTCTGTCTCACGGTCGATACGCCCCTGCTCGGACGGCGCGAGCGCGACGTCCGGAATCGATTCAACCCCGGGATGGCGCTCGCCAACTTCGAAGGCGACATCGCGTGGATGCCCCGCACGCAATCGGGCTCCTCGTTCGCCGTCGGCGCGAGCCGGCTGCTCGATCCCTCGCTCACGTGGGAGACGATTCGCTGGATGCGCGGCCGGACGAAGCTTCCGATCATCGTGAAGGGCGTGATCGCCGCGTCCGACGTCGAGCCCGCCATCGAGGCCGGCGTCTCGGGGATCGTGGTGTCGAACCACGGGGGCCGGCAGCTCGACGGTTGCGAGCCGACGCTGGCCGCCCTTCCCAACGTGGTCGAGGCGGCGGCGGGACGCGTCGAGGTCTACGTGGACGGCGGTGTGCGCCGCGGAACCGACGTCGTGAAGGCGCTCGCGCTCGGAGCGCGCGCCGTGCTCGTCGGCCGTCCCATCGTGTGGGGGCTCGCGGCCGCGGGCCAGGCCGGGGTGGCGACGGCGCTCGAGATGCTCCGGAGCGAGCTCGCGATGGCCATGGCGCTCTGCGGCTGTCCGACGATCGACGCGATCGGGCGGGAGCTGGTCGTCACACGCTTCGCGTCGGAGCCCTTTCAACGCGCTTGACCCCCTCCGGGACCGGGCGCACGCTTGATGCATGCGCTCCGAGATCTCGATCCATATCAATGCTCCGCCCGACCTCGTCTACTCGCTCGTCTCCGACCTCGACCGCTGGGATCAGTGGCTCTCCCACTATCGCTACGTCCGGGTGCTCGATCGCACCGAGGACGGCGTGCACGCGGCCATGAGCGCCTGGCGCGGACCCATCCCCGTCTTCTGGCACGCGGTGCAGAAGGCGGAGTCCGCCACCCGCACCATCCGCTTCCGCCACGTGCGCGGCATCACGAGAGGCATGGACGTGCTCTGGACCATCGAGCCCGAGGAGAACGGGACGCGCGCGAAGATCCTGCACGACCTCGATCTCAAGTGGCCGGTGGTCGGACCGTGGTTCGCGGACCACGTGATATCGCGGGGCTTCATCGAGCCGATCGCGGGGCGCACGCTCAAGAGCTTCAAGAACATCGCGGAGCTGGTTTGAGCGAAGGCCCCCATCCCAGACGTGCGGTCATCACGGGCCTCGGCTTGGTGACGCCCATCGGCATCGGCGTGTCTTCGTTCTGGGAGGGCGTGACGGCGGGACGCCAGGGGGTCGGTCCCCTCACGCGCTTCGACGCGTCCGAGCTCCGCACTCGCATCGCCGGCCAGGTGGACGACTTCGATCCGCTGGACCACGTGGATGGCCGCCGGAAGAATCGACTCGACCGCTTCTCCCACTTCTCCATCGCCGCGACGCGCATGGCGCTCGAAGATGCCGGCCTCACCATCGGCACGAACGGCACGCCGAACGGCATCGCGTCCGATCGCGCGGGCTCGGCCATCGGATCGGCGCTCGGCGGCTTGCCCGGGTCCGAGGCCGACCACGCCGAATTTCTCGAGCGCGGGCCCAAGTCCATCCCCGCGAGCCTCGCGCTCCGCGTTTACGCGGGGGCAGGCGTGTGCAACGTGGCGATCGAGTTCGGCGTGCGCGGCCCGGCGCTCGGTAATTCGAACTCCTGCGCGTCCGGCGCGATCGCGATCGGCGCGGCGCTCGCGATGATTCGAAGCGGCGAGGTGGACGCCGTGATCGCTGGTGGCGTCGAAGCCCCGCTCGCTCCTCTCACGTTCGCCTCGTTCACCGTGATCCGCGCCATGTCGACGGCGAACGAGCAGCCGGCCGAGGCCTCGCGTCCGTTCGACGCGCGGCGCGACGGATTCGTGATGGCCGAAGCCGGGGCCATCCTGATCCTCGAGGAGATGGGGCATGCCGTGCGGCGCGGCGCGCGGATCTACGCCGAGCTGCGTGGATTCGCGAGCACGAACGACGCGCACCACATGACCGCTCCCCATCCGGAGGGGCTCGGCGCGCGCGCGGCCATGCGGAAGGCGCTCGGCGACGCGCGCCTCTCGACCGAGGAGGTCGAGCTCATCAACGCGCACGGATCATCGACCCCGCTCAACGACCGGATCGAGACCTTGGCGATCAAGGAGGTGTTCGGCGAGCGTGCGCGGCGGATTCCCGTGAGCGGGACGAAAGGGATGCACGCGCATGCGCTCGGCGCGTCGGGAGCGGTGGAGGCGGCGATCGCCTCGCTCTCGATCCACAAGGGATGGGTTCCCTCGACCACGAATCTGCGCGAGCCCGACCCGGAGTGCGACCTCGACTACGTGCCGGGGGCGGGGCGGCGCGCGACGGTGCGGACGGTGCTGTCGAATTCGTTCGGATTTGGGGGCACGAACGCGTGCCTCGTCTTCAGCGGCGTGTCGTGACCGCTAGCGCCGCGTCGCGAGCCCCAGGTTGGTCGCCACCCAGAGATCCTCGTCCCGGTCGTTCAGCTTGGTGAAGTAGAGGGCCTTGCCGTCCGCCGACCACGTCGGCTTCATGCATCCCCCCATGTTCGTGAGCGGGAACGCCTTTCGCGTCACGACGTCGATCACCCAGATGTTCTGGACGCCGTTCGCGTTCCTGCCGAACGCGATCCACTTTCCATCGGGCGACCACGAGGGCCAGGTGTCCTCCGCCGTTCCCTGCTCCGCCGCCGAGACACCGGTGAGCTTCGTCTCGCCGCCTCCGCCCGCGGAGATCTTGAAGACGCGGAACTGCGAGAAGAGCGCGCTCTGCTTCGCTTGCATGCCGTTGCCCACGTTCACCGTGCGGGTCGAATCGAAGTCCTTCGAGACGTACGCGATCCACTTGCCGTCCGGCGACCAGACCGGATGACCGGGGCTTCCCTTGCTGTGCGTGAGCGGACGCGCGGGCGGCCCATTGATCTCCCCGGCCGCCGTCATCATGTAGAGATTGAATCCATAGAGCGAATTGGGATCGCCACGGCTGGACGGGAAGCAGATCCGCTGGCCGTCAGGCGAATAGACCGGAAACCGCTGGCTGCCCGCGGCGCGCGACAGCGGCTTGGGCTTCGCGCCGCCGGCGAACGGAATCGCGTAGATGTTGTACGGACCCGAGCGCGTGGAGACGAAGAGGATCGTCTTGCTGTCGGGGGACCACGTCGGGGTCATGACCCGGGTCGGCATCCGGCGGCCGTTGGCGCTCACCGAGTCCGGCTCGGACGTGACCTTGCGCGGCGTGCCGCCCCCGGCGGGCATCACCCAGATCTGGCTCGAGCCGCTCCGGTTGCTCTGGAACGCGATCCACTTCCCGTCCGGAGAGGGGGCGGGATCGGTATCGGTGACCTTCGGATTCTGGAGAAGCGGTTTGTACTGAATGGCTTGCGCCCGCGCGGACGAAGCGCCGAGCAGGGCGAGAAGGACCAGGAGGAGGGTGACCATACGCGGACGATTCATGGGGGTTCCTCTTCGTGAACCCGCGAGCGCCCAATCGGTTCCGGCGTTCACGGGCGTGGAGTGAAGCCTTCTCCCGCCGTCAGGATCTCGTAGGACGCCACGCTCAGGGCGTGGCGGCGGAGCTGGCTCCAGGGTCGATCCAAAAGGTAGCACTTGAGGAGCGCCAGCACGACCTGGTGCGACACGACGGCGACGAGCCCGTCCTTCTCGTCGTGCTTGGCGAGGATCTCGCGCATGGCCTGGACCGCGCGCTCGTGCACGGCCTGCAGCGATTCGCCGCCGGGGAGGGTCACCGCCGTGGGGTCGTCGCGCCACTTCAGGTAGAGCGGCAGGTCCGGCAGCTCCGATTCCAGCATCCCTTCCCAGTCCCCGTGATCGATTTCATTGAAGCGAGGATCGGAGACCACGCCGAGGGAGTGCGGTCCGGCGACGTACGACGCGGTTTCGAGGGCGCGAGGCAGAGCGCTCGAGTAGACCGCCTGGAGCGGCACTTCCCAGAGAAGGCGCGACAGCGCGCGCGCCTGCTCCTTGCCGGCGTCGTTGATGGAAGCGCCCTGGCTCCCCTGCACGCGCCGCTCGCGATTCCAATCGGTCTCGCCATGACGCACGAAGACGATGTCCCGGCCGGGCGACATGGAGTGTTGGGCTAGATCCGCTCGTCCCGAACGAGGATCTCCGCGTTCAGGATGGCCGCGCCCGCGGCGCCGCGGATCGTGTTGTGCCCGACCGCCTCGAATTTCCACTCGAGGACGGGGCACGGACGGAGCCGCCCGACCGTGATCCCCATTCCTCCCGCGCGATCGGCGTCGAGGCGCGGTTGCGGGCGGTCGTTCTCGGGTCGCGCTTCGATGGGCTGGTCGGGAGCACTCGGGAGGTTGAGCTTCCGGAGCGGACGGAAGCCCTCCCACGCGTCGAGGATCCGCTTCTTCGAGACCCGGGTCTTGAGGCGGAGGCTGATCGCCATCTGGTGGCCGTCGAGCACCGCCACGCGGTGGCAGAGGGCGCTCACCGGGAACTCGGCGTGCGTGATTCCCTTCGGACCGATGCGTCCCAGGATCTTCTGCGTCTCGCTCTCGATCTTCTCTTCTTCCCCAGAGATGAACGGCACGACGTTTCCGAGGATGTCGAGGGACGGAACGCCGGGATAGCCGGCACCGCTCGTGGCCTGGAACGTGGTGACGATCGCCGCGTCGACGCCGAACGCCTGGTGGAGCGGCGCCAGCGCGATCGCGATCACGATCGTCGAGCAGTTGGGATTCGTGACGAGGCCGCCGCCGTTCTTGTAGGGCTGGAGGTCGAGGAGCTTCAGGTGATCCCGATTCACCTCCGGGATCGCGAGCGGCACACCGGGGTCCATGCGGTGGTTGCGCGCGTTCGACGACACGAGGTGTCCGCGGCTCGCGTACTCATGCTCGATCTCGCCCGCCACCGACGCGTCGAGGGCCGAGAAGAGAACGCGGCCCTGGAGCTTGTCCCCGGGGGCGCGCACGCGGAGCTTGGCGACGTCGGCCGGGATGCGGGTCGTGAGCTTCCATCGGGAGCCGACCGCCTCCGCGTAGGAACGCCCGGCGCTCTGGTCGGACGCCAGGATCTCGATGATCTCGAACCAGGGATGCCCTTCGAGCAGCTGAACGAACCGCTGCCCGACCGTGCCCGTGCCGCCGAGCACGGCGACCGGGATCTTCCGGCGCGCCCCCGACGCGTTCTGCTTTCGCCCCGAACTCGTTGTGACGGCTCGTTTTCTTGACGGCATAGACCTCGGATGATACGGTTCCCCGCGCGTTTGCCGCAACGTCATTCCCACTCCTCGGGGCGCTCCGCTTGGCTCCACGACTCGCATCGCCGCTCTCCACCCTGCGCCCCGCCGCCGCGGTCCTGGTCGCGCTCGCAGCCGTGCTTTTCTCCTCGAGCTCCACCTTCGCGCAGGCGCTCCTCGAGCCGATCCCGCTGAGCGCCGACTTCTCTTCCGTCACGCTCGTGCCCGGGGTTTCGACGCCTGTCGGCGTGAACGTCCGCGAGGTGAACGGCGTCGCGGCCACCCTGACCAGCGCGCGCGCGGATTTCTATGCGGCACCATTGCCGCCCGGGCACTACGGATTCTCGGTCGTTCCGCTCCGCTCCATTGCGATTCCCTTCCAGGCATCGATCCCGCGCCTCGGCGTAACCCGGCTCAACGTTCCCGTCACGCTGCCTCCGGATCTCGCGCGCCAGGCGCCGGGGGGAATTCTGGGCTTCGGGCTCGTCTTCGAAGGCACGGACGAGCTTGGCTTGCCGGTGTCGTTCCAGGCGATCTCGGGGAGCGTGGCCTCGCCGGTCGACACGCTGACGGCCGTGGCGCTGGCGCAGGTGGTCCCGGCGATGGCGGCGAATCTCGCGATCCAGTCGATCGCGCTCGAGCGTCCCCTTCCGGGCGCGGCCTACGCCGCCGGCGACACCGTGCGCGTGCTCGCCGTCGTCACGGGATTCGGCACGGGATCGTTCCGCGTGCTCGTGACGATGGACGGCGATCCGGTCGCGATGGAGGACGGCTACATGGAGTCGGGGCGTCCGGTCACGATCGAGCCGCGCGGGCCGATGCCCTCGCGGCGGCTGGGGGAGCACCGGCTCCACGTGATCGTCGAGTGGCCCCAGAACGTCGCGGCGCGTCCGGTCACGATCGTCTGCATGCCGCCCCCTTCCGGCATTGCACCACCGCCCAAGCCCGAAGAAGCCGATACGCTCCAGACCGAGGTCGTGCCGCCGCGTCCTCCGTCTGCATTCACGCTCGACGCCACCTACCTCGCGCTCGGGAAGTCCGAGTTCCGCGACGAGGAATCCGCCGGGCTCGCATGGTCGGCGTGGCGCGCCCACTACGCGATCTCGAAGACCGCGGAGCTCCGCGCGAACGCGACCTGGCGGCTCCGCATGGACGAACCGGAGAACGGGAGCGGATCGCCGGAGCAGATGGACCTGAAGCTCTCGGTGAAGGACGGCTCGGTGGCGCTCGGAGATCTCGCGCCCTCGCTCGCGGCCGATGCGCCGCTCCTCGCGAGCCCGGTGCCGCGGCGCGGCGGCGAGATCGAGTGGCGCGGCACGCCGCTCGGAACGCTCCAGGGCTTCGTCGCGCTCCAATCGCGCCCTAGGTCCGCGGCAGGAGCCATCGACCAGCCGCGCTCCGACCTCTATGCCGCGCGGCTCGCGCACGGGTTCGCGGCGGACCGGATCCAGGCCGCGCTCTACGGCGGGTACGTGCACGACGACCCCGTAGCCGGAGCGCCCGACTCGGTGGTGCGCACGCAGGAGATCTTCGGGGGATCGGGATCGGCCAAGCTCGGCGAAAC
>Ga0111539_10008319_pt1 | contig 13206 bp, 10 predicted proteins | sample RhiMethybrSRZTD1_FD_79667 | JGI IMG/M metagenome (GOLD analysis project Ga0111539, IMG submission 79667) | Populus rhizosphere microbial communities from Tennessee, USA - Rhizosphere MetaG P. TD hybrid SRZTD1 (version 2) (version 2) | ecosystem: Host-associated > Plants > Roots > Rhizosphere >...
GCCGGGGCCGACCGTCTCGCGCACCGCCTCGACATCTGGAAGGTGGCGATGGCCGCGATCGGCGACCATCCCTTCCTGGGTTCCGGCTACGCGGCCTTCAAGGACGTGTTCTACTCGTACATGGCCACCGCGGGCATCGATCCGGTGTGGGCGCTCAAGAACTACCGCGGCGGCCGCGTGGCGCACAACGTCTACCTCAGCACGTTCGCCGACCTCGGCATCGTCGGCATCGGCCTCCTGCTGTCGGCCTTCGCCGCGCATGGGCTGGGCGCGCTGCGCGTGTGGCGCCGGTATCGCTTCTACGGCGACCCGCGGGTCGCCGCGCTGGCGCTCGCGCTCTGCTGCATGATGATCAGCTTCCTCGTGTTCGCCAACACCATCGAGTTCTTGTGGCGCAAGACGCCGTGGATCCTCCTCGGCATGATCCAGGGCCTCATCCTCGCAACCGAACCAGATCACGGAGCCGTCCGCAGGTGAAGAAGTCCAACACAGCCATGGTCGTGCTGACGTCGGTGCTCAAGTGGCTGGCGCTCGCCGCCTCCACCACCATCGCGTACCTCCTCGCGTACGTCCTCCGATTCGACGTGCCGGTACCCGGCAGCGAGTGGGCGCGTTTCTGGAACACGCTTCCCCTGCTCCTGGCGGCCCGCACCCTCGCCAACTGGTACTGGGGCCTGACGCGGAAGTGGTGGCGATTCGTCTCCCTCCCCGACGTGACGGGTCTCTGTGCCGCGACCGGCGCGGGCAGCGCCGCGTTCGTGCTGATACAGCTCTTCGCGCACCTCGAGGTGCCGCGCTCGTTGCTCCTCATGGAGCCGGCGCTCACGCTCCTCCTCGTGGGCGGCATGATGATCATCTCGCGCACGCTGCACGAGGGCCGGCCGTCGATGCACCTCGGCGTCGGCAAGCGCGTGCTCATCGTCGGTGCCGGGCGCGCCGGCGACCGCGTCGCCCGCGAGATGCGCCAGAACGGCAACCTGAACACCGTGCCGGTGGCCTTCGTCGACGACGACCCGAAGAAGGAAGGCTGCCTCATCCAGGGTGTGCCCGTGCTCGGCACCGTGGCCGAGATCGGCAAGCTCGTGTCCGAGTACCAGATCCAGGACATCATCATCGCCATGCCGTCGGCCCGCGGCCGGCGCATGCGCGAGCTCGTGGAGGCGTGCGAGCGTACCGGCGTGCGCTTCCGCGTGCTTCCCGCCACCAGCGACGTGATGAACGGCCGGGTGACGGTGAACCGCCTGCGCGAGGCGCGCATCGAGGACCTCCTGCCGCGCTCGCCGATCGCGCTCGACCTGACCGCCGTCCGCCCCCTGATCGAGGGCTCGGTCGTCTGCGTCACCGGCGCGGGAGGCTCGATCGGCTCCGAGCTCTGCCGCCAGATTGCCACCTGCAACCCGACCATGCTCATGATGGTCGATCGCTACGAGAACAACCTCTACTACCTCGAGACGGAGCTCGCCGAGCGCTTCCCGCGCCTGCGCCTGTGGGCGATCGTGGCGGACATCACGGATCTCGTCCGCATGGAGCCGCTCATCGCCGCGGCGCGCCCGCGCATCGTGTTCAACGCCGCCGCCTGCAAGCACGTCCCGCTCATGGAGGAGAATCCGAGCGAGGCGATCCGCAACAACGTGTTCGGCACCCGCGTCATGGCGCAGCTCGCCGAGTTCTACGGCGTCGAGCGCATGGTGCAGATCTCGACCGACAAGGCGATCAACCCGACCAGCGTCATGGGCGCCAGCAAGCGCCTCGCGGAGCTCGCCCTCCAGGGGATGCAGCCGACCAGCCGCACCCGCTTCGTCACGGTGCGGTTCGGGAACGTGCTCGGCAGCGAGGGGAGCTGCGTACAGCTCTTCGCACGGCAGATCGCACGCGGCGGGCCCGTCACGGTCACGCATCCCGAGGTCGTGCGCTACTTCATGTCCGTCGACGAGGCGGTTCGCCTCGTGCTGAATGCCAGCGCGCTCGGCGAAGGCGGCGAGATCTTCCTGCTCGACATGGGCGAGCCGGTCCGTATCCTGGATCTCGCGACCGCGATGATCCGGCTCTCCGGCGTCGAGGCGCACGACGACATCGAGGTGCGGTTCACGGGACTCCGGCCGGGTGAGAAGCTCTACGAGGAGCTGATCACCGATTCCGAGGTGGCGGCGCCGACGAGCCACCCGAAGATCTTCAAGCTGCGCGAGCAGAACCAGCGCGACTGGAAGCTGGTGCAGAAGAAGATCATCGACCTCGAGAAGCTGGCCATTGCCGGCGAGGCCGGCCACGTGCGCGACGGCATCCGCACCATCGTCCCGGAGTACACGCCGACGGACAACGGCCACGTGCTCAACTACGAGGCGGCGGCGAGTAGCCGTGCCGCGGCGGAAGAGCAGGCGGCGGCGCGCAACCCGGAGACGGACGCCGTTCGCCTCGCGGTGGTCGGCGGCAGCGCGGTCCGGAGGAACGGTTAGTGAGCCGAAGCATCGTGGCGCCGTTCCCCCGCCACGTGGCGGGGAACCCGTATTGCGACCTGCTCTACCGCCGGCTGCAGGCGATCGGCGTCCACGTCGAGCCCGAGGCGGAGATGTCCGTCAGCTGGCTGCTCCACAACCGCAGTCGCGTCGCCGTCCTCCACATACACTGGCCGGAGTTCTACTACCGCGGCCGCGGCGGGGCCGCGACGCTGCGCGGGGTCGCGGGCTTCCTCACCTGCCTCGGCGTGGCGAGGGCGCTCGGCTATCGCATCGTGTGGACGATCCACAACGCGCTGCCGCACGAGCCGCATCCGGCCGATCGCCTGGTGCGCTGGATCCTGATGCGCATCGCGCGCACGTCGGTGCATTCGCCCGCGGCGCGGCTGGCGCTGCCGTCGGGCGGAGGCCTGCCGGCGGTGGTTCCGCACGGGAACTACATCGGCTGCTACCCCGACACGATCGAGCGTGACGAGGCGCGCCGCCGGCTCGGCCTCGGGCTCGGCGACCGCGTGTTCCTGAGCTTCGGGCAGGTGCGGGACTACAAGGGCCTCGCCAACCTGGTGCAGGCGTTCCGGGCCATCGACGATCGCCATCTCAAGCTGGTGATCGCGGGCCGCGCGACCGTCGCGGCCGACGCGGAGGCGGTCCGCAGCCTCTCCGTCGGCGACCCGCGCATCTCGCTCCACCTCCGCTTCGTGCCCGATGACGAGGTGCAGGTGTTCTTCAACGCCGCCGATCTCGTCGTGCTGCCCTATCGCGAGGTGCTGACGTCGGGCGCGGCCATTCTCGCGCTGTCGTTCGGGCTGCCGCTCGTCGTGCCGCGCCTCGGCTGCCTCGAGGACATCGACGTCGGCGCCGCCATCTCGTACGATCCCGCCGATCCCGACGGCCTTCCCCGCGCGCTCGAGACGGCGCGCCTGATCGACCCGGCGCCGCTCGCCGCGTGTGCGCGCGCGGCGGGCATCGCGCTCGACTGGGACGGCATCGCCCGCGCCTACCGCGAGCTCTACGGGCTCGGGCCGCAGGAGCGGGTCGCCAAGCGCGTGCGCGAGCACGCGCGGCTGTCGGCCTGAGCAACGCCATGGATCTGCAGGATTACTACGACAAGCACTGGACCGACCTCCCGGAGGGCCAGGTCGACTACAAGCGGCTCGACATGATCGTCTCGCGCATCCAGCCGGGCGAGAGGGTCCTCGAGGCGGGGTGCGGCCCGGGCTTCCTCGCGAAGCTCCTGAAAGACAAGGGCGCGCACGTCGTCGGCGCCGACGTCTCGCCGGTCGGGGTGGAGCGGACGGTGCGGCGCGGGATCGAGGCCCACCACGTCGATCTCGACACCACGAAGCTCCCGTTCGCAGACCAGAGCTTCGAGACGGTCGTCTGCAACTCGAACCTCGAGCACCTCTTCCACCTCGAGCAGAACCTCGCGGAGTGCATCCGCGTGCTGCGCGTGGGCGGCAAGTTCATCTGGATGGAGCCGAACACCGGCCACTGGCGCTACCGGCTCTGGCTCCTGTTCGGCCGCTTCCCGTACATCTCCGAGGCGCCGACCGACCCGTACCACATCCGACACCTGACGGCGTTCGAGATGCTGCGACTCTGCCGCGCCAACGGGCTCGAGGCGAAGGAGCTGCTCGGGCACGCGGGGCTCTGGTGTCACGCACTCTACCCGAGATGGTTCTACATGCGCGGCATCGCGCGCGTGGTGCACGCCATCTACCCGAGCCTGGTCCGGCTGCGGCCGCAGGTCTTCGCGCGCTATCTCTTCGTGCGCGCCGAGAAGCGCGTCCACGTCGGCGCCCGCGGCGCCGCGCCCGCCGAGCATCCCACGCAGGCCAAGGTGGCCTAGCGCGCCCCGAGACGGCACGAACCTCATGCAGGCGAACGGCGAGCACAACGGCGAGACGAACGGCCACGCGATCCCCGGCGGCCCGTCTCGGCTCGCGCGCTGGACCAAGGCCGCCCGGACGAAGCTCAACATGCCGCTCAAGTGGGCGAGCTATCGCACGGACGCGTTTCCCGGCGCGACGTACCCCGACCGCGTCTACATCGAGTCCACGAACTACTGCAATCTGAAGTGCATCATGTGTCCGACGGGGCTCGGGATCATCCAGCGCCCGAAGGGCTACATGGACATGACGCTCTACCGCGCGATCATGGACGAGATCGGCCCGCTGATCGGCTCCGCGGTGCTCCACTCGTGGGGCGAGCCGCTGATGCATCCCGAGCTCTTCGAGATGATCCGGATCGGCAAGCGGCACGGCGTGCGCATGGAGACGTCGACGAACATCACCATCCTGAACACCGAGCGCGCGCGCGCCGTGCTCGACGCGGGGCTCGACGTGCTCTATCTCGCGATGGACGGCGCCACGAAGGAGACCTACGAGCGCGTGCGCGTCAACGCGAAGTGGGAGAAGAGCCTGCGCAACATCGAGGGGCTCCTCGACCTCAAGGCCAAGATGGGCGCGCCCACGCAGGTGATCATGCAGATCATCGCCATGAACGAGACGCGCGCAGACGTCGAGTCCTTCCTCGAGCGCTGGCGGCGGCCCGAGGTCGACCAGGTGAACGTGAAGCACCTCGATACGTGGGGCGATCAGGTCGACGCGATCACCGAGCACAAGATCGAGGAGAGCCGCCTGCCGATGAAGCGCGTGCCGTGCCCGAACCTCTGGTACCACGGCTACATCTTCTGGGACGGCTCGCTCACCTCGTGCGAGCGCGACTACGACATCAAGACGCCGCTGGGGAACGTCAGGAACGGCGGCGTGCTCAAGACCTGGAATGGACCGGCGATGCAGGAGCTGCGCCGCAAGCACCGCGAGGGCACGTTCACGGCGCCCGCGTGCGCGAACTGCGTCGAGTGGAGCTGGTGGACGCCCACCGTGTGGACGTCCAAAGGCACCGCGCCCAAGGTCGAGAGCCAGATGAACGGCATCTAAGGGGGACCATGATCGTCGGCTGCAACAGTTACAGCCTCTCGCGGCTGCCGCGGTACGAGGCCTTCGCGCAGATGCGGGCGCTCGGCCTGCGCGACGTGGAGCTCTGGACCGGGCATGCGAGCTATCTCCGCGACGAGGTCGACCCGGCCGCCGTCGCCGCCGAGGCGCGGGTGTCGGGTCTCGCGATCCATGCCTACGGCATCGGGGGCCTGTCTGGCCTGCCCCTGGGGCTCGTGGAGGCGCGTCTCGACCGTGCCTTCCGCTTCGCCCGCGGGCTCGGGACCGATCTCGTCACCGGGATCGTCGACCGCGAGGCCGTGGCCGTCGCCGACGATCTCTGCGGGCGGCACGGCGTCCGCTTCGCGATCGAGAACCACTGGTACGCCGAGCTCGCGCGCCCCGAGGATTGCGCCGCGGCGGTGGCCACCGCGTCGCCGGCGATCGGCGTCAACATCGACACGGGGCACTTCGCGTTCCTCGGCTGCGATCTCGACGAGGCGGCGCGCATGCTCGGTGCCCGCACCCTCAACGTGCATCTGAAGGCCGTGCGCGCCCCGGGTCGGCTCGAGGTCTTCCGGCGTCGCTTCCAGAAGCGCTACCGGATGGAGCCGGCGCTGCCGAGGCCGGGCGACGGCCTCGACGTCTTCATCGGCACCCTCGCGGAGACGGGGTACCACGGGCTGCTCGCCATCGAGCACGAGGCGCCCGGCGCGGAGACGGAGCTCGTGGTCTATCGCGACCGCGCGCGGCAGCTCGTGAGCCGTGCCGCCGTCCGCTACGAGGATCGGATGCAGGCCCATGGCTGAGCCGACGGCCGCACTCCCGAAGATCTCGGTCGTCGTCCCGGTCTACAACGGGGAGGCGACGATCCGCACCTGCATCGAGGCGATCCTCGGGCTCGACTACCCGCACGAGCTCCTCCAGACCTTCATCGTCGACAACCGCTCGACGGACGGCACCCGCAAGCTCCTGGAAGGCTATCCGGTGACGGTGCTCGAGGAGTCGAAGACGCAGAGCTCGTACGCGGCGCGCAACCTCGGCATCCGCCACTCGACGGGGGACATCGTCGCGTTCACCGACGCCGACTGCGTCCCGGAGCGGAGCTGGCTCCGCGCCATCGTCAACGCCATCGCGCCCGCGGACGTCGGCGGGATCGCGGGGGCCATCGAGGCGTTCCGCGCCGACTCCCCGGTCGAGCGCTACCAGGCGAGCCGCGCCATCCGCGCCGACCGCGCCTATCATCACAAGGTGCTGCCCTTCGCGCAGACCGCCAACGCCGCCTACAAGCGCGAGGTCTTCGAGCGCATCGGGCTCTTCGACCCGACGCTCATCTACGGCGGCGACCTCGACTTCTCGTGGCGCATGCAGTCGGGGGCCGGGCTCCGCCTCGTGTACGAGGCGCTCGCCTTCGTCTGGCACCGCCACCGGACGACCTACCGGGGCCTCTTCGGCCTCTACGAGAAGAACGCGATCGCCAACTGCCTCCTCTCGCAGCGCTATCACCATTACGAGAACTACCCGCAGCTGCGGACCTTCCTCTACCTCTCGCGGGAGCTCCTCCGCAGCGGGCTCCGCTCCGCGTTCCCGCGCCGCGACGAGGGCAACAGCGCGCTCGACGCGGTCCGCTACGCGGGCGAGGCGTGGGGATGGCTCCGCTGGCAGGTGGGGGCCGTCACCCTGCCGCCGCGCGGCGCGGCGGTGCCGCGTCTGGCCGAGTAGGCGGGCCGCGGATGCGCGACGCGCAGCACGAGGCGACCGCGCCGGTCCGGCTCTCGGTCGTCATCTGCACCAAAGACCGCCCGCGCGAGCTCGGGACCTGCCTCGATTCGCTCGCGGCGCAGCGGTCCATGCCGCTGGAGGTGCTGGTGGTCGACGCCAGCGCCACGCCCCCCACGGAGGTCGTCGAGGGCTTTCGGCGCCGCGTCTCCTGCGCCGTCGAGCTGATCCGCGCGGCGCCCGGCCTGCCGCGGCAGCGGAACATCGGCATCCGCGCGGCGCGGGGGGACGTCGTCATGTTCTTCGACGACGACGTCGTCCTCGAGCCCGACTACCTGCAGGAGCTGGCGCGCGTGTACGACCGCGACACGGCGCGCGTGATCGGCGGCGTCGGCGGCGCGCAGGTGCCCGACCCGACGCCACGCGAGTCGGCGGCCCGCCGCGCGTTCGCGCGGGTCTTCCTCCTGGCGGGCTACGGCGCGGGACGGCTCAAGCCCTCGGGCTACGCCGAGTACGCGCTCTCGCCCGCCGTGGAGATGGAGGTCGACTTCCTCTCCGGCTGCAACATGAGCTTCCGGCGCGAGGTCTTCGCCGACGAGCTCTTCGACGAGCGCCTCACGGGCTACGCCATTGGAGAGGATCTCCAGTTCTCCTACCGCGTGTCGCGGCGCTGGAAGCTCGTGCTGACGCCGCGCGCCCGCGTCGACCACCGCCACACCGGCGGCGGCCGCCCGCGCGCCGGGCGGCTCGAGGAGATGCGGGTGATCAACCGCTTCCTCTTCGTCCGCGACGTGGTCGCGATGGGCGGCGCGGTTTGGCCGGCCTACGCCTGGGCCGAGCTCGGCATCCTGATCCAGACCCTCCGCCATCCCGGCAACGGGCGGCTCCTCGGGCGCCTCCGCGCCCACCGCCGCGTGCTCGCGCACGTGGTCACCGGCCGCAGGCTGCTCGACGCGGCGCCGCCGCCGGCGCCCGCATCCGTATCCGTCCCCGCCTCGCCGCAGCCGGCCCTGGTCTCCGTCGTCGTACCGGCGCGGAACGAGGAGGGATTCCTCGGCCGCTGCCTCGACACGATCCTCGCGCAGGGCTTCCCGCGGGAACGGATGGAGGTGGTCGTGGTCGAGAACGGGTCGACGGACCGTACCGCGGAGGTGGCGCTCGGCTATGCCGCGCGCGATCCACGCGTGCGGGTCGTCACGTCGGCGGCAACCAATCAGGCGGCGGCGATGAACGACGGCGTGCTCGCCGCGAAGGGCGACGTCGTGGCGCGTGTCGACGCGCACAGCTGGGTGCCGCCGGACTACGTCGCGGCGGCGGTCGCCGCGCTCGAGCGCCATCCCGATGCGGTCGGCGTCGGTGGCCCGTTCCTGCCCGCGGGCGAGACGCTGCTCGAGCGCGTGACCGGCATGGCGCGTGCGTCGAGGCTCGGGGTCGGCGGCGGTTACGGGGTCGACCGCCGGTCCGACGACCATCCGGTGCGCACGGTGCAGTGTGGGGCGTATCGGCGTCAGGCGGTGCTCGACGCCGGCCTCTTCGACGTCGCCATGGCGTACGGCGAGGACGAGGAGCTCAACTGGCGGCTCCGCCAGGCCGGCGGCGAGATCTACCTCTGCGGCAGCCTGGCGCAGCAGTACCGGCCGCGAGCCTCGCTCGGGGCGCTCGCACGGCAGTACTGGAACTACGGGCAGGGACGGCTGCGGGTGCTCACGAAGCACCCGGGCTTCCTCTCGCCGCGGCACCTGGTGCCGAGCGCGCTGGTGCTGAGCGTCGTCGTGCTCGCCTCTTGTGCGCCGGCCCTTCCGATTGCCAGGCTGCTGCTCCTGGGGCTCGCGGCCGCCTACGGCGGGATCCTCGTGCTGGCGGGCGCGCAGGCGGCCCGCAGCGGCTGGCGCGAGGCGCTCCTCGTGCCGCTCGCCATCGCCTGCGTGCACTTCGGCTACGGCGCGGGCATGCTGTGGGGGGCCGCGCGATGGCTGGCGGGCAGGCTGGGATTCTCGAAGGGTCGGAAGGAGAAACCGGAATGGCAGTACGTGATGGAGCGACCGCGCCGCTGAGGGGTGGCCGCGCCGAGTGGCTTCCCTTCCACCTTCCGTCGATCGGGGAGGAGGAGATCGCCGAGGTCGTGGACACCCTGCGCTCGGGCTGGGTGACGACCGGCGCCAAGACGCAGCGGCTGGAGCGTGATCTAGCCGAGCGTCTCGGCGTGCCGTCGGTCCTGGCCCTCGCCTCGGGCACCGCGGCGCTCCACCTCGCGCTCCGCGTCTGCGGCGTCCAGCCGGGCGATCACGTCGTCGTTCCCACCTACACGTTCACGGCGACGGCGGAGGTCGTGACCTACCTCGGCGCGCGGCCGTTGCTCGCGGACGTGGATCCGGTCACCTGCAACGTGACCGCCGAGCACCTCGAGCGCGCGCTCACCCGCCGCACCCGTGCCGTCATGCCGGTGCACATCGCCGGGCTCCCCTGCGACATGGACCCGATCCTCGACCTGGCGCGCACGCGCGAGCTGGCGGTGGTCGAGGACGCGGCGCACGCGCTCCCGGCGAGCTACAAGGGGCGGACGATCGGCACCATCGGCGACGCGACGGCGTTCAGCTTCTACGCCACGAAGAACGTCACCACCGGCGAGGGCGGCGCGCTCACGCTGGCCGACCCGGCGCGCATGGACGAGGCCCGCATCCTCGCCCTGCACGGCATCAGCCGCGACGCCTGGAAGCGCTACTCCGCCGCCGGCACCTGGCGCTACGAGGTGCTTGAGGGTGGCTACAAGTACAATCTCAGCGACCTCGCCTCGAGCCTCGGCATCCATCAGCTGAAGAAGCTCGACGGCTTCCACGCGCGGCGTCTGGCGCTGGTGGCGCGCTACCACGCCGGCCTCCGGGACCTGGACGCCGTGACGCTGCCGGCGGAGCTCCCGGGCACCCGGCATGCCTGGCATCTGTACCTCCTGCGGCTCAGGCCCGAGATGCTCAGCATCGATCGCGACCAGTTCATCGAGGAGCTGCGCGCGCGGAACATCGGCACCAGCGTCCACTTCATTCCTCTGCACCTCCATCCCTACTACCAGCGGGCGTGGGGCTACCGTCCCGGGGACTTCGCCGGCGCCGAGACCGCCTTCGCGAGCACGCTCAGCCTGCCGCTCTACCCCGCGATGCGCGACTCCGACGTGGACGACGTCGTCGAGGCGGTATGGGACATAGCGCGCCGGTTCCGCCGATAGAGAGCGGGCTCGACGCGGCAGCGCGCCGCGGGCTGGACGTCGCGGTCGCGGCGGTCGGGCTGCTCGTCCTCGCGCCGCTCCTCGCGGTGATCGCGCTGCTGGTGCGGGCGACGTCGGCCGGGCCGGTGCTCTTCCGTCAGGAGCGGGTCGGGCGGGGCATGGTGGCGTTTCACCTGCTCAAGTTCCGCACGATGGTGGCGGATGCGCCGTCGCGGGGGCCCGCGATCACCGTGGGCGCCGATCCGCGGGTGACGCCCGTCGGCGCGCTGCTCCGCCGCACGAAGCTCGACGAGCTGCCGCAGCTCCTGAACGTGCTCCGAGGGGACATGAGCCTCGTCGGCCCCCGTCCGGAGGTGCCGTCCTACGTCGCGCTCTACGACGACGCCGAGCGGCGCATCTTCACGGTGCGTCCGGGCATCACCGATCCGTCGTCGCTCCACTACCACGACGAGTCCGCGGTGCTGGCGGGCTATCCCGATCCCGAGCGCGCCTATCGCGAGATCGTCCTGCCGCACAAGATTGCCCTCAGCCTTCAGTATGTCGACACGCGCTCGGTGTGGACCGACATCGGGCTCCTCGTGCGCACCGTGATTCGTCTGCTCGGGCCGGCGCGGCCCGCGCCCATCCATCCGGCCGCCGGGACGCGTTCGTGAGCGCGGAAGCGGCGCCGACGCTCGCGGCGAGTGCGCGCGCGGGCGCGCGCTGGACGGCCGGCGCGTTCTACGCCAACACGGCCGTCCGGCTGGCGATATCGGTCGGGCTCGCCCGGCTCCTCGCGCCGGCGGACTTCGGCGTCATGGCGCTCACCATGGCGTTCATCGGCTTCGTCGGCCTGTTCCAGGACTCGGGCCTCTCGTCTGCGCTCGTGCAGCATCCCGATCCCGTCGCCCCGGCGGCGTCGACGGCGATGGTCCTCACGACGACGGGCGGCATTCTCCTGTGCGCGGCCTCGTGGGTGCTGGCTCCGTGGGTGGCCGGCTTCATGGAGAACGAGGCGGTGACGCCGGTCCTGCGGGTGCTCGCCGTCCTGTTCGTCATCCGCGGCCTCGCGAACCCGCGCCGTGCCCTCGTGCAGCGCGCGCTCGGGTTCCGGACGCTCGCCGGCGTCGAGCTGGCGGGCACGGTGGCCTACGGCGCGCTCGGCATCACGCTCGCGGCGGCCGGCCTCGGCGTCTGGGCGCTCGTGGTCGCGCACCTCGTGTCGGAGACCATCGCCGCCGTGGTGATGTGGCGGGCGGCCGGGATCCGCCTGCGGATCGCGGACTTCGACCTGCAGGCGGCGCGGCGGCTGGGTGGCTTCGGACGCTACATGGTCGCCGCGGGCGTCCTCGGGATGCTGCACATGCAGCTCCCGACGATCCTCGTCGGCAAGACCATGGGTGCAGAGGTCCTCGGCCTCTACTGGCTCGCCTTTCGCTGGGCGCAGCTGCCGATCGGGGGTCTCACCTACGTCGCGGGTCGCGTGGCCTACCCGGTCTACGCCAGGCTGCGCGACGAGCGCGAGCGGTTCGCGGCGGGGTATCTGCAGGTGCTGCAGACGATCGTGGTGCTGGCCCTTCCCACCTGCATCGGCCTGGTGCTGGTGGCGGAGCCGCTGGTAGCCACGTTGTACGATGCCCGCTGGCAGGTCGCCGTCCAGCCGCTCCGCTTGCTCGCGTTCTACGCGCTCTTCGCCGCCGTGGCGGCGACGACCGGCGAGGTCTTCAAAGGGGCCGGCATCCCCCGGTACGTGACGCTGTACGCGGTCCTCTACAACGTCGTCCTCGGCGCGTCGCTCCTCGTCCTGCGGAAGTACGGCCTCGAGGGCATCGCCGCCGGGACCGTGCTTGCGCCGCTCGCCGTTGCCGTGGTCTCGCTTCGGCACGTGGCGATCGTGCTCGGCATCGCGCCGCGCTCCATGCTCGCCGTCTTTGCCTCGCCGCTCCAGGGCAGCCTCGGAATGGCGGTCGCGGTCATCGGCACGTCGCGACTGCTCGCCCAGGCCGGCGCCGGATCAACGGTCCAGCTGGTGGTCGAGGTGGCGGCCGGGGCGCTCACCTACGGCGCCATGCTGTACCGGGCCGAGCCGGCGTGGTGGCACGAGGCGGCGAGCACGGCAGGACTGTCGCGCCTGCGCCCGCGGCGCGGGATGCAGGGTGACGCCGTCCACTGAGCCGCGCCGGCCGCCGACCACGCGCGCCGTGGCGTGGGCCGGCACCGTCGTGCTGGCGATCGCGAGCGTCGCGCTTGCCCTCACGGCGGCCGATCTCGTCGTCCGCACGGCCGGGCTCGGCGCACGGCCGCTCCGCAGCCGCGCCAACGACGATTCGATCCTCGAGCGGGTCGAGTTCCGCACGCGCGTGGTCACCAACGCGCTCGGCTTTCGCGACCGGCGCCTGCCGGGCCCGAAGCCGCCCGGCACCATGCGCGTGGTCGTGCTCGGGGACTCGTTCACCCAGGGCTACGGCGTCGACGAGGCGGACGCGTACCCGCGCCGGCTCGAACGCCTGCTCGACGAGCGGCAGCCGTCGGAGCGGCACGAGGTGATCAACCTCGGCGTTCCCGGCGCCTGTCCGCTCGACTACGACGCCCACCTCGCGGAGGTGGGGCTCGCCTACCAGCCCGACCTCGTCCTCGTGGGCTTCATGGCCAACGACGTGAGCGACATCCACTCGAAGCGGGAGTTCGGGAGCCGCATCATGTCGGAGGTGCTGCGCCAGGTGCAGGAGGACATGAGCGACGACCGGCCGCCCTGGAAACGGCTGCCGCAGCGCCTGTGGCCGTCGCTCTACGACTATGCGGGAGATCTGTGGGCGGGCCTCCGCACGAGGAACGCCAGCGCGGGCGTCGAGCCCAAGCCGACGGGCGCCCCCGCGCTGCCGCGTTCCATGGACGC
>Ga0111539_10008320_pt1 | contig 13206 bp, 15 predicted proteins | sample RhiMethybrSRZTD1_FD_79667 | JGI IMG/M metagenome (GOLD analysis project Ga0111539, IMG submission 79667) | Populus rhizosphere microbial communities from Tennessee, USA - Rhizosphere MetaG P. TD hybrid SRZTD1 (version 2) (version 2) | ecosystem: Host-associated > Plants > Roots > Rhizosphere >...
GGCAGCCGGATCGATGATGCCGAGCAGGCCCTGTACTCCCGGCGCGGCGACTGCTTCTGGCTGCTCGGTTGTACCCTGCTGTTCTTGGATCCCAGCCTCATCCTCTTGTCGGTCAAGCTTCTTGCCGTCGCGTCTCTGTGGTTCGTGCTCTGGCTGACATACGTACTCTTCGTGATCCGCTACTTCCCCAGAGTCGAGACGGCGCGGAAGAGTTCCGGTCGAGGTGCGGCGCGCGCAGGCTGAAGTGTTGTAGAGGTTCCCACAGGCGGGTCTGATGAGCTCGAGAAGCTCGCGCGATTGGCCCCCACGAAACGGCGGCGCCGCGAAGTGCGCGAGTTGCCAGCGCTAGAAAAGTGCGAAAGGGGGGACTTGAACCCCCACGGGTTTTACCCCACAGGATCCTGAATCCTGCGCGTCTGCCAGTTCCGCCACTTTCGCGTGCGCAGTGGGATATCCGTAAGCCGCGGCGTCCGCAAGAGAATCCCAGGCGCCGCGAGCAGTGCCCGCGCTACTGCAGCGTCGGCGTCTTCGCGGGATCCGGCTTCGCGAGCGTCGCGACGAGCCCCTGCAGCGCATCGATCTCCACCGGCTTCGTGAGGTGGTGGTCGAAGCCGGCGGCCCGCGTCCGCTCCTTGTCCTCGCTGCGGCCGTAGCCGGTGAGCGCGACGAGCACCACGCTCCTGGCGCCCGGGAGCGCGCGTACGCGTTGCGCCACCTCGAAGCCGTCGATGCCGGGAAGGCCGATGTCGATCAGCATCACGTCGGGCATTCGCCGCTGCAGGGCCTCCAGCGCGGCGAGGCCGTCGTGTACGACCTGCACCTCGTGCCCGAGGAGCTCGAGCAGCATCCCGAGGGCATCGGCGGCGTCGACGTTGTCCTCGACGAGCAGCACGCGCGCGCGCGCTGAGGTTGAAGCGCCTGCTGTCTGCGCGTCGTGGAGGCCCTCCGCGTCCCGCGGGCCGAGCGCGGCGGGCAGATGGACCACGAACTCCGAACCCTGGCCGCAGCCGTCGCTCCGCGCCTCGACGCGTCCGCCGTGCAGCTCTACGAGCCGCCGCACGAGCGCGAGGCCGAGGCCGAGGCCTCCCTGCGCGCGATCGAGGCTCCGGTTCGCCTGCGCGAACATATCGAACACCCGCGGCAGCATGTCCGGCGCGATGCCGATGCCGTTGTCGCGCACGCGGAGCAGGATCTCCTCGCCGCTTCGCTCGGCGCTGACCTCGATCCGTCCGCCCGCAGGCGTGTACTTGGCCGCGTTCGACACGAGGTTCACGAGCACCTGCTCCAGCCGGCTCGCGTCGGCATCGATCTCGATCTCGGGTGGCAACGACACGGATAGCGCGTGGCCACGCTCCTCGATCTGCGTCCGAGTGGCCTCCACGGCAAGCTCGACGATGGTCGCCAGGAACACGCGCCTCTTTCGCAGCGTGATCTTCCCCTGCGTGACGCGCGCCACATCGAGCAGATCGTCCACCAGTCGCCGGAGCTGTACCGTCTGTCGCCGCGCGATCTCGAGCGCGTTGTCCCGTCGTGACGGATCCAGGCGGGCCGCGATGATGGCGCTCTGAACGGCGGCGAGCGGGTTTCGGAGCTCGTGCCCGAGCATGGCGAGGAACTCGTCCTTCGCGCGCTCGGCGGCCTTCTGTTCGGTCACGTCGCGCGCGATCTTCGACGCCCCGATGACGTGCCCGTCCGCGTCCCGAATCGGCGAGATCGTCAGCGAGACGTGAATGCGCTTTCCGTCCTTCCGCACGCGCTCCGTCTCGAAATGCTCGACGCGCTCCCCGCGGCGGATCGCGGCGAGAATCGGCCCCAGATCGTCACGGCGGTCGGCGGGCATGAGCCGCATGATCGGCTCCCCGATCATCTCGACAGCGGTATAGCCGAACATGCGCTCGGCGGCCTTGTTCCAGCTCGTGACGATGCCGTCGAGCGTCTTGCTGACGATGGCATCCTCCGACGACTCGACGATGGCGGCGAGCCGTGCCTGCGCCGCGTCCGCACGCCGCTGCTGCTCCCTCCGCTCCTCCTCGGCGGCGGCATACGTCTCGGCGGGAACCACGTGCGAGTGGACCCCGTAGATGCCGAGCAGCAGCTTGCCGTCCGGATCGTTCCGGAAACCGCTGACCGGATACGCACAGAGGAGGGAGAATGGCTGCGTCCGCGCGAGCTCATTCCACAGCTCCTCGAGGCGGAGAGCGGCCTCCCGGCGTCCCTCCGCCCACAGGAGCGCGACCATCTCGCCGAACGCGCGGACGCTCCGATACTCGTCGACCGCGCGCGCCACTACCGAGCCGACGGCGTCGAGGAAGCGGGCCGCGTCCGGCATGTCGTCCACCATGAAGGTCGCCAGCGTCTCCCGCGCGTCCCGGACGATGAACCGTCCCTGCTCGCGCGCGAGCCCCGCATCGATTCCCCGCGCGGTGAGGTTCGCGATCAGGGCCTCGATGTGGGCCGCGGTGGCTATGATGATCACCGCATCCCCGGCGGCGAGCCCGATGCCCACGAAGCGGGTCAGCTCGTCGAGGAGAAACGCTTCCCCTTCGTAGAACTGGACAAGGTGTGGATTCGCGTTGTCGTCGCGTCCGGGCGAGAGCTTCATGTCCGCAACGGCCTCTAGTGCGGAAGCTCGCGTTCGATCGCGTCGAGAAGCGCCATGGGGTCGGACTTGCGGACGAATGCGATGTCCGGCAGATCGCCGGCCGCGCGCGACGAGAAGACGACGACGGGGATGTGCGCCAGCTCGGGGTCCTCGAGAAGGCGCCGCCGCAGGAGCCAGCCGTCGACGCGAGGCATCTCGAGATCCATGACGATCAGCGCGACCGGGACCCGGCGGAGGAATTCGAGCGCGGCCTGGCCGTCGTGCGCGGTGACTACGGCGTAGCCCTGGAGATGGAGCAGTCGAACCAACGCGTTCCGAGTCTCATCGTGGTCGTCGACGACCAGAACGGGGGGGTTCGCTCCCGAGTAGCGAACCATTAGCTCTAGGATGCGCCGACCCGCGGATCCGTCAACCCACTTTCGCGTGGCGCGGTACGGCTACTTTGCCGCGTCCCGCGTCGCGTGCGCACCCGCTCGGGCGGTCTCCTTCGTATGCTGCGCGTTCGCGTTCCAGGTCTCTCGCGCGGCCTTCGGGCCACCGGTGAAGAACGCGCGTGTCGAGCGGCCGAACGTCAGCACTCCGTCGCGGACGGCCCGGCCGCCCGTCTTGGCCCCCTCCTCCACCGTGCCTCCGGCCCGCTCTCCGGCGTCTCCAGCACGAACGGCGCCCGCGCCGCCGTCGAGGAGGCACGCCGCCAGCAGCGCGATCAGTGTCGCTTTCCGCATAGCATCAGGCTAGCACGCGTATGCCGGAGTTACAGGCCGGCTCTTGCGGGTTCGCACCCGACTCGGAGATACTCCGCGGCCAGGATTTGCGCGATGGGCGCCCGCTTGAGCTTCCTCGACGCCGCCCGCGGCCTCGCGGTGATCGCAATGCTGCTCGCGAACCTGGTCAACGTCTTCGCGCCCGAACGACCGCGCTGGCTCGCACACAATCTCGGCGACGAGCTGCAGCTGTTCGACCTTCCGGCGCCGGTGTTCCAGTTTCTGATCGGCACGTCGCTGATGCTCTTCCTGGCTCGTCACGCCAAGGCGGGTGCACCCGACGCCGTGACGCGGCTCGCGATCCGGCGCTTCGTCCTGCTGATCGGTCTCGGCGGCGTCCTCGACGCGCTCGCGGCCGGGCACCTCGAGGTACGGTGGGGCGTCCTGCAGACGCTCGGCATGGGTGGGCTCGTCGCGGTCGTGTTCGCGGGCATGAGCGACGTCGTGGCGCTCGGGGTAGCGGCCCTCATCGTGGTGACGCATTATGGACCCGGGAACAATGCGGTCCATCGCTCGGCGGTCGACTGCATGCCCTTCCTGTCGCTGACGCTGCTCGGCCTCGTCGTCGGCCGCCCGCTCGCGGCGGGCGACCGAGCGGGATTCCGCCGCCGCGCCCTCGTCGCCGCCGTGACCTGTCTCACGCTCGCGCTGGGCCTCCGTCTCGCGGGCATCCCGTTCAACAAGGTGACGGGGACGAGCAGCTTCATCGCGCTCGCGGGCGGAGTGGGCTCCACGCTGATGGTCGCGCTCGAGTCTTTCGATGCGAGCGGGCTGCAGGCGCCGCGCTCGCTCACCCTGCTCGGGGCGAACGCCCTCACCGCATGGGTGCTGCAGTACGTGCTGGTCTTCTACCCCGTCACCTATGCGGTGACACCGCCCGACCTCTCGGAGGCCTTCAATCTCGGCGTGGTCGTCGTGGTCACGGGGCTGCTCACGACGCTGACGCTGGCACTCGCGCGCCGCGGTATCCGCGTACCGATCTGAGCGTCACGACTCGGGGAGGTCGCGCGTCGGGTAGCGCGGCACGCCCTCCTGCCAGAGCGCGAGGAACTCCTCGCTGGCCATGGAATCGATGCCGCGGATGGGGAGCGAGCCACGCCGGATCGTCCAGTCTCCCGGCGCGAGCCTGCCCGCGCGCTCGAAGTGCCGCGCCGCTGCCGCCGCGCTGCCGCGCTGGTGGAGATACCAGGCGAGCGTGAACTCGGCGCGCGCCTCCTGCTGCTCGCGGCTCGGCAGCACCTGATCCGCGCGGACGTCCTCCGCGGGCATGGCGCCCTCGCCGCGCAGCACCCAGCGGCGAATGGCGGCCAGGAACGGCGCCGACGGCCGACCGGTCAGCGCGACGAAAGTGTCGGTGCCGAACTGGGCATCGTTCGGACGTACTATTCGTCCGCGCTCGTCGATCCACACCATCGTCGGCACGTTCACGATGTTGAAGAGATCGGCGACGACGTGCTCGGTATCGATGAGCGCAGGATGCTTCGGCTGGGCGCGCTCGATGTAGGGACGCGCGGCGTCCAGGCTCTGGTCGAGGGCGACGGTGACGGGGACGAAGCCCCGCTCACCGAGCTCGTCGTACAATGCCTGCCAGACCGGCAGGTCCTCGCGACAGCCTCACCACGAGGCCCATGCGATGAGCAGCGTCTTCTTGCCGCGCTGATCGCGGAGCGCATGCGTCCGCCCGGCGAGGTCAGGGAGCGCGAAGTCGGGAGCCTCGAGCGACTCGAGACGCGCGCCGCGCTCGGCCGCCGAGGCGCCGAGCACGGCGACGCGCTCGTCGGCGTCGAGCGCGAGCGGACGGTCGAACGCGCGCGCGAGCGCCGCGAGGTCGATGCCGTCCGGGGACACGAGCGCGGCCCGATCGCGAACCGGCACGCAGACGTCGCCACGACAGAGGCCCTGCGCCTCGAGACGCCAACCGAGCGCGGCGGCGAGCGCGTCGGGCGAAATGCGAACCGCGTCCCCGTGCAGGGTGACGTCGAGCGGAACGACGCGGCCCTCGTCGATGAGCGTCATGCGCTCGGAAGGCATGAAGGGCCTTTACGCCGTCCCCGCAGACGCGACAAGAGGCTAAGGAAGGACTCTGCCCCCCCTTAGCCTCTTCCCCAAGCTCGCTGGCGGTCAGCCCCGCGCTGCGCGCGCGGAGGGATGGAACTCCTACGCTACCCGCACGCCACCGAGGAGCGGCAACGGCGGGAGCTGCTCGGTCGGTTCTCCGATCATCAGGCGGCCGTCCGTGGTCGCCTGGCCCCGCGGTGGGCCGAGGAGCATGGCAAGCGGGCTTCCCTGCGCACGCTTGCGCTTGAGCTTCTCGAGCAGCGTCGTCCGATTCACGCGCAGCAGCCGGGCGGCCTCCTTCTTGTTGCCGCCAGAGAGCCGCAGTGCCTGCGCGATGATCCGATCCTCGATCGCCTCCATCTCGCGATAGAAATCGATGCCCGATGCGCCGAACTGCCAGGGCATCGAGATGCCGTCGTCCCCCACCTCGCGCGCCGCGACGAGGTTCGCGGGCAGCTGCGGCACGTCGATGACACGCTCGGCATTGCCGAGGACGACCATCTGCTCGAGCAGGTTCCGCAGCTCGCGCACGTTGCCCGGCCATGGGTACCGCTCGAGCACCTCCATGGCCGCGGCGGTCACGGTCACCTCCGGGAGCCCCTTCGACACGAGCTGCGCCAGGACGCCGGCGACCAGGAGATGAATGTCCTCGCGTCGTTGGCGGAGCGGTGGCATCTCGATGGGCACGACCCGCAGACGGTAGAACAGGTCCTCGCGGAACTGCCGGTTGGCCACCGCCTCCTCGAGCGAGCGGTTCGTCGCGGCGATGATGCGCACGTCCACGTGCTGCGTCGCGACGCTGCCAACGGGCTCGAAGCGTCCGTCCTCGAGCACGCGCAGGAGCTTCACCTGCAGCTTCGGGCTCATCTCCCCGATCTCGTCGAGGAAGATGGTGCCGCCGTCGGCGAGCTTGAAGCGCCCGACACGACTCGCCACGGCGCCTGTGAACGCGCCGCGCTCGTGTCCGAACATCTCGCTCTCGAGTAACTCCTCCGGAATCGCGCCGCAGTGGACGGGCACGAAGCGCCCATTCCCCCGCGATGACAGCCGGTGAAGTGCCGCGGCGACCAGCTCCTTGCCGGTGCCGCTCTCACCGGTGATCAGCACCGTGGCATCGGTCGGCGCCACCCGCCGGATCACCTCGTAGATGGTCTGCATGCTGGGGTGCGCGCCGACGATGCCCTCGAACGCCGGAGCGCCCCCCTTGGATGTCCTCGTCTCGTCCATCATTCCCCCTCCCGGCCGTCGTTGGCCGCCCGGGGGGTGGGTAAGCAAGCGCCACGCCCACCGCCACGGCGAGTCGCACGCGACGCGCGCAGGGTCAGGAAATTGCCCCCAAGTAGCCGGGAAGCTTGACCTAATTGAGAGCGCGAGCGCTGCGGCACCCGACATCCGGAGGCGACCTCCGCGGTCGCTCGACGGACAGGAATGAACGGCGGGCGCTAAAAATGTGCTGCGGTCAGAGCGGGTGGCGGGTGCTCCACGAGGAGCCCTCGAGGACCAGCTGCCGCGCCGCCCCGCTCGCGAGGTCGACGACCACTGGAGCCAGGAGGTTCGCGGTCGTCGCGCCGGGACGCGGCGTCAGGATGGCGAGCACGGCGCCGGCGTCGTCACCGGCAGCGGCACGCACCTCGGCCGCGTACGCCGGCCAGAGCGCGTCGGCGTCGGCCACGACGAAGCAGCTTCCGCCGCCATCGAGATTCACGAGGAGATGGAACGGCATCGCCGCGTCGCCGCTGCGCTCGAGCGCGAATCGCCGCACGCGAGGCATGCCGACGAGCCCGCCGGCGACGACCACCGTGAGGCCTGAGCCTGCCGCTACTTCTTGTCGGGCTGCTTGTCCCATTCGCGCTTCACGCCCTCGACCGCCTTCGGGTCGCTGCGGCCGGCCTCCTCGTTCTCCTTGCGGATCGCGCGATAGACTTCCTCGCGATAGATCCGCACGTCGCCGGGCGCCTCGATCCCGAGCCGGACCTGGTTGCCCTTGACCTCGAGCACGCGCACGGTGACCGTCTCACCGACGCGGATCATTTCGCCCAACCTCCGTGTAAGGACCAGCATCCGTACCCCCGATTCCGCAGCGCGCTACAGCAGCAGCTCCCCTAGTACCTCCGAAAGGAACTTGCGCGCTACGTCGTCTCGATCGGGCGCGTACTCACTGCGCGAGATGCGCGCCGAGAGTTCCGCCACCTTCCGCTCGTCGACGTCGTCGAGATCGCCGACGCAGACGTGGAGCCCCACGACCGTGGTGTCATCCGCCTTCATCACCCGAGGCCAGGGGACGAGAACCCCCGTCCAGGTTATCGGCGGGCGCGGGGCGGATCTTGAGGCGGGCCGGGGGGAAACCGGCGGTCAGGGCGTCCCGGCCTGCGGACGGCCGAAGTGCCTGCGCAGATAGCCCTTCAGGCGAAGCATAGCCTGCGAGTGGAGCTGGGACACGCGGGACTCGGTGAGGCCGAGGACGCCCCCGACCTCCTTCATGGTCATGTCCTCGTGGTAGTAGAGGGTCACGACCAGCTTCTCCCGCTCGGGGAGCCGGGCGATCGCCTCCGAGACGAGATGCACCCGCTCCTGGGAGAGCAGCACGCCGAGCGGATCGGGCGTACCCTCGTCGGCGCGGCGCTCGAGGTGGCAGCGCTCCTCCCCGCTCCCGAACCCGAGGTCCTCGAGGCTGAAGAGGCTCATCTCGCCGACGCGCGTCAGCAGCTCCTGGTACGCGTCGAGCGGCACGCCGAGCTCGCCGGCGATCTCGTCCTCCGTCGGCGGGCGGCCGAGCGATCCCTCGAGGCGATGCGAGACCTTCTCGATCAGGCTCGCCTTCTGGCGCACGCTGCGCGGCACCCAGTCGAGCGAACGCAGATGGTCGAGAATGGCGCCGCGGATGCGGAACTGCGCGTAGGTCGGGAAGGACGCCTCTTTGCGCGGGTCGTACTTGCCGATCGCATCGAGCAGGCCGACGATGCCCCAGGACACCAGGTCGTCGATCTCGATGTGCGGGGGCTTGCGGCTGGCGAGCCGCTGCACCACACGGCGCACGAGCGGGAGATGCCGGCGGAGCACCTCCTCGCGCGTCCCGGCGAGCAGCGAGAACGCGGCCGTGCGCGCCCGCTGGCGAGCGCTGCGGCCGGAATCGTATCCGACGTTGCCGGTGCTGGTCGTGCTCACGCGCAGTCCGCGATTCCGTGCATCGTGGAGCCGAGGGACGCACCCGCCCGGGCACGTCCCTCGCTCACCACGGAGAACGACGGGCCTGCAGAACCACCCAACCAAGTCACCGCCACCCGCGCCACCGCCACGCACCTCCGGCACCACATTCCTGTCCGGGCCCGCCGCACGTGGGTGGCGATGAGCAAGCGTTATGCCATGGCGCGTCGCTCGTAGTGACGGCTTTTCGCCGCTTTCGGTGGTGCGCGTGGCGGCGCGCACTGACTCGCGGTGCCATTGCGTTGACGGTCCACGCGTCGCGCGCCGCGCAGAGCGCAAGGCACTACAGGAATGCACGCACGACGAGGACGAGCGCGGCCAGCGCCGACACGAGCAGCACCGCGGGTCGCGTGAATCCGCGATCGACCCAGCGCGCGAAGCGATGCGAGGCGACATAGCCGAGCGCGACACCCGGCAGGAGCGCGACGCCCGCGATCACGTCGTGGCGTCCGAAGCGGCCGGCCGCGGCGAGCACGGCGATGGAGATCGCCGCCGCCACGACGAAGTAGCCCGCGAGCGTGCCGCGGAGCCGTGGACCCTCGGCGTGCTGGTAGATGAGCGCGATCGGCGGGCCGCCGATCGCGGCGGTGGTCCCCATGAAGCCCGAGACCACCCCCGCGGCGAGGAGCGTCGATCGGCGCGGTCGGAGGTGGATGCCCGACGCCGTCATCGCCACACCCGCGAGCACCACGAGGCCCACGGCCAGCGACACCGACCGCGGCGAAAGAGTGGCGAGGAGCGTCGCGCCGAGCACCGAGCCCGGCACGCGGCCGACCAGCGCCCAGCTGACGCCGCGGAGATCGATCCAGGAGCGGTCGCGGCGCGCCGTCAGCAACGGCAGCACCAGCGCGGCGAGCAGCAGCGGGCCGGGCACGAGCGTGGGCTCGATCAGCGTCACGAGGGGCGCCGCGATGAGCGACAGCCCGAACCCTACCGCCCCCTGCAGCAGCGAGCCCACGGCCACGACCGCGCACGCCGCGGCAGCGTCGATGGCGGAAATGGCCTACGTCTCGGGCGGCGTCAGTTCTGGCGTACGAGCTGCGGACGAGGCGGGACGGCGCGCGGGTACTCGATCGCGCGCGGCGGCCACGCGAGCGTGGCGGCCAGCAGATCGCGCACCACATCGAGGAACGTCTGCGGGCGCTCGACCTCGAACGCGAAGCGATCCTCCAGACGCCCGTCCGGGAAGCGGACGGTGAGCTCGTCGGCCGTCGCGTTGATGATCATCACGCGCGTACCAGTCAGCCGCTCGACTACGATCTCTCCGCGTTCGAGTTGGGGCATGGTCACCTCTCCCAACGACGTTGCGTTGTGGCGCAGCCTGTAGCGCCCCGTCCCCCGACTTGTCAATACGAAAATCGCGCGTGGGATCTCGCGGCGCTTCGACTATCTATTCTTCCGCGCTTCTACGGCGCGGTCGGCACGACGACGCGCGCGAGCGGTGCGCGCGTCAGGATGCGGATGCGTGCGGCGGCCGCGTCGGCACGCGCGCGCGCGGCGGCGGCGGTGGGACCGACGGCGACGATCATGGCCGCGGCGTGCCGGCGCGTCGTCGCGAGATCGACGCGCATGCCGGTCTCGATCAGTGCGTCCGCCGAGACGATGCCCTCGCTCGCCGCCGCATCCCCGAAGCCTCGAATCTCGACGACGAGCCCCGACGGCGGGAAGAGCGTCCGGCATGCCACGCCGCGGCCGCCGCCCGTGTGCGCGGCCGAGATCGACGGCGCATCGCCGCACGCGCACCGCACCGCCGCGTCGAGGAGATCGACGCCGCTCGCCAGCGGCACGGCGTGCGTGCACGCAGCGCCGCCGGCGAGCCCGGTCCCGAGCGTGATCAGAACGGGCCCTTCCGTACCGACCACGATGCTCGCGCGGAGCACACCGTTCCGTAGTCCGAGCACCGCGGCCGCCGTGCTCACGAGCGCCTCGACGGGTTCGTCGAGGCTGCCGGCTTGCCGGGACGGCCAGGTGACGGCCTCCTCGACGAGGAACGGCCGGCTGGCGGCGGCGAGCACGCGGTCGCCGAGGGAGACGAGTTGCGTCCGTCCCTCTACCGTCACCGCGTGCGCGGCGACCTGGGGACCAGGGACCATGTCCTCGACCATCACCCGGCCGCTCGGCGAGGCGAACGCCGCGTGCGCGAAGGCCCACGCCGGATCGACGTGGGCATCGACGCGGAGCGCCCCCATCGCGTGGCGCTCGACCGGACGCACCACGACGGGCCCCGGGCGCCGGCCCGCCAGCCGCCGGAGCGCGTCGACGTCGGGCACCACGGCGCTCCACGGCACCGCGACCCCCGCGTCACGAAGTCGGTGCCGCACGCGCAGGCGATCGGCCAGGACCGCCGCCGTCGTCAGCGGCGGACCCGGAAGGCCGAGTGCGTCGGCGACCGCCGCCACGGTGCGGGGCACCTCGATGCCGGCCGCGAGCACGCCGTCGATCGCGGCCTGCGCTCCGTAGGCGCGGGCGGCCTCGACCACCGCGTCGGGATCGTCCACCGGCGTGACCAGGCCGGCGTCGGCGACGCGCAACGCAGGCGCATCCGATGCGCCGTCGCAGACGACGATGCGCAGGCCGAGCCGCCGCACCTCGGACACGATGGGCACGGCATCCCGTGAGGCCGCGACGACGAGCAGCGTCCTGCTACCCGACCCGACGCTCACGGACATCGGCCGCCCTCGTCACAGCGAGGAGCGCGATCAGTCGGTCGGCGATGCGATCGGCGCCGAGTCCGTCCACCAGCGTCCGGCTCGCGGCGACGAGCGCCTCGCGGCGCTCGGGCGACGTCGCGATCGCGATGATCGCGGCGGCGACTCGCTCCTCGGTGGCGCCGGCCGGCAGGCTGACGGCCGCACCCGCCGCCGCCAGCGTCGATATCCCGCGCGGGGCCCCCATGACGATCGTCGGCACGCCGCAGGCGACCGCCTCGTAGGCAACCATGCCGCCCGTCACGACCGCCACGTCCGCCTCGACGAGGCTCGCGATCGACGCGTCCGGCGACACCGCAGTCGGCGGCGACAGGTCGAACCGTCGTGCCAGCCCCGCGAGACGCGGCTCCGCGGCGACGAGCGGATCGGCCACCAGGCGCCCGACGAGCCGCGTGCCTGCATCGCGCGCCATCGCGATGCCGCCGAGGATGCGCGCGATCACGCCGGCGTCGTCTCGGGCATCGACATGGACCACGACGAGCGGGGTGGGACGCGGCGGCCGGCCGCGAAGATCGCCCGCCAGACGCACCGCGCGGCGGAGCGGCGCGTACCCCGGCCCGGAGAGCGCGCGCGATCGGCGCGCGTCCGGCTCGAGCGCCACCACGACGTCCGCTTCGGCGAGGCCCGGTCCGCGGCCCTCGACGACGACCAGCGGATTGCCAGCGGCGAGCGCGCGGACGTCGGCGCGCGAGAGGGGCCGCTCGACGTCCGCGACTATCGCGTCCGCGCCGCCGCGCGCGCCGAGCACGGCCCGGAGCTCGCAACCACGCTCGGGCAGCAACACCGGATTGCGCACGCCGGCGCGGTCGAGCCAGCCGAGGGCGGCCTCCTCGACGGGAAGCGCGATGCGCGTCCCGAGGCCACGCGTGCCGAGCGCCTCGGCCATCGCCAGGGTGCGGGAGAGCCGCTCCTGAAAGGCCGCACCGTGTCCACTTGCCCAGAGGAGCACGCTCATCCCTGATCCCCGTGGTGCAAGCGCATGCCAGCGGGCGGACGGCGGCAGCCGACCACTAATCCCGAGGGATTCGGCGGCCTCGAGCGCCGCATGAGCGCCGCGGCGTCATCGCTGCGACGCGGGGCATCGAGGCGGTCAAAGCTTTGACTCGCGCAGCACCACGCGTGGTATCGAGATCGTATGGAGACGCGCGAGGAGACGATCGCGGCCGCCGCCCGCGCGCTCGGCTTCGCGCGCGCCGGCTGCACGCGCCTCGGGCCCCTGCCGCACGCGTCGTTCATGGCCGCCTGGCTCCGCGAGGGCCGCGCGGGCGACATGGGCTACCTCCCGAAGCGCGCCGCAGAGCGGCTCGACGCGCGGCGTGCGTTTCCCTGGGCGCGCGCGCTGATCTCGCTCGCGTTCCCCTATCGACCGCCGCCGCCCGCTGCCGGGGACTGGCGCCGGACGCTCGTCGGCCGCATCGCGGCGTACGCGCGCGGCGCCGACTATCATGATCGCGTCCTCGCGCTCTGCGACCGCCTCGCGGCGGAGCTGGCGGCGCGCTTCCCGCGCGCGCGCTTCCTGAGCTACGTCGACACGGGACCGATCGTCGAACGCGAGTGGGCGATGCGAGCGGGTCTCGGCTGGATCGGCAAGAACACACTCGTGCTCGATCGCGGCGCCGGCTCGTACTTCTTCCTGGCCGAGCTGGTGACCGACCTCGAGCTCGACGACGCGCCCCTCCCGGCGGACCACTGCGGCACCTGCACGCGGTGCATGGCCGCGTGCCCCACGGGGGCGCTCGACGTGGCGTACGCGATGGATCCACGCCGCTGCCTCTCGTATCTCACGATCGAGCACCGCGGGCCGCTTCCCGTGGAGCTCCGGCCCCGCCTCGAGAATTGGATCTTCGGCTGCGACCTCTGCCAGACCGCC
>Ga0111539_10008321_pt1 | contig 13202 bp, 9 predicted proteins | sample RhiMethybrSRZTD1_FD_79667 | JGI IMG/M metagenome (GOLD analysis project Ga0111539, IMG submission 79667) | Populus rhizosphere microbial communities from Tennessee, USA - Rhizosphere MetaG P. TD hybrid SRZTD1 (version 2) (version 2) | ecosystem: Host-associated > Plants > Roots > Rhizosphere >...
CATGTCGCCGCCTGCGCGCAGGCCCTGACCGGCGGCCACCACAACAGCTGCGACTTGCGGCATTTGCGTCTCCAAAGACCGTTGCCTTTACCGCGTTATTTCCATTCCGCAAACGCAGCGATTTTCGATGGCCGGGGGTGAACAATTTTTTGCAGTGCAACACTTGCTTTGCGATTGCATTTGGCTAAAGTGTGTGCACCGCGACAAGCCGCCTAAATGGTAGGCAATAGGACTAAGGCTTTGGAATACATGAAGTTTTCGAGTAGGGAACTGGACATTGGCTCGGCGCAAGCGCCGAACCGTGTGATCTTGGCGCCAATGTCCGGAATTACCGATGCGCCCTTCCGTCGGGTGGCCGAGGAACTGGGCGCCGGTCTGGTCGTGTCCGAAATGACGGCGTGTGCCGGTCTTGTCCGCGGCGAGCGGGAGGCAACCGTGCGCAGCGACGGCCGGGGCGTCGATATCCACGTCGTCCAGCTTGCTGGATGCGAAGCGCATTGGATGGCTGAGGGGGCCCGGATCGCCGAGGCGCAGGGCGCCGACATCATCGATATCAACATGGGTTGCCCTTCCAAGCAGGTCACCAACGGTGCGTCCGGGTCGGCGCTTATGCGGGACCTTGATCATGCACTCGGTCTGATCGAGGCGACGGTTTCCGCGGTTCAGGTTCCGGTGACCTTGAAAATGCGGCTTGGCTGGGACGCTTCGGCCATGAACGCGCCCGATCTCGCGCGCCGCGCCGAGGCTGCGGGGGTCAAGCTCATCACGGTCCATGGACGCACGCGTTGCCAGTTCTATAGCGGCAGCGCCGATTGGGTCGCGGTTCGCGCCGTCAAGCAGGCGGTATCAGTTCCCGTCGTCGTCAACGGGGATATCGACTCCTGCGACGATGCAGTCGAAGCCTTGGCGGTCTCCGGTGCCGATGCCGTCATGATCGGGCGCGGCGCGCAGGGCCGCCCGTGGTTGCCTGGGCAGATTGCACGCTACCTGGCGACGGGTGCGCGCGAGCAAGCGCCATCATTGGCGGACCAGCACCGGCTGATCGATGGCCTCTACGATGAAATGCTGGACCACCACGGCCTGGCGATCGGCCGCCGCCATGCGCGCAAGCACCTGGGCTGGGCGCTCGATCAGGCGGCGGCGACAGCAGCCGCTCCGCCGGAAATTCTCAAGAATCATCGCGGACGTGTTCTCACCGCCGATGAGCCGTCTCATGCGCGGCGTTATCTCGCGGAAGCGTTCGACGATTTTGCCTGGAGAGCGGCGGCATGACGCGCGCGCAGGCAGTAGCTGCGATGGTGAATACACCCGCTGACGCGATGCTGCACGCATTGCCGCACCCGGTGATCATGGTATCCGCGGACGGCAAGATTGCCGACGCAAATGTCGCGGCAGAGCAATTCTTCGAGGCCTCGACGGCCATGCTGCGCCGGCACCTGTTGCGCGAGCTCGTGCCGTTCGGCTCGCCGCTCCTGGCCTTGATAGAGCAGGTGAGGCAGCGCGGAGCGGCGGTCAACGAATACAAAGTCGATCTGGCAACGCCACGCAATCCCGGCGAGCGCCTGGTCGACCTCTACGTCGCGCCGTTGCCCGAATACACCGAGCACGTCGTCGTCATGCTTCAGGAGCGGACGATCGCCGCCAAGATGGATCGCCAGCTCACGCATCGCGGCGCCGCCCGCTCGGTGATCGCGCTGGCGGCCATGCTGGCGCACGAGATCAAAAATCCCCTGTCGGGCATTCGCGGCGCGGCGCAGCTTCTGGAGCAGTCGGCTGGCGACGAAGACCGGCCTCTCACCAAGCTGATCTGCGATGAGACTGACCGGATCGTTAAGCTCGTCGATCGTATGGAGGTCTTTGCGGACGAGCGGCCGATCGACCGCGAGCCGGTCAACATTCACGTCGTTCTCGACCACGTGAAAAGGCTCGCGCAATCTGGTTTCGGCCGCCAGATAAAGTTTACCGAGGAATACGACCCGTCGTTACCGCCGGTTCTCGCCAATCGCGACCAGCTGGTGCAGGTCTTTCTAAATCTCATCAAGAATGCTGCCGAAGCGATCGGCCCGGAGACGGCCGAGGGTGAAATTCAGCTGACGACGGCATTTCGCCCAGGCGTGCGGCTTGCCGTCCCTGGCAGCAAGGCGCGCGTGTCGTTGCCGCTTGAATTCTGCGTGAAGGACAACGGGCCGGGTGTGCCGGAAGACCTGATGCCGCATTTGTTTGACCCGTTTGTCACCACGAAACCGAGCGGGAGCGGACTTGGCCTGGCGCTGGTCGCGAAAATTGTCGGCGACCACGGCGGCATCATCGAATGTGAATCACAGCCGCGGCGAACGACCTTCCGCGTCCTGATGCCGATCTATAGCGGCGATGGCGACATCGCCGAGAACGCTTTGCCGGCCCACCCGTGAGACCAAACATGCCAACGGGAAGCATCTTAGTAGCCGACGACGACGCAGCGATCCGCACCGTGCTCAACCAAGCCCTGTCACGGGCCGGGTATGAGGTTCGGTCGACCGGGAACGCCGCCACGCTGTGGCGCTGGATTACGCAAGGCGACGGCGATCTGGTGATCACCGACGTCGTCATGCCGGATGAAAATGCCTTCGACCTCATTCCTCGGATTAGAAAGGCCCGTCCCGATCTTCCGATCGTTGTGATGAGCGCCCAGAACACATTCATGACGGCGATCCGGGCGTCGGAACGCGGCGCCTATGAATATCTGCCGAAACCTTTCGATCTCAAGGAACTGATCTCGATCGTGGGGCGCGCCTTGGCCGAGCCGAAGGAACCGCGCACGGCGCCGCCAAAAGCCGACGACTTCGAGGGAATTCCTCTCGTCGGCCGCTCGCCGGCCATGCAGGAAATTTACCGGGTGCTCGCGCGGCTGATGCAGACCGACCTCACCGTGATGATTTCCGGTGAATCGGGCACAGGTAAAGAACTGGTGGCGCGCGCGTTGCACGACTACGGCAAGCGCCGCGCCGGCGCGTTTGTCGCCATCAACATGGCGGCAATCCCGCGCGACCTCATTGAATCGGAACTGTTCGGTCACGAGAAGGGCGCCTTCACGGGCGCCAACAGCCGCAGTGCCGGCCGGTTTGAGCAGGCGGAGGGTGGAACGCTGTTCCTTGATGAAATCGGCGACATGCCGATGGAGGCGCAGACCCGGCTGCTTCGCGTGCTTCAACAGGGCGAATACACGACGGTCGGCGGGCGCACGCCGATCAAGAGCGACGTGCGCATCATTGCGGCAACCAATAAGGATTTGCGGATCCTGATCCAGCAGGGCCTGTTCCGTGAGGATTTGTTCTTTCGCCTGAACGTCGTGCCGTTGCGGCTGCCGCCTTTGCGGGAGCGAGCCGAAGACATTCCCGATTTGATCCGACACTTTTTCGCGCAGGCGCAGCGCGAAGGCCTGCCGCCGAAGCAGATCGACCAGGCGGCAGTTGAGTTGCTCAAGCATCACCGGTGGCCGGGCAATGTGCGCGAGCTTGAAAACCTCGCGCGCCGGCTGGCGGCGCTCTATCCGCAGGAAACCATCACGGCGGCGGTCATCGAACAGGAGCTGTCGCAGCCGACGGCGCCGGTCGGAGGAAGCGAACCGCGCGCGGGTGACAGCCTCAGCGGTGCGGTCGAGCGCCATCTCGCTGCGTATTTTGCCGAGTTCGAGGACAGTCTACCGCCGGCAGGTCTCTACCATCGGATTCTGCGGGAAATTGAATTTCCGCTTTTGACGGCCGCGCTTGCTGCAACGCGCGGCAACCAGATCCGCGCTGCCGACCTCCTGGGCGTCAACCGTAACACGTTGCGCAAGAAGATCCGCGATCTCGATATTCAGGTTTACCGGGGTAGCAACTGAATTCTGCGTCCGGTCAGGCTCTATCTTTGTGAATGAACTGGCCGGACGCCGCTTGGTGCGGCACAATCCAGCGTGACCTCGCGTCGCGGTACCAGGGATAGCGTGCATTTCTCGCCGGCAGACGACGCTGTGGAGGCGTTGCTACGGTTTGGCGTGGCTATGTTGCGTGCGGGAAATACCGCGGCCCGTACCCATGACTGGATTGAGATCGTTGCGCAGAAGCTGGCCTTCGAGTCCGTGTCCATAAGCCAATCACTCGACAGCCTCATGATCACGGTTCGCCGATCGAGCGACTGGATCACGGTCATGCGTGAGATCGGGCCCCCGGCAGTCAACGTGTCACGTATCGGCGACCTGGAACAGCTTGCAAAAACCGTGGAGGCCGGGTCGGCGCCCCGCGACATTGCAAACAAGCTTGCGAAAATAGAATCGGAGCCACCCACCTATTCGGCATGGTCGATTGCTGCGGCCGTCGGTGTGGCCAGCGGCGGATTTGCGTTTATCAACGGCGCTGCTGCAGTTGGCCTGATTGCCGCAGCAGTCGCCGGCGCGACCGGCCAGTGGTTTCGCACATTGTTGTTGCGCAATCGATACAATCAATACGGTGCCGCTGCCCTGACAGCGCTGACCGCGTCGGGAGCCTATGTGCTGTTAGCGGCACTGATGCGAAATGTCGGTCTCGAAATCGCGAACTTTCCGGCGGGGTTCATCGCGTCGGTCCTGTTCCTGGTGCCGGGTTTTCCCTTGGTCGGCGGGCTGTTCGACTTGTTGCAGTACAAGACCGTCGCCGGGGTCAGCCGCCTCGCATACGGCACAATGATTCTGTTGGCGGTCGCGTTGGGCCTCAGCATTGTTATCGCCATCGCCGGTATCGATCTGTCGCGACAGCCGCCGCCGGAACTCGCATATCCACTGACACTTGTGCTGCGAGCCTTCGCCAGCTTTGTTGCAGGCGGCGCTTTTGCAATGTTGTTTAACAGTTCGGCGCGTACGGCGCTGGCCGCTGGTTTGTTGGCGTTGTGCGCGAACAGTCTTCGGCTGGCGTTGAGTGATGCAGGTATGATGCTGGCGCCGGCCGCATTTTTTGCGGCCCTGGTTATCGGACTCGTAGCGGTCCTGGCCGACCAGCGTTACAACGTGCCGCGTATAGCGATGACGGTGGCCCCGGTCGTTATCATGATGCCTGGTGTCTACGCATTCGAAATGGTCGTACTGTTCAATCGCGGGCAAATGATCGAAGCGTTGCAGGCGTCAGCGTCGTGCGGCTTTGTCATAGGAGCATTGGCGATGGGGCTCGCGACCGCGCGCTTTTTCAGCCTGAAATGATTTTAACGTCACTCTTTTCGCAGATAAACAAACCAATAAACGGCGCCGATCATGATCGACCCGCCGATAATATTGCCGATCGTTACAGGGAGCAGGTTCCCGAGGAAAAAATTGTTCCAGGTCAGCCCGGGAAAATCTGAAGCTGTCTTGCCAATGGCGGCCCAGAAGGATTGTGGGGCGCCGGCCTTGATGAACAGGCCCATTGGAATGAAATAGATATTCGCGATGCAATGTTCGAAACCGGCCGCCGCAAATGCTGCGATGGGAGGAACAGCAGTAACGACCCGGTCGATGTTCGTCCGCGCGCTGAAACACATCCACACCGCCAGACAAACCAGGGCATTGCACAAGATCCCGAGCGTCAACGCCGGGATAAATTCCAATGAGGCCTTAGTATTTGCAGTGTTCAATGCTACCAACCCGACGGCGCCGTCGCCGAACGTGTACTGCGTCGAGTAAAACACGAGCACGGCGGTCGCAATCGCCCCGACAAAATTTCCGGTGAAGGAAAGTACCCAGTTGAGCAACAGCGCTCGCGTTTTAACCTTTCCGCTGGCCCAGGCCATGACGATGAGATTGTTGCCCGTAAAAAGCTCGGCGCCGGCGATGATCACCATGAGAAGGCCGGCGGAAAATACCAGCCCCGTGAGCAGGCGCGCCACACCATAAGGCAGGCCCGCACCGGCCGTGACGGTCGTTGCGAAAATTGCGCCGAACGAAATGAAGGCACCCGCGAGCACGCTCAGCACAAGTACAGTTACCGGATCGGTGTTGGCCCTTTTGACGCCGCTTTGTTCGGCGCGCACAGCCATGCTCGCCGGCATGATCGCGTCGAAGGTAATTACTTGTGGCGCGACGCCCTCATCCGGAGGCGGTTTCTGCTTCATTGCGGGGCTAACCGCCTGCACCCGTGGCCGCGAGAATGCCGACGATTTGCACCGCGATGACTTTTACGATCGTCATCGACGGAAAGATCATGGCGTAGCCGATATCCGGCCGTTCGGTCGGCGCCATCTTGGTCGAATAGACAAGGATCGCGGGATTTCCCGTCGCACCCGAGGCAACCCCAACCAGATCGTCATACGGAATCTTCATCAGGTAATAGCCGACGATCAGCACGATGAACACGGTCGTCAGCAGGACGGCGATGCCGATAAAGAACATCGTGAAGCCGGACTCCGCAATCGTTCGCACAAACGGCTGACCGGCATTAACGCCGACCGTGGCTAGGAACATCGCCAACCCGAAATTGCGGAGCACGATATTTGCCGGCAGCGGCATCGTCCACAGCATGGGCCCTGTTCGCCGCAATTTGCCAAGGATGAGGGCAACGATCAGTGGGCCGCCGCCAATGCCCAACGTAACGGTGCCGACACCGGGAATCGGAATCGGAATGAGCCCGAGCAACACTCCGAGGACCATGCCCAGTCCGAGCGAGACGTAGCTGAATTCGGCTGCGGCTTTCACGGTGTCGCCGAAATGCTTTCTGACATCGTCGCGCCGGTCGGGTGGCATCAGAACGCCCACGCGGTCGCCGAATTCGAGCATCAAGTCGGGGGTAGGCACGAGGTCGGCATCATACCGTCTCACGTGCAGGATATGAGCCGGAAAGCCGGCAGGCATCGGAAGGCGGGCGAGGGGCACGCCGACCACGTTGGCTTTGCCGACGAAGACGCGGATGTAGTCGAGATTGGCACGATCCTTGGCGAGGCGGCCTGGTTCGAGCTTGCCGAGCCGTGCGGCTGCTTCCCCGATCGCATCCTGCCGTTCGGCAATAATCATAACGGCATCGCCCGGAGACAGCGCGAGATCCGGAGCGGGGATGACGTTTTGCCCGCTCTGACGAACCATGGTCACCTGGACGCCTTCCGGCAGGTCCTTGGTGAGCTCGTCCAGCCTACGGCCGGAAAATTTGTCTCCAATGGAAATTTCACCCATGTGGAAGCGCTGTGCTTTTGCCGGAAATTTTGGCTGCACGACGCGCGTCATAAAATAGATGCAGAGGATCGGGCCGATGACACCGAATGGATAGGCGATCGAGTATCCGATCGAAGGCTCCTTGTTGTTCATGACATCCAGCGCGGCCTGCAGGGTGGCAGTGCTTGTCATCGATCCCGCGTATATGCCGAGGGTGTGGCCCAGTTTAATGCCGAAAGCCTGGCCCAAGCCGAGCGCCACCAGAAGACCTGCAAGGCAGCCGATCAATGCGAGCAGATTATATTTCCGACCGACTCCGCGCATTCCTTCGAAGAACTGCCGCCCATACAGGATGCCGATGCCGTAGAGAAACATGATCAGACCGGTCAGCCCGATAGGCCCTACGATCTGTGCCTTCGGAGCAAACGCGCCGAGCGCGAGGCCGACGAACAGGACGGCCCCGACGCCAAGTGAAAACCCACCGATGTTGATCTGCCCGACCAGATAACCGAGGCCGATCGCGAGGAATGCGGTCAGAATTGGCTGAGTGCCGATGATTTCGCGGGCAAGATCTAACATGGAAAGCTCCCCTCCGAATTGGACGACGCTTGCTTGCAGATTACCGGGTCAGCGGGCCCGGCATCCTGCCGCGCGGAATTGTTCGATGACTCGCTTGGTGAGTTCAGGGGGTGCCGGGGGGGTATCGGCGCATTTATATTCGATATTCATTGCCTTCCATTTGAACGCACCCATTTGATGGAAAGGCTGAACCTCCACCCACTCGACGTTCTTCATCGGCGCGACAAATTTAGCGATGCCTTCGACATTCGCGGGGTCGTCGGTTTGGCCCGGCACGAGCGTAAACCGGACCCGCGCCGGTTTGCCGATCGACGCAAGGCGTTCGGCAAACCGCAAGGTAGGGGCAAGGTCGCGGCCGGTGACCTTGCGATATGTGTCGGGATTCGAGCTTTTGATGTCGAGCAGGACCAGATCGACGACAGACAGGTAGGAATCATCGGCTCGGTCGCCCAAGAAGCCCGACGTCTCGATGGCGGTGTGCAGCCCCATCTTCTTGGCGCCGGCGAATATCCGTTTTGTGAAGGCGAGCTGCACCATTGGCTCTCCGCCCGAAATGGTCAGGCCGCCGTCAAGCGCCTTGATGGCCGACGCAAAACCCGCGAGACGATCGAGCACGTGCTGCGCAGAGACATAGGTGCCGTCCTTGAGATGCCACGTGTCCGGGTTGTGGCAATACGTGCATCGCAACAGGCACCCCGATACGAACAGCACCACGCGCACGCCGGGCCCGTCGTATCGGGAAGAGGTCTCGTAGGAATGACAATAGCCAAAGGCACCTTCGCTATCGTCCTTGAACAGACTCTCGTCCGGCGCGTCGGGTGATTTCCCGACGCGCAGATCATGTCTGCTGCCGGATTCGAGCGTCTGCAAAGTTGACATCACACGTCTCCAGATCAGATCTGGCCATGGAAGGTGCGGCTGATCACATCCCTTTGTTGCTCAGGTGTCAGGCGGACGAAATTGACGGCGTAGCCGGACACGCGAATCGTCAACTGCGGATATTTGTCCGGATTCTTCATGGCATCTTCGAGCGTGTCCTTGTCGATCACATTCAGGTTCATGTGGAATCCGCCGTGATCGAAATAGACATCGAAGGCTTTGGTCGCCTCTGACAGGAGCTGACTCTCGGACAGATGCGCCTTCTGCGGTGCGACGGAGACCGTGTAACTGATGCCGTCCTGCGAGTCCTTATAGGGAAGCTTCGCAACCGACAGGCAGGAGGCGAGCCAGCCGTGACTGTCGCGGCCGTGCATCGGATTGGCGCCGGGACCGAAAGGCTCGCCCTTCCTGCGGCCATCCGGGGTGTTTCCGGTCGCCTTGCCGTAGACGACGTTGGACGTAATCGTCAAGACGCTTTGGGTGTGTGTGGCGTTCCTGTACGTCGGATGCTTGCGGATTTTTCCCATGAAACGGGTGACAAGCTCGGATGCGATCTGGTCGACACGGTCATCGTTGTTGCCGAATTGCGGCGTCGCCTTGTTGCCTTCATTTTGATAGTCGACGACAAGCCCGGTCTCGTCGCGGGTGACGCGAATCTTGCCGTATTTGATCGCGCTCAGGCTGTCGGCAACGACAGACAGCCCGGCAATACCAAATGCCATGGTCCGCAGAATGTCGCGGTCATGCAGCGCCATCTCAAGGCGTTCATAGAAATACTTGTCGTGCATGTAATGGATGCAGTTCATGGCATGCACATAAGTACGTGCGAGCCACTCCATCGTCTCGTCGAACTTGGCCATCACATCGTCGTAGTCGAGGAAGTCGCCAGTGACCGCCGGAGTCCGCGGCGAAACCTGTTCGCCGGACACTTCGTCGCGGCCGCCATTGATCGCGTAAAGCAATGCTTTTGCGAGGTTGACGCGGGCCCCGAAGAACTGCATCTGCTTGCCGAGACGCATCGCCGAGACGCAGCACGCGATGGCGTAGTCGTCACCCCAGAACGGCCGCATCAGATCGTCATTTTCGTATTGCAACGAGGAGGTATCGCGGCTGACCTTCACGCAAAACCGCTTGAACGGTTCGGGCATATGCTTCGACCAGAGGATCGTAATGTTCGGCTCCGGCGCAGGACCGAGATTGTAAAGCGTGTGCAGCATGCGGTAGCTGCTCTTGGTCACCAGGGCGCGGCCGTCGAGATCCATGCCGCCGACGCATTCGGTTGCCCAGTAGGGGTCGCCACTGAACAACGCATCGTATTCGGGCGTGCGGAGGAACCGGACAATACGCAGCTTCTGCACCAGTTGGTCCCACAGTTCCTGCGCGCCAGCTTCGTCCAGAGTGCCTTCCTGTAAATCGCGCTCGATGTAGGCGTCGAGGAAGCTCGAGATTCGCCCGATCGACATGGCGGCGCCATTGGCCTCCTTGATCGCGCCGAGATAGGCGAGATAGGTCCACTGAAATGCTTCGCGCGCGTCATTTGCCGGCCGCGCGATGTCACAGTTGTAGAGCTTTGCCATCGAGACGAGATCTTTCAGCGCACGCGTCTGCTCGGCCAGTTCCTCGCGCACCCTGATGACCTCATCATTCGGCCACATGTCGTTCATTTGCGCGCGTTCTTCGCCCTTGACCTCGAGCAGCCTGTCCACTCCGTAGAGAGCCACCCGCCGGTAATCGCCGATGATGCGGCCGCGGCCATATGCGTCGGGGAGACCGGTGATGATGCCAGACTTACGGCACTTCATGATCTCGGGTGTGTACGCATCGAACACGCCGTCGTTATGTGATTTCCGGTATTTGGTGAAAGCCTCGTGGACCTGCGGATCCGCTGGGAAGCCGGCCGCCTTCAGGCCCGCTTCGACCATGCGCAGGCCGCCGTACGGGAAGATCGCGCGCTTGAACGGCTCGTCGGTCTGCAGGCCGACGATGACTTCATTGTCGCGGTCGATGTAGCCGGCTTTGTGCGCGAGCAATGTCGATGGATTTTTGGCATCGACTGCAAGCACGCCTTTCTTCCGCTCCGCCTGAAAATAAGGCTGAAGCTTTTCCCAGACCGCTTTGGTCCTTTTGGATGCTGGGGCGAGAAACTTTTCATCGCCGTCGTAGGACGTCACGTTACGGACGATAAAGTCGCGCACGTTGATCGACCTGCTCCAATCGCCTGGCTTGAAGCTTCGCCAGCAATCCTCGTCTTTTTTCGCTTCCTTCTTTACGGCGGCGGCGCCAGCTTTCATGTTGCGTCTCTCCCTAAACGTCCGATTTGCTTGATCTTGCCTAGGCTTGGGTCTTTTCGCACGCTACGAGCGCGCCGTGCGTCCTTCATTGACCTATGTCAACCGGGCGCTGTCAGGTCGCGCTCTGCGGTTTCTCAAGCGTCTGAAAACGGACGCTATTCGCCAGCGCTAACTGGCCGCCATTGACTTAGGTCAATGCGGGCGCGTTTCGCGTGGTCCCAAGTGGCAATAGGACATTCCGGTCGGTTCGCCGACCTGACAACAGGTTCCTGGGAGATGCCATGCGTGACCATGTCGACACGATCGCGCCGATCAGCGCAGCCGGGCCGGCGCCGGGTTCCAAATACGACCGTCTGATAGTGCGGGCAAAGGAGGCGCGGCCCGCCATCACCATGGTCGTGCATCCATGCGATGAATCCTCGTTGCGTGGCGCCATCGAGGCGGCGGAACTCGGCATCATTGTGCCGGTTCTGGTCGGGCCTGCCGCAAAAATCAGGGCGGTCGCTCGTGAGCACGGCATCGATCTGAAAAATTACCAGATCGTCGATGCACCGCACAGCGAAGCGGCCGCGGCCAAGGCAGTGGAACTCATTCGCGAATCCAAAGGCGAGCTCCTGATGAAGGGGAGCCTGCACACCGACGAACTTATGCGGGCGGTGACGTCTTCCAGCACCGGACTGCGGACGGCGCGCCGTATCAGCCATGTTTTTGTGATGGACGTACCGACTTACCCGGAGACCCTGTTCATCACCGATGCGGCCATCAACATTTTCCCGGATCTCGAGGTGAAACGCGACATCATCCAGAACGCAATCGATCTGTTCACCGACGTCGGCCTCGGCACGCCGCGCGTTGCCATCTTGTCCGCGGTCGAGACTGTCACGCCGAAAATTCCGTCGACGATCGAGGCGGCCGCTTTGTGCAAGATGGCGGATCGCGGGCAAATAACCGGCGGCGTGCTCGACGGCCCGCTCGCCTTCGACAATGCGATTGATCCCGAAGCAGCAAAAATAAAGGGCATCAAATCACCAGTCGCCGGGCGCGCCCAGATTCTGGTGGTTCCCGATCTGGAGGCGGGCAACATGCTTGCCAAAAACCTCACGTTCCTTGCGAAAGCAGATGCCGCAGGCCTCGTGCTTGGCGCCCGCGTACCGATCATCCTGACATCGCGGGCCGATTCAGTGCGTAGCCGCATGGCATCCGCTGCGGCCGCCGTGCTCTACGCCGATGCACGCCGAAAGAAGGCGGCAATTGCCGCCGTGTGAAGGCCATGGACGCGATTCTCGTCGTTAACGCTGGCTCCTCGAGCCTCAAGTTTCAGGTCTTCGCGACCGGCGCGGGCGGCGATCTCGATTGCCTCGTCAAGGGTCAGATGGATGGAATCGGCACCCGGCCGCGGCTGCGCGCTGCCGGACCTGACAAGAAGCCGCTGATCGACCAGTCCTATCCTGTTGAAAAGGTGCCGGACCTCCCTGCGGCCACCCAGGAAACCGGCGACTGGCTGCGCAAAACCCAGAAAGTCAATCTCGTCGCGGTCGGTCACCGCGTGGTTCACGGCGGGCCTGCATACAGCCGCCCGGTGCGCCTGACAGCAGATGTTGTTGATCAACTCGAGCGCTACGTATCGCTCGCACCGCTGCATCAGCCCAACAATCTCGCGCCGATCCGTACGCTCTTTGCTCGCCGGCCCGAGCTTCCCCAAGTTGCATGCTTCGACACCGCGTTCCACCGCGACCACGGCGCCCTGGCGGATCATTTCGCGATACCCGAAAAATTCTACGAGGAGGGTGTGCGACGCTATGGATTCCACGGTCTTTCCTATGAGTACATCGCCGATCGCATGCGTCAGATCGCGCCCGAGGCCGCAAAGGGCCGCGTGATCGTCGCCCATCTCGGCAGCGGTGCATCGATGTGCGCGCTGGCCGACGGCCGGAGCGTCGAAAGCACGTTCGGATTCACTGCACTTGACGGCTTGCCGATGGGAACGCGGCCCGGGCAGCTCGATCCGGGCGTCGTGCTCTATCTTATCGCGGAGAAGGGAATGAGCGCGGCCGCCGTTCAGGATCTTTTCTACAAGGAATCCGGTCTGAAGGGCCTGTCGGGGGTCAGCAATGACGTGCGCGAACTCGAGGAGAGCGCCGATCCGAAGGCGGCCTTTGCTCTCGAGTACTTCGTCTATCGCGCCGGTCTATTTGCCGGGATGCTCGCTGCTGCGCTGGGCGGGGTCGATTCTTTCGTTTTCACAGCCGGTATCGGCGAAAATTCTCCGACGATGCGCGCACGCATTGCCGAGCGCCTGTCGTGGCTGGGTGTCGCGCTTGATCCGGGCGCCAACAAGGCTTCGGCGC
>Ga0111539_10008322_pt1 | contig 13202 bp, 6 predicted proteins | sample RhiMethybrSRZTD1_FD_79667 | JGI IMG/M metagenome (GOLD analysis project Ga0111539, IMG submission 79667) | Populus rhizosphere microbial communities from Tennessee, USA - Rhizosphere MetaG P. TD hybrid SRZTD1 (version 2) (version 2) | ecosystem: Host-associated > Plants > Roots > Rhizosphere >...
AGCAACCTCCGCATCAGCGAAATAAATTCCTGACGGGAATATTTTTGCAATTGAATGGAATCTTTTACCTCTCGCAAAGTATTGAAAATCAATTTTGCCCTGGTCGCTAGCTTCTGCTTATCAAACCAGGATTGCAAAGAAGACTTTTGATAGTCGAGTGGCACATGAATAAGCCACATCTTCTTTTTAAGTGCTGTAAGATGATGCTCCAAATTCAATCGGCTATCGATTCGTTTCTCCAAAATATCCAACCCCACCTTGTTGTACGCCAATCCATTCGCGATCAGCACGCGCTTTACTAGCCCTTTTTCTTTCGAGAAAATTACCCACATGATCCACCGAAACACATTTGTCCGGGCATCCATTCGATGCTGCAATGCTTCCTGGAAAACACCCAATTGATTATTGGGAATAGTGACTTCAGGATTTTCTCCTTCGAAACAACTCATAGCAACCCGCTCTATATTGGCGAGCCAGAGCAAACTAGTTTCATCGTCATCTTCGTCCCACATGGCCTGAAAATAACTAAACGTCTCATCGTCCTTAAGGACACTGATCATTCCAAGAATGTCGTCTTCTTTCAAAGACAACGATTCACAATCCTGGAGATTAAGATTTATCCCAATTTCCTTTTCGACGGCCGCACTGATCTTTTGCTGATATTTCGGAATATAGGATAGAATTTTTTCAAGTTCCTTTTCATCCGAAGGTTGAAAAGACGCAAATGATTTACGCTCACGCCATACATAATGCTCTGCCTCAAATTTTGCTGCGTACTGTATGTACATCTTTTGCTTTCGCAAAAACTCCGGCACCGTGGAAAATGTATAGTACTGATACTCCTGTTTTATATTGATGGAGGGTTCCTGAAGATCTGATGTGAGATACAATTCCTTTATTGCTAATCCGCATTCATTATCGTCAAACAACATTTGTTTGAACTCCTCTAATTCCTCTGAGATTTGATCGATCCTACGGCACACCTGGTAAAACTTCCGTTCCGTTTGTATGACATCAACGCTACGGTTAAGCGTCCGATATTCTTCTACACGATCAACCTGGTATGCGACCTTGGAATAAATTTCCTTCCTGTCATTACGGAAATCGTGGACCAGTCCCAAAAAGTCTCCCAAACCAATGCTCCTTAATCTGTCATACACAACATCAAGGGCTGCTCTTTTTTGGCATACCAATAAGGCCTTCTTTCCAGAGGCCATTGCATCGGATAGCATATTACAAATCAGCTGAGATTTTCCCGTGCCTGGTGGGCCTTGAACGACAATAGAATTACCATTTTTTATGGTCTTTATTGCATTCTCCTGATACGCGTCAAGGTCAAATGGAGCAAAGATCTTCTCTTCTTTAATATTGTTGTTGCTGGCGTGTGCCGGCTCCGACAGTGTACCCACGCCATTGGTACTTTTTCTTTGAAAGAATGCCTCTAAGTCCTGGAAAGAATTATTGTCAATCAACTGCAAATAGTCGGGCACGAGCTGGGAACCGGCTTGCGGGAAGATTCCTAAAACAGCTTCAGGATAAAGTTTGATTTCTCCGTTTTTATGTTTCGATTCAAACGCTTCTTTTTTAAACTCCTGAAAAGGTGTGAGTTCATCCCTAAAATTTTCGGGATTGAAATTGATTTCTATTTTACCCTCCAGCTGCTGATACAATTGCGTCCGAAAAACCGTGCTGTCTTTCTCAAAATCTTCAAAGTTTGTGTCCAGCAAATCTTCCTCAAGTTTCACCTTGTTGTAGAATGAGAACGCCAGAAGAAAGGACTTATTAAAGGTAATACCAGCATCTTCTCTTGGCTGCAAGGTCCAATGTTGCCCCTCCTGTACAATGCTAACCGGGAAAAATAGCAATGGACAGCGCACCGCAGTTCCGTCCGAGAATTTTCCCCTGACGAAGGGCCATCCGACATGCAAATCATTTGACCCTCGTTCTTCAAAAACAAAACGATCAATTCTTTGGAGCTTTTTCAATCTTTTGCTCTCTTCATTATTTGCTTCAACACGGCTATCCAATACCTGACAAAGTTTTTTACTGCGGTCCGCAATTAAGGCATTGATTATTTCAAATGATTTTTCGCCGTTTAAGAAACTCAGCTTGTGGAGATCTATTAACTGTTCGGCATGAAGGCGAAGCAATAACAATGACCTATTGTTACCCGAAAGATTTGTAAGTCTTCGAAGGTAGGTTGCTAAAATATTTTTCGTTGAATCCGGCATTCAATTATAAGGTATCGAATTTTTTACGTACGCCAATTCTATTAACAATCACAATTCATCATTAACCTTCAAATAAGGAATAACTCGTTGAATGGACTTCTCATCCATGGGACCTACGTTTCGAATGTCTTCTACCGCCCTGAAATTGCCGTGTTGAAATCGATAAGAAACGATAGCTTTAGCCACTTTATTTAAATAAGGATGCGAAGAAAGTTGTTTTTCAGAAGCCGCATTAATATTGATTTTCTTTGGTTGGAACTCATTTTGTATCGTAGAATTTTCACTTAGCCGGTTAATTACCAGAGAATCCAAACCATAAACTTCTTTCAATTGATTCATATCTACAAAACCACCTAAAGCCTCCCGATACTTTAGGATCCGCAGCGCAAGTTTGTCACCTATACCGTAGATTTTTTTTAACTCCGATGTGTCGGCATTGTTCAAATCAAATTTTTCTGCGGCCTTCTTAGCGATCAAATTTTTTCTTGGCTCGTATTTTTTTGCGCCCTTCTTGTTTATTGCTACGCGCTCGGGCAGTGAGATAAATGGATATACACGCTGATAGAACGCCGAATCAACGCCATAAATTTTAAGCAGATCAGACTTTATCATGAATTTACCTCCCTTTTCGCGATAGTTAACAATTCGCCTAGCCAGATGTTGAGAAAAGCCTAAGGTCATAAAATTTTCGGTTGTGGCAGTATTGGGATCAAAGGCGACAAGGTTCAACTCCTTGGCAGCAATTCCCGGTTTTTTGTCACGTTGCGTTACGTCCCATATCCTGATCATGCTATCCAATTTCTCCGAATCAAATTGACGCTCTAAAGGCCGGGTACTTATCCACCAATGCCAGAGTGGCTCGGAAAACAACATAAGCATGATCAGAGGTAATAGAATGACAAACGCATTGACTTGGGATCGCGAAAAACCAAAAAAGTTTTTGAGCCAATATTTAATGAAAAACATGATAGCTAACGATTCTTCTAAAATCGCATTTTTTTTTGAAATCCAATAACTGCTTCTATTTCGTAGGTGGAAGAAAACAAACCTATGAAGTCAATTAAAATCGTCACCGTAGTTCTTCTGATTGGCCTTGTCGGGCTATTGGGATATGCCAATTTTCGACGCCTTTCAATAATTGAAACACTTGAGCCTGTTAACCTCGCTTCATTAAAAATTGATGGTTACCTGAATCCCCTGGGAAAATTAGATCTGGAAAAAAAGATCAGCGCTGTGCCAGGTGTAACTGCTTGCACCTTAAGTAAAGAAGGAAATATAGCTTCGGTCATTTTTTATCCGAAACAAACAACTGTCGAAGCTTTGGCATTTTTACTTTCAAATGGAGGACAGCTAAAAATTTCTCAGATAGAATTAGCGAAGTCAGGAGGCTGCCCAATACACCAACTCAATTCCTCCTTCAATGAAGTTATAACCTTCCTGGACATACGTAATTAACCCTAAATAAAAATCAATATGAAAATCTATCAAAAAATTAATCGCTTTGCATTGTTGTTGTTCGCCTGCCTTGCATTTACCACTAGTTGTGATGACGATGATGAGAGGGCCATGGACCCTACTTTGTATACCAGGCTCGGGGGAATTGACGCAATTTCAGCCGTGACGGATAAATTCTTGACAAATGTAGCTTCCGACAATACCATAAATGCTCGCTTCGCGGGTACAGTAGCAAATCCTGCCAGATTGCAGTTACTCCGTAATAATCTCATCGACCAGATCTGTGCAGGGTCCGGCGGACCCTGTCAATATAAAGGCAAAACGATGCTCGAAGCACATACTGGATTGAATATAACAACCGCTGAGTTTAACGCCCTGGTAGGTGACTTAGTCGCTGCACTGGATTTTTACAGTGTTCCGGAAAAGGAAAAGAACGAGTTGCTGGCTGTGCTGGGCCCTATGCAGGCGGATATTGTTGGAAAATGATCAGAACAAACGAATTAAATAAACAAAAAATCGTTCTTTCACGTATTAGGGAAAGACGATTTTAGGGATCTTATTTAAAAAGATTCTAAATTACACTCTTTTGACTTTTATCAGTAAATCAATTTCGGATACGCTTTATTTTTGTATTTCACAATGACACAAAATTTCCAAGCATTAACGCTTACTTATAGAACTGCTCCGGTAGCCATTCGTGAGCAGGTTTCCTTGAACGAGACTGCAGCTAAGAAACTACATCAATTCATTAGGAATTATACTGCTGCGACCGACGTGCTTATCGTTTCTACCTGCAACCGGACTGAGATATATTATTTCGCTGAAAAGGATTTTTCGTTTGAAATCTTTAAAGGACTTTCTTTGATTAAAAATTGTGAGCCTGGTTTCGAGCAGCATTTCAGCAAACTTAATGGCAGTGAGGCCGTGTCACATTTGTTCGAGGTGTCACTCGGACTTGATGCCCAGGTTATGGGCGACTTACAGATTTCAGGCCAGGTAAAAAATGCGTACCAATGGAGTGCTGACGAAAATATGGCTGGCCCATTTTTGCACCGCTTAATGCACACGATATTTTTTGCAAACAAACGGGTAGTACAGGAAACATCATTTAGAGATGGAGCTGCCTCAATTTCTTATGCTGCAAAGGAACTGGCAGAAGACCTGACCATTGATATCAAATCGCCCAAAATACTAGTGGTTGGCGTTGGCGAAATAGGCCAAGATTTTTGTTTAAATCTTGCTCATTCGAGAATGGAGCATGTTACAATTTTGAATCGCACGCAGGAAAAAGCAGAAAGGCTGGCGCAGAAATATGATTTTAGATTTGGAGGCATTGAAGATCTTTTGCAGGAAATTCAAAAAGCGGATATAATTGTTTGTTCCGTGTCTGGGACTCAACCCCTCATTACATTAGATCTGTTGAAGGAGATTAGAATTCTAACGCATAAGTATTTCCTGGACCTTTCAATGCCACGCAGTATTGAACCTGCCATCGAGGAACTGCCAGGGGCTATCGTTTACAACTTGGACGATATACGCGAAAAAACGAATGAAGCGCTGGAAAAACGTCGGGCGTCCGTTCCCGCTGTCCGCTCCATAATTCAAGATTCAATTCTTGAGTTCGAAGATTGGTCAAAGGAAATGATCATATCGCCTACTATTCAAAAACTAAAGAGTACGCTGGAACAAATTCGCAAAGAAGAAATTGCCCGCTTCATCAAGAATGCCAAACCGGAAGAAGCGCAAAAGCTGGAAGAGATGAGCCGTTCGCTGATGCAAAAAATTCTAAAATATCCAGTCCTTCAACTTAAAGCAGCATGCAAGCGTGGTGATTCTGAAACCCTGTCTGAGTTGCTGAATAATTTGTTTAACGTTGAAGGTCAATCTGAGAAATTGGATAAGCACCCCTAAGATTTTACCTGGGTTCGTACCGTCCTTGATTTACCACTATAATCGTAAATAACGATCTCCTTCACCCCCAAGGGTATCCTTACTTTTCTGCTGGATTGCGATAAGTATCCTGAGCCATAATAAAATTCAATTTTTGATTTACGACCATCGCCGTAAATTAACTCAGCCCAGCTATCAAAAGCCTCTGGAGTCAAAATGCTGCTGTTGTCACCAGCCGTTTCCTTCTTGAGAAACACCTTCAGACTATCGTTATTCTGAGTTGCTGCAAAAATTTCTTCACCCGTTGCGCGATATAATTTTGCCAAGCCCTTCGCATCGCCGTCAACTGAAAAACCACTTAACGCGGGACTGGCCACTTCAAAATTTCCCTTACCATTACCTAACAATAACGCCCCCTTGAATGCATCATAGCGCCCTGCAAATACTTCGTTACCATAATCATTACCCACCATTAAAATATCCAAATTGCCGTCGCCGTTAACATCATCAGCAACCATTCCATTCACAGGTGCAAATTGAATGGGCACCGGTAATGCCGACATTTTGAACGTGCCATTTCCAAGATTCTCAATGTAGCTCGATTCAAAGTGATTGGCCTGCAGGCTCAGCGCCCCTTTTAAATCGTCCTGTGACAACAAATTATCCATTGTTGTCTTACCATACATTTTGTACCTGGAAAATTGCTGTCTGAACTTGGGGCTTTGGCTGTTTAATTCATCCCAGAAGTGAACGGGAAAGAGTTTTTTCTCTTCGCTGTTTTCCAATGATTCTTTTATGTAACATGCGAGTATGGCATCGACGCTTCCATTATTATCGAAGTCCTTTGCAAATATTTTTAAAGGATAGTCTTTTGTTACCTGGTATCCGTTGTTCGTTCCCAGATTACCAACGACATAATCAAAATCTCCGTCACGATCAAAATCGCCGCTTACGATGCTATTCCACCAACCCGTTAAATCTTCTATTCCTGACGACTTTACCAAATTAAATTTCCTGTCGTTGTTGGTAAAAAAAGTGACTGGCAGAAATTCACCTACCACCACCAGGTCAGGTCTTCCATCATTGTTAAAGTCTGTGAATAGCGCATCCGTTACCATACCAAGCTTTGCAAGTTCCGGACAGTAGTTGCTGGTTACATTGATAAATTTTCCATTTTCATTTTGAAGCAAATAACTTTCGGCTGGGAAGGGATACCCTCCAGTTATGACTCTTCCCCCGACAAACAAGTCGAGGTCATTATCGCCGTCAATATCCGCGGCGCGAACACATGACCCGCTGGACTTCACTTCAGGCAAGGCGTCAGTGTCAAGTTCAAACTTTCCATTTCCATTGTTCCTGAAGAAACGGTGCTGATATAAAGCCGAGCCCGGCTCATGTTCAATACTTCCACTCACCACGTACAAGTCCTGATCGTGATCACCATCAGCGTCGAATAATAAGAGCCCTTCATCTTCTCTAATATTGTTGTCTCCCTTGATTACTTCAGATCGGCTAAACCTTCCGGTGGATTGCTGCGTGAAAACCGTCAGCGGATATCCCGAGGAACCCCCCAGCACGACATCGTCAAGATCGTCATTGTTGACATCGCCAACAGAAATGGACGGTCCCGATTGCGTGAATTTGTGGGGTAAAGTTCGCTGAAGATTAAAATCAATTTTATCCTGTTCCTCGTGCCTGAAAAGCAATTTCAATTCTTGAGAGCCTTCCTTGAAAAACGATAATTGGAAGGATGGTTTAATTTTAAATGGCACCACCGGGGTTGACTGATACTTAACCGTTACGAGCTTATCAGCCTTGATATTTTCGATCTTATGTGTATTCCCATTTGGCCAAATAATGCGTACGGAATCGACTATTGTAGAACTTCCCAAACCGAAGTGAATTATATCCTCAACAGAAGACAAATATCCTCTCGCAACTTGTTGCTCAGCATATTGCATTTTCCCGCTGTCGTAATACAGTAGGATTCTGGTTCCGATAGACTGGACATTGAGCGGAGGCCCTTCAACTTTAATGCGAATGAAATGAACAGAACGTTCCTCCTTGTTATATAATGTGTTTTCAAAAACAAATGCTTCCTCATTGATATTGTTTGTCACGTAGTCCAGGTCCCCGTCGTTGTCAAGGTCCGCGAAGACAGCACCGTTGGAAAATGAAGGGTGATCAAGTCCCCATAACTTTGAAACATCGTGAAAGGTAAGGTCCCCATTATTTTTAAAAGCATAGTTGGGAATTCTTACAATCGGAATGGAGTCAACTAAACTTTTTATATCGACGTAGGCCTGCACATCAGCGCGGTAATTAGAAAAATCTTTATCGGTTATGTCTTTTGGAAATCCGTTGGTCACAATCAGGTCTTTTTGGCCGTCGTTGTCAAAATCCGCAAATAAAGGGGACCAACTCCATTCTGTCTGGTGCACGCCGGCAAGTTGGCCAATCTCGCTAAATGACTTTCCATTAGCCATGCCGTTGTTTTTATGAAGCATGTTTCTGACATATTGATAGTCATACTTATACTTTTCATTGTTGATATAGGTAAGGTAGGATTTGTTGCCTATCGTGGATTTCTTCCTGCTATTGGTTTCTGGCAACATATCGAGGGTGACGATGTCAGGGAGGCCGTCGTTGTTAAAGTCGGCAACATCATTTCCCATCGAAGAATGGCTTTGATGGTTTATCGCTTCAGTTGATTTGTTGGTAAACGTCCCGTCCTGATTATTCATGTAAAGGATATCGTTCGACAGAAAATCGTTCGAAACATAAATATCCGGCCAGCCATCAGCATTAAAATCAGCGATTCCCAAGCCTAGGCCAAATCCCTCATAAATAATACCTGCTTCCTTACTGACATTAGAAAATTTTCCGTGCCCGTTGTTGCGATATAACCTGTCATTGTTAGGAGAAGTGCCATCATTCACCCTTTCGCGATATGCTGCTGGCGAACCAGCGAGTTGTTCATTCGTCAGAACATAGAGATCAAGATCGCCATCACGATCATAGTCAAAAAAAGCAGCCATGGTGCTATATCCAGTATCAGCAATTCCGTATTGGGCTGCCATTTCTTCAAACCGCGGAACTCCGCCGTCCTTAGTTCCTTTATTTAAAAAGAGCATGTTTGCCCGCAGCAGAGAATCTTTTTTCATGGTGGCTGTGACGTAAAGGTCCAGCCATCCGTCGTTATTTATATCGACAACAACAACACCAGAGTTCCATCGTCCTGGAACATTTATCATCGCTTCGTTGCTAACATCCTTAAACCGAAGGTCTCCATTATTCAGGTAAAGCTTATTCGGAACTTCATTCCCGGTAAAAAATAAATCCTGTAAACCATCCTTATTAAAGTCGGCTACAGCAACACCTCCGCCATTGTAAATGTATTCGTGCGTGAGAATATTAAATGAATCCGTTTCAGTAATCGTGTTGGAAAAGTCAACGCCGGTCGAACTGGCAGGAAGCAGTTTGAAAAGTGTTTTAGATGGTTGGCTGCAATTCAGCAGACAGCATAACATTGCAGTCTGTAGCAGCATTCCAAAATATTTTCCCTTTTGGAAAGAAGGGATACATCGCAGAAAGGAGAATTGGACTAATAGTGAAAGTCGAGGCTTCATTGGAAATTTTTGCACTTTCAAAGTAACGATAATGGACAATTCTGCCTAGTTTTTTTTGAACAGTAAAGCCGGCGCGTTATTCCGGCCGATCAATATCATCTTGGATTTTTTGGTGCCAACTAATATTTTGGCATCCCGAACCTCCCCTTCAATGTCGACGCCGGTCATGCCTGGCAGCATCGGAGTAAATTTGCCCGAATCATTTCCCTTAAGTATCAATCCAAAATTCGAATTCTGTCTTCCAACTTCCGGTTTCAGGCCGTAAAAATTTCCTCCTAAAAATAAATCGGTCATACTATCGCCGTCTAAATCATCGATAACAATAGTAAAAATTGGGGAAACTTGAGCTTCAACGGGCAAAGGCTCAAGGTCCAACTTATAATTTCCCTTATTCCAAAGGATGGCGCTTTGAAGGTTTGTTGCCGTATAAAAATCAGCTCCCTTTCGTTGATCATCGCTTAGTAATTGCTCGTAGGATTTTGCGGCGTAGGAGGCATACTTGAGCGAATTTTTTTTCAGCAGGGGTAGTTGCCCAGTTATGTCCATCTTAGATGCAAACGGGTAAGGCGCTTTTTCTAAAGGCGGATACCAATTTATAATGAATTCACTTTTACCATTTTTATCGAAATCTTTCACAAACATTGTTAGTGGTCTCGAAGTCGACGCCTGAAATTTCGAGTTTCGTCCCCAGTTTCCTAAAACAAAATCCTCACGTCCATCATTATTCAGATCTCCTTTTTCGATCGTATTCCACCACCCATGACTATTGGCAATTGGGTTTGCTGCGCTCAATTGCGCTCCATTGTTCGTGAATATTAACACGGGCATCCACTCGCCAACGACAATAAGATCTTTCCTGGAATCATTGTCGACATCACTCCAAACGGCGTCCGTTACCATGCCGGCGCCAGCAAGTTTTTCAGGGGTGATGTTTGCCCAGGACCCATCCGAATCTCTCCTAAATAAAAAACTTCTCGGCCGCAAGCCATAGCTGCCGGGTACAACGCGGCCACCAATAAATAAATCTTCATCACCATCCTGATCAAAATCTTCCGCAACAATGCATGAAAAATTTCCGATTGCCTTCGGTACATTATCAAGCGTCCTCTTCAAGTTTCCATTTCCATCATTTTGATATAGGCGAAGCATGTGCGCCATTACGCCTCTGTCAAATTCGTTTCCTCCAGACCCAATTAACACGTCGAGATCGCCGTCCTTATCAACGTCTAAAAGCGTCCCACATGTGCTTTCAACAAGTGAATCGGCTAACAACGCGGGTACTTGATGCTGATAAAACTCTCCGTTATTTCGTTGCAAAAACAATTTGTCGGGATCACCAAATGCACCGAGCAATATGAAGTCATCGAGCTTATCGTTGTTAAGGTCGCCCTTTAATATCTTAGGCCCTTCCGTCGAAATTTTCCTGGGCAGCAAACGCTCAACATCAAAGTCGTTGAAACTGTTTTCCTTGTGGAAAATATTACCGTGTAGTACGTTTTTGGTAACATCACGATACAGCGGCGAGACCACTTCACCGTTCAACTTGAATACGGAATCTGCGGCACCATAATCCAAGGTGAGAACCTGATCAGACTTTATGCCTTTAAGGACGTGACGTTTATGATCCGGCCATACGGCAACAATGGAGTCGACGATCGTTTCACCTTCAAGACCAAAAAGAAGATTAGGTTCAATAGAGCTCTCAAAACCGCGGGTGTTAAAGTTTTGTAATACTTGCTGTTCACCTTTGATATAAAGCGTGACATGCGCGCCGATCCCGAAGAAGTTCTTTTCAGGACCTTTAAATTTGATTTTCAGAAAGCGGTTTTTCTTCAACTCTGCATTATTGCGATAGATGAAAGCCAGCATATTGAGATTGTTCACCACCAGATCCATATCTCCATCGTTGTCAAGGTCGCCGTACGCAGCGCCGTTACTAAATGAAGGCTCTCCCAATCCCAATTGTTCAGCGCGGTTTTCGAAGTCTAAGGCTCGTTGGTTGATAAAGGCATAATTGGCTAGTTTTTGAGACGGAATCTGATCCATTAAGTCATTAAAATCAAACTTGCCTTTTTCCTGAACGATTCGTTTGATGTTCTCTTTGTCGCCGACAAAATCTGCAAAGTCCATTGAAGTGATATCCCGGAAAATACCATTTGAAATAAAGATATCTTTCCATCCATCATTGTCCATGTCGAACATCAGTGCTCCCCAACTCCAATCCGTAGTGGCCGTTCCCGCCAGAAAGGCCATCTCCTGAAAATTTCCTTTTCCATTGTTTACATGGAGACAGTTTTGCATTAGCTGATAGTGATAACTCGACCGGACCCGTAGTTCCTTAATATTGGTTTCCTCAAATCGCGCCATCGTTTTCAGCCTGTTGTTATCACCTGGTAGCATCTCCGTTGTAAAAATCTCAGCGCTACCGTCGTTGTTTAGATCTGCTACATCAGCCCCCATACTCGACGCTGATATGACGCTGGTGGAATTGACTATTTCCTCGGAAAAAGTCCCATTCCCCTTGTTGAAGTAAAGATAGTCGCGTTCCCAAAAATCATTGCTGATATAAATGTCCGGAAGCATATCTCCATTCAAATCGCTCACCGAAACACCCAATCCAAATCCAATAGCACTTTCATAAATACCAGCCTGCGCGCTCACGTTGATAAATTTACCTCCATCATTCTGAAGCAGCTTATCACCGCCCTCCGCATCCCTGACCTCGCGTGAGACCATGAATTGTTCCACTCTTTCAATTGACTTGAAGCTATTATTTAGAAGATAGCAGTCAAGGTCACCATCCAGGTCGTAATCAAAAAAAGAAGCATGGGTTGAGTAACCCCCGTTATTTAAACCGAAGTCCTTCGCGTTTTCTTTGAACGTCAAGTTCCCTTGGTTGATGAAAAGTTCGTTTTCTTTGTTATCTCCTTTTACATCGCCTGAATTACAAACATAAATATCCAGCAAGCCGTCGGCATTTACATCGGCCATGGTGACGCCGGTACTCCAGCTTTTTGAACCTCGCACCCCCGCTGTTTCGGTAATGTCTGCAAATTCCCAATTACCTTTATTGAGATAAAGTTTATTTCCACTTGTGTTGGCCGTGAAGTAAAGATCTGCCAATCCATCGTTATTAATATCACCGATCGCTACCCCTCCACCATTGTAAAAATTTCGATAAGTGAAAATATTAAAGTCCTTGGTGTCGGTAACTTGATTAATAAAGGTGATACCAGTTTTTTCAGGGTCAAGGGCTGTAAAGAGTTGATTGTCTTTATGCTCAACTGCTGTACGTGTACACGCTTGAATTAAAAGCAAACACGTCATGCCAACGATCAAACCAGCAGTGTTAATTTTTTTCATAGGTGGACGTTAGCGGGTTCACGATCAAACATATCGTAAAATAAAAATAATTTGGTTCAATTTATTATTTCATTTTCAACAATTGATCATAAAAAAAGCGGCTGCCAACCCAGGCAGCCACTTCCTTATTTAACCTTATTACTAATCAGATCTTATGATCTCAATAGCCTTCGTTTTGTGTGAGTGTAGGGGTACCGTTCACTATGCTTAATTGTACCTGTGTTGTTGGAAGCGGGAAACTCATATGCCGAGCTGCAAAAGGCGCGGCATCCACGAGATAAGATCTACGTGTTTTTTCCACGGCAATGTATCCATTGATCACGGAAGCGGCATAGTCAAGGCCATACCGTTTCAAATCAAAGAACCGGTGACCTTCAAGTGCTAATTCCAATCTTCGCTCCAACCGAACCTTTTCGCGTGCAATATCTTTGGTAGAAAATGTTCCAGGAGGATACGGTGCTACCTTATAGGTTGCCCAGGTAATAGTTGGATCACTCAAATTCGTAATGATCGACGCTGCACCTGTAGCGCCAGCAGGACCCTGAACACAGTTTGCAGCCCGCGTACGGATCTGGTTAACCAGTTGCTCGGCTTTGCTAAGGCTACCAATTTCAACTTCGCATTCTGCCAACAT
>Ga0111539_10008323_pt1 | contig 13201 bp, 8 predicted proteins | sample RhiMethybrSRZTD1_FD_79667 | JGI IMG/M metagenome (GOLD analysis project Ga0111539, IMG submission 79667) | Populus rhizosphere microbial communities from Tennessee, USA - Rhizosphere MetaG P. TD hybrid SRZTD1 (version 2) (version 2) | ecosystem: Host-associated > Plants > Roots > Rhizosphere >...
TATTGTGGGGCAAGAGAGACGGTTGGTGGATCCTCCGTCTCAAGTGGTTGCTGGGGTGAGGACAGTAACCACGAATATGGATGGGCGCGACGCACTCCCACGTATGTCGCGCCCATTCGCTTTATAGTCAGCAAGTAAATCCAGCCACAAAAAGGCACATAAAGCACAAAAAGCTTTCTGCTAGAATCCAGCCTCGATATGCACCGGCTGGAAATCTCAATCAAACAAACGGCTCGACGCAGTGAGATCAATATCGGCAGCGGTATTAGACGTGATCTCGGAAAATTGCTGCCGCAAAAAGGTCGAGTTGGAATCATCTCGAACCCGCGGGTCTTCGACCTTTACGGCCGGGATGTTCAGCGTTCTTTGAAGGCTGCCGGATTTAAGACACTCGAATGGCTGATGCCCGAAGGTGAGCGTTACAAATCGTTCTCCGTGTTGGAGAAAGCGGTCACTTTTCTTAGTGAAAATCGTTTCGAAAGGGACGATCTCGTAATGGCGCTTGGCGGTGGAGTGGTTGGCGATCTGGCGGGTTTTGCCGCAGCGATTTACCTCCGCGGCCTGCCGCTGATCCAGGTGCCCACAACACTTTTATCGCAGATCGATTCGTCAGTTGGGGGCAAAACGGGAATCAATCTTCCTACCGGAAAGAATCTGGTAGGCGCTTTTCATCAACCTTCTTCGGTGTTCATCGATACCGAAACGCTTGCGTCGTTGCCTCCGCGCGAGCTGGTTTCGGGGTTTTGCGAAATGGTCAAACAGTCCCTGATCTCCGACACATCGCTTTTTGAGATGACGGTGAATTGTCTTCAAAAACAGGCGACTAACGGCGATTTACTTCGCTCAGCGGAGTTTGAAAACCTGATTGCGGCGCAATGCAGTTTCAAGGCTTCGATCGTCGCCAACGATGAGCGCGAGTCAACCAGCCGCACCGACGTAAAGTCGCGGCGTGTGTTGAATTTCGGACACACAACTGCTCATGCTTTGGAAACGATCACAAACTATCGTTACTTTCGTCACGGTGAGGCAGTTGGGTATGGAATGTTAGTTGCCGGAGAACTCTCGCGTAACCTGGGTCTAATCGACTCCGGGGAGCTTAAAACACTGCGCGATGCGGTCAGTCTTTGTGGGCCGCTACCACGCGCAGCTAATCTCGATACAGGCGCGATCATGCACGCTCTCAAGCACGACAAAAAGAGTGTGGATGGTCAAATCAATTGGGTGTTGCTCGAAGGGATAGGCCGGCCGAAGATCGTGGAAGGCCGGCTTATCAGTGCGAAATCCTTGCGTCTTTCGCTGCGAGCCGGATTATCGGAAAGACAGAAAGAGAGTTTCCACTAATGCAAATGCAAAGATCAGGCGAACGAGGGAATGCGAGTCTCAAGTTTCTGATTGTGATGGCGATTATGGGCGCATCCGCTTACGCCGGATATCTCTATGTTCCGGTGGCGTACCACGCCACGGTCTTCAAGGATTTAATGCAGCATCAGGTCGATGTGGCTTCGGCGCAGGGCTATAAGCCCGAGTGGGTGGCGGAGCAGCTAATGAAGAACGCTCCCGAGTATGAGATTCCGGCAGATGCTGTTTACACGCCTGTGCTACGTGATAGTCGAATGGAGTTAAGAGTTCAGTACGTCCAGCCAATCGAATTCCCCGGCTACACCTACAACTACGAATTCGATCATACCGTCAGGAGCACAGCTTTCCTGACTTTTAAGTAACGCGGATAAACGCGGATTTATCTTGGGGCGCCGTCGAGGAACGCTTTGAGTTTTCGTGAACGTGACGGATGGCGCAGCTTGCGCAGGGCCTTCGCTTCGATTTGACGGATACGCTCCCGGGTGACTGCGAAGTGTTGTCCAACTTCCTCCAGCGTGTGTTCCGAGCCAGTGGTTCCAAGACCAAACCTCATCTTGATCACCTTCTCTTCCCGCGGAGTCAACGTAGCTAAAACCTCATCGGTGATCTCGCGCAGGTTCGAAGCAACCACCGCATCCGCCGGATTCAGTATCGACTTGTCTTCAATAAAATCACCGAGGTGTGAATCTTCTTCCTCGCCAATCGGTGTCTCCAAAGAAATCGGTTCCTGAGCGATCTTCAAGACCTTGCGAACTTTGGATACCGGGATATCCATCTTCCGCGCGATCTCTTCACTGGTAGGTTCGCGGCCCAACTCCTGAACGAGCGATCGAGACGTTCGAATCAGCTTGTTGATCGTCTCAATCATGTGCACGGGAATACGAATCGTTCGTGCCTGATCCGCAATCGCTCTCGTAATTGCCTGGCGAATCCACCACGTTGCGTAAGTGGAGAACTTGTAACCGCGCCGCCATTCAAACTTATCGACCGCCTTCATCAATCCGATGTTGCCTTCCTGGATCAGATCCAGAAACTGCAAACCACGATTCGTGTACTTCTTCGCGATCGACACCACTAACCGCAAGTTAGCCTCAACCAGTTCGCGCTTCGCCTGGCCGGTCTGTTGTTCGCCAATCACGATCGCCTGGAGCGACCTTTTGATCTCTACGGGAGTAACAAAATTGTCCGACTCGATCTGCAACAACCTTTTACGCGCCAGCGGAATGCGACGCCTCAGATCTTTTTCCTCCTCAGGCTTGAGGCGCTTGCGGCTCAGCTTTTCGTTTGCACTGTCAATCTCACGCTCCGCTTCGCGCACCGATTTCTGCACTGAGCGAATCGAATTGATCAACCGCTGGCGCGCGCGTTCGGTCAGATTCAGGCGTCCGATTTCCTGCGCTATCTCGAGGCGAGTTCTCCCCACCCTTCGCTTCAGACGAGTTAACTTCTTGCTCTTTTTGCCGTGCGTGACCTTTTGTTCGACTTTTAGTTTCTCGAGCTCCTTCAGCCCGAGCTTGCAGTGTTTGTCGATGCTCTGAATTCCTTCGATGGTCCAGGCGCGGTACTCTTCCGCCTTGTCTTCATCGCCGGTGAGCTCGGCCTGTTCGGAGAACGTCACCGTGTCGCGTATGTTTATGCGGCCGTTTTCCAGATCCTCGCCGATTTTCAGCACTTCGCGAACTGCAATCGGTGAACGCGCAATCGCCTTATGAGTTTTGAGCTGGCCGCGTTCGATGCGTTTTGCGATCGCGACTTCACCCTCACGCGTGAGCAGCGGCACCACCCCCATTTCGCGGAGGTAGAGTCGAACCGGATCGTTTGTCTTTTCTAAAGCACCGGCCGAGAGGTCCAGTTCGATGTCTTCGTCGAGACCTTCCTCATCTTCGTCCGTGACTGTCGCTGCCGCTTGTTCCAGCAGTCGCTCGTCGGAATCGGCGACCGGAATGTTTGAGCCTTCAAGTTTCTGAAGCACGTCTTCAATGTCGTCGGGAGAAACGACATTGTCCGGCAACTCACGATTGAGATCGTCAAACGTCAGGTATTTCTTGTCGCCGCCCAGTTCGAGCAGGCGCTCCATTACGTCGTCGCGATCCTTGTCTTCTATAGTGCTCACGGTTATTGCTCCCGAGTTCTTTCCTGACACGCGAGGCCGTTCTAACTTTGGGGCTGCAGCATCGCCTGACGCTGCGCAGAAAGCTGAATCTGTTCAGCCGAAAGCCGGGAAAGCCGTTCAAAATCCTGCTCCCGCTCGGCTACTACCAACTCTCGTCTCAATTCTTCAATCCGCTGTTCCAGCTTCATCAATCTGAACGTCGAAACACATTCTTCTGCGACATAATGCTCGTTTGAACCGTGCAGCGAGGAGTTCATCAACACCATCGGAACCATACCGGCTGCAAACTCGTCCGTCCCGATCCTGCTGGTCAGGTTGTCAAAATCGATTTCGGCGCCCTCGCGTTCGAGATCAAACAAGGCCTTGAAGAGCGGCGCCGTGGCCAGGTCTTCGTAATCTTCCTCACGCAGCATCGACAGGGCTTCTCGTCGCAAATTTGCGTCTGCAAAAAGTAGACCAAGCAAACGCTGCTCGGCAGCAGTTGCTTCCGTTCGTCTTGTCAAAGACTGTACGGCGGTGGGACGAAGATTCCGGTTGTCCCTGACCATCTGCCACAGCTCACGTCGCCACGTCGATGTATTTACATTCTCGCGATCAATCCCCAACGCATCCATCGCCATGTCGAAATACTCGCGCTTCTGAATGCGGCTGTTGACGGCCCGAATGTAGGGAAGAACTTCTTCGACGGCTTCAGCCTTTTCCGCGGGCCGGTGAAGATTACGGTCGCGTAAAGCGCTTTCGATTACGAATTGAATGTGTGGTTGTGCCTGCGCCCTTTGTTGTTGATATTCCGTTACGCCAAACTTCCGGATGTATTCGTCGGGATCCGCGTCGTCGGGAAGGACCAGTACCTTTACTTCGAAATCCTCGGCGAGGAGAATCTCGATTGCTTTTTTCGCGGCCTGCACGCCGGCGCGGTCGCCATCATAGTTGACTACAACTCTGCGCGCAAACCTGCTAAGAAGCTTTACTTGATCCGGCGTCAACGCTGTTCCGAGACTCGCGACAACGTTCCGCACGCCGTACTGATACGGCACGATCAGATCCAAAAATCCTTCTACTAAAATCGCGAAACCCTGCCGGCGAATTTCATCGCGAGTCAGACTTAGACCGAACAGATTGCGACCCTTTACGTAAGCAGCCGTCTCTGGTGAGTTAATGTATTTCGCGTCTTCGCCTTTAAGCGTTCGTCCGCCAAAAGCGATGGGCCGGCTCTGTGCGTCGAGCACCGGGAACATCAATCGACCGCGAAAGCGATCGTAAGAACGATTGGAGTCCTCCTTTTTTGCGACCAAGCCACTGCGATCTATATGTTCCTGAGTGGCACCTTTGTTTCTCAAATAAATTGAAAGCGCGTCCCAACTGTCCGGGGCGTACCCGAGACGAAATGTTGTTACGGTTTCTTCCGTGATGCCGCGCTCTTTTAAGTAGTCGCGCGCGACGCGGGCCTCGTTGCTCGACTCGAGTTGCTGTTGCCACCATTCCATGGCCCACGCGTTGAGCTGGATTACGAGATCAGATTCCTGGCGCCGGGCTTCGAAGCGGCCGTCGTCAACCATCTTCGGCAGCGGCATCCCGACTTTGTCGGCCACGATTTTGATTGCTTCGGGAAAAGGCACGCGCTCGATTTCCATTACAAAATTGAAAACTGAGCCGCCTTTGTGACAACCAAAACAGTAGAAGATTTCTTTTGCGGGGCTTACCGAGAACGACGGCGTCTTTTCTTTATGAAACGGGCAACACGCCATCCAGTTCGCGCCCTTCTTCTTGAGTTGCACGTAGTCCTGAATGACCCGGACGATATCTGCCTGTCGTTTGAGATCGTCGATGAATGTCTGGGGATAACGCATTACCTAGAATGAGTGTTAACGCCTAAGAACATTGTTAACTCAGACCAAAGAATCGATGTAAACGCCGAAGGCGTTCGCTAATTTCAGCCCAGGGTTGGAAGCGCAGCGACAACCCTGGGTACCGATGCAAATAGGATTGAAACGCTGAAAGCGTTCGCCTTGAGAGGAACCCTTTTCAGGGTTACCGTAAATTTTCGCTATTACCCAGGGTTGTCGCTGGCGCTCCAACCCTGGGCTAGAATTAGCGAACGCCTTCGGCGTTTTCAAAAAACTGGATTTGTATGCCTTCAGCGTTATTGTCTCAACTCAACCAACGTTGCGCCAGCGCCGCCTTGATCGGGGGGAGCGGGTAAGAATCGGGAGACGTGGGGATGACCGTCTAATAACGCGCCAATTGCGCGACGCAACGCACCGGTGCCGTGACCGTGAATGATTCGCACTTTGCTCAGACTCGCCAGCGAAGCTTCGTCAAGAAACTTGTCTACTGCATCGACCGCTTCGTCAGTAGTCTGTCCGATGACGTTCAGTTCCGATTGCGCTTTATCTTCTGCCGCACCAAGATGAACTTCTGCTGCCGCTGACCGTTTGAGCTTTTCCAATTTTCCCGGTTGCGGTTTCGGAGCCGTTGCTTCAACCAGTTCGAGATTCTCGAGTTTTTCTCTGAACCGCAGAGACTTCACTCTTACTTGGGCCATTCCGTCTTTGATCTGATCCACGATACCGACAGAGCCGAATGAACGAAGCTTTACCTTGTCGCCCGCGACGATCTCACGTGGCGCTGCAGGTACGTATTCCGGCGTCTCTTCGGCAGCACGTTCCGGCTCGGGTTGAACGGTTTGTGCTTCTCGTACGATGCGAACTCCGCGTTCAGCGGTGCGTTTCATGTCAGTTATTTGACGCTGCGCCTCGCGCTCGAGTCTGATTCGTTCCGTGCGATCCTGAATCTTAGACACCAACTCGCGAGCTCGTTTCTCAATCTCCGTAATCGTACGCTGAACGGATTGATCAAACGCCGACTTCCGCTCGCTTTCGCGTTTCGCCGCCTCTTTGTCGAGCGCCGCGAATTTTTCTGCAACGGCCGCGCGCTCTTCGTCCAACGCCAGACGCAACGCTTCGGCCTCTTCGGCCTCGCGTTTGATCCGTCGCAAATACTCAGACGCCTGCAGCGACGAATCTTTAACAGACCTCATCGCATCGTCGACGATCGGAGTCGGAACACCAAACCTGCGCGCGATTTCCAGCCCCGAAGATGCACCGGCTACACCAACAAGCAGTCTGTAGGTCGGGCGCAGAGTCTTTTCATCAAACTCGACACTTGCGTTTACTACACCTTCTTCGTTGCCGGCGTACATTTTGAGTCCACTGTAGTGAGTCGTAGCGATGACGTGTGCGCCGCAAACACGTCTGAAGTGATCGACAACCGCAACTCCAAGCGCAGATCCTTCTTCCGGATCGGTTCCGGTGCCAACTTCGTCAAGCAGCACCAGGGCCGGCGCTTCGCAGAGTTCAAGCATCCGCGCGATATTGGCCACGTGTGAAGTGAACGTCGAAAGATTTGCCGCGAGTGACTGGTGATCGCCGATGTCTGCCAGTACGGTGGCGTAAAACGGAAAACGCGCCGAACGCGCCGGCACCGAAATTCCGGAGAGAGCCATCAGAGCGAGCAAACCCGTGGTCTTCAACACAACGGTTTTGCCACCCGCGTTCGCGCCGGAGATGACCATCGCGTTCTTATCGTCGTTCAAAGCGAATGAGACAGGTACCACCGATCCACCCGTAGCACGCAGATTTTCTTCCAGCAAGGGATGCCGCGCTTCGAGCAGTTCCATCTCGCCGGTTCCATACGGCGCGACGTCGCTCTGAAGTTCCGGAATCACGCAATCGAAATTCTGATGAAAAATCGCGCGCGCATTGATGAAATCGAGCTCAGCAACGGCCTGCGCCGCCATCTCGATACCCGGCAATTGCGCGCGCAGTTCTTCTGACAAACCATACAGAATCTTTGCAATCTCGCGCGCTTCGCTTTCATGCAGGCCCTGCAATTCGTTATTGGCCTCGATCGTTTCAAGCGGCTCGACAAAAGCAGTGGCGCCTGATGACGAGTAACCATGCGCAACGCCCTGGATACGACCGCGATGGTCAGCTTTTACCGGAATGACAAACCGATCGTTACGTATCGTTACGAGCTCGTCCTGAATCGCCTCCGCAGAGCGGCGCATCAGTCCTTCAAGCGAACGCGTGATACGCGAGCGCAGCACGTTGATCTCGTGACGAATAGCAGCCAGTTCCGGACTCGCGCGATCGTCGAGCTCGCCATTCGGAAGAATCTTGTTGGTGACGCGTGCGACCAGCGAATTCAGCTCACGCGGCAGATCCTCGACCAGTTCCCAAAGCACGGGCGCATTCTCACGTTCTGCGAGAATGGCGGATCGTGCCGACATCGCCTGATCACAAAGCTTTGCGGTTTGCAGAATCGAAAGCGGATCCAGACTCGCGCCTTCGACGCGCAGGCGACCGATCGTTTCCGACGGGTCCGTCAATCCGTTGAACCACCATTTCACTCCGCGCGTCCGCAAGGTCACGCATTCAGCGAGCGTTGCGAGTTCGCGTCTGAGTTCAGCAACATCTTCGAGAGGTGCAAGTGCTTCGACGCGCCGCTGGCCCGCTTCGGTCTGCGCGTTCCGTTTGATGAGTTCCACCAGGTGCTGGTATTCGAGAGTTGTGAAGGCCTGCCTGTTCACGAGGTGTAAAGGTTAAAGTATTAGCCACGGATTTGCACGGATGAAGACGGATCGTACAATGAGAAACCAACTCCAAGTGAAAGGGCGCAAATCCGAGTAAAAATCCGTGAAATCTGTGGCTCAAATAATTCTGGTCGCAATTCTGATGGCTCAAGGTGTACTTATGTCTGCTCAAGAAAGACCAAAAGTTCGCGCGCCGGAGATCACCGGTGGTCGCGGTTGGCTGAACACCGACAAACCACTCTCGCTCGCCGCCTTGAAAGGCAAGATCGTCCTGCTCGACTTTTGGACCTATGGCTGCATCAACTGTATCCACATCATTCCGGACCTGAAGAAGCTTGAAGCAAAGTACGCTAAAGAACTGGTTGTGATCGGTATTCACTCCGCAAAGTTTCAAAACGAAAAAGAGACGGAAAACATCAGGCACATCATTCTTCGTTACGAGATCGAGCATCCCGTCTATAACGATTCGGAATACGCTGTGTGGCAAAGTTACGCCATCCGCGCCTGGCCAACCCAGGTATTAATCGACCCGGCGGGATACATCGTCGGCGGCGTTTCCGGTGAAGGCAATTACGACGCGATCGATCAGGCGATCGCTAAAGTTGCCGAAGAGTTTCGCCGCAAAGGCGAACTAAACGAGGAGCCGCTCAAACTGGTTCTGGAACGGGCAAAAGTCGGCGATCTGCCGCTCGCTTTTCCCGGGAAGATTCTCGCTGACGCAAAAACCGATCGATTGTTCATAGCTGATTCAAACCACAATCGGATTGTCGTTACGAAACTGGATGGCACATTCATAGAAACCATCGGCACAGGCGACGCAGGCGCGGCTGATGGCGCATTCGATAAAGCGGCCTTCTATCGCCCGCAGGGCCTCGCGCTGGATGGCGATAGTCTCTACGTCGCCGATACTGAAAACCACCTGATCCGTCGCGTCGATCTGAAAACACGCAACGTGGAAACGGTTGCCGGTACAGGCCAACAATCACAGGAATACTTCAAGAGTGGACCAGCCCGTTCGGTGGCTCTGAGTTCGCCATGGGATCTGCAACTTGTCGGCCGTACGCTCTATATCGCGATGGCCGGGCCACATCAAATCTGGCAGCTCGATCTCGATAAGAACGAGGTCTCAACTTTCGCGGGTTCCGGACGTGAAGCGCGTCTGGATGGTCAACTTCGCGACGCCGGTTTCGCACAACCTTCGGGACTTGCCAACGACGGAAAGCATCTCTACGTCGCCGACAGTGAGTCGAACATTATTCGCAAGATCGATATCAACGGCGGCGCAGTGAAGACTCTTGTGGGCGGCGATCTGTTCGAGTTCGGCGATGTGGACGGCACCGGCGACGATGTTCGCCTGCAACATCCACTCGGTCTCGCGAGTTACGGCAACAAACTTCTGATCGCCGACACCTACAATCACAAGATCAAAGAGCTCGATCCAAAACAGGAAACTGTCAAAACATTTCTGGGCACAGGAAAGCCCGGACAAGCCGATGGCACGTCACCCTCGTTTTACGAGCCCGGCGGATTGTCACTCGCAAATGGAAATCTCTACATCGCCGACACAAACAATCACGCGATCCGTGTCGTCGATCTGAAAACAAAGCGTGTCTCAACGCTTCGTCTAAACGGTTTGACTCCGCCGGCAAAGAACATGCTGGCACTCGAAACCGCCGTTGGCCCAAACGCGGAAGAGATCAAAGTCCCGGCGCAAAAAGTTCGTGCCGGCATGAATGGCGCGCTCCAGATCGATGTCGAGCTTCCGGCTGGTTACCACCTGAATCCCCAGGCGCCGCAGCGGTACAAGATTTCGATAGACGGCAAGAGCCTGGCTGTTGAAGAGAACGTCGCTGCACGCTCGACGAAGGATCTGAAGTTGCCCTTGCGTGTGCCTTTTAATGCCAATGCGGTTGGACCAGCAACGATTCGCGCACAGGTTACGTTGTTTTACTGTCGTGAAGACAATACAGGCACGTGCCGCATAAAGACGCTCGTCTGGGAAGTGCCGGTCGAAGTGACGAGCGATGCAATTGCTCCGACGGATGTGAAGCTACAGGGCAAGTTAACCGCGGATTAACACGGAAAAGACGGATAATGATTGGGTGCGTGGAAATCCGGTCAACAATCAGTTAAGATCCGTGTCCCCCTAAATTCATAATTTAAGGAGTGAGGGCAGTGGCAGATAAACCATTTCTCACTGATATCAAAACTTTGCGCGATCGCGCCCGACAACACATCGAGAATGGTGCTGTCACTGAAGGATACAGCGCCGATCGTGAAACCGTTGTGAAACTCTTGAACGAGGCGCTGGCAACTGAGATCGTCTGTGTGCTGAGGTATCGACGCCATTATTTCATGGCGGCTGGAATCAACGCCGAAAGCGTGGCGACCGAATTTTTGCAGCACGCGAACGAAGAGCAGGGCCACGCTGATGAGATTGCCCATCGCATCGTGCAGCTAAAAGGTGAACCCAACTTCAATCCCGATGGCCTTTTGACGCGTAGTCACGCGGAATACGTCGAAGGCACTTCGCTTACCGACATGATCAAGGAAGATCTCGTTGCCGAGCGCATAGCGATCGACAGTTATCGCGAGATGATCACATACCTCGGTAACGACGATCCGACTTCGAGACGAATGATGGAAGGCATTCTCGCAGTTGAAGAGGAACATGCCGACGATCTTGTGAACATGCTCGCGAAGATGGGCTAATAGGACCGAAGTAAAAGGTATTCGTATAGGTCCTAAGGACTTATAGGACCTATAGGATTTGTTTGTCAGATAGTCAATCCAACCAAACTAACCCCGGCCGGCCGACGATGTGCCGTAGTTGCGGGGCAATTGTCGGCGCCGGTCAAACTCAATGCGCCGTCTGCGGAGCTTCCACTACAGCACAGCCAACAATCGATCCGGCCCGCCGTCCACCGGATAAAGAAACTATCCGCTTCGCTCGCACGGTTCTGACTCGCCCGTACAAGTTTACGATCGCATTGTTGGTCGTGAACATGTTCGTGTTCATGCTGATGTGGTCGTCGAGCGGGCTAACGTTCCGGGTTCTGGCATTAAGCTTTTCTGATGCAGTCCTGCTCGCATATGGCGCGCAACTCAACTTTCTGATCAGTGCGCCGAATCATCAGTGGTGGAGAGTTATCACATCGATGTTTGTTCACATCAACTTGCTCCATCTCGTGATGAACATGTTCAGCTTGTTGATACTTGGCCCATTCGTCGAGAAGCTTTATGGTTCAGCGAAGTTTGTTGTCTTTTGGGTTGCCAGCGGCATTGCCGGGTCGGTGGCAATGTACCTTACCTTACGCCCTTCGCAGGCGCAGGGAGTCTTCGGATCTTTTATCTTCAGAGCCGAGGACGTACCAGCAGCGGGAGCATCCGGAGCGCTGTTTGGATTGATTGGTGTTCTCTTCGTTTTTGGTATCAAGTACCGGCGTGAACTTCCCGAGGGTTTCAAGCGAGTATTTGGAACCGGGATGCTGCCAATCATTTTCATCAACTTGACCATCGGTTTTCTAGGCCGCAGTTTCATCGGTAATGCAGCGCACCTCGGCGGGCTTTTTGCAGGAGCGGCACTCGCAGTCTTCATTGATTACCGGCGGCCCGGCGCACGCGCGGGCATCAATGTCGCCTGGCGTGTTTTGCAAGTGTTGTCGGTGGCCTTAATCGCGTTGGGCGCATACAAAGTCGTGAGAAACTTCCATCGTCCTCTGACGGTGCAGCAGGTGCAGGTAACGCCCGCCCAACTAACGAAGTCAATTTTTCTGAATTACTTGGCTGCTATGAACCGGCTTCAGGAAAAGACTGCAGCGGTTATCTATAAGAACGACTTGAGTGATCTTGAGCCAACCACAGAACAAGCACTACATGCTCCTGTGCCTGATCAGCGTGCGATGGAATTAAGAACTACTCTGCTGGTTATTCTTTCGAAGCTCGCTGCCGCAGCGGCTTCGGCAAGCCCGTCGCCGAAGAATTCACCAGAGCGACCGCCGCAGTTGGACCAGAAGCTTATCGACGACGTCAAACAGTGGCAGAAAGAATACAATGCGTGGCTGAAAGGCGCTGCCAAAACTTACACCGCCGCCCCGTAACAAGAGCTCTGCGGAACGTACTGTAGGGGCGGCCCTCCGTGGCCGCCCGTGGTTTTAATCGTGTTCGCCAAACCCGAGGCCGTCGCTCCTTGAATACTTTGCGTAAACCACGGGCGGCCACGGAGGGCCGCCCCTACAGTACGTTCATACAAACTTTTAGGAGAAAGAGATGGAAATCAGGAAAGTCGGAGTTTTAGGATGCGGACTCATGGGCGCTGGTATTGCGCAGGTTGCCGCGACCGCCGGGTTTGAAACCGTAGTAAAAGAAGTTTCAGACGATCTGATCGCCAAAGGGTTTGGCGGTATCGAGAAGTCGCTGGCGAAGTTTGCGGAAAAAGGAACTATCACTTCGGAGCAGCAAACACAAATTCGCGGTCGCCTGTCCGGCACCACCTCCTTCGACAAACTCGCCGATTGCGACATCATCATCGAAGCGATCATCGAGAATCTGGATGAGAAGCGTGCGACCTATCGCCAGTTGGACGAAATCTGCAAACCCGAAACGATCTTTGCTTCGAATACGTCATCGTTGTCGATCACAGAGATGATGACAGCCACATCGCCCGAACGCCAGCAACGTTTCATCGGCATGCACTTTTTCAATCCCGTACCGCTGATGAAGCTCGTCGAAGTTGTGAAGACGATTCTGACTGACGAAGCGGTGTATGAGCAGGCAGTCGAGTTTGGCAAGAAGCTCGGGAAAGTTCCGGTGCGAGCAGGCGACAAAACGGGTTTCATCGTCAACCGCTTGCTCGTGCCTTACATGCTCGACTCGATTCGCGCTTTGGAAGAAGGCGTCGGATCGATCGTCGACATTGACAACGCGATGAAGCTCGGTTGCGGTTACCCGATGGGTCCGTTCACGCTCGGAGACTTTGTCGGTCTCGACACGACTTACTACATCGCCGAGATCATGTTCAACGAGTTTCGTGAGAAGCGTTTCGCGCCTCCACCACTACTCAAGCGCATGGTCCTGGCAGGTCTCTACGGTCGCAAATCCGGCCGCGGCTTCTACGACTACACCAAGGATGCCAA
>Ga0111539_10008327_pt1 | contig 13197 bp, 25 predicted proteins | sample RhiMethybrSRZTD1_FD_79667 | JGI IMG/M metagenome (GOLD analysis project Ga0111539, IMG submission 79667) | Populus rhizosphere microbial communities from Tennessee, USA - Rhizosphere MetaG P. TD hybrid SRZTD1 (version 2) (version 2) | ecosystem: Host-associated > Plants > Roots > Rhizosphere >...
CTTCTTGAAAGCGTGCAGATTCGGTTAGGACAGCATCAGCCTGTGCCGGGGTTGGTACAGGCAAACGCTCTCTAATAGAGGCTGGAATTGGGACTGGTGTAACGATGGGAGCCGGAGCGGGCGCTGGAGTCGCTTCCTGGCTGGCTGTGGGCTCGTTATTAGTGGCCTCGCCAACGATTGGTGCCGCAACAGGGGGTGCGTTTCTGAGGGCCTGTATCTCGCCTGGGATGCCCAGGACTCTAACTGGAGCCCATACGGGCGGGACCTCTTCGCTCTCTAGGCGGGTCTTGATTTCTTCTAGGGCTTCGTCACAAATCTCATATTCATTACCACCTACGATAAGAGTATGAGTTTGATAATTCTTGCCTAGTTTCTTTTTCGTCCAGTCGCAAAGTCTAATGGTAGCCATGTTTTCTCCAACTCCTATGATACACTAAAAGGGGTTATCTTCCAGTTCCCCAAACCTCTCCATGATATCAACTAGCGCTGGGTTCCTTTGAACGTCGCGGTAGTCATTAAGTTCGACGATGCCTACATTCTTTACGATCGTAGGTGTTCTTAGTTTGTCAATAGCATGCTTCAAGGCAGAGTCGCCATCTTGTAGGTCGGACTGTCTAAGATCGCCGTTGAATACCATCTTCGAATGGATACCCAGGCGACTCATAACCATATAGACACCGTTAGCCGACTGGCGAATGTTCTGCGCTTCTTCTACGATGATGAATGAGTTGTTAAGGCTTCGACCACGCAAGAGGGTCAGTGGGATGAACTCGATGTATCCACCAGTGACCAACTTGTCGATTGCTGCCCTTTCAAGAAACACGCCCATGTTATCGATAACGCTTGAGCCATATGGAGCCATCTTTTCCAGGATGGTTCCGGGCAGTGCGCCGATAGATTCGCCGAACTTGTTTCCAATGACGGGGCGGACTACAACAATCTTATCTATCTTACTCTTACTATCTAGTAGATCTTGGATTGCCGCATAAGTCGCTAGCAGCGTCTTACCCGTGCCAGCTAGACCAACGCCGAATGTAAACGTATTACGATAGATGCTCTCAAGATACTTGGCTTGATTGAGAGAGCGTGGCTCAACTAGTCTGATGATGCCGATCTCGGATAGTGGATTAGTTTTTGGAGTCATCAGAATTTACTCCAGCCTTCAAATCTGTCTTCGTCAATCATAAGCTTGCCCTCTAGGTGATCCATTTCGTGTTGAAAGATACGCGCTTCCATACCAGTCAAGGTTTCTTTGACGCGCTGGCCATTCTCTGTGTCGTATTCGACATAAGCAATACTACCGCGCGATACATTGACACCAGTTCCGGGTGGAAGTGGAATTGAAAAACAACCCTCTGGATTAATATTTCCACCATTAGTTGTTATGGTGCAATCTGGATTGATAACAATGATAATGTTACCTGACTTTCTACACATTGCGAAGATGCGCTTTGCTACACCCAGTTGAATAGCAGATATACCCCACCCGCCACTGTCGGCTACAAATGTCTTGAGGTCTGCAATCAATTCGTTAGTTGCCCCATCAAGACATAGGGTGCCATCTCCCAATACGGTGAATGGAACCTTCTCGCTTTTAGTGCGTAGTAAGGCCAGACCTTCATCTGTAAGAACAGAGATAACGTTGCGCTTCATGTTAGTTTGTTAGGTTGAATATGCCTACGTTAGACACGAAGATCGTATCTTCCATGTGGGCTGTTAAGCAGTCAGCCGATACAACCCAGCCATCGTCACCATCACTCAAGATGTATTGCTTCTTGCAAGCAATGACTGGTTCAACGGCATATGATCGACCAACCAAAAAGATATTGGTATTGTCGTTCGTTTGCGAGCATGGAATTTGAGGAGGCTCATGAATGTCTCGCCCGATTCCATGGCCACAGAATTCCTTTAGGACGCTTGCGCTACAGATCTCTTCTGTTATGCGTTGGCAGAACTCAGAGTAAATCTTGATCGGTAGGTTGGGCGCGATGATACTGAGCGCATTTGTATGAACCGTTGTGATCTTCTCCACCATTGTTTTCTTGGCGAAGTCGGTAGAGAACGTAAACGTTCTTGCGCTGTCGGCATGCCAGCCTTTGTAAGCAGCAACTAGATCAATAGTGATTAGGTCGTCTTTGCTTAGCGGCGCATCTTGTGGCACGCCATGGACGGCTTGCTTATTGAGCGACAAACAGATGGCGTGTTTATATGTGCGCTCAGAGAATGGTGGCTTGTATCCTTTGAGGGATGGGACACAGCCATTGTCCTTGATGTATTCTTCTAGACGTGCGTCTAGCTGAGTGCCGGTGACTTCTTTTTCACAGAGTGTTATGCCAAGCTTAATAGTGTCTCGCACTACCCTGCCTGCTATGATCTGTTCGTCACTCGGTCTGTCCATCTTCTTCGAATATCTTCTCTCGACCAATGTTGGTCAATATGCGGCCCTTGTTCGTAATCTGAATCCATTGCTTCTCAAGCAAGAAGGGTTCAATCCTATCCACAATCTCTTCCTTGCTGATCTTGAGGGTACCAGCGAGGGTGGCGAGACTAGCGATGCCGTTGGTTGCGATGTATTCGAGATAGTTACGGTCCAGGTCATTAGCACCATTCTCATCGATACCGAGAATAGAGTCCATGACACCTAGACGCTCTTGTGGAGTTCCTTCATATACTACACTAACGTCAATGAAGGCTTCGCACAACTCTTCCCGCAGTTGTCTAATAGAGCGACAGCGATTAGCTAGTTGCTCATAGATACTCATGTCTGGAATAACCACACCACGGTTAGCAAGGTGATCCATGGCGATGCGGATCTTATCCTCCATCGTGTATGGCTCAAGGTGGATCTTGCGCAGACGGTTGTGGATCGTTTCCTTGAGGCAGGACGCATCTGTAGTTGCAAATACAAACGACAGATTCTTAGGCAGATTCTCACGCATCACGTCACCCTTGTCGATGAATCGTGTGATGCCATCGCAGCAGAGCACGTTACCAACCTCCTTGGTAGCAACCGTGCAAAGAATCGCTGGTTGTTCAAGCACTGACAACAGATTCTCTTGAACCTTATTTGGGAGCATGTGGCACTCATCGATGAACATAACGTGTTGAACGTGCTGATCCTTCTCGGCTTCTTTGAAGTAAGCGCGAAATGCCAGCGCATCACGAATAACAGTGCCATTCATATAGATCATCTTGGCGTTGATGTCCTTGCACCATTCGCTAACGAGATAGGTCTTGCCATATCCCGAAGGTCCAAAGATGCCCATAGGCGGCATGTGTCCTGTGCGACGATAGGTCTGTGCCATCAATTCGAACATTTGCTTGGCCCTAAGTTGGCCGACAACGTTTTCTAAAGTCATTTGACTAAGCCTTCCATTTAGTGGATTGATGATTGGTAAATAGCTTTTCGAACAGATCAGCTAGCCCTTCCCATTCTAAGCGTCCACGGTCCTTGAGTTGAGTGGGAGCGCGGGCGAAGCTGTATTCCTCTGGATTCAGTATAGCATAGAAACGAGAGGTTGTCAAGTCTTCGACACTGAATTCTTTCCCTGATTGGGCCTTGAAAGACCTCAAGGTTTTATTTTTCAGCATCTCTGTTGCTTCTTGTCCAGACGTAACTACGAGTAGTGGTCTGATAATTTGAAGAACCTCTAGAAGTATAGCGCGATTCTCTTTTTGAGACAATCCCTGCACTATCTCACCAGGGATACGATATGCTTCATCCAGCAAACCAAATCTCTTTAGCGCTCCAGTCGTGCCGTCTCGTTCTGGAATCGTATGGGAATGATGAATCACGACTAGTGATGCATATGCATTGCCCATGCCTAGATTCACACTAGATTCTGGATAGACTGATGCTATGCGGAAATGAATATTGTCTAGGATAAACTGTCGATCACTCATCTTTATGCCCAACAAAGAGTTGTCTACTACTAAATCTGTTTCCTTCTACGAAACCATCTGCATCTACCATAGATGCATTCATCTTGCTGGGCTCTGCAAAGTTGCTGACGGTGCTATCCGCCATGTCTGCAATGTGCACGATCTGTGCTTCGAGTGACTTTGGAGTCACCGGAGAACCATATGCTAATTGTCCATGATGTGCCAGGATACAATGATTAATGTGATCCTTGGTCTCATCTGGAATTTGTTTATGCAGAACGATCTCCGCTCTTCTAAAAGCCTCTACTGAGGTACCATAACTCATTGGTAGATGTTCTAGTAGCATACCACTTCTTGTGGCCTTGGCCATTCCGTTCTCGTCGATATCATATGCTAGCATCTTGCCTATGTCATGCATAAGCACGCCAGCGATGACGATATCTACGTTGACCTTGGCACCGTTCACACCAGTGCTTTGAGATGCTATGATAGATTCTGCGTTCGCCAATACCTTCGCGACGTGTTCAACTAGTCCACCACGATATGCACCACGGTTACTAGCCGAAGCTGGCGCGTCACAGAATAGCTGTTCAACTGATGGGTCGTCAAACGAAACATCTAGATAGGTCTTGATGTAGATGTCCTGCACCTTATTCTTTGCAGCTAGAAGAATGTCATAATACTTCTCTGCTTGCTCTGGTGTTAGACCCCTGTTGTTCTGATAGGGCGCTAGGTCATCCGGGGCTTTTACAACCATTGGTGGACTTGCCGTTGCGCTCTTACTACCCTTAAAGTCTTCGATCTTCAACTTGAATACAGCAAAGACTCCTGGCTTGAGGTCTGCAATGTCGGTAATGCTCGTTTGCCAGATATTGATTGGTAGTGCGCCGCTATTGTCCTTGATGACAACCTTCACAAATGGCTTACCAGCCTTGGTAGTCTTCGACTCAACTTGGCTGACTAGACAGATTTGTTCTAGTTGCTCATCTACAGCCATCTCTTTTATTAGCTTGTATGTCATCGAATCTTCTTGCCTGTTCTTCTATAAGTTGGTCTGTCTATCTCGGCTGCAAATCCCTCGCTGCATGCGGGGCAATGGGGCACGGTCACAGTAATAAACTGAATTTGATCTTGAACCTTAAGCTCAACATCTTCTGCCGCCCAGGTCGCCCTACATCTACGACACTGACGTATCTGTATTGTCTTTGTTGTGAAGTCCATTACGCTAGCACTTTGGCATTAGCTCCACTCATTGGATAGCGACACTTTTCGCACGCCACTACAGTATTCTCATCGATAGTGACTGGGGGATATTCTTCGATGATGTCACCATTTGCATTCTTGATTGGAACTCCACTAACAAGATCAGCCTCATTAATGATATTGACCGCACCACAGTTGGGGCACTTAATCTCTACTTTCCTGTTCATAGTATTCTACCCTTTCCCTCATTCTTTTTGAAAGCCTATCAATAGTTGTGTACACACTTGACTTTGATACATTATATTTCCTTGCAATTTCTTGCAGGGTCTTATCTTCTAGAACGTGTTCCTTAAACATCGATACTTCTAGTGGCGAGAATCCACGAAAGTAGAACTCTTCGAACTCGTTCTCTCCTATCTCTACACCAGATCCTATTGGAATATCAAAACCCGCATCACCACTTGCGCCGTCTCTTCTTTCTCGACTGATTCTAACAACTCCTATGTTAGTCATATCAGCTAGATGATCTCTGGCTTCTTTCTCGGAGATACTAAGTTGATGACAGTTCTTCTTACAAAAGGTCTGCATGGCATTTAGCACATACATGTATGTATAGCTAGTCCACGCGCCTTTGGCGGGATCGAAGTTCTTATAGGCGTTGCACGCGGCGGTCATTCCTTCGGATACTAGATCCTGCTGCGAAACAATAGGATGCTCTTGGGCAAATCGGTATGAAGACCTGAGCGCCTTATAGGATAAGGTCTCCACCATCGTGCGAAAGTTTTTGTCTTGAATAAGTGATTCTAGTGTTGGCTTACTGACTTGATTCATACTTCTCCTCTGTCTACGTATGACTGTGTAGCAGAGGTCATCATATCAATCCAGATTTGTTTCTGCTCGGGAGTCATGTCTTTGAATTCGATCACGACGCTGGCGTGACCTGATGTTGGAATACTCTCTAGTGACTCTCCCCTTTCAGCAGCCTTAGCCGACCATAATGGTTTGTTTGACTTAGCATCTAGAACATAAATACCAATGAGCTTCGGGTCGCCCTCGCACTCAAACAAGAAACTCTGTAGTTGTTCAAACTTGATCTTCGTTCTAACGGGATCAGTCCCTTTGTACAAGGTCATAACCAGAATTTCTGATGTTGAAATGAAGCCCTGGCGGGCGAGATGGTCTTTGAGGCCCCTTACTTGAGTCCAGTCAATGTGCAGCATCATACTACTTACCTCTGTAGAATGGATCATTATTTACCTCGCCCCAAAGAAACATACAGTCAACATCGTCAAGACGATTATTGACTATGAACCGCTGAGGTTGACGCCGCTGCTGACCAGTGGACAGGCATCTATACAGGATGCCCATTAGCATGCCCACCACGAAGACAACTATACACCAGTGTGTCATATGAAAGTATACACTAAGGGGCTAGGCGAGCAGTTTTTTCACACCAAACTCGTCAACAACATAGTGTCCTCTGCCCCAGATAACGAATGGCGACTTGAGTTGCCACATAATTCTTGTGCGATATCTGAGCAGTTTATTGCTTAAGTCTCTCAGAGAAGTATTGGTGGTTTCGATTTCTTCGATCTCGGGAGAAAAGAAGTTTGCACCACTCACAATGGCGATGTCGCGAATCGTCTTACTTGGGCAATAGGCGACAACGTAAAAGGTTTTAGGATCTGGCGCGGCAGAGTTTAGATTGATATCTCTTGTTGGAGATCCAATCAACTTAGCTTCTAGCCCGAAGCCATTGCTTAGTTGCACGTCGGGCGAGCTTTCCACATTGCGATAACAACGTGTGTCTTGCACTCTGGCTAGCTTATAGATCAGAGCCTCAAAGTCTTTCCAACTTTGGACCTGTATCTCGCTAGTCTTTATGTCATGTACTAATTTCTGTAGACTAAATGATTCTTCCATTTAATCAGCGGATGATTTCAGCTTCTGAATCTCATCATCCTTCTTTTTGAGCATGCGCTCGTATGTTTCTCGTAAGCCATTGATCCCATCAACTTCTACCTTGACTACTTCTATGAGTTCGGTAAGGAACTTGAGATCAAGCATCATGCGACAGAGTGCTAGTTCATCTTCTTGAGAACCGACAGCTTGTTTAAGACGAATGCGTCTTGCTAATCCCGACACATAGTCAAGATTGTGTATCATATCGCGAGGACTAAGCGTCGCGAGATACAGCTTAAGCTGTTCGGGGTTCATTCTTTAGTTCAGCTACAAACTCAGCGAATGCTGCATCTCTCGTAAGAGTCCCAGCCGCAATGCGATTCTGTTGTTCTGTAGTCACACGAAACCTACGACCTGTTAGGGTACGAAAGTTTTCGATTGTCAACTGCTCTGGTGTCACACCGGCAGGTAGATGAAAGCGTGGAGCCTGTGGGCTCGTTTGGGTTTGTGTCTTCTGCTGCTCTTCCATTGCTATCTCCTTTTCTTTTAGTTCATCGACTGTATGCTTTAGTCGATAGATGAATTCTATGTCGAACTTTGCGTTGGGCGCTTCTTTTGGCTGCGCGAGTGGCCAAGCTGCTCTACCAACAAATAGGCTGGGCAACTTATACTTTGCCACATCTTTGATTTGGTTTCTGCTTTTGTCTCTAATTGCGTTCAGGACTCCTAGCTTCTTATGCTCTTCTTTCCCATAGATATGGGAGAGGAAGTCCTTCACAACCCGCATTAGGGTGGGCTGCTGCATCGTGTCAATATGCCATTGCACATTGAGGAAGCCGCCCAGGACGTAGGCATAAAACTCTACGTCCCTACTTGGCATAGCCACGGGCTGGCGTGCCATATCAGGGCTTGCGGGCTACGCCGTTGATTCTGCTTAGGCGGTAAGTGCGCACACCACGATCATTGTCATCCACTCGATAGAGGTTGACACCTGCAAAGATCCACTCGCCGTCCTTGGTCTGGCGAAGGCTATTGGGTACAACCCGAACGATTGGGCGTTGTTCTACGTCACCGTTCTCAGACTCGGGTGCGAAGTAATCGAACACCAAAACCTGAGCGCCGACGAACTTGTTCTTGTTTGCTGCACGAACCTTGTTGAGGTTCACTACGGTATTGCTTGTCATATTTTTCCTTTGTTAGCTAATAGAGTTTGGGCCTGGATAGCTATCCTGTCCAGTAAATCTTGATGTGAGACACCCAAACTATGGGTCAGTTCGAGCGAGATCGCGCAAACACCTTACCGATGTTATACGCGCGCTTGATACCTAGCTCGTCGCTAGGAAACACGGAGCTAAATGCATTAGCAAATGCCGCAGGTACGTCGGCAGCCGATAGGTCTACAAAGACAGCCCAACAGTGCTTCTGGGCGCGACCAAAGATGCGGTTAGACACCTTGAGACGACCCATAGCACGAACGAACTGGTCCTTGCGTGAGCAAGTTGAGCGAGCGATTAGAAGGTCGCCAGCAACCGTTACGGCGACGCCGTTAGTGCGGATGCGGCCCTTCTTACCTTCGCGGTCCTTGTCATACCAGAAAAGGATCTGGGTTGCCAGACCATTACGCTTCTCTTCCTCACTTCTACGATCCACAAACTTATTTACTTCAGTCATACTACCATCCCTAGTGCTTGACGCACTATCTCTAAGTGATCTGCTGCCAAAGTTGGCAACTCTGTTACTTGAAACCATCTGGCATCCTCCGCATCATCGCCAGCACATATGTCCGTGTATTCGAATCGATCAACTACGGCTGTGTAAACAACCGATATGATACGATCGCGGGGATCACGATTTCTCCTACCAACCGTAACTACTTGTTGCAGTTGGCCAGAAGGAATATCTAAGCCTGTCTCCTCATACAACTCTCGCGCGGCACCCACTTCCAACTCCTCATCCATTTCAAGGAAGCCGCCAGGAATTGCCCACATACCCTTAAAGGGTTCATGCTTGCGCTTTATCAGCAAGACCTTTGGGATCTTGTCCTCATCATACATGTCGAAGACTACGGTATCTACGGTGACTCCAGGTCGTGGAAAGTCATATGTATATTTCATCTAGATGATCCGTCTGACGCATTCTTGCCGCCATAGTCAGTGCAATAAAATCCTTGACCCTTAAAAATCACGCCAGCACCTGGACCAATCAGTCTTACTAACTTCCACTTACCACAGTTTGGGCACTTACGCTTCGGACGTTCAGACATTTTCTGAACCATCTCTAGCTTGTGCTCGCAGTTATTGCACTGGTAGTCGTATGTCGGCATTACAAAAAGATGACGAGGATGATTGCTACGATAGCCAGCACTATGAGACATCCAAGGACTCCCTCAATGATGCCCCTCGTTAGAGCGCCGCGTTCTAGCCGCATAAGATCTTCTTCTGTCATCTGATTAGATATATGCTGTGATTCATAATCCACTAGATCAGTCTTTAGTAGACTGCGCGTACATTCTGGTGTGAAGAAGCGTGCACGAAAGGCAGCGTCGATCTTATCGATCATTACCCACAAATAGTTCTCTGGACCAAATGACTCGCCTTCATAGTCAAGATTAACCATCGAGCCATGACACATAAGCTTGGTATTGTCTTGTTCATCTAGAGAAACAAATATCACTCCATAGGTTTCTCTACCCATAACTTCTCGTGAGATAAGCTCATGCTGCCCTGCGATGTTAGACATTAATGTCTGCATGTCATAGTTCATCGTCGTCGAAGTATCGACGTTGAGTCGCCCGGTATGGAGTGTATACTTATTCATTTGATTGGGATTCTCTTCTCTCCCTCAGAGATTACTTGGATATCTAGACTGAGGAGACGCTGCTGTCTTTTCTTATCCTCGTCATATGCTTGAGTGACTCTACAGAGTTCTTGTCTAAGTGGATCAACAATCTGTATGGCATCATCAGCATTATACCAATCTGTGCGATAGTTAAGATAGTTATCGTTAGTAAAGAACTGACGTGCTGTAGTAACGAAGCGTAGCCTATGCCACACAAACGTACTAATCTCAACTGTCACTAGCCAGCCACCATTCTTTAGGGGCTTGATATCCAGTAGATTTGCTTCCATATTTTACCGTGTTTAGTGTAAACTATTAGTAATCCCTGCTAACAAGGAAGAACCATGCAAGTTACGAAGCCATGCGCTAGATGCAACAAGCCTTTTTCTGGCAAGTTCAAAGATGAAACTGGTAAATGGATCTCGTCTACTAGACGATTCTGTTTTGACTGTAGTCCATTTCGAGGAAAGAACCGTAGATCGCTTGATAAATATCCTATTATCGATGGAATTGAACATAAGACTTGTACCAAGTGTCAGTTACTTAAGTCTATTCATGACTTTTACATTCCTTCATCAAAGACAAAAAGCTACCGCACGCCTTGGTGTAAGAATTGTTTCAATGAACACAATCGTAACAGGCGATACAATGTCAAAACGAGAGCGATTGAATATCTTGGTGGTAAGTGCTCTAGGTGTAGTTTGATCGACCATCCGGCTGTGTATGATTTCCATCATGTAGACGGTAAAGACTTTCAGTTAGGATCTGAGTTTCGAAATTCATATGCAAACTGGGATAAGATTCAAAGCGAACTGGACAAATGCATCTTACTATGCGCAAATTGCCATCGCAAGGAACATGCGGGCACGTTTACTCGTGACAAAGAAGCCATTCATTAGATATTGCTTTGAAGCTAAAACTTCCATCGGTGGCCTTGAATACAAGGCCCTCACGCATAACATTTGGATTGAGCATACTCTTGCCATCTGCAAGAGCTAGAACATTCTCAAGAGTAAGCGGCTCGCCACGCTCATTGAGAGCAGGATCTTGTGGATTCCATTTGAATACTGTATGCAACTCTTCGCGAAGATATGGCACATCCTTAAGTCCAAGTTGTTCAGTAAGCTCCCAGCGTTCATAGAACATCAAATATCTCTTAGCGTCAATATCATAGATATCGAACACATAGAACTCTTGTTGGGCCAGTCCATACTTGTTGCCCTGGATGCCCGGTCCGATGATCTCGCCCTGGATAGCAATGTTACGTCGTAGCTTACCAAGCTTGTTCACAAGATCGTTATCTCGCAACACCTTACTGTAGACATTGCCATCCTCGCGCTGCATCTCCCAATTGCGTGACGCCACACCCACATATGGATTACGTCGCAACTCCATCTGTGCAGAGTCTTGAGGACAAAGCACGCCCTCTTTAGCGTGATACCAGATTGTGCAACTAGTGCCATCAAGCTTCTCTGTAACTTCAAAGTTCAAGAAGCTATCGTGGCGCTTCAATACGTCAGGAATATTCTGGATTCGTTCTTGATCTGTCTTTGGTACTAGGTGCGTTGGAAATGTTCCAGCTTGCTTACCACCCATAGGTAGCGCTGGCTCATACTTCTGTACACCTAGAATAGTAGTTAGGTCTTCTCCCACAAGCACACGAGCGACCTCATCAGAAGTCATGCTAGCTGCCGGTATAAGAAGTCCCTGAGATAGGGTGCCCTTCAACTTCACGGTCTTGATGCGTGCGAATGGGGCGACCTTACCCTTGGCCAAGAATGCGAAGCGTGGATCACTTGTGGGGACCATTGAGTCCACTTCGCAATAGAATCCTTTTGAGCCTATTGTAAATTGGCCCTTAGGAACTACACATTGCCAACCATCGATTTTGGCTAGCTCAATTTTATCCGCACCCTCAATTGGCAGGATCTCTTTGACTGTTCTAATAGTTACTAGTTGACGCATGTTAGATATCCAATTGCTTTTGCTAAGATGGTAGGACTATCTTTTAGTAGTCCTATGCCTTTATTACATCCACTACAAAGAAGTCCTCTCGTTTTACCAGTTATATGATCGTGGTCAACACAGCAAGAGTTTAGTTCTTGGCCTCGTTGCTTCTTAGGAAGCTCCATATGATTTTCGCATATGAAACATCTTCCACGACATGCCATCCAATAGATCCAAAACTCATCTTCTGTAAGTCCGTACTTCTTCTTGAGATACCAGAATCTTTGTCTATCATGATGAGCAGCATTCTTTCTATGAATCATCATACACTGACGACATCTCTTGCCACCACATGATTTACTACAGTCTTGGCATGGATGCCGTTTAGTTGGCATTATACCCTCTCAAGAGTAATAGTGATATCGGGCTCTATGCGTCGTTCATCTTCTGCGAAATGTTCAACAGATCGGACCCTGCCTTTAATTTCGCGATCATCGTTAGTGAAAATCGTTACAAGATCACCCACTCGTGGCAAGTATCGAAAATACATATCAGCTTCTGCCTCGCAACACTCGGCGAGGTTGTAGTAGTTGACTTTCGCATAACCAAGTTCGTGGGCGTGCATAATTCACTTAGCAGTGATGACTACTTCTGGCACGTTATAGGGTCGGGCGACACCATCTGGATTGGTTACCACAACAACATATGCTCTTTGCATGACTGTCTCACCAGTGATTTGATTCAGCCACTCTTCAACTTCGCCAACGGCTGCAATGACAGCAGTAAAGCCCTCTGGCAGATTCTCCAGCATCACCGATTCACCAATGTTAAACTTGGCTGGTGCCTGGACTGGTGCTGGAATGGTTACAACAACCGGCTCTGGTGCAAGCTCGGTAGCGACCGGCACTGGATCTGAACAAGCTACGAGCGTAGCCAACATAAGCAACGAAACATTCTTCATAGTGACTTTTCCTTTAGTTCAGAAAGGACTGATAGATACTCTGGCTCTTCCATGTCAAGGAGTGCCTTAATTTGATCGGCTGGTGCTCGTCCTCTCAACAAAAGCATCCATCCTACTGACGTAATGTGAAATCCATCGTAGTAAGCAATTAGACCAGCTAGTTCTAGCTTGGCTAATTCTTCTTTGGTGAGCGTGTCGCTATCAAGCTTTTCTAGTAGCTCTCTCATTGTTCAAATCTCCGCGCCATCTTCATAATGGCATCTCGTGGTACTCCATGGGTATTGCGCTTGGCGCACATATCAATGTAGTCTTCGAAGTCATATTGACTGCCTTCCATACCTGGGAATAGACGCTCTCTGCCGACAAGAACCTCCTCAACCTCATATCCATAGGTCTTAGCCAAGTCCTTATAGGGCCTCATTTCCTTATGGGTCGTATTGGTGTTATCGATATAGACAAACTCA
>Ga0111539_10008328_pt1 | contig 13197 bp, 12 predicted proteins | sample RhiMethybrSRZTD1_FD_79667 | JGI IMG/M metagenome (GOLD analysis project Ga0111539, IMG submission 79667) | Populus rhizosphere microbial communities from Tennessee, USA - Rhizosphere MetaG P. TD hybrid SRZTD1 (version 2) (version 2) | ecosystem: Host-associated > Plants > Roots > Rhizosphere >...
ATCCGCTCCATCATCGGACGGTAAAGCCCGACTCTCTCGAGTCCAACTTCCATCGTCTTGTGACCTCTTCCATTCTGGAAGTATTCCAGCGCGGCGAGTACCCGGCTATTGAGCTCGATCGGCAGATCGTGGGTGGAGTTCCGAACGTTGGCTTCCAAAGCGTCCCGCCGGTTCGGGTCGATCGGCGGCGGGGAGGTCGGCACGTTTCCAAGCTCGTCGACAGCCGCATGGTCATTATCGGTATCGTTAAATCCGTCGCCCGTTCTAATGGCGGCCAGCTCCATCTCGTGGACCTTTGCCACGAGATCGGTCATTTCCTTGCGAATCCGAGCGTTTAGAGGGTAAACCCTGGAGGCTTTCAGCAGCGTGTCGACAGCTTCATTGAACTCCGTACCCGCCTGTTTCAGAGATCCATTGTCGTAGAGACGAACGCCCTGATCGTAATGCCGATGGGCCTGGGCAATGATCGTATCCACCGGGTCCACCGCGGCTGGTTCGGCAGCACGAGGCGCGGCCGGGGTTTCGATCTGGGCTACGGGCGGCTGGGTTGTTGGTGTCGGTCTCAGGACTGACGCGGGAGCCTGCTTCGGGGCTTCAGATGGTGCTTTCTGCCCCGATGGAACTTGTACGGTCTTCGGTCCGCACCCCGCCAATATCACTGTTAAGACAAACGCTGAAGCGAAACGCCAAGTCAAATATCCACTCCTGGACGTCAGATTCAGAGGCTAAAAGCCCGGCTAGGTTAAGCGAAGGACATAAACCAAGTCAACGAACTAAAGTGCCTGCAGGTTATTGGATTTATGGCAGTAATGAGCTAAAACCCCGTTTCAGCGGGGCTTCAAAATCGCGTTGCCATCGACCTCCGCAATCGACTGTTTTCCGCATTGGGCCATGGACAGCTGAAACTCCCGCTTAAGGATCTTCAGCACGGTCTCGACGCCCGCTTGTCCGAAAGCCGCGACTCCCCACATGTATGGTCGTCCGATGCAAACCGCCCGAGCCCCCAGGGCCAGTGCTTTGAAAACGTCCGTACCTCGCCGAAACCCGCCGTCGACCAGTACGGGGATCCTTCCCCGAACGGCGCGAACCACGTCCGGCAAACTGTCGATCGTCGCCCGTCCCGAGTTGGTAGATCGGCCTCCGTGATTGGAGACAATGCAGCCATCCGCGCCGTATCGGACGCAGAGCTCAGCATCCTCGGACGTCTCGATCCCTTTGACCAGGATCTTCATGGACGTCGCATTCTTCAACCTCCGGAGGGTTTCCCACGTCAGGGTGTTCTGGCCGGGCTGACCCGGGCGGACTTGAGGGTCCGTGGCGTGACAGCTCAGACACTCCCGGGTGTCGAGCCGTCGAAAGCGCTGCGCAGTTTCCAGATTTCGGCCGCCGAGGATGTCGACCGTCCAGACGAGGACCGGACAACCTGCCTTCTCGATTCGCTTCACGGTTTGTTCCGTTGTTGCCCAGTCCTGTGTAGCGTAGAGCTGATACCAGACTGGTCCGCCCCGAGCATCCATCACCTCCTGAATCGCGTGGTTGCGTTCTTGAAACCCGCCGAGGATCTGGAGCGTCTTCTCCGTTTTTGCAGCACGGGCTACCGGCAACGGTCCCTCGGGATGAAATAGAGTTCCGCTGGGCGCGAGCACGACAGGCGTGTCCCACTTCGTCCCGAAGAGGTCGACGCTCAAGTCAATTTTTGTACTGTCAACGAGGCGTCGCGGTCTCAGTTGGTAGTGAGAGAAGCCTTCCAGGTTTGCCTTGAGCGTCGCGTCGTCATCAACACCGGTGGCGAGGTATCCCCAATGTGCCGGGGGGAGGACTTTCTTCGCGGCGGCCTCGAAATCGAAAAGGTTGATCGCCTGTTCCGGACTGGAGATGACGTACTCGTCAGGCAACTGGAGCTTCAGCAGCGGACTCGCTGCCAGGAACTGAAGGAACGCCCGTCTTGAATTGAGCTGTCTCATCGGTGCCGCGGTTATATCCCGGTGGGGCGCTGCTTGACAACGAGCAGTTGAGAATCTAACTTCCCCCGCAATGTCGGAAACTCCCGTCGCGACCCTCGGAACTGGCGACCGAAGTGGTTTTAGCGCGCGGGAACTTCGCGGGATCTATCGCGATAATATCGTCCGAATGGTTCCGAAGTACGCCTAGCGCGGACTCTCATTCGGATGTCAGCGTCTCAGAACCTCCGAGACAATTGGGTGCGTTCCTTCGAGGCGTACTTGAATCGCCCCCATCAAGTCCGTCCGCAATGCGGGCAGCGCTGACGGGTGCGGATGCCCAAAGGGGTTGCTGGCTCCTACCGAGATCACTCGAACATTCGATTTCGTGCGCATGCGCACTCCCTTGCTGCCGTGGTGTGCGACCTTTAGAAGATTCACAAAGTCGATGCGGGGAAGAGGCAATTCCAGGTCTCCGGTGAACAGCGCGGTCAAACTGCCGGTTCGTAGCAGAAGGACAACGGAGTCGTTGTTGTCTGCAGCTTTCCGGACTCGCCAGTTTTGAGGCGGATGCAACACCGTGAATTCCCGCAATTGCTGTCCCGCACTCACGAACCGCAACGGGATTCCTCGTCGCTGCGCAAGATCGATGAGGGCGCGATAGTTCGGGATCATCGGATTGCGACCCAGCCACAATTCACCGACTGCGAAATTCGCGAGGATGTCGAATAGCCCATCCATATGGTCGTTGTGGGCGTGAGTAAGAACGACGGTGTCCAATCGTCGAATTCCTCGCGAGAACAAGTAGGCACTGACCACGTCTTCGCCGATCGAGAACGTGCTTTGGTCTTGGAGCCCGAGGAACCGACCCGCGGCGACGCCGCCTCCATCAATCAGCATGCGGCGTCCTTCCGGAGATTCAATGAATATCGAATCGCCCTGCCCAACATCGAGAAATGTAATCGTCACGGCGTCGGGTGCAGGAGGCGAGAAATCTCTGAGGATCGCTACTCCTTGCAACACCAACACAAACGTAAATCCCCCGGCAAATATCGACATCTTTTGCCGATAAATTCCAAGTACGGCGACGGCGCAAGCACATCCATAAACCATCCATAACCATAGCGGCGCAGAGGGAACGCGTAACGAGGCGAAAGGCAGGGAAAGGGCACCGTGCAGCAGAGTGATCAGCAGGTGAATGAGGAGCTGAATAAGCCAGGCGATAAAGCCGTCTATTGGCGGCGGCGCGACTATCAGCAAGAGACCGAGTGGCGTCACGGCCGCGGCGACGATTCCGGCCGGCACATTGAGAAGTGGCGAGATCGGAGAAAGCCGGTGAAACGATTGCACCATAAAGACGACAAAGATCATCTCCACAGCGAGGCTGACGATGAGTGCTTCGACAGCCAGGACATAGATCCTCCACGGTACCGTTACGATCCCATGGGGTAAGCCGTGGCGCTCGCAGAACATTCGTCGTGAGACGCGCCAGTCCGCGTCCATTGGCGAGAGGTAACCGTCAAGCTCGACATTGTTGAAGTCGCGCAGTCGCTTCTGAAGACGATGCAAAGTCCATCGCGCGCAAGGCAGCCCAATGCCTGCAACAGCAGCGGCTGCGGAAAAAGTCATTTGAAAACTGGCGTCTTCGAGATCTGCGGGATTGAACGCGAGCAGAAGAAACGCAGTCAGAGCCATTGCATTCAGGGGTGCGTGACTACGATCCAGGAGCTTCCCTGCGGCGAGGACGCACACCATGACCGCGGCTCGGTTGACCGGAGCTTGATTGCCGACAAGCACCGCGTACCCGATGGTGGCGGCAACCACAAGCGCGACCCGGACAATGCGCCTGGTGCGCAAAAACTTTGAGAGGAATGTCACGGCCGCGGCGATTACCGCGAGGTTGAACCCCGACACGACGACGATGTGATAGAGCCCGCCAGCCTGAAAGTCACGCTCGACATCTGCGGCAAGGTTTTGTTTCTTTCCCAGGACGATTCCGAGAACGACACCTTGTGCTGTTTGGTCCGTGGCAAACTTTTCCGCGATGCGACTGGTAATTGCAACCTGAAGGCGGTCGGCCTCATGCCATACCCAAGCACCTCTTTTCAGCACGGTGATGAGCCGAGGATTTCGGATGGTTCCGGTCCAGAGGATGCCCCGACGCTGAAGATGGCGACGGAAATCAAACACGCCGGGATTCCGGTATGTCGCCGGTTGACGTAAGCGCACGACGACTTCGATCCGGTCGCCGGTCCCCAGGTCCATCGCGCTGAACAGGCGCTCCAAGTCCGGGTTGTCGATGAACTCGGTCAAGCGTGCACGCCCTCGATAGGGCGCCCCGTCGATGTTGTCTATGTCCAGATCGAGATAGACTCCGATGCCTCTCCACTCCGGACGTCGAAGCAGTGTGCCGACCACACGGCTCGCTTCATTTCCCGGTGGCAGCGGTGGAACGGGTTGCTCCATCGAACGAAGTGCAGCGCCTGCCAGAAACAGCGCCAGCAAACGGCACGGTTTGCGCGCAAACCCCAGCAGGGCAGAGAGAGGCAGGCAGATCCAGACGGCGCGCGAATCCAGAGTGGAAGACGAAAGGATGCCCGCCACGAAAGCAAGCAGAGGGAAGAATAACGGAATCATGCAGTCCTCGATTCGAACTGCAAAGGGCGCGGGGATTATACCGCATCACCGGAGCGGCCTTTATGTCCTCTGGAAGACTCCAACGCTTTCGATGTGATACGTGTTTGGAAACTGATCCACGAGAGTCAGGCTTTGAAGCGTGTAACCGTCAGAGCAAAACACCGCCGCTTCGCGACCGAACGTGCTGGGGTTGCACGAAACATAAATAATCCGATCGGCTTTCAAGCCTGCGATCCGCCTGGCGGCTTCGCGTCCCGCGCCGGTGCGTGGGGGGTTCAGAACGATCAGGTCGGGTGTCACGTCAGGCGAGGTCTTTAAGGTGTCTTCGACACTGCCCTGGAAGAATTCGACATTGGTCACACCGTTGAGTGCCTTGTTAATCTGCGCTTGTCGGATAGCTACTGCATTGCTTTCCACTCCGAGGACCTGAGCGCGATCGCGACACAGGGGGATCGAGAAGAAGCCGCTGCCGCAGAAAAGATCCAGAATCCGCCTGGCTCCGGATGCTTGCCGGACAACTTCGTCGAGAAAAGAATCGAGCAGGTACCGGTTCGATTGAAAAAATGCAAGTGGGTGAAGCTCGAACCCCCAATCCTTGACACGAAGCCGGACGGGACCGGGGCCGATGTTTTTGTTGTCGAATGCCGCGAGGACAGGTGGTCCGGAAATCGCGTGCACTTCCCGGACGTTCGCCATTCCAGGTTCGGAAAGAATCGTGTTCGCTTCCGGAATGAAGTTGTTCAGCTCCGTCGACAATGCACTGCACTCTTTGATCGGGACCACGCTGTGGGTTCCTTCTTCCACGAATCCAACTTTTTGATTGCGAACATGAAAAGAAGCGCGGAGGCGATAGTGCGTATCAACGCTCGACAGAGTGGTAATCGGGGACTCCCAAACGAGACGGCCCGTTCGCTGCAGCGTTTCCCGAAGAATGGCTTCCTTGATCTCGACTTGACGGCTGTAGCGGATGTGCTCCCAGTGGCAACAGCCCGCCGTTGAATAGTTGGGACAAGTGGGTGTTTGCCGATCGTTCGATGCTTCTACGAGAGAGAGCAGGCGAGCGACCGCGTAGTCGGGCTTTCTCTCGACGATCTCGACATCCACGACGTCGCCAGGTGCCGTTCGAGGAACAAACACAACGCCGCTTTCGGTGCGGGCAAGACCGGCACCACCATAGACGAGTTTTTCAATCGTGATGCGCATATTTGATCGGCGGACGTTTACATCAAGTAGAACAGACTCAATCGAGGAAGATTGTACCGTTCAAGGAGTTTTCTCTTCGAAAGTTGTTGTTCGAGCATGGCGAGTTGTTGCGTCGTCATGGTCGACCGAAAGGCAGCCAATTCCGATCCGACGTCCTTGTGGATTTCGACAAGGACACTTTCGTCGGCAGCAACACGAAGAATCGAAATCAACTTTTCCTCCAGCGCACTGAGGGTCTGTTCTGCGTCACGGAGACTGTTCGTTTCGACTTCTCTTACGGACCCAGCCACGCTCTCTATCTTTGAAGCAAATTCGGGAAACAACGTCTGCACGGCGATCACTTGCTCCGCCAGGTTTGCCAGATATTTCCGGGTTTCTTCACTGGAAATTTGGGGCATCTCCGGTCGCTCCACCCGGGTTTCCTTCTGTTCCTCGATTACCTCGTCGATCGCTTTCGCGCAGTAGGCAAGGGAATTGATTTGCCGCCTTGCTCGAGAGAATGCGCGATCTATTCCCTTGAGAATCAGATCGAGGGGGACGCCCTGATCTTTCCAGTTTTCGATCAGGACCCAGTCCAGGGTTGAAAGCAAAGTGAACGACTCGCGGCGAGCCTGATAGAACAGTTCGATTTCCGTGAAGTAGTTGAAATAGTTCAAGGCTATCCGGCGATCCAGCCACCGCCCACAACGATGTCATCCCAGTAGAACACTGCGCCCTGTCCGGGTGTCACCGCGCGTTGTGGCGTTTCGAACTCTACAACGACCCTGTTGCCTTCACGCATTACGCGGCCAGGCTGAGGTTCGAAGCGATTACGGATTTGAATCTCGCAGTCGAGCGGTCTTTCCAGGGTTTCAACAGCAATCCAGTTCGCGTCTCGGATGGCAAAGCGCCGACTGAGCAAATCGGAGTCTGTGCCGATGACAACACGATTTTCAGCGCTGTCGATTTTTACAACGTATTGCGGACGGCCCGCAGCACCCAGACCCTTTCTTTGCCCAATCGTGTAATTGTGGATGCCGTCATGCGCGCCGACGACTTCGGCTGCGAGGTTGACGATTTCACCCTGTTGCCCGGTGACCATCCCCGAATACTTTTCGACGAAATCGGCATAGGAACGCCCTTCCACGAAGCAGATCTCCTGCGATTCCGGCTTGTCGTATGTGGGTAACCCCGCCTTGCGCGCAATTTCCCGAACTTCTGGTTTTGTGAGTTCACCCAGCGGAAAGACTGTCTTGGCGAGTTGGGCCTGCGTCAATCCAAAGAGGAAATACGATTGGTCTTTCCTTCGATCCTGTCCGCGCAAGAGGAGCCATCGGCCTCTGCCTTCGTCGTAGCGAACACGCGCGTAGTGTCCCGTTGCAACGCGATCTGCGCCAATGCCGGCGGCTCGGTCCACGAGGTGATGAAATTTCACGAAATTGTTGCAGAGGATGCAGGGACTGGGCGTTTCTCCCCGGAGATAACTCGACACAAATGGCGCAATAACGGTGCTCTCGAATTGATCTTCCAGGTTGAGCACGTAAAACGGAATCCCCAGATGCGAAGCGACGCGCCGAGCATCCCAGATGTCATCGAGCGAACAACAACGCCCGGATCGCCGCAGATCGGAAACTTCTTCCCCGGCAAGAGCCCGCCGCTGGTTCCAGAGTTGCATCGACAGACCGACGATCTCTTCACCAAGATTGCGCAGGACGACGGCAGCAGCGGAAGAGTCAACGCCTCCGCTCATGGCTACAGCGATCATGCAAAACCCTTCAGAGCGGCGCGAATGGCGTCTGCCGCGAGCACGGAACAATGCATCTTGGATGCAGGCAGTCCTCCGAGGGCGTCAGCAATCTGCTCCTTCGTCACGGCTCTCGCCTGCATCAGGTCCATACCGATGATCATTTCTGTGGCGTAGGAACTCGTTGCGATTGCCGCAGAACAACCCTGTGTTTTGAAGCGGGCATCGACGATCCGATTGCCGTCCACCTTTAGCCAGAGTTTCATGGCATCGCCGCAGATGGGATTCGATACTTCTGCGACCGCATTGGCGTCCGGTAGTTCGCCGGCGCAGCGGGGGTTCTCGAAGTAGTCGAGGAGTTTCGATGAGTAGGCCATATCGTTGTTCTTACGCTCGCTTATAGAAGGGAGACAGTTCTCGCAGTCGATCGACGATCCCCGGCAGCACGCCCAGGACATAATCCACATCTTCGACGGTATTCATCGCGTTCAGGCTGAATCGCAGGCTCCCGTGAGCCTCGTCAGGCGTCTTGCCGATTGCGGTCAGAACGTGGGACGGTTCGAGAGATCCGGACGAACACGCGGAGCCCGTGGATACTGCGACTCCCTTGAGGTCCAGGGAGATCACCAGCCCCTCGCCTTCCGCGAAATCGACCATGATGTTGGAAGTGTTCGGCAATCGAGGGGCGGTCTCTGCGTTGACGTGAATGGAAGCAATGCGAGCCTTCAATCCTGCTTCAAGCCTGTCGCGCAGTTCACGCATGTGCGCGGTTTCAGAGTCGAACCCTTCGCGAGCCATTTTTGCGGCGTGCCCGAATCCCACGATTCCGGCGACATTCTCCGTGCCGGACCGGCGGTTTCGCTCGTGTCCGCCTCCGGTAAGCAGGGGCTTGAGAATCGTGCCCTTGCGAATGAAAAGAGCACCCACTCCCTTCGGGCCGTGAATCTTGTGGGCAGACATGGAGTAGAGATCGACCTTCAGCTTCTTCAAGTCAACGGGGATTTTACCCGTGGACTGAACGCCGTCCGAGTGGAAGTACACGTCCGCCTGTTCCGCAATCCTGCCAATCTCTTCAATCGGCTCGATGGTCCCGATTTCGTTATTGGCGTGCATGATCGTGATCAGGACGGTGTCCGTCCGGATGGCTTTCTGGACGTCTTCCGGATCGACAAGACCGTCTCGCGAAACATTGAGCCAGGTGATTTCCCACCCTTGCTTTTCAAGATCCTTACAAGTGTGCAGGACCGCGTGATGTTCGATCTTCGAGGTGATGATGTGGCGGCCCTTGGCCTTATGGGCCTCTGCGATACCCCGGATCGCCAGATTGTCGGCTTCCGTGCCACCGCCCAGGAAGACGATCTCCGAGGATTCGGCATGGATTAAGCGGGCAACCTCCTGGCGGGCACTATCGAGAAGCGCCTTCGCCTGCTGCCCGAACCAATGAATAGAGGAGGGGTTCCCAAAATTCTCATTGAACGTAGGCAGCATTGCCGCCCACACTTCTGGGCGCATGGGGGTCGTTGCGTTACTGTCGAGGTAAATGCGTTTCATCGAATAGTAGGGCGGTGTGGAACCGTATCTTTAACTCCGCCTTGGAACTTAGTAGAAACGTATGACTCAAATCAATAAAATGCTTTGTCCGTGAATTCGGGGAGGCAGGGATGAAGGCGGGTTTAGAAGACGTTATAGCCGGGGAATCCGGCATTTGCTATATCGACGGCGAGAAAGGAATTCTCGCCTATCGCGGGTACAACATCCACGAGCTTGCACCGAACTCCACGTTTGAGGAAACAAGCTACCTGCTTTGGTTCGGTCGCCTTCCTAATGCGAGCGAACTGAAAGATACGTCGGACAAGATGGCGGCGAATCGAGCGTTGCCTGCCCCCGTTATTGCGTTGCTGAAGGCTTTCCCCAAGGAAGCGCTTCCGATGGTGGCGCTGCGTACCGCCGTTTCGGCATGTGCCATGTACGATCCCGAAGCGGAAGACATGTCGGCAGAAGCCAATCAACGCAAAGCGATTCGGCTAAATGCGCAATGCGCGACGATCGTTGCGGCATTCCACAACATACGCAGCGGCCGAGAGCCGCTCCAGCCGAGAACCGACCTGTCGCACGCGGGCAATTTCTACTACATGCTTACCGGCAACGAGCCGAATTCCACAATCGTCAAGGCTCTCGATGTTGCGCTCATCCTGCATGCTGATCATGAACTCAACGCTTCGACTTTCGCAGCACGTGTCACTGCGGCGACACTCTCCGACATCTATTCCGCCGTCACGTCTGCCATTGGAGCTCTGAAGGGACCCCTGCATGGCGGTGCGAATGAGGCCGTGATGCGCATGCTCTTGAAGGTCGGAGATGTCTCCAAGGTGGATGCCTATGTCCACGAGCTGCTGGCTCAGAAGAAAAAGATCGCAGGCTTTGGCCATCGTGTTTATCGGACGGAGGATCCGCGCGCTACGCACTTGCGCCGCATGTCAAAGGAAGCCTGCGAGAGGGCAGGTCAGGGCAAGTGGTTCGAGATGTCCGCGCGAATCGAAGAGATTCTAAAATCTGAAAAAAAGATCAATCCGAACGTGGACTTCTATTCCGCGAGCACTTATTACGTCATCGGCATGCCCATTGATTTGTTTACCCCGTTCTTTGCCGTCAGCCGCATGTCTGGATGGACGGCTCACATCCTGGAGCAATATTCCAACAACCGCCTGATCCGCCCCCGTGCGGAGTACATCGGCCCGCCGCCGGACCTGAAGTGGGTTCCTGTTAACCAGCGCTAGTGTCTCGGGAAGTTGGGGACGGTGAGCTATTTCGCATTCGCAAAATATCTCACCCCCAATTTCTATTTCTGACTCGGAACTCTATAGGTCACGGCAGTTAGGCTCAGAAGTCGGGTTGGCTTGTCAGGTGGGATAGAGAAAGAGTTATTTGTGGAATCGGTTGTTGGAGATAAAGACTGAGCCTAACGCCGCGATCCCGTCGCATTGCGCGCGGTGATGCACGGCGCGTGCCGATGTTTTCGCAACGAGTTGCCTGCGAAGTAATCCTCCTTTTCCGCGACTTTCGCGATGGAAAGGCGCCGGAAACCCAGCAAAAAATTTTAGACACGGATTACACGGATAAATGCCTTCCAGTATGACGCGAAGGATGTCGCGCATTTCTTAACCTTTGGTCTGACATTTCCGCGACTTCGATCGTCGCCGTCATTCGAATCCAATCACTTACTGCGGCACCGCACGTGCCTCTTAGGCTATGCCTCCGGCGGATGGGGCACCTCGACGCGTTGTGGGCCGGCGTCGAAGGAATTCGTCGGAGGCATCACAACCCGGCGGTCGAGTGCCTTGCGAAAAAGGCCTGGTTGGGGCCGCAAAGGGCCGTGAGGTACGGATCGCCGGGCGCCCACTTTCATTTCAAGGGAGGTTCCATGACTCGCATACGCATCGCAGGAATCGTGTTCATCGCGCTCATGCTGGCAATAGGCTCGCTGGCATGGGCTCAGTCGAAGAAACAAGTCGATATCAACAGCGCCAGTGAAGAGGAACTGGTCGCTACGGGCATTGAGAAGGCCGTTGTTAAGAAGATCATTGACGCGCGGCCGTATCGGAACAAGTCCGAGCTTGTATCCCGCCAACTGCTGACGCGGGCCCAATACGACAAGCTCAAGGACTCGCTCATCGCCAGGCAGCCGGAAGCCAAATCAAAATCTTCCGGCAAGTAGGGAGACGATGTACGCGCGAATGGTCATCGGTGAGGCTCTCAGCGAGGACCAGGTGGACGAGTTTTCCCGCATTTATCAGGCGATGGTATTGCCCGGCCTGGAAAATGAGCCTGGCTTTGATTCTGCCAGGCTCATGGTTGAGGAAGACGGGAACATGGCTGTGTCGCTCACGGTCTGGAAAACGCGAGACGACTGTCTTCGCTATCACTCCAGCCGGTCGTACCGCCAGTTCGTCGCCAAAACCCAACATCTCCTCGCCGGGAATTTCGTGGTGAAAATTTTCAGGACGCGCGAGTAGCGGAAATTCTGAAGGGGATCGGGGATACGTCCCCGGTCCCCTTCACCTCATTTCGCTCGTTGACGATACTGCCGATAGTCAACATTGCAGCCGTGGCGTCTGAGGAAATCCATGAATCGTTTGTAGTCCGAGTCCGGAAGGTTGAAAAGGCGAATCAGCCTGCGGTAGCTGCCGTTCGCCTGTTGAAGACCGCGTCGTACAACATTTTCCATATGAGTTCGCGTAATCATCCGGTCGGCGTAGGGACGTGCCACAGACTCCCAGAAGTTTTCGACGTGAAGGAAGTCTTCGAGAACGGGCCTTGTTCCATTAGGAAGCGCGATGTCGCATTCCTCGATGGTGTCCTCAGGAGCTGTGTAGATTGCGGTTTCGACGATGTTTTCGAGCTCCCGCACATTTCCCGGAAAGTCATAACGCTGCAGTTTCGCGATAGCTTCGCTGGTTACTTTCTTGCGTCCTGCAATTATTGCTTCGACGAGAAGCGGAACGTCATCCAGTCGATCTCTCAGCGGCGGAACCTGGATCGCAAATACGCTGAGCCGGTAAAACAAGTCCTCGCGGAAGTCTCCTCGATGGACAAGCGTTCGCAGATCGCGATTGGTCGCTGCGATAACGCGGATATCCAACTGCCGGAACGCGGTGTCGCCCAGTCGGCGTATCTGCCGTTCCTGCAAGGCACGGAGTAGCTTCGCTTGAAACTTACGCGATGTGTTGGAGATCTCATCGAGAAAGAGCGTGCCTCCATTTGCTTCCTCAAACAGGCCGCATTTGTCGGCCATCGCGCTCGTGAATGCGCCTTTCTTGAATCCGAAGAGTTCACTCTCAATCAGATCTTCAGGCAAGGCGCCACAATCGATCGCCACGAACCGTCCGTTCGAGCGCCCGCTGTGTTGATGGATGGCGCGTGCCACAAGTTCCTTGCCGCTTCCCGTCTCACCGGTAACGAGAACGGAGCCTGCGATTCGAGCGGCGGCTCTGACGCGTTCTGCCAACTGCTTCATGACTTCGCTTTTTCCAATCATGTTACGTATTGCCGCGTTTCCCGGAGATTGGTCACATGAAAATTGATCCGTGTGAAATCCAGTTGTTCGTTCGGATCGCAACACTGCGGACTGGCCGTCCCGTACATGACGAAGACCTGCAGCAGGACGCCACCTTAAATGTTGTCGAAGCCTTTCAAAAACGGCTGGAGATCAAATATCCCCGTGCGCTCCTGCGGAAGATTGTCTGGGATACCGTTTGTGATTACTGGCGGAGACGCCGCCTGGTCGAGGACCTGGAAACCATCGACGAGCGATTTTTTGCGGAATCCCCGCGCTTTGAGGAAGGACTCGATGCGAAGCGCCGGCTTGATTCATTGCGTCAAGCGCTGGCACAACTGGACGCCGGCAAGCGGACGACATTGGACCTCTTTTATGTGCAGGAGTGCTCCATCGCAGAAATCGCAAGGTTACAGAAGAAGTCACCTTCGGCAGTCAAGATGGAGTTGCATCGTTCCCGCCGCCTTCTGGCGAGGATAGTCGGGGACATTGGACTCGATCCGGACCCTGGGCGGGCGGCTTTGCCCAAAGATCGCGGGCGGTCATAAGTCCGTTCGCTTCCGGAGTGGTCATGCTTCAATGGGGCAGCGATATTCGTGGTACTATCTCATGTCATGAAAACGGCGTTGGCAGTGCTTCTG